>Ga0100393_10000276_pt1 | contig 58645 bp, 52 predicted proteins | sample CryGeymeta201517_FD_81546 | JGI IMG/M metagenome (GOLD analysis project Ga0100393, IMG submission 81546) | Groundwater microbial communities from Crystal Geyser aquifers in Utah, USA - Crystal Geyser metaG 2015-17 | ecosystem: Environmental > Aquatic > Deep subsurface > Groundwater | place... | reverse complement strand
TGAGCTGGAGCGCGCCGTAGATATGCTTGCAGGGTTTGTGGGCGATTATCCGGGAGCGAGTGCGTGTCGTTGGCAGAAGCGTGCCCGTCGTCGCTTAGGAGTGGCCGTGGCAGATGTTGAGTTATTGGACGGCGTGGATTTAAAGGCGTCTTTTTCGCGATTTGAGCGGCTGGACGAGCTTTTGTACCGCGATGAGGGTGACGCAGCGTATCAGCTGGCGCGCGGTTTAGTCGTGGGAGATGAGTGTCTTCATCCACTGCCTGAGATGGTTGTGGCGTATCAGGTGTCAGACGATCGCTTGGCTTCATTTGTTGCCGATCATTTTCCGTATTGAGCCAAAAATGAAAACAGTTTTGGCTTCATTTTTGGGAAAAGGCCCGCTCAATAAAGAGACAAATCGTTTCGAATATGGGGAGGTTAAATACCACCGAGGTTCGTTTGAAAAACAAACGCGGTTCATTCAGGTCGCGGTCGCGGCGTATCTAGAGCGTGAGGGGGAACAGCTGGACGAGGTGATTATCTTTGCAACAAAAGAGGCTCGTAAACACCAAGAGAAAAATCTCCGTTTGGCTTGGCGACAAGCAGAGCTGGTTATGCCACTCCGCTTTGTCGATGTGGCTGACGGGGGCTCACAGAGTGAAGCCGAGTCGATTTTTGCGAAGATGATAGAAAAGATCCCGGCAGGTGAGGTGACTTTGCATTTTGATGTCACCCATGGTTTCCGCATCCAACCAATAATCGGGCTCTGGTCGATGGAATTCCATGAGGCGCTACAAAAGGATTTTCGACTTGGTGAGATTTTTTACGGCGAGTTTAACAGCAGAGAAATTCTGGTCTTGACTGAGATCGCGCGGGTTCGTGATTGGGTTCAAAGCATTCGACAGTTTAAGGAATCGGGCCAGTTGCGCTTGCTTGCGTCATTGGCGGGGTCCGCGCAAGCAGCGGCGAGGCGTCAATCGTACCCCGCAAATATGGGAGCTCTAGCCTCAAAACTTGGGAAGTTTGCGGACTATGTGGAAGCTGCAGCCCTTGAAAAAGCCGCGGATTTTGCGAAGGAAGTACTTGCCGCCATTGGGTTGGCCGAGTCTGACACGCATGTCTCCGTCTTTCTGAAGCCAGTGCTCGCCGAGTTACGAGAGTTATTTGATCCGATTTGTGCAAAAGTAGGGTTTCGAGCTCAGTTTAGCATCATTCAGTGGGTTGCAGAGACGGGGCGACTGCAACTTGGACTGGTGCTGGCGACGGAGTGGTTGATCTCGGTCCGAATGCGCCATGAAGACATCTATGATGCCGATCGACGGAAAGAGGTGAGCTGGTCGATGTCTAGTCGAGATGCGGCGTCTGGCCCGCTCGTCCGAGCATTTGTGGCGGTTCAAGAGCTTCGTAACAGCTACAGCCATGCTTGGATGAACAGGGCGGATTTGCCAAAGAATCCTTACGAAACTGGTGAAAAACAGCTTCGTAAAGCGGTGGTGCTGATGGAAGAAGTTTTAGAAGAAATTGGAGGTAGGGATGATTAACGCCATTGAACTCGAGAATTTTAAGGCTTTTAGCAAGCCTGTACGGATTGAGTTTGCACCAATTACTTTGTTGTTTGGGGCCAACAGTGTGGGGAAATCCGCGATTATCTCGGCCATTGACTTCGTTCATAGCGCGGTGGATGGTCCAGCCAGCAGCGGTCGGAACATCGCGCACCAAGGGACTACAGGTGATGTGCGGGTCCGAATTGAGTTCGAACTCTACACGGATTGGATGACGGATAAGGAACCGGATGACTTTGATCGGTTGGAAGCGCTTGATTTGCAGGACATTATCCTCGCGCCTGGTTCGGTTAGCGTTGTTGATTTGGGCCCACTGAGTAAAGAGGCTTGGCAGCAAGAGCATTCGCCTCAAGTCCAAGTAGCTGAAATCCCAAAAATGGAGCCAGAGCCAATCGAACCGCTGTCAGCGGTCCAACAGAATCTTGCTGCTCTTCGTAATGCACCAATTGCAGTGTTCCATCCTCATCGTATCATGGAGGGAGGTTTTTTGGGCCATACCACTAGCCGTCTAACTGATCGTGAACTCTCCGCATGCCCGCGGGAGTTAGCACAGCTTTGTGATGAATTGTTGGTACGGAAAATGGGCATTCCGAACCGAATTTGCTCGATTAAAGACTGGGCGCGAGAAATTGGAGAGAAAGATTGGATGACGATCGGCACGCTTGTCGCAAAGCCCGGCCGCTTCGGGGAATTTGAATTAGACGGCGATTTCCCCTTGGGACTGGTCGAGCTTCTTCTCGCTCCGTTCGTTATCGCACGATGGTCTCTCAACAGCCATGTCCACATCGGACCGCTCCGCCGCCGTGTAGATGCGGGAGAAGGCTTCGAGGGGTGGGGAGAGCTACATGAGTGGTATGATGGGTCCGCTGCGTGGCAACGGCTTCATAACTCAGGAGATTTGCTTGAGGACGTAAACAGATGGCTTATAAACGAAGATAAACTAAATATGGGGCATACCATATCACCAAGCCGAAGGTATGAACTGAGCATCTCAACCAATCAGGCGCTTGAAGACTTAAGCGATGAAGACCTTCGCAAATTGGTAACTGATCGGGGTCATCGGTCTCACTCCACGTTTTCAATTTTGGACCACCGAAGTGGGGCTGTGGTTGGTCCGAAAGAGGTGGGTACAGGTATTTCTCAGGTTATTCCGATTATTGTCGCTGGCGCTAGCTATGGCTGCTCCACAGTGATTGTGGAGCAGCCAGAGCTGCATGTTCACCCAGCAGTGCAAGCAAGTATGGGCGACTTGTTCATTAGTACGCTCGACCGTGGGTCATATGGAGAAAATGGCCAATGGATTGTTGAGACTCATAGCGAACATTTGATGCTGCGCCTTATGCGCCGAATTCGCGAGACAGCGCGCGGGACACTTGAAGATGCCGAGTTTCATCTGACCCCAAAAGAAGTGGCCATTTACTACATCGAGAATCGAGAGGGAGCCGTTGAGGCCTCGCGTCTTTTGATCGACGAGGATGGGGACTTCCAGGGCGGCTGGCCGAAAGGTTTTTTTGCCGAAAGGGCAACGGAGCTCTTCTCATGATTCAAGTTGTGGTGATCGACCCATTGGTTTTTGCAGAGTTGGACCAGTATTGGAAATTATTCGCGCAGCAGTTCGGCGCCAGTCGTGGAAGGCTTATCTGTGAGTTTCCGAAGGGATGGAAGAAGCTCGTCTTCGAAGATTTCCAGACTACTTATCGGGGGCAGGTAGCGTTTGAGGAGTTGAGGAAGGTTTTGGGTGAGAAGTCGTTTGTTCGTAGGAAAGGATCGACCGCGGCGGGGGAAACTTGGCTTGAGCGAGCATTTGATGAGCACTCGAAGGATCCGTTCTCGTTGATCGTGGTCTCGTCAAAGGCCGCCGAGTCGACAGGCCTTGATTTGCCGTTGTGTCGGTCTGAAGATGTGGCGGATTTTGAGGTGCCAGTTAGTCAATCTGTGAGGCGTTCGCTACCTGACTTATTCACTCCTGCGGCAAAACTCTTGCGATACAGTCGTCGTGTGCGGTTTGTGGACCCGTACTTTAGCCCTCATCAAGAGCAGTGGCGCGCGAGTGTTAAATGTCTGCTGGAGCTTTGCGCATCCGATGATGTTGTTAAGACGTTTATCGAATTTCATACGATGGTGGACCAAAGGGACGCGGAGCCGTTCGAAGAGTGGCGGAAGTCCTGTGAGTTGTTGTGTTCGTCGATTCCGTCGGGGTTAAAGCTAAAAGTTGTTCGTTGGGATGTCGGGACCGAAACCCAAGAAAAACTACATGACCGCTACATCCTTACGGAGCTTGGTGGATTGAAGTACGGCTGGGGATTGGGGGCCGAGGCACATTGGAAGGGGACCTCGCAAACGACGATGAATCGACTTGAGTACACACATTGTGTTCAGCTGTTTGGGGAGTTCGATGAAGACGCTGTTCGGTACAGATTCGTCGATAATGTGACGATAAAGGCACAATAGTTTCTGCCTTTTGAACTGACCTACTTGTGCTCGAATATATCAATCAAAGGATGGAGAGATGACTTGGAAACTGCCGCATAATCGCTCCGAACAGTTTTATACTGGTGCCATTTTTCCTTCGTTGGTTGGCGCAGATAATTTTGGAAGTTTCGACAAATTTGTAGCTTTATTGGATGGTTTTGAGGTTCCACCGCTTCGCACGGGAGAGGCCTGTAATTTCCAGTTTTTTACGGAATACAGCCTGCGGAAGGCGCTGGTCAAAGCGGACCAGTCTCGGTTTGAGGATGCGCCAACGACGGGTGAGACCCCGGATATTGTGATGGTAATCAACGGCGTGTCTCGACGTGTCATGATTATTATTGAGGGGAAGATGTACTCGCCAGCTACGAGTAGCGATCTTCGGACGCAGATGACGAAGCAGGCTGAGCTGATGGGGTACATGGCGCAGAAGCTCAAGATTGACGCCATTTGGCATGGGGCGCTCTTGGCAAAGACTCATGCCGCGTCGATGCATCAGCTTGGTTTTCCTGTTTTAACCTGGGAACAGATCGTCGACGCGTATGAACCGATTGTGGGAGGTGGCCACTATTTTCTGGGTGAGCTGAAATCTGCACTGAAGGACTTCGACCATATGGTGGGTGCTAGCGGTGCTGGGGATAGTTACGGCAAGAACGCGGAAGATCACTTAACCGGAGCCGAGATTCTTCGTCAGTTCAAGGCCAATACTTTGGAGTTTGGGGTGATGGGCCGCAATTTGGGGCTACATGGAAAGTGGTTGAATGCGGATTTGGCTACCGGCACCTGGAAAACCCAGAGATACGAAGTGAATACCGCGGAGACGCCGCCGAATCGGAATTGGTTCTCGGTTGCCGAGTTTGTCGCTCGACTTCGTGAGGCAAATCAACTGGAGGGGTGATTGTCGTATATTGTGTGAGCAGAACTCGTTTGCCTCAAACCTGACGCAAATCATCGGAATTTGGTGGTGTCAGTTGACCTCGGGCTGATGACCCCTTGCGAACAATTGTCCCCGGTTTTACGATCGACGTGAAGTTGTTAAAGATCAATATGTTGGGCCAATGTGTGTTGGTGTAGGTATTTGGCACACCCCGTGCAATTACCAAAGACGACTGCACAGGAGACCGCATGCGCCCCACATCGATCCTTACCAAAATCGTCTTCGTTCTTTCGCTTAGCGCCAGTGTTGCATGTGGTGATGACCCCACGATGCTGAGTGCAGGTGCGTTTGATGCTTCGGGCAATACGCGTGCAGGGCTCGATCCAAACGGAGACGCGGCTAAGCAGTCGGGAGCCACTCAGGGAACTCAGGAAACCCAGACCGCTCAGGACGCGGCGTTAACCGTGACGATGAAATGGAATGATGACACCGATTTGGATTTGCACCTTGTGCAGCCAAACGGTGAAGAAGTCTATTACCGCAACCGTGAAACGGATGCAGGCGCGCGATTCTCGAAGGATTCGTGCATCGCCAGCCGCTGTGAACCAGGCACGGAGCGGGTGGAAGAGGCTCGCTATCAGTCATGGGCTCCGGGCGGAACCTACCGGGTCTCTGTCGTGAATTATGACGGTTTGACCAGTGGCACGGCGAATGTCGAAGTGAGCATTCGCGGCGAAATCAAGACTTTCACCATCAACGTAGGCGCAGAGGCTGGAGCCACGTCAAAAGAGGTTGAGTTCGAAGTCGCGATGATGGACGCGCCCTGCATGGTCAACGTGGAAGGGTACGGAATGGTCGATCTTGAAAACGACTATATCCCCAACGTTGTTGCCTGCGAAAATGGCGACGCGCCTGCAGAAGCCCTTAAGGCTGCAGCGATCATGGCTCGTGGATTTGTGTACTACAAAACCAAGATTGAGGGCGCCAAGGTGCTCCGGAACAGCGAGGCTGACCAAGTTTACCGCTGTTCATACCGTCCCAACGGTGCGGAAGCCCGGCATTTTGCTGCGGCTGCGGCCACGACTGGTGTTCATCCGGAATGGCGCGGGAATATCATCGCTCCATTTTATGTGGCCGGAAATGTGCCACCGAAACCCAATGCGGCCGATCCTGTCGGTTCGTGCAAGGGAACAGGCGGAAGCAATGGTTTGGGGACAGAAGGCAACGTGACCTACAACTACGGCAAATTTGATTGCGATATTAAAATGTCGAACCTTGGGTTGGTGACCTCGGATTGCACCCGAAACGCCGCAAACCGTGGTGCGGCTTCGCAGAACGGCCAAGCATGTCTGGCGAATTTTGGTTGGGATGCAACGCAGTTGCTCGAATACTATTACGGTGCGGATATCGAGATGGCGAGCGCTGATTTTTGCGCACCTTGATTCGCTAAATATCCAAGCAAGACGACCGTCGTACAGGTTTCGTTAGTGTCCGTGCAGGAGCCAGGACAACCCGATGCCCACCAAACTGCTGGCTCCCACCAACCCCACCGACGATGTGGGCTGTCATGAGTGCCGCCCAGAAAGAGCATCATCGACAGCCCAAATACCAAGGTGGAGGGATAAACCAATCCATGAATTGCGGTCACTTGACTCGCGATCACTCCGGCGCTGCTGACGTTGAAGAGGTCAGGGCTGACCGTTCAGATGACTCAATAGGCAAACCCCAGCGCCACGTTTACTCCGGCATCGAGCGAAGTTCCGGCCTCACCGGTGGTCGCAGGGCGGTCTGAGTTTTCGAGCCACGAAGACGCCGAGAGGTTGGCAAGTTCGTTGAGTTGCCACACGCCGTTGACCTCAAGGCGCCCCATGACCATCGGCAAGGTATCCCCAAAATCATCCAGGAAATGTGCCCATGGTTCGTAAACAAGGGTGCGTTCGGCGCGGATAGCGGTCGCGGTAAGGCTTGCGTTGAGGTTGTCACTGATTTTCCAACCGAGGTCTCCGCGTAGTTTTTGGCCGCGGTCGGCGGCAAGGCCCGACGGGGAAATTCGCTGAAAACTTCCGACTTCGACGTTCCAGCCAAGGGCGCCATAGCGAGGTTTCACGATGCCGTCGCCCGACCATAATGTCCGTTGCAAATCAAAAGAGTCGGCGCCCACACCAAAGGCCCAGGTGTAACCAACATCATTAAAGTCTTTGACGCCTGGATTGAGCGGGGTCAGAAAATTTATGCCAAAGGCGGCGCGGGTGACACCGATGCCTTCTGCGCTTCGGCCGAAGTCGAGCAAGGTGAGGTCCATCGACGAGACTCGATCGGCGCCGTCTCGATAGTCGCGCACAAAAGGAATCGGTTCGTCGCGCGCATCGGTGTTTGGATGGGGCGAGACCCAGTATTTGATTTCATAGGTGATGCCGCGCAAACGGAAGGATTCTTTGATGAGGTCGACATCCACGGCAAACCCATAAACGTACCAGCTGTAGTCATCACCCAAATGTTCGGTGGCGGCACCGATATGTTGAAGGACTTCGGTCCGTGTGGTCTCAAAACCGCCGAGCTTCAGGTGAACTTCGAATTCATCTTCGACCGCATCGATGTTCATGATTCCTGGGAATTGGAAACCGTAACTTCGCTCTTCCAGTCCACGTGTGGGACGCCAGAATTTCTGGTTCATCGAGACAGGTGCTTGGTATTTAAAGCCGGCCGAACCATCCACCCAGAGCGCGTGCAACGTGCCTGCTGCGGTCAGGGCGCCTTCGGCCGTGGTGCATCCATCACAGGATTGCAGGGTCGCGGCCGCAGCTGCTTCTGCGGTGACACCGAGCAAGGGTTTTCGCAAAAAGTAGATGTTTTCGCCGAACGGGTTCAGGCCGATTTCGGGCAAAAATAGCCCCATCCCGATTTTGGCTTCGGCCAATGCTTGTGCGGATTGCGTCGTGTCGGCGCTCGAGTCGCCGCCGACCCCAACTTGACCAGCGACACTGAGCTCTTTGTAAGTCTCAGCGTTGGCAGAGGCGGCGCTAAGGGTCAGAATCGAAATGAGGAGGAGGCGTTGCATAGAGGCTCATGGGGTATGAGCGTTTGAACGCGGCAGGGTCGAAACTATTCAAAGTGGTGAAGGGATCTAACTCACCAACTCAAGCGCGTTGGCCCTCACCGGAACTATTTGCGACGGCGGTGACCAACGAAAGCCACGATGCCGAGTGCGGTGAGAATGGATAAGGGGGTCGAGGGGTTTGACTGGCCGTTGGGAGCCGATGTGCAACCGTCGTCTAAATCCACCGTGTGTCCAGAATAGATCACGTGCAGTTTATAGGGTGTTTGGTCGTGGGTGACGTCGACCAGAATCTCTTGATCCTCCCGTGCCTGGTAATAAAAGGTCACCCAATTTATGGAGGGGTATTTGTTAGGCACCTCTGCTGGTATCTCCTCACTGCATGGAATTCCCGATGTCAGTTGTCGTCTTTGGCATTCGGGGGCGATTTGTTCCAGTAGGACAGGACCCTCACACAGATTGTGGATATCAAGGCCTAAACTTCCACAACCGTCTAGGAGGGATACCTCCAGACAATCCAGCGCCGGCGTTATTTCAATCTGTGAGGAATCGAGGACAGCTGCTTGAGGACAGTCGTCCGCATATGCCGCGGGCATTTGAGTGGTCATGGCTGTGACAGCGATGGTGCAGATCGTGAGCAGGTGAGCGACGCGTTCTTTCATGGGGTACTTCCGAATGTTTTTTTTCGCAAAATTGAAGTGACGAACACCAATATAGCAATCGGTGTGCCAGTGTGCTTCATGTTGGGTGTGAAGTGTGTTTTGGCGCAATATTACTAGGTTTTGCGTGTTATCGTGTGATTATAATCCCGGGCGTGAAATCTTCAGTGGCGCAGGTTTACACCACCACTTGGACGATTGTTTAGGCGTGCCATCCAACTGGTTAAAAATGATTTCTCAGGCGACGGAAAATCGCGCGGCAGAGCCGTAACTCCCACAGCAAATGAAACCTTCACATTGCTGAAAGAATCTGAAGATCTCGGCCATGCTCTTTCGGGGTGTATCTGCTGGCGATAGTCTGGCAATCCACACAGCAAAGGAGAATAGATGGGCCTCGAAGTCAGCGGAAAAAAGGTCGTGGTCACGGGATCATTTTCGGAACAACGCTCTGTCCTTGAATCCAAGCTTTCTGCGCTGGGTGCCGAGGTCAACAGCGGCGTCTCGTCAAAAACAAATATCCTGTTTGCAGGCGAAAAAGCAGGCTCCAAACTCGCCAAGGCGGAAAAACTTGGAATTCCGATTTACGGTGAGACCGAGTTGATGGAGCTGCTTGGGGGCTCTGCGACAAAATCAAAGACGCCCGCAAAGGCTCCGCCCGCAAGTGTGGCACCTGCCAAAGCGGCAAGTCTGGACGTGAACCAGAAGACGGTGGTCGTTACCGGTAAATTGACTCTGATGACCCGAAACGAAGCCGAAGTCGCGCTTCAAGAGCGCGGGGCAAAAATTGGCGGATCCGTGACCAAAAACACCGATCTTTTGATCGTGGGTGAAGCGGCCGGTTCAAAGCTCGCCAGGGCGCTAGAGCTCGGTGTGCCTACGCTGACTGAGGCGGATTTTGCGAAGATTCTTAAACAAGATGCGACCGTTGAGGTGGCTCCAAAAGCGGCAAAATCTGTCGACGTTCCCGAAGGTTTGGGTACGAAGCATGACTTCATCAAGGGAAAGTCGATCTGCACCACTGGCACACTTACGACGATGAAACGCGCTCAGCTTAAGGCGCTGATTGAGGCCTCCGGCGGCAAGCTTGTCGGCAGTCCATCCACGAAGACGGATTTTATGATTGCGGGGTTGGAATGGGGAACGAAGCTTCGCGATGCGATTGCACGCAAGGTGACCATCCTTACGGAGGGCGAATTTCTGCTTCGGCTTGAAGGACGAAACCCCTCGGATTTTCCTGAAACGTCGGACGTTCCAAACGGCGAGAATCTGAGCAAATTGCCTGTTCTCGAGACCGGCATTTTGAAGATCGATTGCCCACACGGGGACCTGCGTGTGGAGTGGAAAAAAGTCGGGTTTACGCCGCACGTGCGGTTTCTGGAGCTGCACGGCTTCGAATACGAAGGCGATGTGCAGTATTTGGGGAAGTTTTTCCTGAACAACAAGGAGCTGAAGGCCGCTGAAGATGGAACGTACGGGTTTTATGGCATCGAAGGGTGGCGCCGCGCATTCTTCTGGGAAGATGGCTCGGATTTCGACGATTCCGGTCTGCACTATGACGGTAAACACGGCTTTAATGTGACGCCGCTTATCAAAGCATCAAGTGGAGGCTCCTATACTCCCGGTGACTGGCGGCTCGCCAATACACAAGGGTTTGAGGTGACGGGCCGTACGGTTTATTACGGAGATGTTTGTAACGATCAGACGACTTTCTGGGTCATCCTGACCGAGAATCAGACCAGTGTTCAAGTCGTGATGCACACGTCGCCATACATCATTCGCGAGAGCCAGCCCTACGGCTAATCAGCGCCGATAGGGCCGGTCAAGGATCTATTTGCGACGTGGCTTTGGGCACAGCGTCGAAAGATGGCGTGGAGTATTTCCGGGTGGGCCGAAGTCGGCCGGCGATTTCAAGTCGCGGGTGCCGAGTCGCTGTCACGTCGCAGCTAATCTTGCTCCCCACCGTCGCTGATGACCCAGACATTTGGAGCGCGGGTCAACGTTGCTCGCGCCGCAACGGCCGCCTGGGAGTACTTCGCCGGGCCCATGCCTAAGGAAACGCCTGGCTGAACAGGCCGCGCGGCCCAACCTAGTAATAGCGCGTCGTAGTTGGCTGTTGATAATGAAGTTGAAGTGGAGAAGCCTTCCATATCATTGACCGAGGACACGTCCCAGCCCCCTAGGTCTTGGTCAAAGTGAGTGGCAAGGCTGAACATCCATGCCATGGTCGTGACCGAGGACACGTCCCAAGAGCCAATCGGCTGGTTGAATTGTTTGGCTGAGTCGAACATGTTCTCCATAGAGGTGACCGCGGATACATTCCAAGAGCCAATGGGTTGGTTAAAGGCATGGGCCTCTTGAAACATCCACGACATGTCCGTGACCGATGACACGTCCCAACCACCAATGGGTTGGTTAAAGGCGTGGGCCTCCTGAAACATCCCGTGCATCCCGTGGACCGACGAGACATCCCACTGACCGATGGGTTGGTTAAATTCGTACGCTTGCGCAAACATCGTCATCATTGACGTGACTGATGACACATCCCAGCGACCAATGTCTTGATTGAATGAATTGGCCTCCAGAAACATGTGCGTCATATCTGTGACCGAGGAGACGTTCCAGCCACCAATCGGCGCATTAAAGCGCGCTGCCCCATCAAACATATTCGACATGTCGGTCACCGAGGACACATCCCAATTCCCGATGTCTTGGTTAAAGGTGTGAGCGTATTGGAAAAGGCCTGCCATATTTGTGATCGAAGAGGTGTCCCATTGATTTATTGAAGGAATGCGGTCTATTTTTTCGCATCCCGCAAATAATCGGTTGAGGCTTGTCGTTTTTTCGAGGTTCAAAATATCAGTGGCAGAAATGGTCAGATTACGTGCGCCCAAAAAATACCATCCTAATTGTTTGGGTGGGTAAAGCTGGGACGAACCAAGTCGGAAGACACCCCAATTTTTGATTTCGAGTAGTTTTATCGAATCGCGAATTGGCAGGTCCTGCACCTCAAATGACCATCCTTCAAATATCCCCTCGATGATTACGGTGTACTCTCCCGCCTTGGCATAATTATGGGTGGCTTCCGGCTGGTCGCCTCGTGTAATCAGGCTGTCCGAACCATCACCCCAAGCGACTCGAAAATAATAGTTGCCGTTTTTTACCAACGGTAAATGGATGCTTTTTTCGTCGGTACCGCTTTCATACGTACCCGTGGCGTCGGCGTTTCCGTAGCGAGGGCGAGTGGAAGTGTTCCAGACGGTGATGAAAGGGTTCACGGCACATCTTCCGCCCACGCATTGGTCAGTTTCACATTCTTCGTTCGCGCTACACGACTGACTTCCCCAGCACTTCTCACATGTGTCGCCGACACAACCTGCCTGACAGGGAGCCTGTACACAGACCCCCTTTTCACAGGTAAGACCTTCCGAACAGATGACGCCCTTGCAGGGTGAGGAGACGCTAGCCTCTTGAGCATCGTTTGGTTCTTGGTTATCAGCGGGAGTTGGAGTTTGGTGTAAGTGCTCACCGTCAAAATAACCTGCGAAATACGCTCCGAGGCCGCAAATTAGCGCCAGAATAATTAGATAAGGCCAAAGTCGTTTCATCGAGTTCCATTCTAATAATGTCGGTCGTGTGGTCACATGTAGATAAGAGTGGGCGCTCCATGCAAGGGCTTAGAAATGGACCTCTTGAACGATTAATTGATTCAGCGAGTAGCCAGCAAGCCCATATCCGGCGTAGCGCAGGCGCCAGTCTTCCAAAGTGGCGATGACGAAGGGTGATAAGATGACCACGGTCAAAGTGTTCATGCCCAATCGCGAGCCGTACCCATCGTCATTTGGCGGATACGGTCGGTGTCTTCGGGTTTGGCGTAGTACGAGGCAGCGGCCAAACCCGTAGCAAAAAAGAGGATCAAAACCACAGATGGCGGGGTCCCCATAGATGGGTTGAGCCCATAATAGACGGCACTGGGAAGGGCGATTATTGTCAGAATAAAGGCGATAGCCAAGAGTTTTTTGGCGTCCATTTCTTCACCTGCCGTTGTTTAAGCATTGGCAAAGTAAATCAATTCAACGGTTTGTGCACTGGGTCGAAATGATGGCGATCTTTTGATCGGAAGTCGCAGTGCAGGCCATAGGGAGGCTGTCGCAAGTCGCAGTCTATTCTTGGGATGGTTCGGCTGGGGTGCCTTCGTCCTCGAGGACTTCCGGTTCGACGTCGTCGTCGGCATCCAGGCGGATTTCGACGGGTGGACGGTGTGAACGAATCAGATGGCCACGCTGAATGATGGCTTTGCCTTTATTGCCACGTCGAGCTGGTTCGAATTTCGACTTGGTGGAGCGAATGATGACACGGGCGCCGCGGTTGGTTTCGACATCAAGCCCATCAAGCGCTTTGCGGCAGAGCGTGAAGTCGAGGACTTCGTCGCCCTTGTCCAAGGACATGGCCCGAACGCCCTTTGCGGCATTTTTGAAATACGAAATTTCACTGACCAGGAACATCAGTCCACGGCCATTGCGGCTGGCGATGGCGACCAGTTCGGTGTCGCTTCCATCGGAATTCTCGACGTTGACTACGCCGTCTTTTTCGCCGATTCGCATGTAGCGGCGGCCTTTGACGGTGGATGGCTCAAGGTAGTCTTCGATCGAAAAACGCAGACATTGTCCGGCTTCGGAAACGCTGACCATTTGAACGACGGTTGTCGAGGTTGGGTTTTCGTCGGGTACCAATGAAGTTTGGTCGTTCTCGATCTGAGATTCGAGCAGGATTCGTTTGTCGTCGGTCAATACACCAACGATTTTTTCGCCGTCTTCGAAGTCGAAATGGCCTTGAATCGGCTCGCCGTAACCCGTCGTCTGAAGGATATCGGCGATACGCTTGGTGTAGACGCGGCCAGCGCTTGTGAAGAAGAGCACGGTCTGTTTGGTTCGCGCGGGCAAAATCCATCGAACTTCGTCGCCTTCGCGGACGCGAATCGCGCTGATATCCGAGTAGGATTTCTGGCGTTTGATCCAGCCATCACGGGTCACGATCATCCATGCGGATTCATCGATGATGTAGGCTTCTTCGGAGTATTCGAGTTCTTTGACCTCGACGTCTGCGCTGGTTCGGCGTGGGTCGCCATAAGCAGAGCGGATCTCGAAAAGCTCCTGACGAATCAGCGCCCAGCGCGAGACATCGTCGTCCAGCAGACCTTGCAGTCGGGCCGCTTCGGTTCGTTTTTCGTTGAGCTCAGCGACAATCGCGTGGATTTCCAGCTTGGCGAGTCGGTAGAGCTTGGTTTCCAGAACGGCATCGGCCTGAATCTCGTCGACGCCAAAATATTCGATCAAGCCTTTTGCGGCTTCGGCTTTGCCGTTCGACGCGCGGATGATGCGGATGGCGGCGTCGATGTCATTAAAGATGAGCTCGAAGCCTTCCAGAATATGGATACGATGCAGCAACGCGCGCAGATCGTAGGCCAGGCGACGAGTGACCACTTCCATGCGAAATTCGAGGAAGTAGACGAGCATGTCCTTGAGGTTCAGTCGTGCCGGGGCCGGGACAATCGGGTTATCGGTCGGAATCAGGCAGGTCATGTTCACGTGAAAACGGTTCTGCAGTGGCGTGTGCTTAAATAAGTACGCCATTGCGGCTTCGACGTTTGAGCCTCGTTTGAGTTCAAGTACGACGCGGACTTCTGCTGTTGATTCGTCGCGCACATCCACAATCTGCGGGAGTTTCCCACCGATAATATGGCTGGCTATTTTTTCAATCAGGCTGGCTTTGTTCACCGTGTAGGGGACCGAAGTGATGATGATGCACTTCTTGCCGCCTTCGGACTCGACCATCCAGTTGGACTGAAGTGTGACGGTGCCTTGTCCCGTTTCGTAGAGGGCACGAAGCTCCTCGACGTTTTCGAGCATCACGCCACCGGTAGGGAAATCGGGGCCGTGGATGTGGGTTCCCACGATCTGGGCCACGGTGATTTCGCGGTCATCGATCAGAGCAATCAGCGCATCAAGGCACTCGCCGAGGTTATGCGGTGGAATATTGGTGGCCATGCCGACGGCGATGCCGGTGGCGCCATTGATGAGTAGGTTTGGAACTTGCGCTGGAAGAACAATGGGTTCTTCGGTCGTCGTGTCGTAGTTGGGTTTGAAGTCGACCGTCTCTTTGCGGATTTCGCTTAAGAGTTCGGAGGAAAGCGGTGCCAATTTGGCTTCGGTATAACGCATCGCGGCAGCGCTATCGCCGTCGAGGGAGCCGAAGTTACCGTGTCCATCAACGAGCATGTAGCGCATCGAAAACGGCTGAGCCATTCGCACCATGGCGTCGTAAATTGACGAGTCGCCGTGAGGATGGAATTTGGCCATGACCTCACCGACCACCGCTGCTGATTTGCGGTGTTTGGCGTCGTGGGTCAGACGCATGTTGTACATGGCGTACAAGATACGGCGTTGAACGGGCTTTAGACCATCACGTACGTCAGGCAGAGCGCGACTGGTGATCACGCTCATTGCGTAGTTCAGGTACCGCTCTTTTGCGGTTTCATGTAGGCGGACTTCGATCGGTTCCATGATCGTATTTGGGGCGTAGGAAATGGTCCGATCGAATTAACATAGCCGAAGCGTGGGCGCCACGCGGATTGGATGTTCAGTGGTTTATTATGTTTTGTTCAGTAGACGGTCAGCAGGTGCAGTGAGCCGTTCGTCCGCTTTTTTGCGGATGTTGGGGCGCGTCGTGACGGCGTCTTTGGGTAAATCGATCCCAAGGAATTCGAGCACCCCACGGGCGTCGCGAATGACGAGGTCGAGAATAGATTCGTGATTTTGGCCGAGCATTGAACCTCCACGCAGGTTGGTGGGGTTATCGGTCAATGATGTCGAAATGTTGCGAATATGGTTTCGGCTAGCCCTCATGCGGTCGATCGCGGCGCACCAATCGCATGTTGGCCGAAAACCGAAGGCCACTAGTCGTGCACGCGGCCTTCCAGGGTGAGCTCCCAGTCGTGGCCTTTTTCTTTGAGTTCGGCCATGTAGATGGAGTCTTCACGCAAGAACCGGGAGACCGCGGTGGCGATCGCGGTGGCGATCATCAGAGGTAGGACAATGGCGTAGTCACCGCTAAGCTCAAAAACCATCACACACGCGAGGACAGGCGCGTGAGTTGTGGCCGCGGTGGCCGCGGCCATTCCAACCAAAGCGTATCCGCCGGGAGTGATTGTCCCCGCGGGTAACACCATCGAAAGGGCCGTTGCGAACAGGAATCCTAGCGAACCTCCCACCAGGAGCGTTGGCGTAAAAACGCCCCCAGGACTGCCGGACGACACCGAGGCCGTGGTCGCGAAGACTTTTCCAATGAGCATGAAGAGTACAAATCCCCAGGCATAATGACCTGAAATCACTCCGGAGAGTGGCTCAAACCCGTTACCCGCGATTTCGGGCATTACAGCGATGACCAGCCCCGCAAGAAGACCGCCAAGAGCAGGTCTCCAGGGCATGGGTAGGCGCGGGTTTTTGAAGAGCCTTTCGCCCGAAGAGAGAGTTCGCATGAAACCTTGGGCTCCAAAGGCCACAACCACGCCGAGCGCGGCATAGGCGAAGAGCTCGTAGTTGTTGGTCATCGAGAACGTATGTTCGCCGTAGAGCGGCCCTGGTCCGATCGCAAAGCGGGTCACGGCTGTGGCCAAGACGGTCGCGATCAGGACCGGCCATATGGCCTCGACGACGACGACGCCAATCACGACTTCGACCACAAAGAGCACGGCGGCAATTGGGGTGTTGTACGCCGCAGCAAAGCCTGCGGCAGTTCCAGCAGCGATTAGAATTCGAATCTGCCCCTGGGTGAGTTTTAGGCTCTGGCCGACGGTTTTTCCTGCGGCACCACCGAATTGAATCAAGGGGCCTTCACGGCCGAGCGATCCGCCAGTGGCGATGGCGAGCCATGAGGCGAGGGATTTTAGGACCGTGGAGCGAAGGGAGAGGTTGACTTTGCCAAGAACGACGGCCTCCATCACGTCTCCGACGCCACCACCGGTGGGCCCAATGGCCCGCGAGACTAACCCGCCCAACAGAGCACCAATCGCGGGTAAGAGCGCACGCTGCCACCACGTGAGGCTCGTGAGGACTTCCACAACCGTCTTGACCCCGAACACCGCCTGATTGAGCTGCGAAAGCGTCCCACGAAAAAGGATCGCAAAAACCGAGGCCATCAACCCGACGGCCAGGATGCCAAAACCGTATTTGAGATGCTGTTTCATGAGCCGTGTTTACGCCATTCAAAACCGGTTCGGAAGGCTGAACCCAAAAAAGTCGGCGGCATGGAAACTGCTATTTTGCGGGAACATGACAGAGCAACTTGAATCGAGGCATCGAAATGAATTTTAAGTATATCGTGTTGATGGTCGCGCTTGGCCTTTTGGCGGCGTGTGGCGGAAGTGCGTCAAACACAGGCTTTGAGCCCTCCGAAGTGTTGCGTTCATCAAAACAACGCATCACGTCGCCCGACGTCAGTGCTCAACAGCTCGATGGATTGGTGAGCGGCAACACGGAATTTGCGTTGCGTTTGCTACGCGAAATTCGCGTTCAGGAGCCGGGGAACGTGATCTATTCACCGCATAGCATTTCGATCGCGTTGGCGATGACCTATGCCGGCGCCCGCGGGATCACCGAAACTGAGATGGCGACCGCGCTGAATTTTGGATTGCCACAGAACGAGCTTCATCCAGCATTTAACGCGCTGGATTTGGCGCTGATGAGCCGAGAAGACACAGAAGGTGTCAATGGATTGCCGTTTCAGTTGCGCATTGCCAATGCGCTGTGGCTGCAAAAATCGGTCGATTTTCAGGATCCATTCTTGGATGTGTTGGCCCTGAATTACGGGGTGGGTGTGAACCTTCTGGATTATTCTGAAGACCCCGAAGGTGCACGTAAGGAAATCAATGCCTGGGCTGCTTATGAAACTGAAGACAAGATTAAGGAGCTGATTCCAGAAGGGGCCATCACGCCCTACACGTTGGTGGTCCTGACCAACGCGATCTACTTCAACGCGTCGTGGACGGCGCAATTCGACCCGAATTCGACGACAGACGACTCGTTCATGACTCCTGGTGGGGCGGTTTCTGCGCCAACGATGCACCAGATGACGGATTACGGGTATTTCGCGGGAGCGGGTTTTGAGGCCGTGGAGCTTCCCTACGACGGCAATGAAGTCTCGATGGTGGTTTTGTTGCCTGAAGCCGGCACCGGTCTGGCGGAATTTGAGGGGACTCTGGATGGGGCCACATTGCGGGCCGTCTTTACGGGGTTTGAGAATAAGGTTGTCGATTTATCGATGCCTAAATTCAAGTTCCGGTCTCCGTTGGGATTGAACCAAATGCTGATCGATTTGGGGATGCCCTCAGCGTTTGACCCCCTGCTCGCCGACTTCACCGGATTTCACCCTACCTTGGGCCTGGTCATCACCGATGTGTTGCACGAGGCATTCATTGATGTGAACGAAAAGGGAACCGAGGCAGCGGCTGCAACGGCTGTGATTATCGGCGATGTGAGCATCCCGCAGGCCGATGTCATCGTGGATGTCGACCGTCCGTTTCTGTTTCTGATTCGAGACCGGCAGACCAAAGCCGTGATCTTCATCGGTCGTGTCGTTGACCCAACAAAATGACTTTTAGAGGCCCGAAGGGTGTGCAGAAAGCCAATCTGGCCATTTGGCCTTCAGTGCGTCGATTTGATTGAAATTGTTTGGGAAGAGATCAAAACCGCCGTCGTAAGGCGCAAATATGACACCGCTGTCTCTCGCCATCCAAATTACATGTCCAGGCCACTCGTCGTTGGCCACTGGGGTCAAGACCTCGTCAAAAGCTTCGGCGCGCCAATCGACGGGCTTAATGAAGTAGTGCCAGACCATGGGATATGGGTCGTCGTCGTCGACCGTAAAAGAACCCGCATACTCGCCAGTTCTGCCCGCATCATCGCCGCCAGTCTCGATCATCCAGCAGGGGGTTTCGGGGCCAAGCAGGTGGTCAGCAATTTCGTTCGCTCGTGACAGGATGATATCGAGCTCAGCGTCATCTTGAGGATAACGTTTTGATTTGGGTAATGCGTGAAAACGAACCCAGGGTAGATCGTCGTGTTTGCGTAGCAGCCAACCGATGGGACGTCTGCCGGGATGGAAGTGGTCCCATTCGCGGTTAAATACTTCGACATTTGATGTGGCTTTGTCTGACATCTCAGTGGTCTACGACTAAGTGGAGGTGTTTTCCAGTCGATATTGCTGAGTGGTAGCAAGTCGCAATGCGGGATGGGATCGGCTGGTTCGGCGCACCAATCCGGGTAGCTTGAGGCGGCGCTATTTATGATCCTCAAGAATCTGTGTGACTTGGAGGTGTCGTGGTCACGAAAATCTGAGGTTCGATAAAGTCGCAAGTTGAGAAAGCCGTCCTAAATCAACACCTTGGTAGTTTTTGCGCGCGGTGGCATGGATGCTGCTGTCTATGGAGGCACCGGTTTGTCGGTGATGATTTAGAATTTGCGCGGAGATAAAAATGAACCTCAAAAATATCATGTTGGCTTTGGCTCTCGGATTTTCGTTTGCTTGTGGTGGTGACGATTCGAATTCGACCAATAATTCGACGAATAACTCGACGAATAACTCTACCAATAGCGCCGAGGTTGTTCGTTCCGATCTTCAGCGCAATTTGTCGCCTAATGTCAGTGACGCGCAGCTCGAAGAGCTTGTGGCTGGTAATACCGAATTTGGCCTTCGTTTGCTTCGCGAGATTCGCACGACTAATCCCGGCAACGTGATTTACTCGCCGCATAGCATTTCGATCGCTTTGGCGATGACCTATGCAGGCGCTCGCACAAATACCGAAACTGAGATGGCCACGGCGTTGAACTTCACGCTGCCTCAAAGCGAGCTTCATCCGGCTTTTAATGCGCTGGACCTGGCGCTGATTTCGCGGGGCGCAGGCGCTCAAGGTTCAGATGACCAGCCGTTCCGGCTCAAAATTGCCAATGCTCTGTGGTTGCAGGACGGTGCCGATTTTGAGGCCGACTTCTTGGATACTCTGGCCCTGAATTACGGTGCGGGCGTCAATTTGATGGATTACAACACGGACCCAGAGGCCGCTCGAATCGAAATCAACACGTGGGTGGAAGACCAGACCGAAGACAAGATCAAGGATTTGATTCCTGAGGGTGCGATCGACCAGGGAACGGTCGCTGTGTTGACGAACGCCATCTACTTTAATGCTTCATGGCTTGACCAGTTCGAGGAGAATATGACCGCCGATGGTTCATTTGCGGCCCCGACTGGGGCGGTGACGACACCGATGATGAAGCAGATGACCACGTATGGTTACGCGGCTGAGACAGGGTTTGAGGCCATCGAGCTTCCTTACGACGGGCAAGAAGTTTCGATGGTGATTTTGTTGCCAGACGCGGGTTCGGACCTGGCGACGCTTGAGGCCGATTTGGATGCCACTAAACTTCAAGGTGCGTTATCCGACCTGGAAAATAAGATGGTTGAGTTGTCGATGCCCAAGTTCAAGTTTGAGTCACCGATTGGTTTGAACGAGATCTTGAAGGACCTCGGCATGCCGAGCGCGTTTGATGACGCGGATTTTTCGGGCATTTCTACGACGATGGACCTCGCGATTACGGATGTCCTGCATAAGGCGTTCGTGGATGTGAACGAAAAGGGGACCGAAGCAGCAGCCGCAACGGCGGTGATTATTGGCGAAACCAGCGTTCCTATGGCAGACGTCAGCGTGGATGTTGATCGTCCATTCCTGTTCCTGATTCGCGACCGTCAGACCGATGCCATCATCTTTATTGGCCGTGTGGTTGATCCCACGAAATAATCGCAGCGACGCGGTCAAAGGCATCTCATGAACCTCAGAATAATCACCCTCTTATTGATCCTCGTTTCGGCGGGTTGCACACGTGACGAGTTTGGTTCGCGCGACTCTGGCGGCTCGTTCGGCGTCCCAGTCGGGGACTCACAGGCGTCAAATGGCGACGATGATACTGCGGTTCCCAACGATGTGGATAATGAGGCCGGCGGCACCAATAATCTTTCGTCACCGGATCCTTTTCCCACGACCGACGAGGGGGTTGAGGGTGTCTCCCCGGCGGCATTGTCGGCGATGGAGGCGATAACCCGCGCCACATTCACCGACGCATCTGCCTCATCTGGGAATTTTGTTTTTTCTCCTTTGGCGCTTGCGAGCACGCTGAGCGTGGCCGGTCTGGCCGGTGACGCAGCGATGCGTGATGCCGTCGAAGGGCGGCTCGCCCAGAGTGATTTGGAGAGTGTTGCGTTGGGTCTTTCGGATGTGATTTCGGCAACGCATGGTGGGGAAGACGAGCCGGTGATCCTATCGACGATGTGGGTGGATCCGTCGACGTCGATCAACACGGCGTTCTTGGGAGCGGTTGTGCCTGAGTTGGTTCAGGACGTTCGAACGGTCGACTTTTCGTCTCTCGATCAGGCTCGTCAGACGATTAACAACTACTACCGGACGCAGAGTGAGGGGTTGTTGCCCAGTGTTGTTGGCCCGCTTGGGCTGAAAACTGGGGAACGGTCGGCTCTGGTAAATGGGGTCTACTTTCACGGCGCGTGGGACGTTCCGTTTTCTGTCGATGACACGGCCGAGGGCGTGTTTCGAGGAGACGGCGGGGATGTCACGACAGCGTTCATGGAGCGTGAGGGGTCGTTTTTGGTGCGTCGTGCGGCGGATTATGATGCCATCGTGGTGCCTTATCGATCGACCTATTCGCTTGTTCTCATCAAGGCGGCAGACGTCGCAGCGCGGACACGCATCGAGGGGCAGTTTTCGGCTCAGTTGTTAACCGAGATCATCAACGAGAGTCAGGTCGAGGAGGTACGCCTCAAGATGCCGCGCGTGGAGGTTGAGGGACGTTTAGAATCGAATCTCTTTGGGGGTGCCGTCGCCGATAACGCTGAGCGTGAGGGGGCGTTTTCCAACGCCGGTATTGAAGCCAGCGGAGCGTTGATTCAGCGCGCGGTGGTGTCGTTTGACGAAAGCGGCACGAGCGCGATTTTCCCGAATGATTCTGTGGGGGCGGTGTTCAGTGGCGAATTTGCCCTCGATCAACCCTATCTGTTTGCGATTCGGGAGTCTTCGACTGGGTTTGTGCTTTTGGCCGGTCGCGTGAATCGGCTCTAGTCATTCGACACCACAAGTTGGGGCAAGAAACGCAAAACGGAAGATGTGAACACATCTTCCGTTTTGGTGTGAAGCAGGCCACGAGGTCGGGGGAGGGACACAGTTCCTGCTTCACCAGACTGCGCGAATAGCCTGTGCCTCAAAGGTAACGGCAACGCCTCAAATCCACCAACAAGTTGAGTGCGGGGTGGGATAAGTTCCGTGTTCTAACGGAATACAGCCGTCGTCTGGTGGAAATTGGGTCGCAAAAAACCATTGATATTTTCGGAACCGATGGCTGTAAACTGATTTATTGAAGGCGGGCCGCGAAAAGGCCAGTCCAAGATTCGCCTACGCCACAACGTTCGATGACTTCTAGGGTGTGTCTTGCGACGCGCCGCATGCGCTGAGTCTCCCGCGCGTCTTCGAGGAGCTGACACGTGGTCGCGAGCGCACGAAAGTGACGGAGGGCGGGTTTCAAGGGGCCGAAGTCAAAAGCTTTTTGCAGAACAACTTCAAATGCGCGCCAGTCTTTTTCGACGGCCGATGCCCATAAATCGGCATCCCAAGGATGGACTTCAACGCCGCGCTCACCCACATGCAGTCGACGCGCAAGGTCGTTGAGTAAGGCTCGAGCTTCGTCGGTTTTGCCGTGATGAAGCAGCGCGCGTGCAAAAAGTTCTTCGGCCTGCAGCGTCCAGACCGTGTCTGAGTCTTTGAGCAAGGACCAGGCTTCCGAGAAGTTCTCAAGAGCTTCTTCGTGGCGATTATCGTCGTCACAGATCGAGCCGTACAGGAGCCGGACTCGGGCATCAAACGCGGGGAAAGGGTCTTTTTCAAGCTGGGCCTGCGCGGTCTCCACCTCGAATTCGGCCTCGGCGAAATTCGAGAGTAAGCGGGCTGATTCGGCGAGCGCGAGATGGGTTCGCAATTTCAAATCTGGACGCGTCGCGAGGGGCCAGGCATCCGATGCGTGGCGTTTTGCCTTGTCGGGATGACGATCAGCATTATGAATATCCGCGGCATCCAGCAGCGCTTCGGCACGTGAGGTGTCGTCGAGCTTTTGCTGTAGCGCCTCGCTCGAAAAGAGCGTTGCGTCTTCATGGTCGTTCCGCAGGCTCGCCGCAAACCCAAGCGCGCCGTAGACCCTGGCGAGTTCGACACCGGGCCCAAGCTTCGTGGCGGCTTCAAAGGCATTCCGCAAAAGTTCTTCGCCTCGCTCGACTTCGTGCAGTCTGGCCGAAGTTACGAGAGCGCGGCCTTCGCTGGTCCAGAGTCGCAGCCATGATGGATGGTTTAGTGGTGTTTCGGTGCGCTCCAGCGCGTTGCGCATGAGGCGACAGACTTCGACAACCCGGGCGGGTTCGGCGGCATGTGATTCGCGATTAAACGCTTCATCGAGGGCGATTTGAGCGAAGGTGGCGTTCTTGGCTTCGACAAAATGACGGGCCACGCGAAAGGCCAGACCCGGGTGTTCCTGCGCATAACGGCTTGTGAGCATGCGGGCGCAGGTCAGATTCAGACGTTTCCACCGGCGTTGTTGATGGGCATGTTTGATCAACGCGTCTCGAAGCAGGCCATGAACAAACGAAAAGCCGATGGCGGTACGCTCGGCGAGTCGCGCTTCCACCAGGGCATCGACCAAGCGCAGTGATACGGCGATCGATGCCAATTCGGATGCGTGATTCCACTCGTCGGTATCGACATCGCGACCAAGTGCAGCTGCCATCTCGAGGCGTTTCCAGACCGCGTCCGGATCGGAAACAGCTGAGAATTGATTGGTCGTCAGGCTTTTGGCCTGGGAGAGCTCCGCGACGAGATGGTCGAGCCGCGATTGCCAGAGGTTGGCAATATCAAGCGGTGGAATCACGGTCTCGTCGACCAATTCAATCTGCCCGTTCTCGGCGATCAGGGCTCCACGACTCAGCCAAAACTCAACGAGCTGGGTGGCGTAGAGCGGCGAGCCGTCACATTGAGAGCTCACCAGAGACGCGGCAGGGCCGGTCAACATCAGGCCGTCACGAACCAATCGTTCGAAGGTCTCGTCATCAAAAAACTCGAGGTTGATGGTGCTGAGCCTTGGATGATTTTCGATGGATTCGAGGGCTTCACGGGCGCGCACGTCTTCTGCGAGGGCTTCTTCGCGGACCGTAAGTACAAAAAGAATCGGGTCGGTTTCTTGGTTCAGGACCGTCTGGACGAGTTGGATGGATTCGCGGTCCCAAATCGCGTCATCGAGCCAAACGACGGCGACCCGGTCACCGGCAGTGCGTACGATTTCGCGCCGGATAAAGTCGACTCGCTGTTCAACGGTGAGCGAGACCTGCGTGGTCTTGCGCCCCTCTTCGGGGTCGCGGTCCGCACGCTCCACGCGCATGATATTGGCGAGTGCTCGGGCCTCTTGCTCGTCGACATGGCCGTATTCCTTGAGCACTCGATACACGCGCGAATGGGTGTCCGCGGGACGAAGCCCCGCGCAGCGAAAACGCTCGGTCAGCATCCATGGAAGACCGTGCATCGCGCCCGGCTCAGCTTGGTGGGTTGCGCGATACCCGACCGCTGCGCCTGATTCTTGAGTGGTCTGAAAAAGCCATTCAGCCAGTCGGCTTTTTCCGGTGCCGGCGAGTCCACGAATGATAATGGCGCGTGGTTTGTGGAAATCATTGACCTGAACAAAGGCTCGCCAGAGCTCAGTTCGTTCGTCTTCGCGGCCGATAAATGGGATGGTTCGCAGGCCAAAGAGGCCAAGTCCTGCCTCCATATTTCCGGAGGTCGAACGAAGATCGACGTCTCTCCACTCCCTTTGCGGAGGCGGTGCTTCGGTGGATCCCTCGGGCAGCACGACCGGCATAAACATCGTGGGCATGTCTTGGAGTTCTGCTTCGCTCGGCAAAGCATCCAGCTCGCTGGTGGTGCAGCATTCTTCCGGATCTTCGAGGGCCATCAGCGCCCATCGTGCGTCAGCAGCGGTTCGGTATCGCTGATTTTGTGCTTTTTCTAGGAGCCTGCGGACCCATTTTTCGAAGCCCTCTGGGACCATGATCTGAGGTTTGAATTCGGGCAGGGCCTGCGTCATGTGCGCACGCCCGAGGCTGTATGGATTCACGCCGGTAAATGGCGGCATGCCCGTGGCGAACTCCCAGGCGACCACTCCAATGGCGTAGAGGTCGGTTCCCGGACCGTAGTCGCGAAATTCCCCGCGAAATTGCTCTGGCGCCATGTAGAGTGGCGTTCCAGACATGTCTTCGTTGCTGCGGGTCGTGATGTCAGAGCCGTAAGTGGTGGTGTTTCGTTCGATGGCGTAGGCGATGCCAAAATCGGTCAAGACCGTGCGTGGTTCACCGTCTGGGTACGAACCCATCAGGATGTTGTCAGGCTTGATGTCCCGGTGGATCACGCCCCGCGCATGAGCGTGGGCAAGCGCGGACAGGACGTCGTCTAACATGAGCCGAAGTTCAGGCCAGGTGAGTTCGGAGCGACGTGCCGTGAGGCTTCCCCCAGGTACGTATTCCATCACAAAAAACGGGCTGTCCCGGACCAACTCGAGGCTGACCGCGGCCTCAGGGAGCAGGCCGAAATCAAATACCGTCACGATGTTGGGGTGATGAAGGCGCGCCGTGGATTCCACCTCGCGGCGAAACTGAGCCTGAAAGTCTTCGCTAAGCGCCGTGAGGTCAGTCATGACCTTGATCGCGACGGTGGAGGACTGCACGATGTGCGTCCCTAACCAGACTTCCCCCATGCCTCCTTTGGCGAGGCGTGAGTCGATTGAATAGGTGCCTAATTGCATAAGTGGCGAGCCTACAACGAGGTTGTTGCGTGGGCAATTCGGCAAATCATAGGCAAGAATACCCGCCCCTGAATTTGACAAAGTTTCTCTCGCTGAACAGACTACCGCTAACTCAACTTACCCTGTGGAGGGCGCGAATGAACAAATTAACTCGAGTACTTTTGGCCGTTGGTGTGGTCGGTTTTGCTGCTTGCGGTGACGATTCACTTAGCGAAGAAGATTCACAGCAAGGATTTGCGGCTGCAAATGCAGTGTTGTCTCAGGGCGGTGCATCAGCACAGGCGAGCGCGGCCAACGGTGCGGTGGCGATCGATTTTTCGTTTAACTGCCTCGAAGGTGGAACTGCCAATTTTGTGGGCACCTTGGACGACGCTCAGACAGGCGCGAATACAGAAGCTTCGTTCACCTACGTGGTGACATTTAACGACTGTGTTTCGCAGGGAGTGTCGTTGGGCGGCGAGGTGACTTACCAACTTGATTTGTCCGCAACAGACACAACTTCGTCGCTGGAATACAGCTACGTGGGTGACCTTTCGTTTGCTGGCGATATCAGCGGCGATTGTTCGCTTGATATGTACTCGAAGATCACGACGACGACGGGTGGTACCGGCGGTTCGGCGACGTTTGAGTACCACGGAAATATGTGTGGGAACGATGCTGGTTCGATGAATGGAAACGGCTCTTTCACCGTAGATATCCCACAGACTTAGTTTTTTAACTCACGGTGTTGTTTTTAGAAGGCCCCCGTGTTTTAGTTCCCCAACGGATGCGCGTAGGCGCTTGAATTTAGGACGATTGATGTCACGAACCACAACCACACAAAAGCTCAGCGCAGTTAATTGCGTCGCTATTTGCGTCGATCAGGGTCGAGGCTTCTTCAGCTCCTAAATTCTCCAAAAATAGTGATTGGAAATGAGCTGCAGAGCATACGATCTGCGGCTCTTTTTTTTGATGGTTTTGCGATTCCATCCATGAAAGCCGCAGATCTTTTCGGGCGAGAAGCCCAGAAGGAGGTTGTCATGGAATCGCAGAACGCGACAAACGACGGGAGCTTGAGACATGTCTCGAGGATCGCGTGGCCGCTTGTCGTGAGCAGTATTTCGTACACAGCAATGAACGCCGCGGACACACTTCTTGTGGCTCGTCTGGGTGTCCCACAGCTTGCGGGCGTGGGGCTTGCGACCATTGTGGTGTTTTTATTTGGTGCCCTTTTTGTGGGCATGATTCACGGGACGAAAATCGTCGTTTCGCAGGCGACGGGTGCGCAAGACGACGTGCTTGTTGACCAGGCGGGCTGGCACGGTCTGATGTTGGGGCTTGCGTTCAGTGTTCCGGTGATCGGCCTAGCGGTCTTTGACGAGACGGTCTTGTCGTGGATGGGAGCCAGCCAAGACGCGCTTGGATTTGGAACCGACTACCTGGGTTGGCGAGTGTGGGCTTACCCGTTTTGGTTCGGTGTGATTGCCTTGTCGGACTATTTTCAGGGCCGCGGCGAACCTAAGACTCCGATGCGGGTGAATCTGGTGATGAACCTCCTGAATGTAGTTTTGGACGTCGTTTTAATTTTTGGAATCGGTCCTATTCCGGCGTTAGGAGTTTCGGGTGCAGCGATCGCAACTGTGATGTCGTGCGCGCTTGGATTCATGTGGATCCTATGGGAATTCGTGGCGAGGGCTCATCCTTTCGCTGGATATGACAAGATTATGGTTCGGCGAATCGTGGATTTTGGGACGCCTTTGGGCCTTCGATATTTCCTGTCGAATATCGGGTTTTCGGTGTTCACCGCGATCGTTGCGCGGCTGGGGGATGACGCACTTGCGGCACATCAGATTGCCTTCAAAATAGTCGGGATTTCGTTCATCCCGGGCTATGGCGTTTCCGAGGCTGCGACTGTGTTGGCGGGGCAATTCCATGGTGCGGGGCGTCGAGATTTGATTCGCCGAAGTTACAAAAACTCGGTCGTGCTCGCGGTTGGATTGATGGGGGCTTGTGGCATTGTTTTTTGGACGATTCCTGAGTCCCTGATTGGCGTGTTTCAGGCTGAGCCGGCCGTGTTGGCGTTGGGGGCGAGCCTGCTGGCCGTTGCAGCTGTATTTCAGGTCTTTGACGCGATTGTGATGACCACCTTCGGAGCCCTGAACGGTGTGGGTGATACACGGTATTCGATGATCGTGTTGGTTCTCGGGTCGTGGTTCGTTCTTGTACCAAGCGCTTGGTTCTTCGCCTTCGGGTTAGGCATGGGCGTTGTTGGGGCGTGGATCGGAATCACGGTGGAGATTTTCATTCTGATGATCGCGGCCCTTTGGCGTACGAAATACGTCTTCTAAGCAGACTGGTCGGTCTTTTGGCCGGCCAGTTTCTTGGCTCTTGCGAAAAGAGCGGAAACCCAGAGTTCAGCGAGTCAATTCGCGTGTTGGCGGACCGCACCATGATGTGTAAGTTGCGCGAGTTGCAGGAGGCACACGTGGATGATCTTGAACTGAAAATGGAATTTGATGTCAGTCCGACTACGCTTTACGAAGCGTGGCTCGATTCTGAAACTCATGGGGAAATGACCGAAAGCTCTGCGGAGATCGACCCTAGAATTGGTGGTCGTCACTCGTCAGGCGATGGTTATATCTCGGGTGAAAACCTGGAGCTTGAGCCCGGCGTTCGCATTGTCCAGTCGTGGCGTACGACGGATTTTGACGATTCCGATCCAGACTCGAGACTCGAGCTGACCTTTGAGGAGACCGACGAGGGAAGTCTGTTGACGCTTCGTCACACGAATATCCCAAGCGGTCAGGGCGAGAGTTACCAGAAGGGATGGGAAGAGTATTATTTTGATCCGATGGAAGAGTATTTCGACGGAATGGAATGAAGATTTGGCTCATATTCTTGCTGGGGTGTTGTGGATGCCTTGATGATGCTCTGCCACAGACAGACGTGGACATGGGCCAAGTCGAAGTGGACATGGGCCAAGATGAGTCTGGGCGCACGATTTGCGAGGAAGCCGACAACGACCTGAAGATTAAGGTTTTGGGTGGCGAGCCGTCTCAGCAGGTTCAGTGTCTGGAGGAGTATGGCGGCGGATGGCTGCTGGTTGCCCGCAGTGGCGATCCTAGTATGGCACGTGAATTCGGGTGGTTGGCGTCGACAGGCTCTCTTGACGACAAAACATACACATATTCACTGGGTGCCGATTTAAGGTTCTCTGAGATATTGGTGGGGGCGGGACCGGCAGGACAAGTGGCGTATCAGAAGTTTTCTGAGGTCACTCAAATTCAGTTGTCGTCAGAAGTTTCGACGGGTGACTTTGGCAACAGGTCTGTTTTGCCATTAACCGTCACAAGACTCCAGAGCACTTGCACGGGCGAGGGGGCTTCGGCTTTTACCGCATTTGGCCAGAGCGGTCTGATTGGGCTTTTTTGGTTTGGCGAAAGTCTCGATCCTTCGGCGTTCACTACCGGTCTATATCCAGACGGTTGGCGTTTGCGGGGCACTTCGTGTTCGACCAACGGAAATTTTGATGGCCAGGGTGCGATTTACGTTCGTGCGTTGAAAGAACTACCTTGAGGCTCATATGAAGATGACATCGATCCAAATGACTTGCGCTTATGGCGCCTTTTTTTTGCTAGTGGGCGGATGTGGAAAAGACGATGCGGTTCCGATCCAGGCTGATGCCAGCATGGACGCCCAGGCGACGACACCAGACGCTGGAGTGGATTTATCCACGGATATTGCGCTGAACAACGTCGTGTCAGACGCCGGTGACATGGGAAATGACATGGCAAATGAGTCGACGGGTTCTGTTTATGGACCCGCCGGGGCGTTTTTTAATCAGGACGTGAGCGGCGTGGCAGCGGCCGCCGATTCCGATGCCATCATTGCCGCCTTACGAAGTGCCGGCGGTTGGGGCAATAACGACCGTTTTCAGATCGATTTTTCGCTGGATGTTCTGACGGCAAGCGCCTCAACGCCCAAGCGCGTGTTTGAACAAAGCAGTGCTTTTTATTCGCCGGATTGTGACCCTGCGCCGATTCCTGTGCCCGATGGCGGCAATGTCGAGGGCGAAGCCGGATACGCGTGCGAGGGTGATGGTGATTGCCATTTGCTTGTGCACGTTCCCGACGAAAACCGTCTTTACGAGATGTGGCGCGCTGATATTCAGGGCGATACGTTCCAGGGCGGTTGTTTGGCCATCTGGGACACAAAGAAGCTCTATCCCGAGGTCGGTCGAGGTGACCAATGCACCAGTGCTGATGCTGCCGGGTTCCCGATCACGCCGCTGCTTTTCAATGCGGACGAGGTCGCGGCGGGCGAGATTAACCATGCGATTCGCTTTATTTTGCCTAATAACCGCGTGCGGCAGAAAACCTACGTTCGTCCCGCAACGCATGGAACCAACACAAGTGGCGGTCCTGACGCCCCGCCTTACGGCGTTCATTTTCGGCTTCGCGCTGATTATCCGCTGGACACCCTTCCTAATGAAGGCGCTCGAGTGGTTGCCCGGGCGTTGCAGAAATACGGGATGTACCATGCCGACGGTGGCAATATTGCGCTGACGGCCCAGAGCGACCGGCATACGACCGCAAAATGGGAGGGGCTGCTTTCGTCGCGTGACCTCGCAGCGCTTGATGTCGAAGATTTCGAGGTGATTCATCACTCGGACACCTTCCCCGTGACCTTCGATTGCCGTCGAACTCCACTGACGGAATAGGCGAATCAGCGCGGGTTTCAGGACGTTCTAAAAACTCGACCGCTGTCTTGTGTCACTGCGACGGGTCCATCAGACGGGTCCGCCAGGCTCCAGCCTGGCATTGCGACTAAACGGTTGGGGTTCAGCAGGTCGCCGTGATTCGGACCGATTGCGGTCAAAAGTGTTGACGTTTCGAAGCCGAAAGTGGTTACGATAAAAGCAGACGATTGAGATTTAGAGAGAGTTATCATGAAGAAGATCTGGGTTCTGTTGCCATTATTGGTGCTCACAAATTGTGGGCGCTCAGACCTTTTTGACCGTTCGAATTTGGACACAAATGGGGGTCCTGATTACACGGCGCTGGATGTTGGAGCCGACGCAGAAGCTGACGCAGGTTCAGATGTTGGCGATGTTTCTGGGGGTGAAGGCAAGCTTGGAGAGCCGTGTGAAACGGGTCGGGATTGCGAATCAGGGATTTGCCGCACGTTCGGTGACGAGGCGATTTGTACCGTTCAGTGCGACTCCGAATGCCCTGCGCCCGGTTTTGTTTGTTTTGAAAGCCTTTGCACGCCCGAGGATTATTGTCCTGAATCGGGCGTTGGTCCGGGCTGCATCGTGTCATGCGACCAATGTGCTTCCGACGCTGCCTGTGACGTCGCTGATACGGGAGCGATTACCTGCACCTGCCTCCCAGGGTTTTCGGGCAATGGGCTGAGTTGTGATGCCAATCAATGCGACACGATGCCGTGCTCCGAAGACGCGAGCTGCACCGAAACCGATAACGGTTTTTCGTGTGAGTGTCTCTCGGGTTGGATGGGCGATGGTCTTGTGTGTGAAGACATCGATGAGTGCGGTGATTTCAGTGATAATTGCTCGATCAACGCGCGATGCATCAATATTCAGGGGTCGTTTGTATGCGATTGTTTGCCAGGATTTGAAGGCAACGGCGTCGCCTGCTCGGATATTGACGAGTGCGCGGCGGACCCATCCATCTGTGGGGTTGGGGTCTGCCAAAACCTACCCGGCGGGTATTCTTGTTCGTGCCCGATGGGAACGACCTTTGATGGCGCAACTTGCACGGGGGGCGACGCCTGTTCACTCGGGCTCGATGATTGTGACGCCAACGCAGAATGCTCGCCGACGCCCAGCGGTTATCAGTGCACGTGCAACGCCGGTTATGCGGGCGACGGCATGACCTGCGCTCCCATTAATTCCTGCGTGCCTGCCTGCGGAAATAATCAGATTTGCAACGCTGCACTGCAATGCGAATGCAGCGTGGGATTCGAAGGTCCAAACTGCGTCGACGTTGATGAATGTGCAGCAGGGACGGATAATTGTTCGGCGAACGCGACGTGCGCAAATACGTTCGGCAGCTTTACGTGTGCATGCAACGCCGGGTACGCGGGCAACGGGGTTACGTGCCTCGACGTCAACGAATGCCTTGGACAAAACCAGTGTTCGCCGCTTCAGACCTGCACCAATACTCCGGGCTCCTACACGTGTTCGTGCAGCCCGGGAACAGTTGCCGTGGGGAATACATGTGTGTTGGTGGGCGACGTCTGCGCGGCGCCTTTCCCAATCACGACCGTGCCGTTTTCTGGCTCGAACAACACGTTTGGATTTCAGTCGGATTATCGTTTTCAGGGCGGCCAATGTCCCGGCGTGGGTGGCGGACGCGGCAATAATAATATCGACCAGGTTTGGGAATTCACGCCCACCACTGCGGCGACCTACCGCGTGAGCATCGACATGCAGGGTTGGCCCGGCGTGGCCTACGTGGTCACGGATTGCTCACAGATTGGGACTACGTGTTTGGTGGCCGATGAAAACGACCCAGATTTCACCGTCGCGATGAGCGCCAACCAGTCGTACTTCATCATCGTGGACGGCGTTCAGGGACGAACCGGGCCCTATACCATCGACGTCTCGGTGGATGAGTGTGCAAGCGGGCTTGATAACTGCGCGTCCGACGCGATTTGCACCGACACTTTGGCCGGATTTGAGTGCGCCTGTCCTTCAGGATTTTCGGGTGATGGACTTTCCTGCATGGACATTGACGAGTGTGGTGGCTTTGCGCCGGTATGTGATGTGAATGCGACCTGCACCAACCTGCCAGGCTCCTACGAATGCACCTGCAATGCGGGTTATACGGGCAACGGAGTGACGTGCAGCAACCCTTCGATTCCGGGTGAAACGTGCATCAATCCATTTGTCGTGGGCGCGCTGCCCTATACGTTTAGCGGCGACACCTCGGATGCAGTCAATGATTTTGGCGCCGCATTTAACACGTGCCCTGGTCTCCCCACTGGAGGCGGAAACAACTCAAACGACGAGGTGTTTTCGTTCACGCCGACTGCGAATGCGACCTATCGGATATCGTTGGCCACCAGCTGGCAGTCTGTGCTCTACGTGCGAACCGCGTGCACAAACAGCTCGGCTTGTTTGGCGGGTGATGCGCGGGCGTTTTCTTCGAGCGCAGACGTTGATGTGACGCTATTGGCCAACGTGACGTACTTCATCATGGTCGACGGGTTCGGAGCGCAGAATGCCGACGGCGCCTACACGCTTTCGGTGCAGCAGCTTTGAGTTCTGACGCAAGAGAACTCGAGCCCGGCGATCCACGCACTCTGGCGGATGGGCGATACACCTGCCTTTCTGTGCTCGGTGAAGGCTCGATGGGACGGACCTTTCTGGCCGACGACTCCAAGACCGGCAGCCAGCTTGCGATAAAGGCCCTCTATCCGTCGCGTTTGGCCGACTGGAAAGACCTTGAGCTTTTTCAGCGCGAAGCGGCGGTTCTGGAGCGCATCGAACATCCGCTCGTTCCTCGTTATATCGATTCGTTTCATGAGGGCGAAGGCGACTCTGTTTGTTATTTTTTGGCGCAAACCTGGGTCGATGGCCACACGCTTCGCGAGGAGCTGCGCGGTGCTCGGCGGTTTGAAGAAGCCGACCTTGTGGCGTTATTACGCGACATGCTCGATGTTCTGAAAACGATCCACGGGTTGAAAACCCCGGCGATTCATCGCGACATCAAACCCGAAAACATCATCCTGCGTAAAAGCGACGGACGCCCGACCCTGGTGGACTTTGGGGCAGTGCGTGAGGTCGTGCGCCTGACCATGCGTGGCGGCTCAACGATTGTTGGCTCGTTTGGATACATGTCGCCCGAACAATTGATGGGCCGTGCCATCCCGGCGACCGATATCTACGGTCTGGGCATCACGATGGTGGAGTGCCTGACGCGCTCGATTCCGCAAGATATGGTGGGCGAAGACGTAAAACGCCTGATCGCCGGCGCTCAGATTTCATCCGGACTGAAGCGCGTTTTGAGTCGAATGTGCGCGCCAATGCTGGCCGATCGCTATCGCTTGGCATCCGAAATTTTAGAAGATCTGGACGGGTTGACATCGGGGCAAATGGTGCATCTGGAGCGTATCGAAAGCGATATGGCTCAGCGCGGAAAAGCCCAGGAACGTGCGCTGAAAAAGGCGTCGGGGCCGAGCATTCATCCCGTTTTGATCTTGGTCATCAGCTTCATCGTCGCCGCCATCGCGATGGGCACGTATTATCTGGGGCAGGCGCTTGCTGTCGGTTTTGAATCGGGTGTTCTGATTGCCGTGGCGGTCGGTATTTCTGGACTGCTTCTCACCACGATCATGGTGGGAATGCGGTACGTTTCTGATGCGTGGTCACCGCCAATGGGTGATTGGCTGGTGAGCCAAGCGACGGTGGGTGGGGTTCGGGAGTACGTGAGTCAGGAATCGAATAGAGTGGTTGTTTGGGAGGTCTTTTACTCATTTCCAGTGCGCGGTGCAGTTTACGAACATGCACGCCCCATCCCCGAGGAAATCGCTCGTCAGCTAAAGCAGGGACGGCAGTTCCGCGTTTGGTATCCAGCCGGAAAACCCGAGCTGCACGAGGCCGAAGATTTTACGAAGTCGGACACGACCGAGATGTATCGGCTCTTTAATCCGAACGTTGTGCACACCCCAGAATAATTCAACGCCTCTTAGCATCGAGTTACATGGGAATGAGTCCCCAAGCTTGAACAGGGTCGCGGGTGGCCCCGGCCTGAGCGGGCGGCGTAATCAGGTGGTACTTCTGGCGGATGGCCGCGATGTACTCACGGATATGGTCGGCCGATTCGGGGCGGTTTTCAGGGTCTTTCTGCAACATCCATTCGATCAGGTCCGCGACTTCTTCGGGGACCTCAACCAATTCGTCGAGGCGCGGCGCTGTTTCGGTGAGGTGTTTTACCGCCGTCATCTGTGGGTTTCGTCCGACAAAAGGTGGAACACCGGCTAGCATTTCGAACCAGACGGCCGCCAACGAATAGAGGTCGAGCCGATGGTCGAGGTCCTTGAACTCAAGTTCTTCCGGACTGATATAGGTCAGCGTCCCGCCAATCATGCCGTCCGCGGTCAAATGGCGTTCGGTCTTTTGAAGACGCACAAATCCGAAGTCCAAGAGCTTGACGCAAAGCTCGCCATTTCTGTTTGAAAGCTTGATATTTGATGGCTTGATATCGCGGTGAATCACACCTGCGGCATGGGTGTGTGAGAGCCCTTCGAGGGTTTGATCGACCACGGCAATGCTCAGGTCGAGGGGCAGTCGTCCATGTTGCACGAGCCACGCAAGGTCATCGCCTTCGACAAGTTCCATCACAATGAAAAGGCAGCCCAGGGTCATGTCGCGGCCAAAATGGTAGATGCGCGCGATATGCGGGGATTTTAACTTGGCCTGGGTTTCGGCCTCTCGCAAAAATCGTTCGCGCATCGACGGATCGGCGGTGCTGGACTTGAGGACTTTGACCGCAATCCGTTTACCGCTCACCGTGTCACGGGCGCGCCAGACTCTAGACATCCCGCCTTCACCGAGTTCTTCTTCGACCAAAAAACGGTCATCCAGATACTTACCGAGCACGCTTCACCTCAGGGTTCGGCGGGCGAGATAGCACGACCGCGATTGAACCTTCAATCAAGCCAGTCGCCTTTCTCGAACACAAAGAGCCGATGGCAGGCACGCGACGCCCCCACATAACGAGCTCGATTCGAACAGCGCTCGTGTTCTGGGTCGATATCCAGCATGAAAACAATGTCGGACTCGAGCCCCTTGAAGCCTGAAATCGACGTGTGGAAAACGCCTTGTTCACGAAGGTTCACCTGATGAACGATAGGGATGCCATCAAGGTCTGTCGCGTCTTCGAGTACGGAATTGACGGGGGTGCGCGGGGTGAGGATCGTCATCTGGTGGTATTTAACCCCATGCACAGACACCAAATTATGGATGATTTCTGCCAGTTTTCGGCGAGTCCAGGCCGCGCTTTCTTGCTGGATCACGGTCGGGGATTCGCCAGTCGGGCATCGTGGGTGGGAAGTGGTTCGCGAGGGAACCAACTTGTTCAGGACCGTCGCAATGGCCTGTGTGTTCCGGAAATTCTGGTCAAGCGGCATGATGGGGCCCAAGTCCGGGAGCCCTCCACCATGTTCAAAAAGCGATTGAGACTCGTCGTAAAAGACGGCCATATATCCGTTTTCGGTGATGCCGCATGCCAGGATTTCCCACCAGTCCGGCGCGAAGTCCTGTCCTTCGTCGACGATGATGGCGTCCCAAGGACCGATTTTTTTGTGGGCTATGGCCTCCCATAAGGTCTTGGGGGCTTGGTTCACCCAAAAATCGGTTTTGGAGGTGATTTTTTTTGGCAACGACTCAAAGGGTTGGTCGAGCGCGTATCCGGCCTGGCTGCACAGTCGGTGGAAATTGACAGCCTCGACCTGGCCGGCGGCTGGCGGTGCGTCTTCGATCGTTTGATGCAGGTGGTCGGCCAGCGCCCTGTTGAAGCATAACAGGAGGACGCGTTTGCCTTGGTTTGCCAGAAGGCGCGCGCAATGGAGTGCCAGCAGGGTTTTCCCCGTCCCTGCCCCGCCACTGACCATGATTCGGCGGTTGGCGATAAACATTCGCGCCAGAAATTCTTGCTCGGTACTCAGGCGAATGAAGGCGGTTCGTTCGGATGCCAAGGCGCCGCCCAAATTGGGCACGAGGCGGAATTCGGGGCTCAGAACCTGGGTCCGGAAGACCTCAAATTCTGCGGGAGTCAGCCGAGGTGGAATGCCGTCGTGGCCGCGGTGCCAGAAGGCAAAGGCCCCGTCGACCATGGCCTGGGTATTTTGCAAGATCTGCGCATCCAAAAAGACTTCCGGTTCAACGTCGGGCGGTATTTCGCTCGCGGGCCAGCTGGTGAACGGAAAGGCCAGCGCCCAACCGTAGACCATTGGGAAGCGCCCATGAACGGGCCCAACCAGCCGCGCGCATGGGGAGCGAAATTTGGTGACCAGAGCTTCGAGCTGCTTTTTCACCTGTTCGATCGGCGTTTGTTTGAGCCGCTCACGTTTTTTGCCTTTATGTCGATACCAGGTGCCATCAAGGTCGCGTTCGACGCCTTTTCCTTTGCATTCCAGAAAGAGCATTCCTTTTTCTGGATGCAGAATAATGAAATCGACTTCGCCCTGCTCGGCGTGGGTTGGCTCGATGAAGGGCATCGCAAAATAGACAAAATAATCGTCAGAAAGGCCGTTTTTCAAGGCACTAAATAGGTCGCGCTCGGACTCGGTGGTCTTGACGTCCAAAGGGATTTCGCAGGGAAACATCTGAGCCAATGTCTTCACTCGTATCGGATGAGGGCCATCGTCGCCCACTGTTTCGCCATCGGCAATCGAGAACACCCACGCGCGCTGCCTCGCCCCTTGACCATACTTGCGCAAAGTGAAAGATTACGCGCCTTCCAAGCATTGCCGAGGCTCGCATGGCGGATACCATCGAAGAAATTGTCGAAGAGATCGAAGAACTGAGCGAACAAGCTGAATTCAAGAAGGCGGAAGCCGTTTTGGAGAAGGCATTCGAGAAGTTCGGACGGGTCGCAGAATTGGTGCTCACGCAGGCTGAAATGCTTCTCGAGCAAGAGGATTACGACGGCGTACTTGCGGCAGTGGCCGAGGCCGAAGCAGTCGAAAACGCTGAAGACCGCGGTCAGTATTTGGCGGCTCGAGCTTATGCTCAGTTCTACAAAGACGAAGTCGACCAGGCCCGCAAATCATTCAATGAATCGGTGAAGGCCGATCCCGAGTTGTTCTCGGCGATCGTGGGCCGCGCCATGATTCATGAGCATATGGGCTTCTACAACGCCGCGATGCTCGACACGGAGCGCGCCATTTCGATGGACGCGACCGAAGGGCAGCCTTTTGCGATTCGCGGTTCGATTCACCTTCGATTTGGACGTGGTGACGAGGCTGAGAAAGACCTCACGCTCGCCGTTGGCGCCAACGAATTTGATGAAGAATCTCGCCTGAACTTGGCTCGAATCAAAGCATTGAAGGGTGATCGCGCAGCTGCGATGGAGCTCCTTGAGGTCTTGGTCGAAGACGGCGATGACGTCGATTATGTGGCGCCAGCCGCGCTGTTGCGCTCTCAGCTTTCATTGGCTCTTGGCAGCTACGACGCTGGTTTGCAGGACGCCGATCGCGCCATTGCGTTGATTCCCGAACTTCCTTGGGGCTATTTGCAGGCCGCGGCTTGTGTGCTTGGAAAAGGCGCCGAGCCAGGAAAGGCCGTCGAATTCCTCAAGAAGGCCGAAGATCTTGTCGAAAATATTTACGATATTCCAGACATCTTCCCACTGCGCGCCGCCTCGTACGAACAGCTTGGCAAGCCCGACAAGGCTAAAGAGTGGCTCGATAAGGCCGAAGGCGTCGCCCGATTGCCAGCCTATGTTTACGGCGGTTTGAATCCGGCCGGAAATATCCCGATCAATCCGGGCAAGCCGATCGATGTTCGGGCGTTGCTTGATGACCTCTTTGGCGAAGCCAAGAAAGCACCAAAGGGCTACGAGGACGTGATTCGACAAATCGTGGCCAAGATCCCCGATATCGTCAAAGAACACCCCAATGTTGGGCAGTTGCAGATTGAGCTTCCTGAGGCTCCAGGCATGCTCGGCGGTAAACGTCAGCTGGTGATTCAGGTCAACCAACCCGGCCAACAAGCACAACCCGCGTGAGAATCTGATGTCAGAATCGTTTGAGAAAATTCTACATAACGAGGATGACCTCGAAATCACGTTCATCGTCGAAAACGACGAAGCTCGCGTGGAAGTCAAAGCTCCAGCGGGTATGGACTTGCAGGCCACCGAAGACGTGATCGTCGTCGTGAATGGTCGTGGTTGTGTGGTGGTTCCCAGAGACGCCCAATTCGCGGTCTCCAAGATCGGAAATTGGCCCGAAATTTCGACCGAACCCGTCCAATTGATGATTCGTGTTCACGAATTTTTTGAAGGCTGGGAACTCGAATAACGGAGCCGGCATGAGTTTCTCGGACCGCGTTCGAAAGTCCCTTGTTTTTAAGTCACCAGACGTCGAAGAAATTGTCGACATGTACTGGCACCGCCGTTTCGCGGCTGTTGGGACCGCTCTCATTTTGGATACGGGGATTCGGCCAGACCAGGTCACTTTAGCAAGTCTGATCGTGGGATGGACGGCGAGCGCTGTGTTCGCGGTCACCATTTTTTCGACCTTATTGCCCGAAATTGTTGGTTACCCGCTCACGGCCGCCTTGGTCTTCTTCTCGGTCGTTTTGGACTGCATGGATGGCCAACTCGCCCGCGCCACGGGCGGCGGGACTCGAATGGGGCGAATCCTCGATGGAGTCGTGGACGCCTTTGTGTTGGTTCCCATCTACGTCTTGGTGGGCGTCGACATCTGGATGCGATTTGGTTGGGGCGTCTTTGCGGTCGCGGTTGTGGCTGGCTTGAGCACCTTCATGCGTACCAGCGTCTACGACCGCGTGAAGTCGTTCTATCTGGCGCACACGCTGCCCACGGCGAATGCAGACGGCGTCGAAACGATGGACGAAGTGCTGGCGCATTACGCCGAAATCAAAAAGACCGGGACTCTTTTCGAAAAGTTCCTGATGTCGATGTACGTCGACGGGCAGCTCAAGTACGGGCGCTTATTCACCGGACGTCAGGAAGATGCGATCGCCCACGACGTCACGGATGAGACGATTGCCGCGTTTCGGGCTCGCTTCCGGGTCTCGATGCGGCTGATGTCGTTCATGGGATTAGGGACGCATATGTTCTTCATCTACGCGTCAATCCTGTTGATGCCATGGTGGGGCCAGGCAACGTCGGCCGTTCAGTTGATGTTTGCCGTGCTTGGGATACCCCTGCTGATCTTCGCGATCATTCGGGCCAAAGCACTCGCTAACGCCTGAGCGCGGCACGAGTATTTGCATCTATTCTGTCGCAAAACGTCATCTGAGACTGGGTTGGACCTGCTAGACTCGTTTCGTTGATATTTATCTATTGCTTGATCGAGGGCCTAATCACATGAAAAGTTATCTGCTCATTATACTGTCTGTCCTGACCTTGGGTCAGGGCTGCGCAACGTCCTCGGCGACCATTGCTGCGGCGAACGTTCTGGTCCCAGTCTCCGAGGAAAATAGCCTCGGCTTGAAGATGCAGCCGGAGATCGAATCCGAGGCGAAGTTGTCTTCAAACGCGGCGCTTCAAAGTTACGTGGCGTCTTTGGGGGCTAAAGTCGCGCGCGCCGCTCAAACAGACATTCCGAGCGGAATTAAGTTGCAGTACAAAGTCGTCGATGACCCAAATACCGTGAACGCTTTCGCGATCCCGGGCGGGACCATTTACGTCTACACAGGCCTCCTGAAAGCCGCGAGTTCGGAGGCTGAGGTCATCGGTGTGCTCGGCCACGAGACTGCTCATGTGACGCGTCGCCATGTCGCCCAGCAGATGGTCACGAATTACGGGCTGCAAACCGTCTTGGATATGGGGCTGGGTAAAAACCCAGGCATGGTCACCTCGACCGTCGCCAACGTCGCGACTCAGGGATATTTGCTGAAATACTCTCGTGATCACGAGCGTGATGCCGACGAAGTTGGCCTCAGGTACGCTGCAGCGGCTGGGTACGACCCTCATGGGTTTGCGAATTTCTTTAAGAAGCTCGGCGGATCCGGTGGTCCAGAATTTCTATCGACCCACCCTGATCCCGCAGCACGCGCCAGCACGGCGGAATCGCGAATCAAGGCGATGAAAAACCCACCGACCTATACCGGTGAAGCGGAATTCAACGCCAAGAAGGCTGAATTCGGCCTCTGAGCGTTTTTTCATGATGTGCCTCGGGCCGTTGCGTATTGCGGTATGCCGATCGTATGATTACCGCAGACCACGCGGATAACGAGCCCTCATGACACAAGACGACAAAACGGATCTTTCAGCGGAGATTGAGCGCGTAACCCATCGTTTTTGGGAGCTCTCGTCGCAAGAATTCAGGTCCGATGGTTTTCAACAAATTGCGGTGGGACTGCAGAGCGTTTTCGACGACGCCTTCAAGTTGGGCATCGAAGAATCGCGCCTGCGAACTTTGATTGGCGGTTTGGATGCGCTGACCGACGCGTTGATTGCGTCTGAATCGCCACCGGCCGCCAAGCCCGCGCCCACGGGGTTGGACCAATTTGTGGGCGCTTTTCGTTTGGAAGCTCAAAAACGGCTCGCCGGTCTTTCGATTTCGATGATGGGGATCTTTAATTCTGGCGAGGCCGAGGCTTCAGTCCGGCAGAGCGCGGAACACCTGCACGCCATTCGTGGGGGGGCCGGAATGTTGGGCATGACGGATGTCGCGTCGCTTTCTGGCGCGATGGAAGACTTCATTCATGCGCTTGCTCGTGCAGAGTCTCGCGAGAGCACTTCGGTCAAACCGCTGCTGCGGGCATTTGCGGTGCTGAAAACGGCCATCGAAGACCCTGAAGAACGGGTCGACGCGATCATTGAGGACGTGGTTGAAGAATTGCGCACCCTTGGCGGTTCGGTCGAAAAAAACCGTACCCGTGAAGAGACGGCAGTCCACACGCGGCAGTTGGAACAGCGGATCTTGGTGTTGGACGACGTCGAAACGATCGCGGCCAGCATCGGTTTTGTGCTCTCGGAACTCGACGTTCCGGTGGATGTGGTGACCGATCCCAAAGAGGCGTTCCGAATGCTTCATGAGCGGCCCTACTCGTTGGTCGTCAGCGATGTGTCGATGCCAGGCATGGACGGAATCGAACTCGTGAAAGCGATGCGGGCCGACGAGATGTTGAGCGATATCTCGATCATTTTGCTGACTCAGCTTGATCGTCCCGAAGAGCGTGAACGCGGGCTTGCAGCCGGCGCCGACGATTATATCGTCAAAGGCTCGATCGGCGGCGGCGAGCTTATCGCACGTGTCACCGAGCTGCTTTTGGACGCGCCGTATGTGCCCACGATCGCCAAGGAAGTTCATACGATTTTGGTCGTGGAAGACACCGAGACGATCGCCGCCAGCATCGCCTTTGTGCTCAGCGAGGGACCTTATGAGATCGTCCTGGCGCATGACGGTCAAGACGCGCTCTATAAACTCGAACGACGCCTTTTTGATCTGGTGATTTCGGATATTGAAATGCCATCCATGAATGGAATCGAACTGCTCCGAATCATTCGAGCCCGTGAGGATATGAAGGCGATCCCTGTCGTGATTTTGACGTCTCGTGGCTCTGAAGAAGAGCGCCTGATCGCCCGGGAAGCCGGCGCCAATCGATTCCTTCTAAAGGGCGCGGTCGGCGGGGGTGAGTTGCAACGCGTGGTCGCAGAACTTCTGGTGATGCCGTGAGCTACGTCCTTGTACTCGACGATTCGGAATTGATCCTGCAGATGCTCGAGATGGTCTGTGCGGGCGCAGGCTATTCTGTACAAACGGCGCTCTCCTTTGCTGCGGCAAAAGAGCTTGTTTCACGTGAAACCCCGAACGTGATTCTGAGCGACGTACATCTCCCGGACCTGGACACCGACCCGGTCACCGCGTTTCGCGCGATTGGATGCGAAGTCCCCGTCGTTTTGATGTCCGGCAGACCTCAGGCCGAACTCGACGCAGAGGCCTTGCGAATTGGTGCCAAGGGGGCCGTCTCGAAGGATGCAGGCATGATGGGAATGGCGCAGCTTCTCCCGGTTCTTCTGGGCCCGGCCTAGAGGTCGGTTGTCGGCTGACCACTCACTGCCGACCGCTCACTGCCGACCGCTCACTGCTGACCGATTTTCGTCTTGCGCGTCCGGTCATCCCTTCCTATGTTACCCGCCTAACATCAACCGGTTAGAATCCCTTGTTTTTTACTTTGGGGGGGTCGACCGAAGGAGAGCGCATGTCTCGGCAGGCGACCGTATTCCTCTTGGTTTTCTTGTGTTCGTCGTCGGCGTACGCGGTGCCTCCGCCTCTGCCTATGCCCGATTACGGCAGCACTCTGCTTAGGCTGGCGCTGGTTTTGGTCGGCGTTTGTCTGCTGGCCTGGGTGTCGTTGCGCTGGGGATTTAAGCGCTACCAACCCTCGACGGGCGGCCCAGTTCGGGTGCGGGCGAGGATTCCAGTCGAGCCTAGACGGTCGATATTGTTGTTGGAGATTGGGGAGAAAGTCTTTGTCGTGGCATCGACCGAACACGGCATGCAAAGCCTCGGGCAGATGCAGACTTGCGACGTGCCAGAGATCGAGCCGACCCCGGTCGTCTCCTTCGCCGACACGCTGAAACGACTGCGGCCCGCCCAAGCCACCCAAGAGGAGGCATAATGGCAGACAACCCTATCAACCTAATGGTTCTGCTGGGCGGACTCGCCCTGGTCCCCTTCTTTTTGATGATGGTCACAAGCTTCGTCAAAATAGCCGTGGTCCTGTCGATCCTGCGCACAGCCATTGGTGTTCAGCAGGCTCCACCCAATCAAGTGATCACCGGCTTGGCGATGGTTTTGAGCATCTACGTGATGGCTCCGGTAGGTGTGGCATCCTGGGACGCAGCAGAGCCCTATGTTGCCCAGATGGAGGCAGGGACTGCGCCAACGGGCTACAAAAACTACATCGAGATGTTCGAGGTTTCTTCAAAGCCGCTTAAGGCGTTCCTGATCAAACATGCCGATCCCGACGAACGGATTTTGTTGCATGAATTGGCGATTGAATTACGCCCCGAAGAACAACGTGCGTCGGTCAAACCCGACGACCTGCTGATCGCCATCCCCGCATTTGTTCTGACCGAACTCGAGGAAGCCTTCACGATCGGGTTCATTCTGTTTGTCCCGTTCCTGCTGGTGGATTTGGTGGTCGCCAACATCTTGTTGAGCCTGGGCATGCATATGTTGTCGCCCACAACCGTAAGTCTGCCCTTTAAGTTGCTGCTCTTTGTACTGGTGGACGGTTGGTATCTGGTGATCCGCGGCCTGATTCTGGGGTACGCCTGATGGAAAATTACCTGATCCAATTGATGCGTGAGGGCATGTTGTTGGTGCTGGTTGTGTCCGCGCCGCCGCTTCTGACGAGCATGCTGGTCGGCCTGATTATTTCGATTTTTCAGGCGACGACCCAAATCCAAGAACAAACCCTGACTTTTGTTCCAAAACTCGTCGCTGTGTTTGGCAGTCTTGCGCTCGCAGGACCCTGGATTGGCGCCCAGATCGTGCGATTCACCCACGCTGTCCTGATGGGCATCGCCCTCGTGAATTAGGCGGCCTGATGAAAGATTTCATCTCGATCGGCCATCTATTTCAGCACGGAATGTTGGTGCTTTTGCTGATCACGGCTCGAATCGCGCCCGTGGTGCAAATGGTCCCCTATCTGGGCGGAAAGGCGACGCCTCAGTCGGTAAAAACCACCATTGCGTTTGCGTTGTCGGGTTTGATTTTCCCCGTGGTTTGGACTTCCGATGTGCTTCCTACAGGTTTTGGGATGGCGCTCTTGATTGCCAAAGAAGCGATGGTGGGACTGACGATGGGCTTTATCGGCGCGCTGGTTTTCGAGGCGATTCGTATCGCGGGCCAGATCATCGACACCGCTCGAGGGCAGAATATGGCCACGGCTCTGGTGCCTCAATTGCCTGACCGATCGAGTGTGACAGGTGATGCCCTTTACCTGCTTTTTGTGGCAATTTTCCTGGTTTCTGGCGCGCATCACCTGCTGCTGACCGTCTTGCTGCGCTCGTATATTGCGGTGCCGATTTCCAGGTTCCCAGACATGGATCAGATCTCCGATGTTGGGATGCTGGTGGCTCGTCTTTTTGGAAATTCATTCGAATTGGCCCTCGTCATCGCCTTCCCTGTCGTCCTGACCGTCTTGATGGCCGACGTCGTGCTCGCCATGGTGAACCGCGCAGCGCCTCAGGTTCAGGTGTTTTTCTTGGGCATGCCGCTCAAGGCCGCGCTTGGGCTTTTTGTGGTGCTTCTTTGTGTCGAAGGAATCATGCAGCGCTTGATGCAACAGGGGGTCGAGGACATCTCCGCACTTCAGACCATCATTGAGGGGTGGGCCGAATGAGCGACGATAAAACCGAAGAACCGTCTTCTCAGAAAATTCAGAAGGCGCGCGACGATGGCCAGGTCGCTAAATCGGCGGAGTTCACGGGCATCGTCGTGATGTTTGTGGCGGGGGCAGCGTCGTGGTTTTACGGTCCGACCGCGGCCGGGCAGATCATGGCTCTCTTTCGGCGTGCGACCGATATCGTGGGGCGAGGCCCGACGCCGATCGAGGCCGTGTCGTTTGTTTCAGACGCCGGGTTGGTTCTGGTGATGTCCATTTCGCCGGTGTTGGTCGCCGCCTTTGCCGGCGCGATTTTTGTGAATTACGTGCAGGTCGGCTCGATCTTTTCGCTTAAAGCCGTGATGCCGGATCTGAATCGCCTGAACCCAGCGGAGGGCATCAAGAATGTGATCTCCAAGCGTAAGGTCACGGACCTGGTGAAAAATATCGCGAAGCTGGGCCTGATGGCCTGGGTTGGGACGGTGCTGTTCATGGACGCGCTGCCTAATATGGGCCGATTGCCCTCCTATGATCTGCACAGTTCCTTAGGGTTTGCCTCAAAAGTGCTCTTTGATTTGGCCGTATGGCTGGCCTTTGTGCTGCTCGCGATTTCGATCGTGGACCTGGTACTTCAGCGCCGTCGTCATCATAAGGACCTGATGATGTCCAAGCAGGAGGTGAAAGACGAATTCAAACAAAGCGAGGGCGACCAGAGCATGAAATCTCAGCGCAAGCGCATGCATCAACAACTTGCCAAGGGTGGTGGAGGCGCGGCACGGGTAAAAAATGCGGACGCCGTGGTGGTCAATCCAACCCATGTGGCGATTGCGCTGATGTACGATGAAAACACGATGGAGGAGCCGGAGATCATCGCCCGGGGCCTCGACGAACATGCCCGCGCGATTCGACGTGCCGCGGTCAAATACGGCGTGCCTATCGTCGAAAACGTGGATCTGGCGCGTGCTTTGTTTCAGGTGGACGATGATCTGGGGATTCCGCCCACGCTTTTTGAAGCCGTCGCGGAGGTCCTGCAATATGTTTATTCGTTGAGGGTGGAGGATTAATGCTGTCGAAAGAGGAGTGTTTTGCGGTGTCCGAGCTCGCCCATCGTTTGATCGATGCGGGCCGAAAAGAAGACGCGATGGCGTTGGTTGATGGTCTGGTTCAGTTCAACCCCGAGTGGCCCTGGGGCTGGTATGCGGCTGGCAGGGCGTGTTTCGAGGTTCAAGACTTTGGCCGCGCGGTCGAGTTTTTGGGGCGTGGCATCAAGGTGGGAGCTGGAATCGAGGCGCAAATGCTCTGGCTTGAAGCGCTCGTGGCTGCAGGCCGGACTCCTGAAGCCTCTGCGGCGGCCAAACATATCCGGAAGACCGGGACGGCCGCTGAGCTTGGTCGCCTGAGCGCCCTTGGCCTCTAACTTTTTGGGGTAAATACCGTGGTGGTTTCGGGCGTCATACGTTAGCTTGAGGGCCTTCCCCCAACAGGAGCGCACGATGAACGACCATTCGGAACTTCGACAGAACTTTGACCATTTTGATGGCGATAATAATGGCTCGATCGATAAGGCCGAGTTCACGAACTTGCTCGACGCGCTTGGGGCCGATATGTCGGCCGAAGAAGTCGCAATCGGCTTTGAAATCATCGACACGAACGGAAACGGTCGCATCGAGTACGGTGAGTTCTTCAATTGGTGGTCCAACCGTTAATCAGGTGGCAATAATGGGCACACCGATCACGGTATTCTCGGAAGATATTCGAAGCGTATGGGGGCTCGATCCAGAGATTCACTTCTTGAATCACGGGTCGTTTGGCGCTTGTCCTATCGCCGTTTTGGAGCATCAAACACAGCTCCGCGAGCGCGTTGAAAGGCAGCCCGTCCGCTTTTTCCTGCGCGAAATGCAGGCCATGCTCGATGACTCACGGCAGGCGCTCGCTGGTTTTGTCGGCGCAAGTCCGGCTGATTTGGTGTTTGTGGCCAACGCGACCACGGGCGTGAACACGGCTTTGCGCTCGGTGAAACTTGAGGCGGGCGACGAGGTTCTGGTCACCAACCAAGAGTACAACGCCTGCCGGAATGCCCTGAACGAAGTTGCGGCGGTCAAAGGCGTCAAGGTTGTGGTCGTCGAGATCCCCTTCCCCATGGATGATCGCGATCTGGTCGAATCCTTTGTTGCCGCCGTCACTCCCAAGACTCGACTCTTATTGATTGACCACGTGATTTCACAGACGGCGATGGTTCTGCCCTTGAACCCAATCGTGGCAAAAATGAACGAGCTGGGCATCGATACCATCGTCGATGGAGCGCATGCGCCCGGGATGTTGCCGTTGAATCTCGATGAGCTTGGGGCGACCTATTACACGGGCAATTGCCATAAATGGATGTGCGCACCCAAGGGGCTCGCGTTTTTGCACGTGCGCCACGATCGCCGCACGACCACGCGACCGCTGGTGATCAGCCACGGCGCCAACGCCAAGGTCAGCCCCGAAGATCGTTTTCATCAAGAATTCGATTGGATGGGAACCTCAGATCCATCTGCTGTTTTGAGTCTGCCTTTTCTGATTTCCTACATGGACGGCCTGGTTGAGGGCGGTTGGGATTTCATCATGCGGCATAATCACGCGCTCGCGCTCGAAGCGCGGGACATCCTTTGTGCCGCATTGGGTGTGGAACCGGCGTGTCCGGAAGACATGGTCGGCTCGATGATTGCCGTGCCTTTGCCGGCGGGAAAAGAGATCGCCAAATCATCGGTCTTTTTCATCGATCCTCTGCAGGATCGGCTTTTATTTGAGCACCAAATCGAAGTTCCGATCATTCCGTGGCCGAGTTCGCCAAGCCGCTTGATTCGGCTTTCGGCGCAGCTCTACAACACGCGCTCGCAATACGAGATTCTAGCGTCGGTGTTGCCCAAATTATTGGCGGATTAAGTTCGCCCCTTTGCCCGTTCTTATTTTAGCAGTGATCGAGTATTGTCGTCAGTCCTGCAAGCAACCGAGATGGGCATGTCCTACGTGGTTTTGGCGCGCAAATGGCGCCCCCGACAATTTGATGAAGTAGTGGGTCAAGAGCATGTGGCTCGAACGCTGTCGAACGCGATTGAACAAGATCGTGTGGCGCATTCGTTCTTGTTCACTGGTGCTCGTGGTGTTGGCAAAACATCGACCGCTCGAATTTTGGCGAAAGCGCTCAACTGTGTGAATGGGCCAACGCCCACGCCATGTAACGAGTGTTCGTCGTGCACCGAGATCACCAGCGGTCAGTCCGTGGATGTGTTCGAGATCGATGGTGCGTCCAATCGAGGCATCAACGAAATCCGCGAGTTGCGCGACAGTGTTCGCTACGCGCCGAGTCGATCGAAGTACAAAGTGTACATCATCGACGAGGTTCACATGCTTACGACCGAGGCCTTCAATGCGTTGTTGAAGACGCTCGAAGAGCCTCCGCCGCACGTGAAATTCATTTTTGCGACGACCGAACCTCAAAAGATTCCGGTCACGATTTTGAGTCGCTGCCAACGCTACGACTTTAAGCGGATTGGCCAGCAAGACATCGTCAAACACCTTGAGCTGCTCTGCAAAGCCGAGAAGATTTCGGCAGAGCGTTCCGCGCTGCAGCTGATCGCTCGTCAGGCCGCTGGCGGTATGCGTGATGCTCTGAGTCTTCTGGACCAGATCATCAGTTTTGCTGGGACCAACGTCACCGAAAAAGAAGTCACTGAGATCTTGGGCGTGGCCAACCGCCAGCACCTTTTTGAACTCTCAGATGCGATCATCCGACACGACGCCGAACGCGCGCTTGTGGTTCTGGATGAGGTGAATCGCTACGGTTACGACCTGCCCCAGTTTTCGTCCGAACTTGTCGGGCATTTCCGCGATTTGATGGTGATTTCGGTTGTTCACGACGCACAGCGCGTGACGGACCTGACTGCGACCGAGATCGACGCGGCCCGCGTGCAGATAGAAGGGATTCCTGGCGAATTATTGCACCGCTATTTTTCGGTGATGGTCGCGGGTTCACAAGAAATGACCCGTTCGTCGTATCCCAAGCTGATCCTGGAGATGACGCTGGTTCGCCTTGCTCAACTCGAGCCACTTTTGGGCATCGACCTCTTGGTGGATCGTCTCGCAGCGCTGGAAGCCGAGTTCGATGGTGAGCTGCCTGCTCAGCATTTGGAACGACCTGACCCTACTGCGTCAAGATTGGCGCGTGAGCCACGCCCCGACGCGATTCCACGCGTTCCAGCGCAGGACCCACGAGTCCAGGCCACGAACCCCGCACCAATTGTTACGGCTGCGCCCGTTGTTGAAGCGGTTCCGGTCGTTGCGGCTCCGGTCGTTGAAGCTCCGGTCGTTGAAGCAGCACCGGTCGTTGAAGCAGCACCCGTTGTTGAAGCGGCCCCAGTCGTTGCAGCGCCCGCCGTTGAAGCAGCCCCCGCCGTTGAAGCGGCCCCAGTCGTTGAAGCTCCGGTTGTTGAAGCAGCACCGGTCGTTGAAGCAGCACCGGTCGTTGAAGCAGCACCCGTTGTTGAAGCGGCCCCAGTCGTTGAAGCTCCCGTGGTTGAATCTCCGGTTGTTGAATCTCCGGTTGTTGAATCTCCGGTTGTTGAAGCAGCACCCGTTGCCGCTCCAGTGGTTGAATCTCCAGCCGTTGAAGCCGTTGAAGCAGCCCCAGCCGTTGAAGCGGCCCCGGTGGTTGAAGCAGCTCCGGTCGTAGTGGCGGCTCCAGCCGTTCAAGCACCGGTCGCTGCGCCTGAAGCGCGCCCTGTTGTTGAAGAGGCAGAAGAAGAATCGTTCGACATGCCTTCCGAGCCCGATTTTGAGGATATCCCTCATAGTGCTGGCGCGGATTCGATGCAGCTGAAACGCGACTTCGACGACCTCGACGAGGAATCGGAGCCCGAAATCGTCGTTGAGGAGGTTCGGGTAAAGCCACCGGCGCCAGTTGAGCTGCCGAAAGCAGAGGCTCCCGTTCCACCGCCTACCGCCGAGTGGACCGAAGATGATGAAGTGCCGGTGGATACGGTAGAGATCCACAAGATTTCTGCGGCTGAGCTCGAATCTTTGAGCGCGATGAAACGTCGCGACCGTCTGGTCGACGTCGTGCGCCTGGTGAGCAAACCTCTGGCCGCTGTCCTTGAGTATGCGTACGTCGAATCCTTCGAGAATCAACGCATTGAATTTTCGCTCGCCGATAAATATCTGGCCATTATCAATGATAAAGGGCGAGTCCAGACGCTTCAGGAGGTCGTGACACGATTTCTTGGGGACGCTTGGGTCATCGATGTGCAGCTTCGAAATGATGCCAAGGGCATGCGCGTCACCACGATCTCGGAAGAGCGCGAGCGTGAGCGTGAAGAACGCAAAAAAGCGCTCGAGGCCGAACTTATGGGCAGCGTGGCTGTGACCCGGGCTCGCGAACTCTTCAATGTTCCCGAAGACAAGGTTCGGGTGCAGGTGCGGCTCTTCGACGAAATTTGACGAGTTTCACGTGAAACCATGAAACCTATTCGAATCCTCATAGCTGAAGACAGTCCTCTATTTGCGGAAGTTCTGCAGAATACGCTTGAGGCCGAATTCGACATGGAAGTTTTGGCGGTGGCCGAGAACGGGCACCTTGCCGTCAAACTCTGCAAGGAGCTTCGTCCAGACATCGTGTTGATGGACATCCAGATGCCTGAGATGGACGGCATGCAGGCCACGGAAGCCATCATGGCCCAAACTCCGACGCCGATTCTGGTCATCACCGCCGATCCCTTTCATAAAGGCGTCGACCTTTCGTTTCGCGCCCTCTCAGCCGGCGCCCTCGATTTCATGTCAAAACCCGAAACCCTGCCATGGCCCGACGGCTCACGGCGTGACTTCTTACGGAAGATCCGCTTGCTGTCTCAGGTGCCTGTGGTCCGCCATATGCGGGGTCGAAAACAACCTGTCCGGCCGCCGAGCCTGCAGCCTTCCAAGTCTTCCGCGACCCCGGTTGATGGCGTCGTTGGTATTGTTGCATCGACGGGCGGACCCCGGGCCTTGGGTACGATTATCGGCGAATTGGGATCGGATTTCCCGGCGCCCGTTCTTGTCGTCCAGCATATTATGCCTGGCTTTTCCTCCCATCTTGCAGATTGGCTCAACCGACTTGGCACCCTACAAGTCGTCGAGGCCAAGGCTGGAATGAGAATGGAGCGAGGAGTCGTTTACATTGCGGCAGCCGATTCGCACCTGGAATTGGGCCCATCAGGCATTTTGAAAGTCCACGACGATGCTCCGGTTTCGGGTCATCGTCCAAGTGGTGACCTCTTGCTCGAAAGCCTGGCAAAATTCGCGGGGCCAAAAACGGTTGGGCTCGTTATGAGCGGTATGGGGAGCGATGGGACCCTAGGGTTGGCGGCGGTTGGTCGGGCCGGCGGGCGCACATTGGTTCAGGATAAGGCATCAAGCGTCGTGTACGGGATGCCGCAATCGGCGATTGACCTTGGAGTGGTCCAAAAGATCGTTAAACTAGATGAAATTGCTGGGGTTTTGAGAGCAGAAATTCTGGAAGTCCAGGAAAGAGAATGACCGGTAATTTAGTGAAAGTGGCATGCGAATTGATCTCCGGTTGGACGGGGTTTGAGCTGCGAAGCATCGCTCCAGAGCGTATCCGCGACTTTGTCGAGCGTCGTAGTGCACAGTTGGGTTACTCGAGTGCGGCCGCCTACCTTGAGGACCTGAAGGTCGCGGACGCCGTTGCAGCCGAACCTCAGCGTCTTATTAACCTGGTGACCAACGGCCTGACGCATTTTTGGAGAGATGAGCCTCAGCTGGAAGCCCTTCGGGCAGCGTTGGTCGAGACTGCCCAGCGAATCCAAGACCGACCTATTCGCGTGTGGTGCGCCGGTTGTTCTACCGGCGAAGAGGCGTACACCGTTGCCATGATTGCCGCCGAAGAAAGAATATCGGTCAAGGTCTTGGGGACCGACATCAACACCGAGGTCTTGAGTCACGCGGCGCTGGGTCGCTATTCGGACTGGAGCCTCAGACGCTTGAGTGGGGCCCGAAAAGACTCCTATTTTCGGCCTCACTCCAACCTTTTGGAAGTGGTCGATGGATTGATCGAAGTCGTGGAGTTTCGCTACCATTCTGTGACCAGTCGCGCCCCAGAATCTCATGTTCATTGGGACCTGATTCTGTGTCGAAACGTTCTGATCTACCTTCACGAACGTGCCCGTGAGCGTGCCGCCGAAAACTTCGCCGCGGCTCTAAATCCCGACGGTTATCTGCTTTTGGGGTCGTCCGAGCAATTGATGGAAGGTCACGAGCTTTTTCGTGCTTCGCGCCGCGAAGGTGGTTTTGTTTATCGGCACACACAAAAGGATGCGGGCTCGACCAGCGCCATTATTTTGGAGCTCGACGAGGAATCCGTGCCTTTGCTTGCGGGTCGTGATCTCGACGCTACGCAGGAGATCGACTGTGACGCGCCGATCATTGAGTTGGTGCAGTCCGGTCTTTCCCATCTGGATTCTGATCTGGGCACCGCATTGGCATGTTTTGAGGCGGCCGCGGGCTATGACCCATTTGTGTTGGAGACCTATATTCATTTGGCTGCCGCACTCGCCGACGCCGCGCCAGAACGCGCCGCTGAAGCGCTGCAGAAGGCGCTGTTCTTGGACCCACACCATTGGTATGCGGCGTTCGAGTTGGCAAAAATTCATGCCAATTCGGGCGAACGGCGTCGTGCAAAGATTACGTTTTCGCAGGTGCTTGAGGGGTTGGATCAGCGCCGCCGGCCCCTCTTTGATGAGCGCCTGATTGGTGAAAGCCTGTTCCACGTGGAAGAAACACGTGAAGACGTTCGAGCCGCTTCGATTGCCGCGCTCGAAAGCCTCATCGCACAGTGATATAAGACCGCCATCTCTTTTCTAATCGAACTTTTTAGGAGCCGATAATGATTGGTTACGAACCGTCTGAAGACCAGAAAATGTACCAGAAGACCGCTCACGAATTTGCACGTGACGTGATTCGACCTGCAGCACCCCATCATGATGAAACCGGCGAGTACCCACACGTTGTGTTGAAACAGGCGTGGGAGCTTGGCTTGATGAACACCATGATTCCTGAAGCCAACGGTGGGCTTGGACTCGGGTGTCTTGACGCCTGCATTATCGCCGAAGAATCGGCGTGGGGATGTTCAGGAATCGGCACCGCGATGGAGGCCAACGGCCTAGCGGAAGCGCCGGTCATCATGTTCGGCACCGATGCTCAGAAGAAGCAATTCCTCTCGCCGATGACTGAAGAATATCAGCTGGCAGCCTATTGCGTCACCGAGCCAAGCGCCGGATCTGATGTGCAGGGCGTGAAGTCCACCGCCGTGAAAAAAGGGGACAAATACATCCTCAACGGCCAAAAAATGTGGATCACCAACGCATCCGTAGCGACCTGGTTTTTTGTGTTGGCCTACACCGACAAAGACGCAGGCTACAAAGGCTTGACGGGCTTCATCGTGCCAGCAAACTCACCTGGCATCACCATCGGTCGCAAAGAAATGAACCTTGGTCAGCGCGCAAGCGACACCCGTGGTGTGACGTTTGAGGACGTCGAAATTCCCGAGAAATATGTTCTTGGTGGAACCGAAGGAACCGGCTGGTACCAGGCGATGGGCGCTTTTGATAAATCGCGTCCTTTTGTCGCTTCTGCTTCGGTTGGAGTCGCCCGCGCTGCCTATGAACACGCCCGTCAGTACGCCACCGAGCGCACGACGTTTGGTAAGCCGTTGGCGCACCATCAGGCGATTTCGTTCATGCTCGCCGATATGGCGACCAATATTCAGGCTGCGCGCCATTTGGTGCGTGAGGCAGCGTGGTTGCACGATGCCGAAAAACCCAACACCAAAGTCGCAGCCATGGCGAAACGATTTGCTGCTGACATGTGCAACCAAGTCGTCACGGACGCCCTTCAGGTCTACGGCGGCAACGGTTATTCGCGTGAACAGCCGATCGAAAAGCTTTTCCGCGATGCGAAGATTTTCCAAATCTACGAAGGAACCAGCCAGATTCAGCGCATGATCATCGGTCGCGAGATCATGAAAGAAATTAAGTAGTCCCCGTTCCACGTGAAACAGAAGCCGGTATCGATCATGCGTCGATGACCGGCTTTCTTGTGTCCGCTTCGACGAAACGTGATTTCTGGGCTCCCCGAAATAACTGTTCGAGATCCGCAGGGTGGATTTAAACAAAGGTTGAATAAAGCCACGTGCTGTGTGTTTATGTGCGTGAACTGCAGGCCCTTCCCCACCTCTACCTACATGGTCGACATGAATCGCCTTCTCTTGCTCTCGCTTTTTGGGCTCGCCGCTTGTTCACTGGAAAACAGCCCGGTGGCAGTCGCCCCCGAGTCGGGGTCGGTTCTCAGCGAAAACCCTCAAGCCCAAGCTGCGCCCAGCTTGCCAACAAACCAACTAACGCAGCCTGTTGATCATTTTTGGGAGGCACAATTCGAGGGATCGCGGGGTGACGTTCCGCGGATGTCCAACCTGGACGACGCGATGGACTACAACAAGCTGCCGAAGGCCTTTTGCAGCCGCACAGTGAGTCCAAATGGTGAGCGCATCGTCGCGCTGAACTTCTCGTATACCGACCTACAGGAGGTGGGGGAGACATGCGTGAGGCGCATCGTGTCTGGCGACTCGGACAAGTGGCTTGAGCTCGCGCCTGCCGAGTCGAAGGAATGGACACGCGCCACGACCAAGCTGCCCGACGTCGGGACTCTTGTCGGGCTGGTTGGCCATACGACGGTCACCGCACGCCATGATGTCTCCGAGAGCGGCTCAACGCTCACGCTGCAGGGATGGACGCCCGAGGCCGAATTGCGCTGGACCCGCTCCATCACAGCAGACCCGTCTTGGCCAGTCTGGACGCCCACGGGTCTGCTCGTCATTCATACGCAGGATGCACGCGGCTTCTTGGGGGTGACCGTGATGGATCCCAGGACCGGTGATGTGGTTGGAACACAACGGCTTGACGAACGCCTTCAACGTGTCGTCAACGATCCATGGGCCCTCGTCGAAAGATCTCGCACCGCTCGCTGGAAATCCGACCAATGGCCGCCGAACACCAAAGGCGACTTGGTGTCGAACGGTCTGAGGGTGCAGTACAGCAACCATTCCTATCTTGAGTACAGCGTATACGACGTTGAAACAGGGAACCGTGTTTGGCAGAAGGCGATTAATCCTGGGAGGCACACGCGAACATTATTTGTAGAAGTCGAGGGGCCTTGGCTTCTGGTCTCGATCGTATTGGGAGAGATGACCGCCTCAGATTTGATGCGTAGCCCGTCCCCCCGAGAGGCGCTCAGACAACAGGATGATATTATGGTACTCGCCTACGAGCTTGCGACCGGCAAAGCCGTGGGCGCTTGGAGCTATGCGCTGAACGACCACTAAGAAAAACCCCACCATCCCTAGTGATTCATCCTACTCGACCTCTTCCACGCTTGTTGCTTGGCGTCCAGCTTTCTAGCGGCTTACGAGCGTAAGTGCGAAAAGAACACCATCCCTCGCCACACTGAAAGGACTAGGAGCATGATCATAATCGCGACGATGAACTGTGCGAATGACCTGTCTCCCAACTCGAGGTCGGAAATCTCGGGTTTCGCCGTTAGGTATTCGATCGTCGGTGTCTCTTGCTCATCGGCGCTGAACTTATGCCATTCGTTGGGGTAAACGATGACGTCGTTGGTGTACTCACGACCATCGACTTCGTATCGGTAACTTGTGTTCGGCCAGTGGGAGCGTGCGTTGTACGAACGCAGCTTTGCTGGCTTCTGAGTCCACTCGCCCTTCACCGTCACCGTCTTTCTGAAGGTCAATCGAAGCTGAGCACGTTGGATCCCCACTGGGTGTCTCACCCACAATCAGTCCAAAGCGTGCGCGAGCAACAACGAGCTCCGGACGGACCCGGTTTCTGGCGCCACCCATTATGGAGTCTGGGGAGTTTCGGGAGGACACTGGCTCGTCTTCACGTACCGGCGACACAATCAAAGTCACTGGCCATCAAGATATCAGATACATTTCTGACAGCTGAGATGGGAATCCGCGGCAGAATCCTTGGTACAGCGGTAGACTCCAAGGCAACCAAATACGCATATACGTCAGTGGACAGGACGGGGACCCAGACGGACCAGATTGGGTGCCTTCTCCGACGACCACGGCCTCATTCGAGATTTTGAAGTCGACCCACGAAGAACTGGGAGACTGGGACTACAAATGGTTTAACCCAAGATAGATTATTTAATGACCAGACTTGGCATCGTCGAATCAATCTCGCAGCTTCACGAGAAACATCTTTGGGTCTTTCGTAAGACCTTCCAGACATTTGTTAGGGCGCCGCGTCAAGGATCTGTTGCGGCGAGCTTAACGGGGCGTGACGCGCAAGCTCTCTAAGCCACAGACATCCGGTGAGCGCGAGATGCTGCGTCCACTTGTCGTCCAATATGGCGGTCAGTGGAAACGTGCTGGCTTGCAGCATCATGCCGTCGCCTTCCTGCAGCAAGAGCACCCGATCGTCGGTGGCATCGATGACCACAGCGACACCGAAAGGGTACCGTTTTCCGGGGTCGTCAGCGCAATATCCAGTACCCAGTGTCGCACTTTCCATAACGATGACTACGGGAGCTGAATCGTCAGTTCGTAAGGATTGGCCGCTCCAAGCCGCCATGCATCGACGACCAACCAGTAGGTTATGCCGGCGGAGGCGTTGAAGGTGAGCTCGGAGTCTGTCGATGTGGAGGCATCGTCGTTGAACTTCACGAACCCGACGGATGGGCTGTAGACGTACAAGACCGAGTCGAGGTCAGAATCCCCCGCGAGGCGCTCGGCATCGAGGCGAGCCGATATTTGACCATTGGCCGCTGGCAGCTCATAAACATCGACAGCGCCGTCGTTGAGGTCGCCGGCGACTGGGGCCAAGAAAGCATTCGTCATCGGTGAGGGCGTGACCTCTCGAACCACGAACTTGTAGTCCCAGCCGACCTCTTCGAGCGATTGTAGAGTGACGTACCAAGTGTCGTTTTTAGGCAGGAAGTACTGGCGCTTAGAACCCGCGACATTGTCGAAATCAAAGCGACGGTCACCGACGTTGCTCGTCGCGCCCTCCACAAACATAGAGATGTTGAGTGATGGATTGGCCGCCAGAATCTCGATCTCGAGGATTCGCCCCGCGGTCGCCGTCAACACAAACGTGTCCTCGCCGCCGGACTCGAGCACGCCCGACACGGTATCTCCGAACGAGATTATGTTCGCCGTGTCACGGTCATCGTTAGGTTCGGCTTCGGCGAGGATGCCTGCGCCGTTGTTGCCACCCGTCGTGTTGTTCGTGTTGTTCGTCCCGGAAGTGTTGTTCGTCCCGGAAGTGTTGTTCGTCCCGGAAGTGTTGTTCGTCCCGGAAGTGTTGTTCGTCCCGGAAGTGTTGTTGGACGCACCGTTGTTGGACGAACCATTATTCGATGCGTTATTCGACGAAGCGTTGTTTGGGGACCGATTATTGTCGTCGAGCCGAACGTTGTTCTCCCCCGTCGTATTGTTGTCCCCGGTCGTATTGTTCGCCGACGAGTCGTCGTCGCCACACGCAGCAATAAGCAAAAGAGCCGCAATCGCGGGTAGCGTTTTCATCCACATTGTTCGTCCCTTCTTAGTCCGTCCGTTTCGACCGCACGCAGCAGGCTCGCGGCAGCACGGCGAGACTTTTACATGTTTTGTGAGGCGCTCGCAAACGCGTGCTCTCGCTGGTTGAAGCGATAGAGAACTCTTTTTGATGTCGATCTCATATGAGGATGAATGGCCCGGCGATTTCAACCGATGCTGGCGCGCGAAAAAGCCGTTCAAGAGGCTAGACGAGATAGCCGAATTGCCCGATTTGGACGAACCGGACTACGATGATTTCCCAAGGGATGCCTATGATGTTTATGTCGGCCCTGTGTACTTGAATTTGGATAAACTCTTGGTGAACAGATGAAAGCCAACCTGATCATGATAGCGCTCGTTGCCCTCTGCGCAGGGTGCGCAAACAAGGAGATTCGAACGGACGAAGTAAGTGGCCCGCCCACCCACCTGGTGCCGGGCGACTACATGGACCGTCCCGACGGATCTTCGGAATACGGGGATCTTATTCGAATCTCGGCCGAGCAATCCATCTCGTACATCCCGGCGCACTGGTATGGAAGTCCCAGCGGAGACGGTTTGTATAGCGGAGGTATCAAGGGAAACCGGATCGTGCTCTTCATCAAGGGCGCTGACGGAAATCCGGACGGGCCGGACTGGAAGCCCTCGCCGGCGACCACATCTTCGTTCGAGATTCTTGAATCCTCAGAGAGCAAGCTGGTGCTGAGGCCGCTGGATTCGAAGGTGAAGGACGAAGGGGCCGTTGTGATATTCGAGAAGTTTGAACTTGAATAAAAGCCGTCCAGCTTTCGCGTTGAGGTCCCTTGATGGGGATAGTTCCCGTGGGAAAGCCACAGTGAGGCGGCGAATCCGTATCACGTGAGTCTTCGTTAGATGTGTTGAGCGATGAACATATAGAGGCGTAGGTTCGGCGCTGAGCCATCCAGAAAGGGTCGGTAAGCCTCGATGCTGGCGCAATCGGACGGACAGCCGAAAAGAATCACAACATCCGCGTGCAGGTCCCTGAAGCCTGAGATGGGCAATTGCAGAACCCCCGTCTGCCACGCCAGGGCTTCGTGGACCAGTGGGATGCCATTGAGCGCCCTTGTGTCCAAGAGCACATCGGATGCGTCCGGGGTTAGAATCGCCACTTGGTCGTAGCCGACTCTGTGTTGCTCGATCATCTCGTGGAGCAATTTCGCAAGTTTCTCTTTTGCTCGATTTGGGTCAGGTTCAACGATGATGACGGGCTCGGGTTTCGACTCCGAAACCAGTCCTTGGATCGCCTGCGATATCGTCTGCAACTGCGTGGGCTGCAGCACGACGACAGGACCAAGTCTTGGCACCGGCTTTTGAGTCGCGGTTGAATCGAAGAAGATCGCCATCTGACCGCCGGGGGTGATGCTGCTTTCCAACACGAGCCAGACCGCTGCCGAGAAG
>Ga0100393_10000251_pt1 | contig 61044 bp, 57 predicted proteins | sample CryGeymeta201517_FD_81546 | JGI IMG/M metagenome (GOLD analysis project Ga0100393, IMG submission 81546) | Groundwater microbial communities from Crystal Geyser aquifers in Utah, USA - Crystal Geyser metaG 2015-17 | ecosystem: Environmental > Aquatic > Deep subsurface > Groundwater | place... | reverse complement strand
TTTCTAAGAATATGGTTAAATCCGGAAGCATTTTGGGATTTATCATTCCCAGATTAAAGATTTCAGACTTTAACGCCAGGTTAAAAGAGGTAAGTTCTAATTTTAAAGTTAACCTTTCGGAAAATAAACCAGAAAGATTTTCTTTAACGGGGGAGGAGACGCAGGATTGCCATTAGTTTTAACCATTTCCGTTTTAGTAAACTCGGGATTGAGCCATGCTTTGATTGTTGCTGGTTTTTCAATAATAGGAGTTATTGTCGTTTACCTTATTTATTTTCACAAAAAAGGACATCCCCTGCCCGCTCTCCCTCCAATTGCCGGATTTGCTATCGTTGGATTTTTGATTAGTTCTCTAATTTAAATGTCCGAGATTTAATCCCGGACATTTTTACATAAACCCACCTAAGTTTTGTTCTACAAAATTTAGGCGGGTAAACAGCTCTGCAAACGCAAAAGCAAAACTTGAAATAATTTTTTAAAAATATTATACCGTAAAAGCTCTTTGAAAAGTTAATAAATATAGAAAAGGAAGACAGAGAGATGGAAAATCTGTATCACTTTGAAAGGAGAAACAAATGCAAGGATTTGATTTAGCTAGAGAGGCTTTAATAGCTTCAGATATTGAAAGTGAAAATGAAATTAATAATTATTCAGCTAAAATTAATACTTTATATCAAAAGATTAAAAGCGAAATTTTGGTAAGCAATGATGAAACAAAAACAGCCCAAACTCTTTTTAATTGGTTATGGAAGACAAAACCCAATCGATATCGAAGCCGAGGAAGCTATAAATTAAATGAAGTAATTGATGCTCAATTAGCTCCTGGACTGGGGCCCGTAGGAAATTGTTTAGGATTAACTCTTCTTTATAATATTTTAGCTCAAAAATTTGGATTAAAGATTAAGACTATTTGGATGGAAGAAGCTTTTGGTATTACCCCCCATGTCTTTTCTGTTTTACATAGTGAACAAAGAATCATTGAGATAGAGAATATTTTTCCTTCTGGATTTGACTTCAAAGAATATCTGGATAATCCTCACCGAGAAGAATGGGGAGATGAAGAACTGGTAGTCGATATTTATAACAGTAAATTTAATCAAGGGTAGAATTTTTACCCTTTTTTGTTTTATATTTTCTTGACCATATAGGTGTCTTCTAACATATACCCCAGTTTTCGGAAATAATTTCTTACTCCTATTCCGGAAATCACTGCAATTTTATTTACCCCGTTAAATTGCGGTTTTGCCGCACAGCCTTTGACGGATTTAACAGGGTGAAGGCCAAATTCGTTTTTGGCAATTTTTTCTGCCTCTTTTATCAATTTCTTCCCCAGTCCTTTATGCTGTGGCGAAACCTCCGGGATGGCTTCCCGGCGGAGAGGGAGTTGCTGACCGTAGGTGTGGACTTCTCGAATTATCGCCGCCCCCCTCAATACCGGAATAATATATCGAGAACCGTTCTCGGCATATTGGGGGATGCGGAGGCGGAGTAAACTGTAAAGCTTAGTTCGGTTTTTATCTTCAAAACTTAAGAACACTTCTTTCCCGCCAGAAGCCTCGTAATCTTGGCGAAATAACTTTAATTTTTGGATTAGTTTTTCCTTAACTTCTCGACATCTTATGCATTTACATTGCCAGTTTTCTTTTACCATTTTCTCAGCTAAAATCTGGCGTAAATTAGAAATTTTTGCCGGTCCAGCTAAAATTTCTTTAGAGGGGATGTCTCTGGTTATCCTTTGAATCCTGACATAATAAGGAACCATTTTTTTTATCGATTTTACGAGATTTATTAATTGATTATCAGTATAGGGTTTGTATTTTCCAGCTTTCCACCATTTATAAAGTAGAGTGTTTTTTACTATTGCCGTTGGGTAAATTTTCAAAAGATCGGGTTGGAAACTAGAATTTTCAAAAATTTCTTCAAACATTTTTTTATCCTTTTTCAAATTAGAAGCTGGTAAATTTGGCATCATTTGATATAGAACCTTAAAACCGGCATCTTTTAAAAGTTTAGTGGCTAAAATCGTTGATTTGACCCCGTGCCCGCGTTTGTTTAATTCTAAAACATCGTCGTAAATACTTTGAACGCCAAGCTCTACCATCGTTACCCCCAAGCTTCTTAATCTTTTTATTTCTTTTTCTGTAATAAAATCAGGTCTGGTTTCGATAGAAAGTCCTACTATTCGGTGCTTAGCTTTTTCATTAATTCTTTGGGTTCCTTCGAAGTTTTTGCCACTTTTTTGATTGCCAGCATCAAAACATCTTTTTATAAACCAGGTTTGATACTTTTTTGGATAATAACTCCAAGTTCCTCCAACTATTCTTAATTCAATTTTGTCAGTAGGATGGCTTTCCGATTCTAACATTTCAATTCTTCTTTTCGCCTGTAAATAAGGGTTATAATTTAATCTTTTAGCTCTTTCTACGGCTGGCTCTCCCGAAACATAGCTTTTTGGAATACCCTTTTCTGTTGGACAGTAAAGGCACTTCCCCGGACAAGGATAAGGTTTTGTTAAAACTGAGATATTAACGATTCCGGAAAGGGAGCGAATCGGTCGAGTACGAAGTAAATTTTCAATTTTTTTTGATTTTTTAATTCTTTTTTTCTTGAGCAACTTATGATATGCTTTTAATAAATCAACATTTGAAGGGAAGGCAATTTTATATTTTTTTGCTGCCTTTCTTTTAATCTGTGCTAAATCAGCCGAAGTTTTAGCTTTAGATTTTATCAATTCTTTAATTGTGAGCTCTAAAATATCCATCTATGGATAAAAAATACGCCGAATATCTTTTAAAAAAGACTATAGAGGATTATAACCTGATTGCTGAGGATTTTGCAAGAACCAGAAAAGAACCCTGGTCAGAACTTCGGTTTTTATTCGACGATTATTTAATTCCCGGAGAAAGAGTTTTAGATCTTGGTTGCGGGAACGGTCGTTTTTTCGAATTTTTTAAAGGGGAAAATATGGATTATTTTGGGGTAGATTCTTCTGAAAAATTGATTGAAATTGCCAAAAAGAAAAATTCCGGGGCAAAATTTCAGGTAGCCGGTGCTTTAAACTTGCCTTTTCCGGAAAATTTCTTTGATAAAACTTATAGCATTGCAGTTTTGCATCATATTCCATCAGAAAAACTACGTTTAGGATTCCTGGAAGAAACTAAAAGGGTATTAAAACCGGAAGGATTTTTAATTTTGACCGTTTGGAAATTCCACCGGCCAAAAGAATTATTTTTAATTCTTAAGTTTACCATTTTAAAGTTACTGGGTTTGTCAAAATTGGATTTTGGTGATATTCTCGAGCCCTGGGGTAAAAAAATTAAACGATATTACCATTATTTTTCTAAAAAGGAATTGATAAATTTGATAAAAAAATCCGGTTTTCAAATTAATGACTGTGGTATTGTTAAAAACGAGAGAGGTAACCGCCAAAATATTTATATAATAGCCAAAAAGTCAAACTTGACAAAATAAAAAAAATAGGCTATAATTTTATAGTACAATTAAAGGAGGTAAAGATTGGAAGACTTAGAAGTAATAAGCGTGGTCAGAGAGAATAAAAAAGTAAAAAGGGTAATAATTTCAATCGACGTTTTTTCAGTTTCTTTTATAGAAAAAGGTGGGAAGATCTTAAAAGAAAATGTAGATAGATTAGATGGGGTAAGGGTTTGTGATGACGATGACCTGTGGTTGCCTCTGGCTTACTATAAAAGAGCCCACAGAAGAGCCTGTGCTATTTTTGGGGATAAGAACCTGCCTCGCTAACGCTCGGCAGAACCTTGATTCGCTAAGGTATAGACATATAATCTTGAATTAAGAAATCTTAAGGGGCCTGGAACAGAAATCCTATCGGTCCCTTTTGCTTTTTAGGCTTAAAAGTTATATAAAGTTAGTAGGATTATTTTATTTGGCCCTCGTTTCCCTCTTTTAATGCGCCTGTGGTTCAATGGATAGAACATTGGCCTCCGAAGCCAAAGATTACTGGTTCGAGTCCAGTCAGGCGCACTATAACGGTGCGGGGTGAAAATCAACCCGAGGGCATATGCAAGTAGACGGGTTGTTACTCGTCTATTTGTTTTACCTGCCCAAGTTTTGTTTTGTAAAATTTGGGTAGGTTTAGATTTTTAAATAAAGTGGGTTTTGCTCATTTTTAAAAATTTGTTAAAATAACTATAATGAAACACAAAACAAGATACAAAATTGCAGTAAGCGACGCTTCCGAAATTAGTCATTGCGCAAAGAATATTAAAAAGATTTCAAGAGAAATTGGGGAAGAGATTGCCAGACAGGATTGTATATTGATTACCGGAGCCACTACCGGAGTTCCTTATTTTGCCGCTAAAGGTTGTAAGGGAGTGGGTGGGATTAGCATTGGTTTTTCTCCGGCTGCTTCTGAAGCAGCGCACCTGAAGGTTTATAAGCTTCCTATAGATTGTTTCGACGTAATGGTTTATACCGGCTTTGATTATACGGGAAGGAATCTTTTAATGACCAGAGCTGCCGATGCCATAGTCGTCTGTTGTGGCAGAATGGGAACCCTGAATGAGTTTACTATTGCTTTTGAGGATAGAAAGCCAATTGGGGTATTGGAAAGTTCGATGGGGACAGCCAATCTCATCAAAATTTTAACCAGAAGACCCCATAGAAGGGGAGCAAAAATTATTTATGATCCAGATCCAAAGGCCTTAATTCAAAAATTAATTAGAGTAATTAGCGAGAAGAAAAAAGGAGATTCAAAATCCTAAAAAAGGTCGAGAAAATTTAATTTCAAAACTTTAAATTTATGCCAGAAGAAATTAAGGAAGGAAAATTAGTGGGCAAAGTTACTCATTACTTTGGAAATATCGGAGTGGCGGTAATCGAACTGTCCGACACCCTAAAAGTGGGGGATGATATTCGAATTGTGGGTGGAGAAGCTGATTTCACTCAAAATGTGGAATCGATGGAGGTTGAGCATCAAAAAGTTAAGGAAGCTAAAAAGGGTGAGTCAATCGGTCTTAGGGTTAATCAAAAAACAAGAGAAGGATACAAAGTATATAAGGTATAAATCAGAAATTCTAAATTCTAAATCCAAAACACCGCAGTTTTGAATGTAAGAACCTGCCTCGCTAACGCTCGGCAGAACCTTGATTCGCTAATGTATAAATATATAATTTTGAATTTTGAATTTTAAGTTTAGGATTTGCTCGCCCTCCCAAGTTTTCTTCGAAAATTTGGGAGGGTAAAGATTTCGTACTTCGAATTTAGAATTTTAATTGTTTTATGGATTTTTCTTTTAATCCCCAACTCCAAATTTTTTTTCAATTATTGTTGGCTACATTTTTAGGATTACTAATTGGATTGGAAAGAGAATATAAAAGAAAAGAGGCCGGAATGAGGACTTTTGCTTTGGTGTGTTTGGGAGCAGCTTTATTTATTATTCTTGGATTTGAAACCTTTCAAAAAGTAATTGGGAAAACAGGAATAAGCTTTGATCCCTCTCGAGTAATTCAGGCGGTAGCTATGGGAATTGGATTTTTAGGAGCGGGTTTAATTATTTTTCGTCAGAGTCATCTCGAAGGATTAACTACTGCTGCCGGGCTTTGGCTAGTAGCAGCAATTGGGATAGCGGTTGGAATCAAACTTTATTTTATCGCTATTTTTACTAGCCTTTTAGCAATAGGAATTTTAAGCGGAGTAAGGTTAATAGAAGAAAAAATTCTCGGCACTAAACCAACAAAAGACAGGCCAGAGGACGACCCCCGTTAGCTAACAGAGCAAACCAAAAGAATGAAAGTAAGAACCTGCTCGCTTCGCTCGCAGAACCTTGATTCGCTAAGGTATAGATATATAATCTTGAATTAAGGTCCCGCATTTCATCAAAAAAGAAATTGATTTTTAAACCGTGATCGCTTTTAAAGTTTTTCAAATCTTTTTATTGCCAAGCTGTTTTATTTTTATTTTGTTGATTTTAGGCTTGGTTCTTCTTAAATGCGAAGCATTCAAGGTTCTGCCGAGCGAAGCGAGCAGGTTCTTAAATGCGAAGCATTCAAGGTTCTGCCGAGCGTTAGCGAGGCAGGTTCTTATATCAAAAAAAAGAGTAGGAAAGATTTTAATCATTCTTGGAATTGTTTTTTATTATTTTTTTTCAATTACACCGATTGCTGATTTAATAATTTCTCCCTTAGAAAACCAATATAAATTCAGTGCGCCGGCATTAGACAATGTAGAAAACATTGTTTTGCTAATTGGAGGAGTTAAGAAAGGAGACTTGCCCATTAGCAGTAAATTAGAAGAAAGCAGTTTGTTTAGGGCGATAAAAGCAGTTGAGATTTATTTTGAGTTAACCCATAAACCAAACATAATTATTTCTGGGTCTGATCCACTTTTTCCTTCCAATCGACCAGCTAAAGAAATAGCAAAATTCATTCAAAACTTAAATATTCCAGAAGAAAATATTATTTTAGAAGAGAAATCTAAAAACACTTATCAGTCTGCAAAAGAAGTCAAAAAAATAATTGGTCAAAGCCCTTTTGTTTTAGTAACCTCTGCTTATCACTTGCCTCGCTCGGTTTATATTTTTCGAAAAATGGGTTTGGATCCAATTCCTCTCCCGGCTGACTTTAAGGCGGAAGAAAATTATCATATTTTAGATTTTTTCCCCGATCCTCAAAATCTTAGAAAATGTGATTTAGCTTTCCACGAATATTTTGGAATTTTATATTATAAGGTTCTGCCTCGCTAACGCTCGGCAGAACCTTGAATGCTTTGCATTTAAGAACCTGCCTTGCTGGCGCTCGGCAGAACCTTGATTCGCTAAGGAATCCCGATTTTATCGAGGATCCTCGATCGCGAAGCGATCGGGATAAATATATAATCTTGAATTAAAACACTATGAGTAAAAAATTTGATATTTTGATCATTATTATAGTCTTGGCTTTAATCGTTTGGTATTTAATTACCCACCTCCCCTCGTTGCTAAAGGGGTTTTAGTTGGAGACTTAGGCGATTTGTTTATGAAATTCATTGCCGATTTTCATTTACATTCAAAATACTCAAGAGCAACTTCGCCCCAGATGGATTTAGAGCATTTGAATAATGCGGCAAAAATCAAAGGAATAAAAATTTTGACAATCGGAGATTTCACACATCCGGAATGGTTTAAAAATTTAAAAGAAAAATTAGAATCGGCAGAGACCGGACTTTTTAGATTAAAGGCCTCAACGCGCCCCGGCGACGTTTATACTCGTTTTATTTTAACTACCGAAGTTAGCTGCATTTATTCTAAAACCGGAAGAATTAGAAAAATTCATATTATAATTTTTGCTCCCTCTTTTGAAACAGTTGAGAAAATTAATACTCATTTAGGCTGGATAGGAAATTTAAAAGCCGATGGCCGACCTATTTTGGGATTAGATGCCAAAGAATTAACCAAAATTGTTTTAGGAATTTCCGAAAATTGTTTAATTGTACCTGCCCATCTTTGGACTCCTTACTTTGGCCTCCTTGGTTCAAAATCTGGTTTTAATTCAATTGAAGAGTGTTTTGAAGATTACTCAAAATACATTTATGCCGGAGAAACAGGACTCTCTAGCGACCCTTCAATGAACTGGCGGTTGTCAGTATTGGATAGAATTACTTTAATAAGTAATTCTGATGCGCATAGTCCTCAAAAAATAGGTCGGGAAGCCAATGTTTTTGATACAGAAATCAGTTACCCGGCGATAATAGAAGCCATAAAATCAAAAAATCCCCAAAAATTCTTATATACGATTGAGTTCTATCCCGAAGAAGGTAAATATCATTATGATGGTCATCGTCTTTGTGGGATTAGTTTATCACCGGCTGAATCAAAAAAATACAACAATATTTGCCCAAATTGCGGAAGGTCTTTAACTATCGGAGTTCTGAATAGAGTTGAGGAGTTAGCCGACAGGCCAAATGGATTTAAACCAGCGGCTTCCATTCCCTTTAAAAGTTTAATTCCTTTAGAGGAAATAATTGCCGATGCGATTGGGCAGGGTACTGGGACAATAGAAGTCGATAAAGAATATAAAAATTTAATTGAAAAATTTAGTAATGAATTTTCAGTCTTAATTGACATTTCTCGCTCGGAATTGGAAGCAGTTACTTTGTCCGAAATTGCCGAAGGCATAATTAGAGTCAGAGAAGGCAAGGTTAATATTGAGCCTGGTTACGACGGAGTTTATGGAAAAATCAGAATTTTTTCTAAAGGAGAACAAAAAACCTTATCTCGCCAAGGCACCCTATTTTAATTATGACCATTGGTATTCCAAGAGCTTTAATTTATTGGAAGCAACCCCAGTTTTGGGAAACTTTTTTTGAAAATTTAGGTTTTAAAGTAATTCTTTCTCCGCCAACTAATAAAGAGATTGTCGAAATGGGGGTGAAAGTGGCTGATCCTGAAACCTGTTTTTCAAATAAAGTTTACTGGGGACATTTATTGTGGCTGGAAGGAAAAGTGGATTATATATTTGTTCCCAGATTAAAAGCAAATCAAGAAAAATTAGAATATTGCCCAAAATTTTTTGGGTTACCCGACCTAGGGAAGATTCTAACTAAAACTCCAATTTTAACTGAAATATTTGACGAGAGAAAAGAGAAACTTGAGAAAACCCTGAAGAGATTAGGGGGAAAATTAAATAAAAATAAAGAAGAAATAAAAAAAGCTCGAGGACTCGCTTTTTTAAAGGAAAAAGAATTGAAGGAAAAAGAAAAGCAAGAAGTTTCCCTCAAAATCCAATCTAAAAAGCAAAAAATAGTCTTGATTTCTCACCCTTACAATTTATATGATGACTACATCAACTTAAGGGTGAAAGAAAAGCTGGAAAAATTAGGGGCAGAAGTAATATTTATTGAAGAAATACCATTACAAAATCAAAAATCAAAAATCAAAAATCAAAAATTGGATTGGCCAAAATTCCATTGGGAGTTTGGAAAAGAGATAAAGGAGAAAATCGAGCAAGTGTTAAATTACAATATTACTGGAGCCATTGAAATTTCTTCTTTTCAATGCGGCTGCGATGCTGTTTTAAAAGAATTTGTAGAAAAAGCATTTAAACAAAATAAAATTCCCTTTTTATATTTAATGATTGATGAACAAACTGGCGAAGCCGGCATCCAAACAAGGTTAGAAGCCTTCATGGACACAATATGAAAAAACCCATAATTACATTTGCCAGGTGGGGGAATTATACTATTGCGTTTAAGACCATTTTTGAGCAATTGGGCCTAGAGGTTATTCCCCCGGAGAAAACAACCTCTCAGACTATTGCTGAGGGAGCAAAAATTGCTCCGGAAATGTATTGCTTTCCGCTGAAGGTAACTCTGGGTAATTATCTGCCAGCTTTAAAAAAGGGGGCAAACACTATTTTTATGGTTCAAAATGTCGGGGGTTCCTGTCGGCAAAGATATTACGGAGCAATTCAAGAAAAAGTCTTAAAAGAGGCAGGTCACGACATTAATTTTTTAGATTTCCGAGCTACTCCAAAAGATATTTATTCAATGATTAAAAAAATTTCTGGTGCTTCATTGCTGCAAGTTTTAAAGGCTGGAAGATTCTTCTTTAAAAAACTACATCTAATTGAAAAAATTGAAAAATTGGCCCAGTTTTGCCGACCGAGAGAAATAGAGAAAGGAATTACTGATAAAATTTTACAAGAGAGCCTTTTGAAACTCGATGAATTAAAAAAGGAAAAAGATTTTCAAGAACTCAAAAAAGAAATTTTAAAAAGATTTTCTGGAATTAAGATTGAGAAAAATAAAGATTTGCCAAAGGTTGGCTTAATTGGAGAAATTTATACAGTTTGTGACCCGACCATCAATTTTGAAGTTGAAAGAAAATTGGGTTTAGAAGGGATTGGGGTTTATCGAGAAATGGATATCACCTACCATATTAAAAAACTAATTTTCCCCTGGAAGGACTGGATTATCCAAAGAAAAATAAACCCTTATTTAAAATCCACCGTTGGTGGTCATGGAAGAGACGCCATTTACGAGATGCTCCATTATATCAAAGAAGACTTCGATGGCATAATTCATCTACTCCCGTTCGGCTGCATGCCAGAGGTAACCATTAGACCAATTTTAGAGAAAATTCATTTAGAAAGTGGAATTCCATTTCTATCAATATCCCTAGATGAGCAAACAGCCGAAGCTGGAATTGACACCCGGCTAGAAGCCTTTACAGATGTAGTAAGAAATTATCATCAATACAAAAGCTCAAAATTATGAAATGTTATTTAGGCATCGATGTTGGCTCAATTTCTACTAAATTAGTTTTGATTGATACCAATAACCAGGTTTTATTTCCACTCTATTTACGAACTGCCGGTAATCCAATAGGAGCTATTCAGGGGGGGCTTAGGGAGCTAAATAATAAAATTAAAAACCATAATCCAGACATCGAAATTGCTGGAGTTGGAACCACTGGCTCAGCTCGTTATTTAGCTGGGGTGATTACTGGAGCCGATTTGATAAAAAATGAAATTACTGCCCACGCAAAAGGAGTATGTTCTTTCTTTCCCGATGCTAGAACAGTGATTGAAATTGGCGGTCAAGACTCAAAGATTATAATTTTAGAAAATGGAGTGGCAGTTGATTTCGGATTAAATTTGATTTGCAGTGCCGGTACTGGCGCTTTTCTTGACGCCCAAGCTCATAGACTAGGAATCCCGGTAGAACAATTTGGTGAAATAGCTCTAAAATCGAAAGCTCCAACAACAATCGGGGCCAGGTGCACAGTCTTTTCGGAGTCCGATATGATTCACAAACAGCAAGTTGGCCATCTTACTGAAGATATCGTGGCTGGGCTTTGTCAGGGATTAGCTAGGAACTATTTAAATAACGTCGCTAAAGGAAAAAATATTCAACCGCCAATTGTTTTTTTGGGAGGAGTTTCTGAGAATATCGGAATGAGAAAGGCATTCGAAGAAGCCTTGGGCCAAAGAATCACTGTTCCTCCCTATAATACCGTAATGGGAGCTCTCGGGGTAGCTCTTTTAGTTAAAGAAAATCCTTCCCCAAAAACTAAATTTTTAGGATTTGAAATTTCCGATAAAGACATCAGATGCACTTCTTTTCAATGTCAAGGCTGTCCTAATCGCTGCGAGGTAATCGAGGCAAGAATAGAAGGGAAAATAGTGGCCAGATGGGGAGACAGATGCGGTAAATGGTCAAATTTAAATCTGGAAAAAGCATGATTGAAGAATACCATTTTGGTTCCATCGCCATCAATGGAAAAATCTATCATCACGATGTTGAAGTGAGGTGGACTGGTGAAGTCTTGCCTTGGTGGCGTCGGGAAAGCCATATTATCGATGTCGAGGACGTAAGAAGAGCAGTGGAGCAAAATCCAGAAACAATTATTATTGGTACTGGAGAAATGGGAATAGCTAAAGTGACTGAGGAAGCCAAGAAATTTATTAAAGACTACAACCCACCCGAGGACGGGGCGTTTCGCTCGGTCGGGGCATTTCGCTTCGCGAAAACGCCTCGCGACCTGATCGCGAAAGCGCCTCGCGTCCCGACCACCTTCCCCTTCGCTAAAGGCGAGGGGCCCCCTAAAGGAATTGAACTACTTATTGACAAAACCGGAGAAGCGGTGAAAACTTTTAATGTCGTCTGCGAAGAATCTTTGGAGGAGGAAGGAAAACAAAGAAAAGTAATCGGCCTTTTTCATTTAACTTGCTAGGTGAAAATAGTAAAATAGATTTGAATGCTAAAATTAATCAGCCCCCGAATTAACAGAGGCTGTTTTTTTATCTTTAACCTTCAACCTTATGAGAATCTTTTGGGCACGAGGCCATTATCCCCATTTATTTCAAAGAACTAATAGGGGACCCTCAAAGGAGGTAACGAGGGCAGACTCTCAAGAGGTTGAAGGCTAATCGCTTAATTTCACAAGGTTAACAAGTTATTATACACCCTTTCCCAAATTTTGTCAAGACCCCATTGACAGAATCACCTATTATTAAAAGCCCTACCTAAAAAAATGTAGAGCTTTTAGCTTAATAGTTTTATTTATTATTTTTAATAATAATTCTTCAGTTCTCTTTTAAACTCTTTAAGAATATCTTTTTTCTTTATTCTTTTTATAATTTTTCCATCTTTTGTGATTAAGGCAGTATTTTTTATTCCTATGAGTCCTAAATCTGCTTCTTTGGCTTCCCCCAAACCATTCACTATGCAGCCCATTACCGCTATTTTTAGCGGTTTTTTTATATCTCGAGTTTCTTTTTCAATTTCCCTGGCAATTTTTATAACATCAATTTCCGACCTGGCGCAAGTTGGACAACTTACAATTTTTACCCCTCTTTCTCTTAAATCCAAACTTTTTAAAATTTCCCAACCGACTTTTACTTCCCTAATCGGGTTTTCGCTCAAGGAAACCCTGATAGTGTCTCCGATGCCTTTTAATAACAGGTAACCAATTCCAATTGCTGATTTTACGGTTCCTGGAAGTTCTCTGCCAGCTTCGGTGATTCCGAGGTGGAGGGGGTAATCAACTTTTTCTGACAACATCTCATAAGCCCTTATTGTTCTTAAAACATCAGGGGCTTTAAGGGAAATAACCAAATTATTAAACCCAAGTTTTTCAATTAATTCAATATTTTTTAAAGCAGATTTTACCATCATTTCTGCGGTTACACTTTTATGCCTTCCCAGTATATCTTTTTCGAAAGAACCACTGTTTATTCCAATTCTGATTGGAATTTTCTTTTCCTTGCAAAGCTTAACTATTTTAGTTAATTCTGATTTTGGGAAGTTTCCGGGATTTATTCTTATTTTGTCCACTCCTTGATTTATTGCCTCGCAGGCTAAATCGGCTGAGAAATGAATATCGGCCACCAAAGGAATCTTTATTCTTTTTTTAATTTTTCCCAGGGCTTTTGCCGATTTTAAATCAGGTACCCCCACTCTAATAATTTCACATCCAGCTTTTTCTAATTCTTTTATTTGGCCGACAGTAACATTAACGTCCCAGGTTTTGGTATTGGTCATTGATTGAACTAAAATGGGAAAATTCCCTCCGATTTTCTGATTGCCAATTTTTATTATTTTTGTTTTTCTTCTTTTAATCATTTTATTTCGAAATCCAACGAGAACAGTTCTCGTTGGATTTGAGCCAATTTTTGATTTTTTTAATTTCCCAATCCGGGGCAGAGGTTCCCGAAACTACTCCTAAACTGTTAATATCTCCAAGCCCAGAACCAGAAGTTTTACTTCGGTTCTGGACTAGTCCCGCACCGAGCTTCGCTCTGGTGCGGGGATTGATTTTTTTTAATTCCCCCAACGAATTTATCCACCACAATGGTTTTTTAGATTTTTTTACCATTTCTATTAAGTGATTAGTATTAGAGGAAGAAGGAGAGCCAATCACCAAAATCCCACAAACCTCTTTTAAAATTTGAGATAATTCTTTTTGACGAATTATTACTTTGGGGCAGATGGTATTAAACCATTTAAGTTTTTTGGTTTTATTTCTAAGAATTTTTAGAATTCTATTTATATTATCTAAGGCTTGGGTAGTTTGAGAAACCACTCCTAATTTCTTAAATTTTGGTAAGTCTTTAGCCTGATTTTCATTTTCAATTACTATCGCCCGGTTTTCGGTATAGCTTTTTATTCCCCTGGTCTCGGGGTGATTTTTTTCTCCGATAATAATTACTTGATACCCTTCTTTAAAAAGTAAATTGGCTTTATTTTGAGCATTTTTTACCAGGGGACAGGTGGTTTTTTTAATCAATATATGTTTGTTTTTTGCCAGGCTTAGAAATCTTTGATTTTTAACGAGGCTTAAGTCAACCTCTCCGTGGGCTCCAGTAATTAAAGTGCCCGGTTTTACCAGCTTTTGGCTAAAAACAAACTTTCCTCCTTTTTCTTTAAGACTTTTAATTACTTCTTCATTATGAATTAGATATCCTAAAAACTGAACCGGTTTTGGATCTTTTTTTAGAGAGTCTTTAGCAATAGCCATTGCTCTTTTTACCCCCGAACAAAAACCAATATTTTTGGCAAAGACAATTTTCATAACCCTACGAATTATTCACCCCGCCATCTAAGCCCTAATGCTTCTTTTCTACAAAATACCTAAAGCATAGATGGCGGGGTGGGTATTTACGAATATACGAATTTACGAATTCTAAATCTTCATGATAAGTTGCTTTTATATTTTTAAAACTGGTTTGGACAATTTTAGGTCGAATTCCTAACTTTTCTACCAAAGAGACATCGTCTGTTCCCTTAAATTTCTCTCTGGATGCTTTTTCAAAAGCCATTTTTGCCAAGTTGTATTCTATCACTTGGGGAGTCTGAGCTAAAAAAATCCTTTTTCTATCAATGGTTTTAATTATACGTTTATTCTTGTCAACTTCTTTGATGGTGTCTTTTGCTGGCTGACCAACTAAGGCCGCTTTATATTTTTTAGCAGCTTTAATTGTTTTTGTAATATCTTCGCTTGAAACCAAAGGGTTGCAGCCGTTGTGAAACAAGATTAGATCTCCGGGTTTCGCTCCCAGGGTTTCAGTTGCTTTCAGACCATTAAGGGCAGAATCCTGTCTTTCTTTTCCGCCCCTGACTATTGTTTCTATTTTTTTAAATTTACAATCTTTAATTAAAGAAGAAAATTTTTTAAAATCTTCCCTCCTGCTGACGATTATTATTTTTTTAATTTGGGGATGTCTTTCAAAAATTTTCAGAGTATAAAAAATCAGCGGTTTTTTATTAATGTGATAAAAAATTTTATTGACCCCCTTTAAACGCCGGCTTTGACCGGCAGCCAGAATTATAGCAACATTCATTTTAATTGGTTTTTAACCCAATCTTTAACCCCTAAGATTTCTTTTAAATTAGGATTAGAAATTGGCAGGTGTTCTTTTAATATTTTTTTAATAATTTTAGGGATATCTAAAAACTTAATTTTGTCTTCCAAAAACATCTCTACCGCTATTTCATCGCTAAAAGTTAAGGCAGCGGGCATAGTTCCTCCGATTTTTCCGGCTGAATAAGCATAAGCCAAACAAGGAAAAGTTTTTGTATCTGGTTTTTGGAATGATAAACTTTTTACTTTAGTTAAATCCAAACATTCCCAAGGACTTGAGGGCCGTTTTGGGTAAAAAAGAGCGTATTGGATGGGAAGCTTCATGTCGGGTTTAGAAAGGAGGGCTTTTACGCTGCCGTCCCTGAATTCTACCATTGAGTGGATAATCCCTTCAGGATGAACCAAAACCTTAATTTTTTCAAGGGGTAGACCAAAAAGATAATGGGCCTCGAGAACCTCAAAGCCTTTGTTTATTAAGGTTGCTGAATCTACGCTAATCTTCGGACCCATCTTCCAGACCGGGTGAGAAAGAACCTGTTCTTTTTTAACTTCCCCTAAATCGGTCTTTTTCCATTTTCTAAACGGTCCTCCCGAACAAGTCAAAATAATTCTTTTGATAGTTGTTTTATCTTCTCCCTGAAGACATTGAAAAATAGCTGAATGTTCTGAATCAAGAGGAAGCAGCTCGCCCTTATATTTTTTCAAAAACTTCTTTATTAATGGCCCGGCTGATACCAAGATCTCTTTTGTTGCCAAAAAGATTCTTTTTTTCTGCTGGATGGCTTTTAGGGTAGCCTCCAGGGCTATTGTTCCTGGAATGGCTACAACGACGTCATCTACCCAGGGGTAGGCAACTAATTTTTTAAGAGATTCTTGGCCGGAAAAAATTAATGGTTTTGGCGCTAATTTTTCTTTTATTGATTCTTCTCCATCTCCAATAACCACAGCTTTGGGCTTAAACTCTTTTATTTGAGAAACCAATTCAGATGCTTCGTTTTTAGCAGCAAGCCCTATTACTTTGTAAGTATTGGGGTGGGCTCGTATGACTTCTAGAACCTGTTTACCGACCGAACCGGTTGAACCTAAAATTACAATATTTTTCATTTTATAGTCAAAATCTTCATTCCTTCTTTTTGCGGACGGCAAATAAAAATATCCCCGTTAAAATTTGGATAATTTTCAGAAACTTTTTTGGCTAATTCATAATTACCAACCCCGCAAAACATAGTGGGACCCGAGCCGGAGAGCTTTGGCTTAAGTCCGAATTTGCTAAAATATTTTTCTAATTTTTCAATCTCCGGGCAAATCTCCCTAACTAAAGCTAAAAAATTTTTACCGGTTTTATCATAAAGCTCATACATTTTTTTAGTTTCAAGTCTTTTATGGGGGCGAAAAATTAAAAAAAATTTTGGCAATTTTTGCTTAATGAGAGTTACTTTTTCTCCAATTCCTTCAACCTTGCAGGTTCCTCCGTAAAAGAAAAAGGGCACATCTGCTCCAATTTTTACTCCGATTTTTGCTAAATCTTTTTTAGATAATTTTAAATTATAAAGTAAATTTAAGCCAAATAAAGTGGCGGCAGCATCAGCGCTCCCTCCCCCAAGACCCGAAGCAATGGGGATAGACTTTTGAAGATGAATTTTACAAGGTAATTTTTTCTTTAGATCTTTCTCTAAGACTCCCTTCGCTTTGAAAATAATATTTTGAAACTCCGGGCAGACTATACCTCCGGTAATTTGAGTTTTTTTTGATTTCTCGAATAACAAAAAATCAGATAAATCAATAGATTGAAAAGTGCTTTCAATCTGGTGGAAACCATCAGGTCTCTTTCCTAAAATTTTAAAATCGAGATTTATTTTAGCATTAGCTTGAATTAAGACGGATGCCATAAAATTAAATTATCTTTAATTTCAAATTTCCCATCAATAAATTTTTCAATCACCCAGATATTAGTTTTACAATGATTGGTGATTTCTGAAACCGTAACCTGAGATTTTTTAGGGATTAAAGCTAAATAGGGTAGAATTTGGTCGGCTAAATGTTTATCTAAACAAACTTCAGATTTTTGTTCTTTTAATAATTCTAAAGCCGTTTCTTTACCTACGTCTTCAGCTCTTTTGCCCAATTTTCCTAAATTATCGGTTCCGATTACCGTATTTTCAAATTCGGCAATTAAACAAATTTGGCTTCCCGGGCATTGAGTTTGGTAGTATTCTACTTTTTCTTCAATTGGTAATTTCAATTTCCCAAAGGCTTCTCTTACTCCGGCCAATTGCCTTTCGGCAATCTTTTTACTTTTCAAAAGTTCTGAAGCGCCAGAAGTCGCTAAAATTTTTTTAAGGGAACCTCTTTCGGTTAAATTAATGTTTTCTAATTTAGAAGGGAAAACTTTTACTTCAACCTTAGCGCCGCCTTCTGGATAATACCCCCGTCTTATTACATTAACTTCCACAGAACGAGAACCGTTTTCGTTCTTTGCCATTTTTCCGAGAATTTTTAAAAATATATACCGAAAGTAATCCATAGTAGGGGAGAAAAAGGTATCGGTTGCTCCGCCATCGAAGACAATTTTAATTGGAGATGACGCAAGAAGCGCAGGCAAAATCAGGGTTTGCAAAACCAGGGTAATACTTCCTGCGGTGTCAATTTTTATATGCAAATCTTTACTCTTTATTTCTGCCGGATAAAATTTAATTTCTGCCGAACCCAAGTAACCTCCCTCTAATTTTCCATTGCAAAGCTGGGCCAAAGTTTGAATTCCCAGAAGGTGTTGGATTGCCAGTCCTGGTTTTGGACGGCCGCGCCTAATATTAAAAACACGACAAGGTTTTTTCGTTACTGCCGAAAGGGCACAGGCCGTACGGAGTATTTGGCCCCCACCTTCCAGGTATGATCCGTCTATTTCGAGCATTATTTTATTTTACTTTATTTATGATAAAATAAAAACCATATGGAGTGTAAAAAGGGACAAAATTTAAAAGATTGTCCTTGTACTTATCCGGGTTGTCCGCGGAAGGGGATTTGTTGTGAGTGCCTGAAGCACCATTTGGAAAAGGACGAGCTGCCAGCTTGCTGTTTTTCATCCGGAGCCGAAAAAACTTACGACCGATCATTTAAGAAATTTATTGAAGACAAGAGAATGTGAAAAATAAGCAGGGCAAACTATATATTGGCACCTCCGGTTGGGTTTATTCGCACTGGGAGGGAATTTTTTATCCCGAGAATTTACCGGCGAAAGATAAACTTAGATATTTTTCCCAACATTTTAAAACCGTTGAATTAAATTATTCTTTTTATCATTTGCCTCGACCAAGTACTTACCAGAATTGGTACAAACAAACGCCCGGGGATTTTTTATTTGCCGTCAAAGCCAGCCGATTTATCACTCACATCAAAAGGCTTCAGGGAATGAAAGAAGCCTGGGAGCAATTTTTAGAAAATGCCTTAGCTCTTAAAGAAAAGCTTGGTCCAATTTTATTTCAATTTCCGCCAAGTTTTAGGGCAACCGAAGAGAACGTTAAAAGATTAGAAGATTTTTTAAAATTGATTACAAAAAACAAATTACGCTACGCTTTCGAATTTCGGCATAAAAGTTGGTGTACTGAGAAAGTTTATCAGCTTCTCAAAAAATATAATGCCGCCTGGGTGATTGCCGATTCGCCTAATTATCCCCGAGTCGATGCGATAACCTGCGATTTTATTTATATTAGAATGCACGGTTCAAAAGTTATGTTTTCGTCAAACTATACAAAAAAAGAGTTAGAGGATTTAGCTCAAAAAGTTAAAAAATGGTTGAAGCATAGTTTGGATGTTTATGTATATTTCAATAACGACGCCATGGGATACGCCATAGAAAATGCAAAGACTCTTCAAAAAATGCTATCTTAAGATCTTCTAAAAGACTTAATTAAAAAACCGCTTTCGAGAAGCGGCTTTTATTATTTGGACACAAATTCTAATATTTTTTCTATTTCTTGATTTCTTTCAATAATTCTTGGTAAGATATTATTTCTAAGTTCCTTTATTATTATCCAAGAGCCGGCAACTAAATAAATTAAGTAAAGAACTAAAAAAGTAATAACTATTCCCCAAGAAATTTTAAACAGAATAGAACGATTCTCCCAAATTTTCAAGGTTCACCTCCTAAATATACTCAATTCAAGATTATATATTTATACCTTAGCGAATCAAGAGCCTGCGAGCGAAGCGAGCAGGATCTTATAAGCATAACAAATATCTTAAATCTGTCAAGGATTGGTAGTAATGTGTACACATTACTCGTTGGGCTTGACAGAGTTATATGGCAATACATAGTATATAATTACGATGATAAAGAAGGTAATTATTGTTTTTGGGCTAATTATCTTTATTTTGATAATAGAGTTTGTTATTTTGAGACAGGAGAAAGAGGGGAAGGGCGGAATTTCTTTTGAAGAGCAGCAATCAATTGAAGCTTGGATAATAGAAATTGATTTAAATCAATACGGGGATCCCAAGGATACAGTTTATACGGGAGGTACTCCGCTTTTTGATGAAAGGACAGGGGAAAGAGTCGATAGGTATGAATATGTTTTAAGGAAACACCCCGATAGGCCTTGGAGAAAATAAACGGTCGGCCCAGGGCTGTAAAAAATCAAAAATAAAAAATAAAAGATTAAAAATTAAGTAAAGATGAAATCCTTAATTGTAACCATTTGTATTTTAGGATTGGTTGGCATGGTAGTGGGAGTAGCGGTGAAAGGAGCAGAGACTGCAGGTGTTGCTGCGACAGTTACCGCGCAAAATATTTCAGTTGCCGTAGCTGATGGAATTGTTGAGTATGGAACACTGCCGGTTAATACTACCAAAAGCACACTTGTAAATGAGTTGACCGATCTTCAAACCGCGACCAATAATGGAAATGTTACTGAAAAGTTTAACATCAAGGGTCAAAACTCTGCTAATTGGTTGTTAAAAGCCACCGCCGGCTCAAATGAGTATGTGCACAAATTTTCTAAAAACAGTGGCGGACTATGGTAAAAGTGATAAAACCTCTTCCAAGGGGAAAAACTGTTAAATGGTTTCAGAATCTTTTCGATTTTTTCCAGGAACGGTTTGGATTTTAAGATTTGACAGAAATTTTACATTTTGGTAGCGTTTGTAATGTAAGGAAAATCTTAAAGGTCGAGAAATTTAACCCGCCAAAATTTCAAAAAACTTAAGCGGGCAAGAATTTAATTAAAATACAAAAAATGAAAAAATTAGGTTTAGGAATTTTAATTGGAATTGTAGTTTTAGCGCTTTCTGGAGTAGCGGTAGCGATTTCAAATCAAGGAGCAGATAAGGCAAAAGCACCGGATTTAGAAAAGATAGAATTTATTCACTGGAAGAAAGATTTCGCTAAACCCGAGGCAGCGAAGGCACCCAAAACACCAACCTGCTATGCTTTCTTAGGTAAATACGGAAAAACCTATCTAAAGTGGACGACTTTGCCGGTAAAGTATGTTATTAATCCTGTAAATCCTGTTCAGACTTTGGATGAAACTTTTGTTACCAGCGCTGTAGGTACTTCAGCTGAAACTTGGGATGCGGCAACTGGTCAAGAGATAATGAATGGCTACACAGTGGATAACACAGTGGTCTACGGAGTTCAGGATTATAAGAACGCCATTACTTTTGGTAATTATCCAACTGCTGGAGTAATTGCCGTCACCGCTGTTTGGTATAATCCAGCCACTAAAGCCATTGTTGAGTTTGATGTGATGTTTGACACTGATTGGACTTGGGGAGATGCGGCTCTTGATTCGGCAAAGATGGATTTGCAGAATATCGCTACTCACGAGCTTGGTCATGGTGTTGGCTTGGCTGATGTCTATGATTCGGTTTGTTCTTTGGTGACGATGTATGGTTATTCTGACTATGGAGAGATAATCAAAAGAACCCTTGAACAGCCAGATATTACCGGTCTTCAGACACTCTACGGAAAGTAATTAATAAGCGTAGTAGATAATTTAGATTATAAAAATTAAGTGGAAACAAAATCCCTCGGTTTTGAGGGATTTTGTTTTTGGTCAGAATTGAGGTAAAATAAAAAAATTATGAAGAAAATTCTGCTTTTTTTCGCCTCTTTATTTATTGGAATTGGTCTTTTGGTGTGGGTTTTTCGCTTTATTGACTGGGAAGAGATTAAATTGGCCCTTTTGATTTTCTCTGGCTGGCAAGGAATAATAATTTTATTGCTTACCGGGCTAATCTTGTTTATCGGAATGTGGAAATGGAAAGTAATTTTAAAAAGTCAGGGATATAATCTGTCCAATCAAAAATTAATTGGTCCCTATTTTGCTTATTTTTCAATAAGTTATCTTTTCCCGGTGGTGTTTTTTGGAGGAGAAATTTTTAGAGTTTACATTTTAAAAGAAAAATTTTCTATTCCCTGGAAAAAAGGAATAACTTCGGTTATTATTGATAGAATTTTAGAGGCGACCTTATTTCTGATTACTATTTTTGCCGGTCTTGCCTTTTTTCTTTTAAAGACCGGTTTTCCCCCAAAAAATTTGGGAATAATTTTAGCGGTAGTCCTTATTTTTTTTAGTGCCGGAATTGGTTTTTTTTATTTTGAAAGCTTCAAAAGAAAAAGCATAATTAGATTTTTTATCAATTTTTTTAATCACAAACGATTCCTTAATCAGGAACCACTGGATGTTGAAAAAGAAATTTTTAATTTTTTTAGACTAAAAAAAAGAGCAACGTGGAATGGATTTGGCTTAACCCTTTTAAAGGTTGTCATTACTTGGTTAAGATGCTGGGTTTTATTATTGTTTTTGGGGAAAAGCGTTGGGGTTCTCCCTGCTTTATCTATTTTGGGTTTTTATTATTTTGCTCTTATGATTCCCATTCCTGCCGCTTTAGGATCTCATGAGATAGTGCAAGTATTTACTTTTGGTACCCTGGGTCTTGGAGCAGGTGTTGCCCCTGCTTTTACTATGATTCAAAGGGGGGCGGAGTTAATTTTGGCCCTTATTGGGATAATAACATTCTTTAAATTGGGGGTGGGATTACTTCGCACCGTTTTGTTTAGTAAAATCGAGAATTTAATGGGTAATAGAAACAATCATATATGAGATTTTCCATAAAGACAAAATGATTTAACGATGTTATTGATATTACTTACCAAGTTTCGCGGGAAGTTGAAAAATCCAAAGTGAAGGACGGTCTATGTTTGGTATCTTCGCCAGGGTCAACCTGCGGAATAACGACAATAGAATATGAAGATGGTTTAATTGAAGATTTAAAAAGAATCTTAGAGAAGATTGCCCCGATGAGTAAAGACTACGAGCACTGCAAAAAGTGGGGAGATTGCAACGGTTACGCCCACATTAGGTCAGCTTTGATTAAACCGTTTTTGGCGATACCTGTTGAAAATGGAAGATTGGTTTTAGGCCAATGGCAAAATATTGCCCTCTTGGATTTTGACAACCGACCAAGAGAAAGAGAAATAATGGTTAAGATTGTTGGAAAATAAGAATCTGCTTGTTGCTTTATATAATACTGAATGCGCATTGATGTAAGACTTCTGACGGGGTAAAATAAATTAAATAATATGTTAGGGATTAAAATCAATCGAATTGTTAAATATTTAGTTTTGAGTGATTTGGTTTTCTGGGCTGGTTGGGGTTTGGTTACTCCTGTTTTTGCTATATTTATTATAGAAAAAATTGAAGGGGGATCGGCTTTTGTAGCCGGGATGTCGGCAGCTATTTATTGGATTTTAATGTCTTTTTTAAGAATCCCGATTGGAATATTTTTGGATACCTGTCCCGGAGAAAGAGATGATTACTGGTTTTTAACAGTGGGGTTGTTTATTGCCGCTTTAGTTCCTTTTGGATTTATATTTGCCTCGACACCTTTACATATTTATCTTCTTCAGGCAGTTCATGCGGTGGGTATAGCAATGTCTCTTTCTGGGTGGTCGGCAATTTTTACCAGACATATTGATAAAGGACAGGAGGCTACCGAATGGGGGATAGATGCTACTTTAGTCGGCTTTGGAACTGGAATTTCGGGAGCAATTGGCGGTTGGGCAGTAACCCAGTTTGGTTTTAATCCTGTTTTTATCGCCGTAGGAATTTTAGGTTTAATTGGCGCCGCTTTGCTTTTTTGCATAAGAAACAACATTAAAGGAGTTTTTGATCACGGCCTGCATTTTTCTTTTAAGGAAATTTTTCAAAAAGAAGAAAAGATATGAAGAATCAAGAACTTGCAAAGATATTTTATGAGATAGCCGATTTTTTGGAAATGGAAGGGGTGCAATTTAAACCTTACGCTTATCGGAAAGCAGCGATTACTTTAGAAACCCTGGAGGAAGAAGTGGAGGAGGTTTATAGAAAAGGAGGCCCAAAAGCCCTGGAGGCAATCCCGGGGGTAGGAGAGAGTATTGCTGAAAAAATTGAAGAATATTTGAAAACCGGCAAAATAAAATATTACCAAGACCTTAAAAAGAAAACTCCGGTCAATATAGAAGAGTTGGTTCGGGTTGAAGGAATAGGTCCCAAAAAAGTTAAGGTTTTGCATCAAAAATTGGGAATCAGAAATTTAAAAGACTTGGAAAGGGCAGTTAAAGCCCATAAAATTGCTCCCCTGTTTGGTTTTGGAGTAATCACGGAAAAAAATATTTTAGAAGGGATTGAATTTTTGAAAAGAAGTAGGGGCAGATTTCTTTTGGGAGAAATTTTACCTAAAGTAAAAGAAGTTTACGAAAAATTAAAAAGCTTAAAAGAAGTTGAGAAAATAGATCTGGCAGGGTCGGTTAGAAGAATGAAAGAAACCATTGGCGATGTTGATTTTTTAGTAATTTCAAGAAATCCGTCGAGAGTGATGGATTTTTTTGTTTCTTTGCCCGGGGTAGTAAAAATTTGGGGTAAAGGTTTGACCAAGTCCTCGGTTAGGACAAGAGAGGGTTTTGATATGGATATTAGGGTGGTTCGTAAAAAAAGCTATGGATCTGCCCTCCAATATTTTACCGGCTCAAAAGAACACAATATCGCCATTAGAAAAATTGCCATGGAGCGGGGTTTAAAACTTTCAGAATACGGGTTATTTAGGGGGAAAAGAATGATTGCCAGAAAAACTGAGGAGGAAATTTATAAAGCCCTAGGCATGCAGTGGATTCCTCCCGAAATGAGGGAGAATCAAGGAGAGATAGAAGCGGCTCTGGAGGGTAAATTACCAAAAATCATAGGTTTCAAGGATATTCATGGAGATTTACATTGTCATTCAAAATGGGACGGAGGTGGAAATTCAATTGAAGAAATGATAGAAGCTGCTCAAAAAATGGGTTATCAATATTTGGGAATTGCTGACCACACAAAATTTTTAAGAATTGAACATGGTTTAGATGAGAAAAAATTGGCTTTACAAAGAAAAGAAATTGATAAAATAAATGTCAAATGTCAAATGTCAAATTGCAAACCCAGCACCAGAGCAAAGCTCGGTGCTGGACTAGTCCCGCACCGAAACGAAGTTTCTGGTGCGGGGTTTAAAGTTTTGCAGGGATGCGAGACGAATATTTTGAACGATGGCTCAATAGATATTAAAGATGAGGCTTTAAAAAAATTAGATTTTGTGATAGCTGGAATTCACTCCAATTTCAAAATGGAAAAAACTAAGATGACTGAAAGGATAATTAAAGCAATGAAAAATCAAAATGTTGACATTATTTCTCATCCCACTGGAAGAATAATTAAAAGGCGTGACGAATATCAAATTGATTTCGATAAAATTTTAAGAGTTGCTAAAGAAACAGGAACAATTTTGGAAATCAACTCTTTTCCAGAAAGATTAGATTTAAATGACCAAAATATTCGCCGAGCCAAAGAAGCCAGAGTGAAAATGATAATCAATACCGATTCCCATCATAAAGATCAGCTGCGTTTTATTGAATTTGGCATTGCCCAGGCTCGCCGCGGCTGGGCCGAAAAAGAAGACATTATTAATACCCAATCTCTTGAAAGACTTTTAAAATATTTCAAATAAAAAACTCGCTTAGGCGAGTTTTAAGTTTTAATTTCAGGCAATTTTTCTTTAATTTCTGAAATAAAAGGACAGCGAAGAAAATCTAACAAAATGAACGGTAGGCAATCAATACATTGCAAAGTAAAACTTCCAAACCAAACAGATTTTTTTATAAAATTAATAAATTGCTCTTTTTCTTTTATACCTCGATAAGGGATACTATCTCCTATTTCTTTTTGGATTAATTCCAATCCGACCTCACTAGCCAATATTTCTTTATACAAACAATCATTTTGAGAGCAACTTGATTTTCTTTGCAGATCGATTTCTTGTTCAAATTTTTTATTTTTTAGATGACCAACTTCGTGAGATAGAATGAAAAGACTTGTTATCTGTTTTTTGAAATTTCCAGAAATGGCAAGATCTATAATTTCGTAACTTAAAAAAATTACACAGAAAATTTTCCCCTTTGATTTTATTTGCAAAAATAAACCGTCGGTTTGGTTGACACAAAGAAAAGAAAGAAAGAATTTTGAAGCGAATATTGATATACCTTCTTTTTTTATTTCCTCAAAAAGTTTCTTAAATGAAGGATTTTTCTCTCCTAATTCTAAAAATTTTTTTAACTTCTCCTTTCCCCTTATTTGATAGTAAATCCGATCCATTGACATCATTGCTCGAACCATTAAATGTTCAAAGATTTTAAAAGAACTTCTCAATTTATCACCCCCTTGTCATCTATTTATTTTTGTTTATAATTTTATAAAAGTCAAGGTTTATGCCAATAGAAAAATCAGCTGGTGCAGTAATTTTTAGGAAAGAAAAAGATACGATAGAGTATCTTCTTTTGCATTATCAAGCTAAGCATTGGGATTTTCCCAAAGGAAATATTGAGAAGGGTGAGAAATTAGAAGACACGGTGAGAAGGGAAGTGAAGGAGGAAACTGGGATTGAAAATATTAAGTTTGCTCTTGGATTCAAAGAAGCTATAAAATATTTTTACAAATTGAAAGGGAGAAATATCTTTAAAATAGTTACTTTTTTCTTAGCCGAAACTAAAACTAAAGAAGTAAAAATTTCCTGGGAACATACAGGTTTTGAATGGCTACCTTATGAAGAGGCCTTGGAACAATTAACCTTCAAGAATGCTAAAGAAATACTCAAAAAAGCAAATGAATTTATTTCGAGAGAAAGTATATGAGGTGGTGAGAAAAATTCCGAAGGGAAAATTTCTGACTTACAAAAATGTTGCCGAATTAGCAGGATATCCTCGAACCTGGCGAGCAGTGGGGAATGTTTTAAACAAAAATCGCGATCCGAAAATTCCCTGTCATCGGGTAATAAAATCAAATGGTAGAGTAGGTGGCTATAAAGATGGACAAAAAAGAAAAATTGAGCTACTTAAAAAAGAGGATATTAAAATAAAAAACAATAAGGTCGTTCTTTAAAAATAAAGGAGGATTGAGATGAACGAAAAATGCGGCGTTTTTGGTATTTGGTCGGACAAAAAAGAGGTCTTTGTAGATACCTATTTTGCTCTTTTGCAGATGCAGCATCGGGGGCAAGAATCGGCGGGTATAGTAAGTGCTTCTAATGGTAAACTCTTTTCTCGCTTGGGGATGGGAACCGTTGATCAAGTATTTTGGGAAGAAATCCCCGAAGAGAAACTGGTAAAAAGCATTATCGAACTTTATAACCGGAGAGAACCACAGGCGAATATCGTTGCTTTCTTGAAAGAGAACAAAACAATTCTAAAAGAAAACGTGCTTGAGAAATTAAAAGGCAATGTAGCCATCGGGCATGTGCGGTATTCAACCACCGGAGCAAGCATGGTAGCCAACATCCAGCCGATGATTGGATGGTTTTATGGTAAACAGTTTGCTTTGGGCACAATGGGAACTTAATACGCACTCAGCAATTAAGAGAGGAATGCAAAAGGAAAGGCTATCAATTTAAAACAACTACAGATACAGAAGTAATCGTCGCTCTTTTAACTACCTCTCCGAAGACTGATTTTATAGAAGCCCTTTTAGATATTCTGCCCCGGCTAGAAGGCGCCTTTTCTCTGACTATTCTTTTTGAAGACATGATTATTGGCGTCCGGGATTCTTTTGGTATTCGACCTCTTTGCTGGGGGGTTAGAGATCGCACTTTTATGGTTGCTTCAGAAAGTTGTGTTTTGGATGTGCTGGGAGCAGAGTTAATAGATGACGTTCATCCGGGTGAAATAATTATTTTCCAGGGAGGAAAAGAAAGAAAAATCGCTTGGGCGGTCAGTCCTTCTCTTAGAGGGCTTTGCCTTTTTGAGTACATCTATTTTGCCCGTCCAGACAGCATAATGGAGGGCGTGACCCTTTATAAAGCGAGAGAAACGATGGGAAGGTATCTGGCCGAAGAACATCCCGTTCCTATAGCTCAATTGGTGGTTTCAGTGCCGGATGCCGCGAACCCCGCTGCTTTTGGATTTGGCATAGAGAGTAAATTACCGGTTACCACTTACGGACTCTTTCGAGCTCATACGGTTGGCAGAACTTTTATTGAGCCGGCGGCAGAAAGAAGAAAAGTATTTCAGAGATTGAAGTTTAATCCCATTCCGGCCATAGTCAAAAGTCTGAGAATAGTTTTAGTTGATGACTCCATAGTCAGGGGCACTGCTCTTCCCAGAGTAATAAGGTTTTTAATGAAAGCCGGTGTGGCCGGAATAGATATTAGAATTTCTTCTCCTCCCATTAGATACCCTTGTTATTTGGGGATAGACATTCCTACCTATCAGGAACTGGTCAGGGTCAGTAACCCTACTGATGCGGAAATGCTAAGTTTCCTTCGCAGAGAGACCGGCTTTCAGGGAGATCTTACTTTGGGCCACTTGAGTTTAGAGGGAACCATTAGAGCTACCGGTTTCTGCCGAGAGAATTTCTGCACTGGCTGTTTTAATAAAAGTTATCCTATACCCCCAGATTAAATCTGACTGAATTTATTGGGTTTCTGAAAAAACTCTGGATTGATTGAGAATTTATCATTAAAGACTAAAAAACCGCCTTAGGCGGTTTTTGCTTTCTCGACGATTTTCTTAAAAATTTCTGGATGGTCTCGAGTTAACTCAGCAAGAATTTTTCTATCTAACTCGATTTTGTTTTTCTTTAGTCCATAGACGAATCTACTGTAAGAGATGCCGTGCTGGCGGCAGGCAGCCGAAATTTGAGTTTCCCAAATTCTTCGAAAATTTCTTTTTTTCATTTTTCTACCTCCATAGCTATAACTCCAGGCATGATATAGTGCTTCTTTGGCTTGTCTGTATTTTGACTTTCTTCCCCAACGAAAACCTTTGGCATGTTTTAATAAATGCTTTCTCCGCTTATGAGCAATTTTTCCTCTTTTAATTCTAGTCATAAATTAGGAAGTAGTTTTTTAATCTTTTTGGCTTCAGATTTTGAAACCAAAACCCATTTCCGGCTTTTCCTGATTTGTTTTCCGGACTTTTTTGCCCGGTAGTGATCGAGCCCGGTTGATCTCCTTAAAATTTTTCCGGTTCCGGTGATTTTAAAACGTTTTGCTATGGATTTTCGAGTTTTCATAAAATCAGAGATTTGTATATTCGTTGATTAGCCCTTGGCTATTATTATTGTTAATCCCCTTGCTTCTTTTTTTAATTCTCTTTCAATTTTAATTGGTAAAAGCTTTCTTAAAATTTCAAGAAAGTTATCGATTTTTTTCTTTGCAAAATCTTGGAGAGCTCTTTCCCTTCCTCTTAAGGGCAGTTCTATTCTTGCTTTATTTCCCTGTTTTAAGAATTTTTCACACTGAAAAGCCCTGGTTTCCAAGTCATGTTGAGAGATATTAAAACTTAATCTTATTCCCTTTAATTCTCCCCCCACTTTCTTTTTAGTTTGTCTCTCTTTTTTCTCCTTTTGATATAAGTATTTTCCGTAATCTATTATTTTACAGACGGGCGTCTCTAATTTTTCAGTGACTTGAATTAAATCTAAACTGCGCTCCCTAGCTTCTTGGAGCGCTTTTTCCAAACTCATAACTCCCAGCTGTTTTCCGGTTTCATCTATCACTCGAACCTCTTTAGCCCATATTCGCTCGTTGACCAATGGTTTTTTAATCAAATGTGGAGATGGCGAGTACTGCCCTCGCGTCTGGAAGGCTTTTCAAAACAGATCTACAGATTTAGTCTGTTTTATTTTTTTTGAAACATTAGATTAAAAACAGACAAAATTCTAATGTTTCTAGTCTCTAAATTTTGATAATTGTTTAAGACGCAACAATTACCTATCTCGAAAATATAACACCCAAAAATCCTTTATCGAGAATCAAGGTTCGGATGGCTTAACGTGGAGTTTGTGGCCCCGTATTAAGCATAAACGAAGCTAGGAGCTAAACCTGGCCATCTAATGCCAGCAATAGCGTACTTAGCTTTCTCAAATAAGTTGGCACTTATTTTTTTGATCGACCGTTTTACGAGTGGACGATCCTGCTCGATCTGCCTATTTTGGAAAGTTCTTCCATCGAATCTGTTTCATCCCCAATGGTAATACTTAGTTAAGTCGCGGCACGTCTCGCTTCGCTAGACTAACACCGCTCCTTAAGTATTCTTCTTATTTCCCTTTCTACTTCTCGCTTTTTAATTAGCTCCCTTTTGTCTACTTTTTTCTTCCCCTTAGCGATTCCAAATTCTAACTTTATTTTTCCTTTTTTAGTATACACCTTTAAGGGCACTAAAGTCAACCCCTTTTGCTTCAATTTTCCAATTAAATATTTAATTTCTTTCTTTTTTAAAAGAAGCTTTCGTGAACGAGATGGATTATAATCTTCGGGAACATTTTTCGGCTGATAAGGAGGAATGTTGGCGTTAATTAGGAGGGCTTTTGCATCCCGTAATACCACATAAGATCCAGCCAGGTTGATTTTACCCGATTTTACCGACTTTACCTCGTGGCCAATTAAAACTATCCCTGCTTCAAATTTTTCTATAATCTTATAGTCAAAATATGCTCGCCTATTTTTTATTATGATTTCCATATGTTTTTAAGTCCCTTCCATCTGAATTGTATAGAAAGCTTCCAATAAAAATTAACCCGATTTTGTTTCATTTCTTCGAGCACTTTTTGGATGGGCCAATTTTGATAGAGCAATCGAAATAAAGCTACCATCATTCCCGTTCTGTCTTTTCCGTTTCGACAATGAACCAAAACTGGGCATTTTTGAGAGTCGTTAAATAGTTCCAAAAACCTTAAAATATCTTTTTCCTTTGGGTTTCGTAAAAAAAATAGCAGAGGGATGTGTAACAGGTAAATACCCTGATTTTGGACGAAATCTTTCTCAAAATTTTCAATTTTGGTTCTAAGGTTAACTATTGTTTTAATCTGGCAATTTTCCTTTAAAAAATAAAGAAGACTCAAATCGGGCTGTCCCGATTTATAAAGTTCGTCGCTTATTTTTGTGAAATTGTATAGATTTTGACCGGCTTTCATGCTTTTATTTTAGCAGAAATTAAGGTAGACTAAAAATAATGATAAGAGAAGAAATAATTAAGTTAATTATAAAAGTAATAAAAGAGTTGCAAAAAGAAGAAATTTTGCCAGATTTTGAGATTCTCGAAATTCATGTTGAACACCCTGAAGAAAAAGCCCATGGGGATTGGGCAACAAATATTGCCCTGCAAATAGCCAAAACCGCTAAAAAAAGCCCGATGGAAATAGCCGAAAATCTCAAATCTCAAATCTCAAATCTAAAATCTAAAGTTCTTGAGAAAATTGAAGTAGTCAAGCCGGGCTTCATTAATTTTTTTCTTTCAAAAGAATATCTTCAAGGCCAAATTAAGGAAATTTTAAAACAAAAAGAAAAATTTGGGCAGTTGAAAATCGGTAAAGGTCAAAAAGTGAACCTGGAATTTATTTCAGCAAATCCCACCGGGCAATTACATTTAGGCCACGGAAGAGGTGCTTTTTTTGGTGATACATTGGCTAATATTTTAGAGAAAGCAGGTTTTAAGACCACACGAGAATATTATATTAATGACGCCGTAGGAGGTCTTCAAATTAGAACCATAAGTGATACGGTTACAACAGTTTCACGGTTGCCCGAAGTTATATTTACTCCCGGCGAACTGCCCTATTATAGTGATTATCTTAAAGACAAAATTTCTATTTTTAAATCGAGTGATAAAGTAATTTCTGCTATTCAAGAAGAGAATAAAAATTTTATTGAAAATAAATTAAAAATTAAATTTAACAATTGGGTTTCTGAAGAGAAAGATCTATATCAAAAAAATAAAGTAGAAAAAATTCAGAAATGGTTAGATGGTAAAGGATTAGTTTATGAAAAAGAAGGAGCCAAGTGGTTGAAGACTTCGGAATACGGCGACATAAAAGATTGGGTGATTGTTCGTGAAACTGGAGAACCCACTTATTTGTTAAGCGACATTGCCTATCATAAGGATAAATTTGATAGAGGTTTTGACAAAATTATAAATATTTGGGGAGCTGACCATCAGGGGCACGTTGGTAAAATAAAAGCGGCTGCTAAAATGTTGGGTTTCAAAGGCGATTTAGATATTTTAATTTCTCAAATTGTTAGATTAAAAGGCGGGTTAAAACTTTCAAAACGAAAAGGAGAAATTATTACTCTTGAAAACTTAATAGATGAAGTAGGTTTAGATGTTGCTAGATTTTTATATTTGACAAAATCTTTAAATACCCAGATGGAATTTGATTTAGAGTTAGCAAAAGAACAAAGTGAGAAAAATCCAGTTTATTATGTTCAATATGCTCATGCCAGAATTTGCAGTATTTTAAGAAAAGTAAAACATCCAACATCCAACATCAAACATCTAACCCTTTTAAATCATCCGAGCGAATTAGCTTTGATTAAAGAACTGATTAGATTTCCGGAAATCATTGAGGATACCAGCAGAGATTATCAAATTCAAAGACTTCCTCAATATGCGATAGATTTAGCGACTTTGTTTCATCAATTTTATCGAGATTGCCGGGTGATCTCTGGGGATAAAAACTTAACTCAGGCTCGCTTAGCTTTAATTTTAGCCACTAAAATTGTGTTAAAAGACACCCTCGACTTAATGGGCATTTCTGCTCCCAAAAAAATGTAAATTACCCCTAAAGAGGTTCAAGCATATGGTAAAGAGGTTGAAAAAATGTCAACAGCCACAACAATAAACCTTCTTCTATTCCTGGAGTCTATCGCCGACTTGAACCAGAATTAAACCAAAAAATTCAGGAAGCTTTAGAAAGTATTCAAAAAGTGTCATCAGAAGCTGAAGCAAAAACTAATCAAGCAATACTGACCCTAAAAGAAGGATTTATCTAAAAAAGAAGCTAACAGGGTGTCTTTTATCTAAGACCCCCTTTTTAATTTTATACAAACCTTGATTTTTTATAGAAATATTGCTAATTTATTCTAAAGATAGCTTTTTAAAAAATTGAATAAAGGAGGTGTAAAATATGCAAGATATTCAAAATAATGAGATGGAAAAAGCTGGTTGGGAGGAAGTCTGTAGAAGTGGAGGAGCACATTTAAATAGAGTTAAGGCGGAGTATGAAGAATTAGGTTTTGAGGTAAAACTGGTGCCACTATCATTAAATGAATGTGGCGAATGTATAATTTGCTATCGAGAAGGTAATGGACAACTATACAAAGTTTTTGTCAGAAAAATTTCAGAGAGTGGTTTATAAAAGATAGATTTTAAACCGCCCTTGACTTTTAGGGTTATGGAGGTTTAAATAACATAGAGCCCTATACACAAACCTATACGGGTTTTTGTCGGGTTCGACCGGTACGGGCATAGAGCAATTTAAAAATTGAACAAAGGAGGAAGAATGGAAATTATTAAGGAAACTTTGCCAAGCGGTTTAACTGTAATTTTAGTGCCGATGGCGGGAACAAAAAGCATAACCGAAGTTTTTATAGTCAGAGCCGGTTGGAAGTATGAGTGGCCGGAAATCTACGGTCTTTCTCACTTTATCGAACATATGGCTTTCAGGAGGACAAATAAGCGTCCTACTGCCGAAGCCATAGTTAAAGAAGTGGAAGGCAGGGGCGGGACAATCAATGCTCTTACCATAGATGAATATACCTTTTATTGTGTAAAAATTCCGGCCAGATTTATTAATACCGCTCACGATATAATTTCAGACATGCTTTTAAGCTCCAAATTTGACCAGGAAGAAATAGATATAGAAAGAGGTCCTATTTTAGAGGAACTGCACATGAATCAAGATGACCCCGGACTTTATGTCTCTTCTACTTTATGGCCAAAATTATTATACAAAAACCAACCGGCAGGCCAAAACGGATTGGGAACGGAAGAAAACCTTAAGGGTTTAAAGAGAAAGCATTTTTTTGATTACCTTAGAAAATTATATGTTGCTTCCAATTCAGCAGTTTGTGTTACCGGTAAGATTGAAAACCCTGGTAAAGTTTTAAATGACCTGAATAAATATTTCCGAAAAATAAGCCAAGAAAAACCAAAAATTAAAAAACCGCGAGTGATTGAAAGACAAAAAAAGCCCAAAATACTGTTTGAGCCAAGAGAAACAACTCAAACCCATGTTGTTTTAGGTGTGAGGGGGTACAGCATTTTTCATCCCGGCCGATATGCCTTTAAAATGTTAGGCATAATTCTGGGTGGGAATATGAGCTCTCGGATGTTTAGAGAGGTAAGAGACAAAAGAGGTTTGGCTTATGATATTCACACTGATACCTATTTCCAGACTGATGCTGGTTGGCTGGCTACCTATGCTGGTTTAAATTCAGAAAAAATAATTGAAGCCTTGCAGGTAATAATAGGTCAATATAGAGAAATATCGAAGAAAGAAGTATCTCAGGAAGAACTTCGAATAGCAAAGGACTTTATTTTGGGGCAGATGGAGATGGGATTAGAAAATTCAGACGCCCTAGCTCTCTATTTTTCTGAGCAGTTTGTCTTAACCGGTCAAATTGAGACGCCCGAAGAAAGAATCCAGAAATTTGAGTCTGTGACAGCTGGAGATATTTTAAGAGTCGCCCAAGACATTTTCCAAAATAAAAGTCTGAATTTAGCCATAGTTGGACCCCATCGTAAACTGAAAGAAAAACTTTACTCAATAATTAAATTTTAAAGCAGATAAGACCCTTTCGAGGGTCTTTTTGTAACTGTTGTTATTGACAAAATTTTAGAAATGGGTAAGAACAGTAAGTAGTATTGGCACATTAACAAACAAGCCAACAAAAAAGGAGGTGAGAGTATGGCTGAGACCATCGTGGAGAACAAAAGGTTGAAATGTCCAGGAATCATCAAAGAAGGTGGTTTGGCCGGAAAAGCTTGCCGTCGGAGTCTTTTGGTTAAACATCCAGAACTGGGCTGGAGTATCCCGTGTGATCGTTGCTCAGACCCTCGTCCGCTCTTGAGTATCCTGAGAGATCTAATAGAGCAGGGTGAGCTGGATGAAAAAGAAGTTTTGGCGGCAATTTCAAACCAAAAAGAAAAAAGGAGGGAAGAGATGTCAAAAGCGTGCGAAAGTGCAGAGAAAAATATGAAAGATATTATAAGGCTGGTAAAAGGTTTGTTATTGGATAACGCGGGTTCGCTAAAAGAAGTGCATTATTATTTCACTTCTGACTTAAGCGATGGGGAGATTGATAAAATAGATCAAAAAAATTGTATTCTTGCAACTTACCGTCCTAATGAGAAGATAAGTAAGCGTTTGGAAACCGAGGTACCGTTCCGGGCAGATTACATATTTGAGAAACGTATAACATTAATTGCGAGTAGAGAGTATTTAGCGTATCTATATAGCTGATTTGACAATAACCACTAACTAGGTTTTTGTTTTGGAATATAAAAAAGCTTCTATAAAACGTCGAAGTCCAGCTTCGACGTTTTTCTTTTGATGAAAATCCTTCGCAAAATTTCAATTGAAATTTTGCTACGGAAATGATATTCTAAAATTAGAGTATGGAACTAAATTTCCCTAAATTAGAGCAAAAAATTCTAAAATTTTGGAAGCAAAATAGGACCTTTGAAAAAAGTATTAAGCGGCGAGCCAGGGCTCGTGATTTTGTTTTCTACGAAGGACCGCCAACGGCCAATGCCAAAGCCGGACTCCATCATGTTTTAGCCCGCGTCTATAAGGATATTATTTGTCGCTATAAAACCATGCGGGGATTCCGAGTTTTAAGAAAGGCGGGTTGGGATACTCATGGTCTGCCGGTCGAGTTGGAAATTGAGAAAAAATTGGGGTTGAAAAACAAAAAGGAGATTGAGAAATACGGAATAGCCAAATTTAATAAACGGTGTAAAGAATCGGTCTGGCTTTATAAACAAGATTGGGAGAAATTAACCGAAAGAATTGGCTTTTGGCTTAATATGAAAAACCCTTACATCACTTGTGAACCAGATTTCATTGAAACCTTATGGTGGATAATAAAACAAATTTGGTACAAAGGGCTTTTGTATCAGGATTACAAGGTTGTTCCTTACTGTCCGAGATGCCAGACATCTCTGTCGTCGCATGAAGTTGCTTTAGGATATGAAAAGATTAAGGAAAATTCAATTTATGTGAAGTTCAAGCTTAAAAATACCAGAGCAAGATTTTTTTTGGTTTGGACAACAACTCCCTGGACACTTCCGGCTAATGTAGCCCTGGCGGTAAATTCTAACCTCAATTATGTTGAGGCACATTTAGATTCAAATGAAATATATATTTTAGCAGAAGACCGTTTAGAATATTTGAAAAAACATTTCAATATAAAAAATGCCCAAATTCTTAGAAAAATTAATGGGAAAACTCTGGTAAATTTGGAATACGAACAGTTAATTGATTTTGCTAAAACAGATAAACCAGCTTTTAGGGTGGTGGCGGGAGATTTTGTTTCAACAAAAGAGGGGACTGGTATTGTTCATATAGCCCCCGCTTTTGGAGAGGATGATATGGAGATTGCCAAAAAGAATAATTTACCAATTTTGATGACTGTGGATGAAACGGGTCGATTTAAACCAGAGATTAAGGCTTGGGCTGGAATGTATGTGAAAGAAGCTGACCAGTTAATTATTGAAAGACTACAAAGCCGCAGGTCATTATGGGTTACAGAGTTATATGAACACGACTATCCATTTTGCTGGAGATGTGCTTCCCCCCTTTTGTATTATGCAAAACAGGGTTGGTTTATAAATATGCAGAAAGTCAAGAAAGATTTAATAAAAAATAATCAAAAAATTAATTGGGTTCCAACCCATCTAAAAAAAGGGAGGTTTGGTGAGTGGTTGCAGGACCTTAAAGATTGGGCATTTTCCCGAGAAAGATATTGGGGGACGCCTTTACCGATTTGGAAATGTCAAAAATGCCAGCATTTAGAAGTAATTGGTTCCAAGAAAGAGCTATTTGGCAGAAAATTTTCCACTAATCAATATTATGTACTGCGACACGGGCAAACAATTTATCAGACAAAGAAGAAAAAAATAATGTATCCTTGGCCGGAAAATCGTCCTATTTTATTAACCAAAGAAGGAGAAAAACAGATAAAAAAAGTAGCAAAAAAACTTAAGAATAAAAAAATTGATTTAATTTATGCCTCAGATGTTAGTCGTACTCGTCAAACGGCAGAGATTGTGGCCGAAGAATTAGGGGTTAAAATAATCTTTGACAAAAGACTTAGAGATATAAATTTAGGAACTTATCACGGCGGAAGAAAAGAAGATTTTTATCGTGATTTCCCAAAAAACCCTGAAAGGTTTTACGGGAGAAAACCCCCGGGGGGAGAAAATTGGGGGGAGTGTCGAAAAAGGATGATAGATTGTTTAAACGATATTGACAGAAGATATCAAAATAAGACTATTTTGATTGTTGGTCATGGAGATCCTCTCTGGCTTTTGGAGGGAGTATTGGATGGGTTGGATGACAAAAAACTTTTGGAAAGAAAAATAAAAAAGACTTATGTTAAGACCGGAGAATTTCGGAAAATTAGATTCAAAAAAATTCCCTTAGATGAAAAAGGGAAATTTGATTTTCATCGACCCTATATTGATCAAATAAAATTTTATTGTTCGAGATGTGATGGGAAAATGGAAAGAGTGCCGGAAGTGGTTGATTGCTGGTTTGATTCAGGGGCGATGCCACTCGCCCAATTCCATTACCCTTTTGAAAATAAGGAGAAAATCGATAAAAGACAGCAGTTTCCTGCTGATTACATTTCAGAAGCAGTCGATCAAACTCGAGGCTGGTTTTATACCCTGTTAGCAATATCAAGTTTATTGGGCCTTGAATCACCTTATAAAAATGTGATTTCACTGGGCCATGTTTTAGACGAAAAAGGAGAAAAGATGTCAAAATCTAAGGGAAACGTAGTTAATCCCTGGAAAATTATTGAAAAATACGGTTCAGATAGTAGTCGATGGTATTTTTATACTATTAATCAGCCCGGAGATGAAAAATTTTTTAGAGAGAAAGATATTGAAGATTGTCTCAAAAGATTTATTTTGACTTTATGGAACAGCTACGTTTTTTTTGAAACCTATGTTCCAAAAAAAGAAATTTCAAGGGGAGCCCGCCAGAATAATAGTAAAGACGGCGGATTTGGGCCCAGATTGCAAAATTCAAAATCTAAAAATATATTAGATAAATGGGTTGTTTCAAAATTAAACCAGTTAATTTTAGAGGTTACAGATTGTTTAAATAAGTATGACATAACTACGGCTTCCCGTTTAATTGAAGATTTTGTTATCGAAGATCTTTCTCAATGGTATATTAGGAGATCGAGGAAAAGATTTCAGAAACCGGAAACAAAAAAAGAATTAAAAGAGGCTTCGAAAACTTTTGGTTTTGTCCTTCTAATCCTCAGCAAATTAACAGCACCATTTATTCCATTTTTAAGTGAAGAAATACACAAAGGTCTAACGTCGGGTTTTAGACCTTCGGTTCATTTGGAGGATTGGCCGAAGACGGCGAGAAAATTGATTGACGAAAAGTTAGAGAAAAAAATGGAAAAAGTGAGAGAGCTTTGTGCTTTAGCTTTAGCAGAGAGGGCAAAAGTTGGAATTAAAGTTAGACAACCGCTCGCTTCGCTTCAAATTCCAAATTCCAAATTCCAAATTCCAAAAGAATTATTAGGGTTGATTAAGGAAGAAGTGAATGTAAAAGAAATTTCTTTTGGCAAAACTTTAAAATTAGACACTAAAATTACCCCAGAGTTAAAAGAAGAGGGTATAGTTCGAGAGGTTATTCGAAACATACAAGAAATGAGGAAAAAAGCTGGGCTTCGACCGAAAGATAAGATTTTAGTAAGATATTCTGGCTCAATAAATTTAAATGAAATTTTAATGAGAAATAAGAATTTAATATTAAAGGAAGCGAAAGTAAAAAATTTTGTATTTGGAAAAAAACCAAAAGAAGCTTTTATAATAGAAAAAGAAATAAAGGTCGACCAAGAAAAATTACATTTAGCGATTAAGAAGGTTTAAATTTATGGAAATTCCTGGGAAAAAACCAACAACACCTCAAGGTAGATTCCAGAAACCTTTAAAGCCAGCTCCTGTTTCCAAAGGACCTTTTGAGAAAAGAGGAGGAATTCCGAGAAAAGAATTTCCCCAATTTTTCAAGAAAGGACCTTATTCAATTCCCTGGAGCAAAGGAAGAAGTAAAGAACAATTAGGGAAAATGGGAGAAAAAATATTAAAAGAGAGATTTCCCAGTTATTATGGCCGTGACATTAATGCAGGTGAAATCCAAAAAGAGATTGACAGGATAAAAAGAACCGCACCAAAAACCAGAGTTGAAGGAAATGCACTTCAAGAAGAGATAGTTCGCTTAGAGGAGGCGAAGAGAAGGGCAGGTCTATAGATAATAAGGTTAAGTTAATTATAATATAAGAACCTACTCGCTTCGCTCGCAGGTTCTTGATTCGCTAATGTATAGATATATAATCTTGAATTAGTGATGTTTGTTCACTACCAAACCAAAGGTTTTGTTTTAAAAAAAATTGATCGGGGAGAAGCCGACCAAATTTTTACAGTTTTTACAAAAGATTTTGGAAAGTTGAATTTTTTGGCTAAGGCCGTTAGAAAAATTAAATCTAAATTAAGAGGAGGACTAAAACTTTTTAGTTTAAGTCAACTTAAGTTTATCCAGGGTAAAACCCACAAAACATTGACCGATACCGAAACCTGTCAGAGTTTTGACGGGGTCTCCAAATCCTTAATTAAACTAAAAGTAGCTCATAAAATTGCCGAAGTTTTAGACAATTTAATTAAAGAAAAAGAGGAAGATAGGAAAATTTGGAGTTTGTTAAATGAAACTTTTAAAGAATTGAATAATTGTTTGCCGGTTACCAATTACTGTTTACTAATATATTATTATTTTTTCTGGAACTTGATTAATTTAATCGGCTACCGACCTTCGGTTTATAATTGTGCGATTTGTCAGGCAAAGTTAATTCCCGAGCCTCTTTATTTTAATTCAGCAGAAGGAGGGGTAATTTGCCGGGGTTGTTTCAGAAAAACAAAGTCGGGAATGAGTATTGATTCGGATTTGGTTAAAATTTTAAGAATTATTTTTAAAAGAAATTTTAAAGAATTAGTTCGATTAAAAGTTAAACCAACTCATTACCAATCTTTAAAAAAGGTTTCTGACGATTACTATTCTTATTTGACCAAAGAACTTTAATAAAACCTTAAGCCAAATTTTGGCCCGGAGTAAATTTAATATATAATAAGAACATAGCAAAGCTATGTTCTTGATTCGCTAATGTATAAATATATAATCTTGAATTAAAAACATAGCAAAGCTATGTTCTTGATTCGCTAATGTATAAACATATAATCTTGAATTAAAACATATAAAACATGGCCTCGGCTAAAAGAAAATTTACTGTCTTTTTGATTATCTTAACCATAGCCCTGGGCGTGGTTGGTTATTTTCATTATCAAAAAAATCTTTATTCTAAAGAAGTTTTGAAATTGGAAATTTTGGGGCCGGAGGAAGCTGATTTGGCCCAGGAAGTTGAATACATTGTTAAGTATAAGAATAACGGCAACGCCCGCTTGGAAGATCCTCAATTGATTTTTGAGTATTCTGAGCATTCGCTGGTCGTGGAGGAAAAACCTCAGTCTCTTGGAGCAGAAGAGTCTCGCTACGGGGCGAGAAAAATTTTGGGGAAAGAAAAATTGGGAGAGGCTATTTATCCCGGCGAAGAAAAAACCCTTTCTTTTAAGGCCCGATTATTTGGCAGAGAGTCCGAAACTTTAAAAGTTCAAGCCTCTTTGAGTTATCGTCCCAAGGGCTTAAAAGCTTATTACGAAAGTTCCACCACCTTTACTACCGTTATCAGAAAAGTCCCCCTAACTTTTGAATTTGATTTACCCTCCAAAATAGAATCCGACAAGGATATTCAATTTAGATTAAATTATTTTTCTAATTTAGATTACCCTCTTTCTGATTTGAGAATTAAAATTGAATATCCTTCCGAGTTTGAATTTATAGAATCGGAACCGGCAGGTCTTGACCAAACCGAATGGGAAGTACCCTCCGACTCTCTTTTTTTAAACCGAGCCCAGGGAGGCAGAATTGAAATTAAGGGCAGGTTAATGGGTAAGGTGGGGGAGCAGAAAGTGTTTACCGCAAAACTGGGAATATGGCAAGGGGAAGAATTTGTTTTATTGAAAGAAACTGCCATGGGGGTAGAAATTATTAAACCTTCTTTGTATATCTCCCAGCAAATTAACGGAAATCCGGGATATATAGCCTCGGCCGAAGATTTACTTCACTATGAAATTTTCTTTAGAAACATTGGAGGGGAAGATTTAATTAATCTGTTTTTAATTGCCAAATTAGAAGGAGATGCCTTTGATTTTCTTAGTTTAAAGTCAGATAAAGGAGATTTTAAACAGGGAGACAACTCAATTGTTTTTGACTGGAGAAGAAATGCCGACTTCCAGATTTTACCGGCCCAACGGGAGGGGAAAGTTGAATTTTGGATAAATCTGAAAAAAGACTGGGAAATGGGCGGCCAAGCCTCCAAAATTATAAACAAAATTTATCTTGGCCAAATTTGGGAAGAGTTTGAAACTAAAATTAATTCAAAATTAGAACTTTCGCAAAAGGGATATTTTGAGGATGAGATTTTTGGCAATTCCGGTCCCATTCCTCCCGAGGTAGAAAAGACCACCACCTATACTATAACCTGGCAGGTAAAGAATTATTATAATAAAGTGGAGAATGTAAAAGTTAAAGCCATTTTACCCGAGAATGTTGAACTAACTGGCAGGATTTTTCCGGAAGAGGAGATTTCAAAGTTTGCTTTTGATTCCGAATCGAGAGAAATAGTTTGGAGCGTTGGAGAAATGGAGGTAAGTCAAGGTATTTTAACCCCCGCCCCTAACATTTCTTTTCAGGTTGGGTTTTTACCCAGGTCAACGCAAAAAGGAAAAACCCCGGAAATAATTAGCCAAGCCAGGGTTGTCGGAGAAGATAAATGGACCGGACAAAATTTGGAATCTACAACTTCGGCAATTAATACTGCTCTGCCAGATGATGAAACTGTTTCTGAGGAACAAGGAGTAGTTCAGTAATCCCATGTCGGAGAGGGGTCGAGAGTGAGTGTCCACCACCCTTCGGTTCCCCCGTCTAGGAAAATATAAGAACCTGCCTTCGGCAGAACCTTGATTCGCTAAGGTATAAACATATAGTCTTGAATTTAAAAACCGTGGGTTTTTAAGGAGCGGTGTTAGGCGAGCGAAGCGAGACGTGCCGCGACCTGACACCCTGTGACCAATGGATTTAATGCCAAAAATTGTATCATTGTGCAAACGTCGAGGGTTTATTTTTCCGTCTTCGGAAATTTACGGTGGTTTTGGTTCTGGTTATGATTTTGGGCCTTTAGGAGTGGAAATGAAAAATAATATAAAAAAAGCTTGGTGGGAAGAAATGACCGGGGTTCAAAAAAATATTGTTGGGTTAGATGCGGCAATTTTAATGAAACCCGAAGTTTGGCAAGCCTCGGGACATTTAACTGCTGGTTTTGCCGATGAGTTGGTGGAATGCAAAAGTTGCCACAAAAGATTTAAAGCCGACGAACTGAGGGACAGAGGAGGGACAGTTCCTAAGGGTTGTCCAGAGTGTGGAGGTCAATTTACCGAACCCCGAAAATTTAATTTAATGATGAAAACCTTTGTCGGACCGGTTGAGGATGAAGCCGCCCAAGCTTATTTGCGGGCCGAAACCTGCCAGGGAATTTATGTTAATTTTGAAAATATCTTAAATTCAATGAGGTTAAAAATTCCCTTCGGGGTAGCTCAGATTGGGAAGGCCTTTCGAAATGAAATTACCCCAGGAGATTTCATTTACAGAACTCGAGAATTTGAGCAGATGGAGCTTCAATGGTTTTGCCATCCAAAAGAGGCTAAAAAATATTTCGATTTTTGGAAAAAAGAAAGATTGAATTGGTACATAAATTTAGGGATTAAAAAAGAAAATTTAAGGGCAATTGAGGTTCCGGCAAAAGAGCGTGCTCATTACGCCCAGAGGCAGGTAGATATTGAATATCATTTTCCTTTTGGTTGGCGGGAGATTGAAGGAGTGCACAATCGGGGGGACTGGGACCTGTCCAACCACTCAAAACATTCAGGAAAAGATTTGAAGTATTATAATGAGGAAACCAGAGAAAAGTATTTCCCATACATTATTGAAACCTCTGGCGGAGCAGATAGATCGTTTTTAGCATTTTTGTGTGAGGCCTATCAGGAGATAAAAGGTGGTCGGACCAAAACTACAAAAGCCACCAAAGAAATTGAGGTTTTATTAAAACTTCATAAAAAATTAGCTCCAATAAAAGTTGCCGTATTACCCTTAGTCAGAAATAAACCGGAACTGATTAAAAAAGCCAAAGAGGTTTATCAAATTTTAAAATCTCAGTTTTCTGCACAATATGATGAACTTGGTTCAATTGGCCGAAGATACCGTCGAATGGATGAAGTGGGTGTTCCTCTATCTTTAACTATAGATTTTGAAAGTTTGGAACAAGAAGACCTTACTATTAGAGATCGTGACACCATGCGACAAGAACGAGTGAAAATCTCAGATTTAATCAAAGTTTTAAAAGAAAAATTAAAAAGCTAAAAGAGAATTGTTTTTGTTAATAAATTTTGCGCTGCTCGAGCTAGTCCGTGCGTTCACACGAACGCTCTAAGAAGGGCAACGCATTTTGTATTCTCGGTGAATATAAAGTATAATAAAAAAAGCATGTTTAGAAAGACCACCCTTAAAAACGGCTTAAGAATTATTACTGTTCCCCAAAAAAGCACCCAGGCCTTGACCATTTTGGTTTTAGTGGGTACCGGATCTAAATACGAGACAAAAGAAACAAATGGCATTTCCCATTTTTTGGAGCATATGTTTTTCAAGGGGACAAAAAAACAGCCTTCTCCAATAGCCGTAGCGGAAACTTTAGATAGGGTAGGGGGGATCTTTAATGCTTTTACTTCAGAAGAATATACCGGCTATTTTGCCAAAGTTGCATCTTCCCAGTTTGAATTAGCCTTAGATTGGGTTTCAGATATTTTTTTAAATTCTATTTTACCCGAGAAAGAAATAAAAAAAGAAAAAGGAGTAATTTTTCAAGAAATCAATATGCTTCAGGACCACCCCATGAGCTATGTTCAGATCCTCTGGCCAAAACTTCTTTATGGAGACCAACCTGCCGGGTGGAACATTGCCGGCACCAAAGAAAGTGTAATAAGAGTGGATCATCGGGGGTTGTTCAACTATCGAAAGACACAGTATGTAGCTTCAAATACCATAATTTGCATTGCGGGAAAGATAAGCTCTCGGGGTGCTTTAGGGTTAGCAAAAAAATATTTTTCAAAAATAGCTTCCACCCTACCCGTTAAAAAATCAAAAGTGATTGAAAAGCAAAATCAGCCCCAGTGCCTTTTACATTTTAGAAAAACTGACCAAACTCATCTTTGTTTGGGAGTAAGAGGATACAATTTATTTCATCCCGCGATATACACCATAGAGATTTTGGGAACAATTTTGGGAGGGATGATGAGTTCGAGATTATTTATTGAGGTAAGAGAAAAATTGGGATTGGCTTATTATATAAAGACCGATGTTGATGCCGATCCCGATACCGGATATTTAGTAAGTAGGGCCGGGGTAGATAATAAAAATGTAGAAAAAGCAATTTTAACTATTTTGAAGCAATACAAAAAGGTTTTTCAGAAAAGAGTGCCCGCCTGGGAACTTAAAAAAGCCAAAGATAATATGAAGGGGAAGATGGCCTTGCTTTTAGAGTCTTCTGACGCTTTAGCTTCTTTTTACGGTGGTCAGGAGCTTTTAGAAAAAAGAATTTTAACGCCACAAGAAATTTTTGCTAAAATTAATAAAGTGACTTCGGGAGACATTTTAAGAGTAGCTCAAGATGTTTTTAAACCAAAAAAATTAAATTTAGCTTTAATCGGACCATTTAAAGATAAAAGTAAATTTGAAAAATTATTAAAACTATGAACCCCGTTAGAAGTCATTGGCAGAAAAAATTTGTATAATTTTTTCTACTTTAGATAACGGGGTATAATAAAAAAATAAAAGTCTATCTGAAATTAACTTCTTGTTATATAAGGATAGACTTCTAACGGGGTGAATGACGAAAGAGTATTAGATATATCTTGGGGAACAATTTTAAAAATTGCCCTTGCCCTCCTTTCTTTTTATCTGATTTTTTTAATTAGAGATATTTTAATTTGGCTTATTTTTGCTTTGATTATTTCGGTTTTATTTAATCCGGCCATTGAGTTTTTTAAAAGAAGGAAAATTCCAAGAGTTTTGTCTGCGATTTTGGTTTATGTAAGCATCTTTGGGATGGTGGGAGGAGTGATTTATTTAATTGCCTCCCCCCTTATTTTAGAAATTCAGCAATTCGCTCAAATTTTCCCTCAATATTTCGAAAAAATTGTCCCTCCCCTAAGCGGTTTGGGGATAACTGCCTTTGAGAATTTAGAGAATTTTACCAGAGCAATGGAAGGCTGGTTAACCAGCGCCTCTACCAATATCTTTAGCGCCCTTTCTGCTATTTTTGGAGGGATTTTTTCTACAATTACTATTTTTGTCCTTGCTGTTTTTCTTTCTATTGAAGAAAGGGGGATGGAAAGAATAATTGGGCTTTTAACCCCCGGGAAACACGAAGCATATGTTCTGAGTTTATGGGAGAAAAGTCAGGTTAAAATTTCCAAATGGTTTGGGTCAAGAATTTTGCTTTGTCTTTTTGTGGGTGTCCTTACTTTTGTTACCTGTCATGTTTTAAATATAAAATATGCAGTTTCTTTTGGATTACTGGCCGGAATTTTAGACATTATTCCCATTATTGGGCCGGTTATTGCCGGAGTGATTATTGTTATTTTCTGCGCCCTGGAAAACTGGTTAAAGGCTCTGTTTTTGCTGATTATTTTTATTTTGATTCAACAGATAGAGGGAAATATTTTAACTCCGATTTTAACCAAAAAATTTATCGGATTACCGGCGGTATTAGTAATAATCGCTTTAATGGTTGGGGGGAAAATATGGGGAATTTTGGGAGCAGTTTTGGCAATTCCTCTATTCGGTCTTTTTTATGAATTTTTGCGGGACTTTTTAAGAAAAAGAAAAGAAAGGGAACAGGTATCACTATAAGAATCTGCCTTCGGCAGATTCTTGATTCGCTAAGGTATAAATATATATTCTTGAATTAAAGCATGGCCACTCTTTTTATTGTCGCTACTCCCATCGGAAACCTCAAAGATATCAGCCTCCGAGCATTAGAAGTTTTAAAGGAGGTTGATTTAATTTTGTGCGAAGATACGCGAGTAACTCAGAAACTTTTAAATCGTTATGGAATAAAAACGCCAACTTTGAGCTACCACCAACATAGTAAATTGAAAAAGATAGACTATATCTTAGATTTATTAAAACAAGGTAAAAATCTGGCTTTGGTTTCTGATGCCGGCACCCCGGGAATTTCCGATCCGGGAAATAAACTAATCAACAAAATTGCAGAATTTGCAGGGGTTGAACCCCTGCAAATTAAGATTGTTCCCATACCAGGACCAAGTGCGGTAACGACGGCAGCCTCTATCTCCGGTTTCCCGATGGATAGATTTTTGTTTTTGGGTTTTCCGCCAGCCAAGAAGAAAAGAAAGAGGTTTTTTGAAGAATTAAGCCGCCAGTTGGCGGAGTTAAAATGTCCGGTAATTTTTTATGAGTCACCTTACCGCATCCTTAAAACACTTAATGAATTAAATTCCCTATACACAAAATACAATATACAAAATACCGACATTGTAGTTTGCCGAGAATTAACTAAAAAATTCGAAACAATTTATCGCGGCAAAATTGAGAAAGTTATTAAAGAAATTGAAAAGGATAAAATCAAAGGAGAATTCGTGGTAATAGTGGAAGGAAAGCACTAAATTTTAAATAAAGTTAATTTATGATAAAATTAAAGGAGGTTTAACCTCCTTTTAAAGTTATGGCGAAGAAAAATAAAAAGTTTTATCTTTCAACTGCACTTCCCTATGTGAACGAATCTCCCCACGCAGGTTGGGCTTTGGAGATTATCCAAACCGATGTCATTGCAAGACGTCATCGACTTTTAGGCGAGGATGTCTTTTTTTTGACTGGGACAGACGAGAATTCCTTAAAAAATGTCCGGGCAGCCGAAGAAGAGGGACTAAACGTAAAAGAATTGGTAGATAGAAATGCTAAAAAATTTTATGAATTAAAAAAAGCTCTAAATCTATCCTTCGATGATTTTATTCGGACTACTGAAAAGCGACATATCAAAGGAGCTCAAAAACTTTGGTTAGTTTGTAAAAAGGATATTTATAAAAAGACTTATAGGGGGCTTTATTGCGTAGGATGTGAAGAATTTTACAAAGAAAGTGAGTTAAAAAATGGTCTTTGTCCTGAACATCAAACTAAGCCCGAGTTAGTCGAAGAAGAAAATTATTTTTTTAGGCTTTTTAAATATCAAAATCAGTTAAAAAAGATTATCAAGGAAGATAGAGTTAAAATAATTCCCGAAACTCGTAAAAACGAAATTTTAAGTTTTCTCAATTCTGGGCTTGAAGATATTTGTATTTCTCGGTCAGCTGAACGTGGTCGAGGATGGGGAATTCCGGTACCAGGTGACCCAACACAGGTCCAGTGGACTTGGTTTGATGCCCTCTCAAATTATATTAATGCTTTAGGCTATGGAGAAAATGATAAAAATTTTCAAGACTGGTGGCAAAAAAATGAAAATAAATTGCATATCATAGGGAAAGGGATCCTCAGATTCCATGCAATATATTGGTTAGCTATCCTTCTTTCAGCTAAATTAGCCATCCCTAAAACAATTTTTGTTCACGGCTATTTAACTTCCGGTGGTCAAAAAATGTCAAAGAGTTTGGGGAACATCATTGATCCATTTGAATTGGTGAAAAAATATGGAACTGACACCGTAAGATATTTTCTTTTGCGGGAAATTCCATCGACTGAAGATGGCGATTTTACTTATGAAAAGTTTGAAGCAAGATATAATTCGGATTTAGCAAGTGGATTAGGGAATTTGGTAGCAAGAGTAATGACCGTTGCGGAAAATCTCAAATCTCAAATCCCAAATCTCAAGTCTACATATCAAAACTCAACATTTAAGAAAGAGATAGACAATACTTGGAAGAAATATGAAAAAGCTTTAGATGAGTTTAAATTTAATGAGGCCTTAATTTCAGTTTGGGATTTAATTAGTTTTTGTGACAGGTATATTGAAAAAGAAAGACCCTGGGAAAAATCAAAGAAACAGTCTTTAATAATTTATAATTTACTAGTTACCTTAGCAGACATTGCTTTAATGCTTCAGCCATTTTTACCGGAAAGTTCGGATAAAATTTTTGATCAGTTGGGGATAAAACCAACCGAAAAAATTCGGGAATTTAAAATAAAAAAAGGGAAACCTTTGTTCCCTCGAATTTAACCCAGTAGAAGAATTTCGAATAGAAAATTCCGAAGAAATTTTCTTTCTTGCCGAGGCATTCGAAATTTCTCTACTGGGTAAACTTTACATCTTTTTTGTTTCTGGCTTTGGTGGAATAATACTGGGTTAATTTTTTAGCCCTTTCCAAAATAGGTTTTGAGACTTTAGTCTTTTGGTAATTTCTAACTAGAGTTAGGGGACCGGAATAATTTTCCATTTCAATTAGAACATCGCCTTTTTGAGCGATTTTTTTTATTTTCCCATTTTCATCTTCGTTCCGACCAACAACAATTTTGGTTGTATTTTCTGAAAAGTGCCTCCCCAATTTTAAAAGTTCAATATCGTTTCTCCGGCAATCTGGGGAAATTTCAAATAATTTTCTAAGGCGTTTGGAAAATTCAGGGTCGGTCAAAAGACAACCGCCAGCCGGAGCAGGAAAGTCTTTTAGTTTAAATTTTTTAGCTAATTCCAATTGCTTTTTCCGCGAACGTCCCGATATGTCTAATAGTTTATTTCTATCAACCAAGCCCAATTTTTCAGGGATTGTTGGCTTTAGTAATTTGGCTGAAAGCGGTCTTAAAAGATACCCCCGCAGAGAGGATTCTTTTTCTATCAAATCTAAGGCTTTTTTATTTTGGCTCATTGGTCTTTCACCCAAAACCTCACCGGTAGCGACGAAATGAAATTTCGTCGCCCTGAGCTTGCCGAAGGGCTTTTTTCCCTCCATTATCTCTTTGGCTTTTTTAAGCATTAAAATGTGACAATCAATACAGGGATTCATATTTTTCCCATAACCGTATTTTGGCTTTTTTACCATTTTTAGGTGCTCTTTTGAAAAATCAATTATCCTTAAAGGAACCCTTAATTCTTTTGCTGCTCTTTGAGCTTGTTTTTCATTAAAAAAATAGCTCTTGAAAGAAAGAGCTGTTATTCTAATTCTCTGATTTTTCAAAATCTTAGTAGCTAAAATTGAATCCAATCCTCCCGACAATAAAACCAAAGCCTTAACTTTTTTCATAGATTTAACCTACTTCTTGAGAAATTTTTTCTTTTATTTTTTCAATTCCCAATCTAAGTAGTGGCAATAAAATCATTAAAGAAATTACCATAACAAGAATTGAAATCAAATAAAGAGTTTTAACTTGCGTCTGGAGTACTTGAGACAAAAACAAAGCGCTTACCACCCCTACACCTTGAACCATCCAAAAAAGTGCAGTTAAAAACTCAAGGTTATTTTTGGTAGATACATCTCCTACTAAAGCATAACTGATGGGTCTCATAAGACTTATATTCAAAGCAAGTAAAATAATCCCGGATATTAAGAAAATTGAAATATTTGAAAAATATAAAGAAATAAGTCCTATTATAACAAAACCATAGGAAAGAATAATCATCTTTTTCCTTCCCGCAATATCTGAAAGTTTTCCCCAAAAATAAGAAAAGAGAATTGGTAAAATGTAGAACAAAGAAGATAAAATCCCAATGAAAGAAATGCCAAGGATGTTTTTAATTTCAATTGGAATAATCCCAATCGTTAAACCGTATGTAAACTGCGGGGCAAACCAGAAAATTGATAACCGCAATGCTGTTTTACTAAAAATCGATTTTTTAATTAAGTTAAATCGGTTTATCTTTTCTTCTACTTTTAAATCCGTTATTTTAGAAATAACCAAAAGGCCAATGATTGGGAAGATAGAAAAAATTAAAAATGGAATTTTAAACAGAAATTTTACAATAAGAAATCCTAAAATTAAAACCCCTAAAGCCGAACCTAAGGACTGCAAAGAACTAAAAAATCCAGCATTTGCACCATAAGATTTTTCATCACTCGCCCTTATTAGATAACTATTTTGCCCTGTCCATAAAAAGGAAGCAGCAATTCCAAGCAGAGAAGAGGCAAGATAAATTAAAATAATTGATTTACTTAATAATGAAAGAATAAAAATAGAATAGAATATCGAAGCTAATATCATGCATCTTTTTGCTCCGTATTTTGAGACGAGAACCGCCGACAGGGGATCAAACAGAATAAAAAATAAATAAATTAAAATTAAAGAGCGAAAGCCGACCTCAATCATTTCTGCTTCTGAAAAGAAAGTAGTTATATACTGCTGGACTCCGTTAAATCCAAGAAAGATAAACAAAAAACTGAAACCGAGTATTTTTACTTGTTTTGAAACAGTAAGATTCATACTAAAATAGAAATCAAGGTTTTGTCGCCAAAAAAAGTCTTGTCATTTTCTTTTGCAATTATTGCCGAGTTTATTTCTTTTTAACAAAATTAGTTTTTCTCCGAGAATAAATTATTTAATAATTTTACTAAATGTCTTTTAAATTTGATTTGTTGGGAAATATTATTTTCTACTTCTAAAGCAATTATCTTGCCGAAGATAAATTTTGGTAAAGTTTTTAAATAATCAAAGTTTTTTAAACTTTTTACTGTGTGAAGATCAGAATTGTTTTTGTTGTCGTAACCATTAAGGTGATTGCAAGCATATTGAGCCCTGAACTTTCTTAAATAAATATAATCAAAATCTTGAGTCCAATTAGTTAAAGCAATTTTAAAATGCGCCAAATCAACACAAAATCCACCAATTTTCTCTACTTCAACCTTTGGAGAAACATAATTATCTGTATTCATTTCTAAATAAAGTTTTTTATAGAATCCTTTCCATTTATCCAAAAAACCAAAGCCGCTTTCGTGAATAGTAAAATATTCGGTCTTAAATTTGCTTTCCAGAAAAACCAATTCTTCGACTTCCATATCATTGCTAATATGGCAAAGAGGTATCTTTTTAATACTCATATTTAAAAGAGCGCGATAAATTTTTTTCCTTTGGCTCTGGTCAAATCTTTCCAAAAATAAAGCAGCTTCTCGAGTTTTCAGTTTATTTAAGTCATTTAATTTGTCCTGCCAATCTTTTTCTTTCTCTCCGGCAATTCCAAGAAAAATTCTCTTTTCAAAATTTTTTATGGTCATTTAGATATTCTATCTTATTTTTTAAAAAAATAAATGGGCTGGAGAAATATTAATCTCTCCAGCCTTGTTCCAGCGCCCCCTATTATTGATCAAAGTGGTGGAACCATTTCTTCGGCGATTTTTCTTCCTCCCAACTCACCTAAAAGCAGTGAGTTTTATCTAAATAATTTATTATTAAAGTTACTTTTCCTTTTTAATTCCTTTAAATTCGGTATAAAAAGTGGCGTTATCTTCGATGTTTTCGGAAACAACTGAATTGGGACCAATTGTACAATTTGAACCAATTAAAACCCCCGGCATTAAAGAGCAGTTGATTCCTATTTTTGTATTTTTACCAACAATTGTTCCCAAAGAAGTAAGACCTGTTCTAATTTTTTCTTCTTTTACTACCGGTTTTATTTCCCCTCTATCCAATCTTACATTGGCGGTAATCGTTCCGGCTCCAATTCGGCAGTCTTTGCCAAAAATTGAATCACCAAAATAACCACAATGGGTATGAATATCTTCTTGGAAAATAGAACGAGTTACTTCGGCAAAAGCGCCGATTAAACTATTTCGTTCTAAATTTGTATATTCTCTAATTAAAGAATTATTACCAATTACGCAGTTATCGCCAATATAACAAGGTCCTTTAATCACTGCTCCTTCAAAAATTTTTGTATTTTCACCAATATAAACTTTTCCTTCAATTACTACGTTTTTCGCAATTTTTGCGCTCTTTGAAATTTTTGGTTTTAAAAATTTATCCATCAAATATTTAGTGATTTCGAATAAATCCCAGGGATATTTTAAACCTAAACTCTCTTTTTCAATTTTTATCATTTTTGCTCCCCTTTTCTTAATAAATAAATTAAAAGTATCTTCAAAGTCATACATATGTTTTTTAACTTTTTGATAATAGTTGAAAAATTCTTTGGGTAAAAGATAAGTTCCAACAACTTTTAAATTCGAGGGTTCTTCTCCTGGTTTTGGTTTTTCAACAATTTCTAAAATTTTATTTCCTTTCAACTTCAAAATTCCATAAACCCAAGGGGTTGAGGTATAAGTTGCAAATAGAGCTAAAGGTGCTCTTTCAAATCTAGCTAATTTTAAATGGCTTTCGCCATCTAATCTTTCAGCATTTAAGACAAAAAATTTGTCCTGAGTTAAATTCCGAGTTTGCCACAAAGCATTTCCCATCCCTTTCGGCTTTTTTTGAATAACATATTTTATTTTTAAATTTGGGAAATTGTAATTTTTTAACTCTTCTTCAATGTCTTTTCTCGGACTTTGAACAATAATAATTTCTTTAATTCCAGCTTTCTTTAAACCCTCAATTGTATACCAAATCAAAGGCCGCCCTATTATTTTTAAAAGGGATTTATGTCTTTGATTTAATGGCCAGAATCTTGAGGATTCACCAGCCGCTAAAATTACCGCTTGCATAAAGAGATTAAAGTCTTAGATACTTTTTTTGGATCATGTTCAATTGAATCAGTTTTTAAAAGATTCCTGCCGATAAATTTTTCTTTGGGAAGATTTTCATTAATTTTTACTAAACCCAATAACTCCGGGTGCTTTTTTTTGTAAATGGTTAATAAACTTGGAGCCGACGGCTGTTTATTATTGTAAATTACATAATCGATTGCTCCCCCTATGTATTTTTCAATTTCTTGAGTAAAGTCTAAAACACTAAAATTATTAGTTTCACCGTATTTTGTCATTAAATTACATATATAAACTTTTTTAGCATTGCTTTTTTTTATTGCCCCAGGAATACCTTCGGTTAATAAAATTTGAGCCAAAGAAGAATATAAATCCCCTGGGCCAATGACGATTAAATCGGCTTGACTAATTGCCTCAAGACTCCTGGGATAAGCTTTGGCTCTGGGTTTTAAAAACGCCTTTTTAATTCTTAAATTCCCGTCGTGTTTCGGAATATCAATATTTGTTTCGCCCGAAATTACTTTCCCATTTTCTAAAACTGCGTGTAAATTTGCATTATCAAGGGTCACTGGCAAGACTTCGTGGTTAGTATTTATATTTAAAAGCTGGCTCATTTCTTCAAATGTTTTTTCATAATCCTGATTGGCAAGTTCCATGGTAGTAATTAAAAGATTTGCGAAATTGTGGCCTTTTAATTCGCCTGTCTCAAAGCGATAATTTAATAAACTCTCTACAGCTGGAGAAGTATCAGCCAGAGCAATAAAAGCTCTTCTAATATCACCGGGGGAGATAATATTATAATCCTTTCTTAACCTGCCGGCCGAACCGCCTGAATCTAACATAGCGCAAATTACAGATAGTTTAACCGGATATTTTTTGAGTCCAGCCAAAACTGCTTTGGGCATAGCATTTCCTCCGCCAAGACAAACAATCCTTCGACTCCACTCAGGATTGTGCTGAGCTTGTCGAAGCACAATTTTTTTATTTTTTTTGTCCTTTCTCATAATTTTTGGCCAGTTCAAAAGTTTTTTTATTGAGCTCAAAATATTTTTCAGGGACAATTTTTTTAATTGCTTTTAAAATTGAATTTGGTTTAAGAGGAATTAGATTTTTGAAACTAGCCAAGCTTAAAAGATAAATTCCGGTGGTAACCGTCGTTCCCAATTCTTTTTGGCAAATTTCGTTTGCCGAAACCACAGATATATTTTTGATAAATTTTTTAAGATTCCCTAAGATTTTTTCTTCCGAAATAGATTTTTGTAAGGGGATTGGAATTATGTGTTTATTTATTAAGAAGATTGTTTTGGGGTTAGCAAAATAAGCTGTTTTTAAGCATTCTTGCGTTTCCAAGCCTAAAATTAAGTCAGCTTTTCCTTGAGAGACCAAGGGAGAGTAAATTTTTTTACCAAACCTAATATGAACCTCAACCGAACCCCCTCGTTGAGATAAACCGTGGAGTTCTGATGTTCTAATATCATATCCTTCGGATAAAGCCGCTTCCGCAACAATTTGCAAAAGGGTGATTAAGCCCTGACCGCCAGTGCCAATAATTATTATATTAAATTGATCTAATTTTTTAGACATATGGACATATTATTTTTTCGCTACGAAAATGCAGGGTCTTCTAGCAATAATTACCGAAACTTCTGGTTTCTCTAAAAATTCTTTTATAGTATTAATAAATTCTACTTGGTTTATCTGATCAATTGTTTTTACGTATTTTACGCCACAAGCCCTAACGATTTCTTCTATTTTTATACCATTGGGTACAATCGGAGCGCCGGGATGGGGCTGATGGCCGGTCATAGCGGTAGTTTGATTTTCTAAAATAATAATTAAAGGATTGGATTTGTTAAAAACCGCATTAATTAAAGCAGGAATACCGGCATGAAAAAAAGAAGAATCGCCGACAAAAGAAATTATTTTTTGCCCCGTAGATTTTTTAATGCCGTGAGCAATTCCTACAGAAGAACCCATACAGGAAAGATAATCTTGTAAATTAACAGGAGGATTACCAAAAAGCATGTAGCAGCCAATTTCTCCGCCGAATATTACCTTATTTATATCTACAGCTTTTTTAATTGCCGAAATAACTAACCAATAAGGACAGCCGGGACAGAGCTGGGGGAAGCGTTTCATAATTGGAAATTTTAAATTACAAATTGCAAATTTATATTTTTTATTTGCGAATTTGGCGATAGTGGAAGTGACAATTTCTGGCCTAAGTTCGCCGACTTCTGGAATTAACTTTTTCCCAACAATTTGCAATTTGCAATTTACATTTTTAGCAATTCTTAAAACTTCTTTTTCTAAACAGGGTTCTAATTCCTCAACAATTAAAACTTTTTTGAGATTTTTGATAAAATTTTGGGTCTTCTTTTCCGGTAAAGGATAGAAAAAGCCCAGTTTTAACACTGGCAAATCAAGATTCAATTCCTGTAGGGCCTCTCTTATATATAAATAAGAAACCCCGGACGTAATAATTCCTAATTTCCAATTTCTAACCTGCCCCGTAGCGAGCTTGCTCTGCTTCGGGGTTTCTAATTTTTGATTTTCAATTTTATTTATTAGCGAATTTTCGGAAAATGCCTTGATTTTTTCAATTTTTTCTAAGAGTTCTTTTTTCATTTCTAAAACTCTCGGAGGCAAGGTAACAAACCTTTTTGAATCTTTCTCAAATTTTCCACAGGTGTCACCTATGATAATTTTTTCTAATTTAACCGGTGCTCTCTGATGAGCAACTCTAGTCGTAGTTCTAATCATTACTGGAATTTTAAATTTTTCTGAAATTTGAAATGCTAATTTTACAAAATCTTTACATTCTTGGGGATCGGCCGGTTCCAGAATTGGGATATGAGCCAAATAGGCGATGGATCTTGAGTTTTCTTCGGATTGAGCCGAGCTGTGACAGGAGGGGTCATCGGCAACAATAATTACCGTTGGGCCTTTGGTACCAGTGTATAAAAAGGGAAGTAGGGCATCTAAAGCAACATTCAGGCCAAAACTTTTCATTGCTACTAAGGTTTTTAATCCTGAAAAAGAGGCTCCGATTCCAGCCTCTAAAGCCACTTTTTCGTTAGTTGAATACTCAAAGTAAAAATTATTTTTGATTTTGTAAAAAGTATCACCAATTTCCGAAGCTGGCGTTCCGGGATAGGTAGAAACAAATTGAACTCCCGATTCCATGGCTCCCCGAACAATAGCTTCGTTTCCAAGAAGTATAATTTTTTTCCCCGGTTTATTTAATAGAATTTCCATAATCATTATTCTACCGTTACGCTTTTTGCTAAGTTTCTTGGTTTATCAATATCTAATCCAAGCTCTAAACCTATGTAAGCAGCAAAAAGATGAAGAGGTATGGTGGTTAAAATTGGAGTTAACATTTCCAAGGTTTTTGGAATGTATATGACATCGTCGGCTATTTTTTTAATGTCTTCATTCCCTTCGGTGGCAACAGCAAGTATTTTTCCGTTGCGGCTTTTGGCTTCTTCAATTGCATTTAACATTTTTTCATAAACCGAATCTGATGGACAAATAGCAACGGAAGGGAAATTCTCGTCAATCAAGGCAATTGGTCCATGTTTCATTTCACCCCCCGGATAACTTTCGGCATGAATCAAATAGGCAACCTCTTTGAGTTTTAAAGCTCCCTCCATGGCAATTGGATAATTATATTTTCTTCCTAAAACGAAAAAGTTGCGGAATTGAGAATATTTTTTAGCCAATTCTTGAATTTGTTTATCTTGCTTTAGGATAGTTTCGGCTAATCCCGGCAACTTCTGAAGCTCTTGGCTAATCCGCCTGCCAGTTACCAAAGACATTTCTCTCTGTCTTCCCAGATACATAGTGAGGAGAGCTAAAATTGTTAGCTGGGAAATAAAAACCTTGGTAGAAGCAACTCCAATTTCGGGACCTACGTGATTATAAATTCCGGCATCGGTTTCTCTAGTTTGGGTTGAGCCAACTACATTAGTAATACCCAGAGCCAGGGCTCCTTTTCTTTTTGCTTCTCTTAAAGCAGCCAAGGTATCGGCGGTTTCTCCCGATTGAGAGATGGATAGCACTGCTGTTTTTTCATTTATTATTGGTTTTCGATATCGGAATTCGGAACCCACATCTACTTCTACCGGAATTCCGGCATATTCTTCCAGCATATATTCTCCAACTAAGCCGGCATAGCGAGCCGTTCCGCAGCCGATGATAATCATTCTTTCAATTTCTTTTAATTTGTCTTTTACTTCTTCCAAACCTCCGAGCTTGGCTAAGCCTTCTTCAGGGAGAAGTCTGCCGCTTATGCTGTTTCTAATTGCCTCCGGTTCTTCAAAAATTTCCTTTAGCATAAAATGAGAAAATTTCCCTTTTTGAGCTTCTTCTAATTTTAGGTCTAATTCTTCTGGTTCCCTTTCTTTTAAAATAAAAAAATTCCCAGGAGTAATCGTAGCTATTTCATTATCCTCAAGATTTATTACTTTTTTAGCGTAGGGTATGATAGCATTGTAATCTGAAGCGATGAAATAATCTTTATCCTTTATTCCGATAATTAAAGGACTAGAGAGGCGGGCAGCTACTATCTTTTGAGGATCTTCTCGGCTGATTATCAGCAAAGCATAAGTTCCTTTTATTAATTTTAATGCTTTTCTAGTAGCTTCTTCTAAATTGCCCTTAAAAAAATACTCAATTAAGTGGCTGACTACTTCGGTGTCAGTATCAGAACTAAATTTATGTCCCATTGCCAAAAGTTTATCTTTTAAAGTCCGATAATTCTCAATAATACCATTATGGACTATATAAATGTTTTTCTTGCAATCCCAATGGGGGTGGGCATTGGCCTCTGTTACCCGGCCGGTAGTTGCCCATCGGGTGTGCAAAATGAAAGGATTGCCGAAGATGGGAGATTTGGAAAATTTTTCTTCTAAATTAGATATTCTTCCCACTGTTTTTAATGAAAAAATATCTTTTTTTTCCGCATTAAAAGCAGCTAATCCCGCCGAATCATAGCCCCTGTATTCTAACCTTTTTAGGGCATCTATCCCTATTTTTAAGTTATTGTATTTACCAAGATGACCAATGATGCCGCACATAAAAAAGTTTTTAAGTTTTATAGCTAGATTACTATATTTATAAGTTTTCCCGGCACAAATATAATTTTTTTTATTTCTTTTTTCTCTATCCACCTTTTAACTCTTTCTCGTTTTAATGTCAATTCTTTGGCTTTTTCTTCAGTTATCTCTGGCTCAACCTCAATTTTGTCTCTAACCTTACCATTAATCTGGATAATTAACTGAATTTTTTCTTCTTTGATTAATTCCGGATTATATTTCGGCCATTTTTCTAAAAAAATACTTTTTTTACCTGCCCCGTAGGATCCCGAAAGGATTCCTTCGGGGTTTCCCAGTTTCCGCCAGATTTCTTCGGTAATATGGGGAGCCATCGGCGATAAAAGCATCAGGAATAATGAATAATGAATTAAGGATATTTTTGCTTGTTTTTCCAGCTCGTTGGCTAATATCATTAGGGCAGAAACAGCCGTATTAAACCTGAAGTTCTCTAGGTCTTGGCTAACTTTCTTAATGGTCTTATGTATCAATTTTTCTAATTGTTGACTCTTAACTTTTGACTCCTGATTCCCGATTCTTTCCTGTATACTCCAGACTTTGTTTAAAAATCTAAAACACCCAATCACTCCTTTATCCGACCATTCCGTTGCCTGATTGGCTGGCCCCATAAAAAGTTCGTAAAGCCGCATAGTATCTGCTCCAAATTTTCTAATTATATAGTCTGGCCTAACCACATTACCTTTAGATTTAGACATTTTCGCCCCCTGCCTATAAACTATTCCCTGATTGAATAATTTTAAAAAGGGTTCATCAAAATGAATCAGTTTTTGGTCAAAGAGAAATTTGGTAAAAAAACGGGAATACAAAAGGTGCATTACCGCGTGTTCTGCCCCGCCAATATATAAATCAACTGGTAACCAATCTTTAATTTTTTTTTCGGAGGCGAAGATTTTTAAATTTTTAGGGTCGGTATATCTTAAAAAATACCAAGAAGAACAAACGAAGGTATCTAAGGTGTCAGTTTCTCTTTTTGCCTTGCTTTTACATTTTGGACACTTCGTTTTGACAAATTTTTCTACTTTAGCTAAAGGACTTTCTCCTTTGCCAGTTGGTTTAAAATCTTTAATTTTAGGTAGTACCACCGGTAAATCTTTTTCTGGGACAGGGACTTTCCCACATTTTGAGCAATAGATAATTGGTATTGGAGCTCCCCAATATCTTTGTCTGGAAATTAACCAATCACGAAGTTTGTAATATGTAGCCTTTTTAGCTTGACCTCTTTTTTCTAAATATTTTGTTATTTCTTTTCTTGCCTCTTCAGAAGTTTTCTCAGAAAAGGGACCTGAATTTATCAAAATTCCGTCTTCTTGGAAAGCTTTTTCTGGAAAAGGAGATTGGGTGGCGGGTGGGTGGCGTCCAGTTTTTGGCTTTATCACTTCAATCATTTCTAATCCACGTTTTTTAGCGAAAATAAAATCTCTTTGGTCGTGAGCGGGAACGGCCATTATGGCGCCGGTGCCGTATTCCATTAGAACGTAATCGGCAACAAAAATTGGAACTTCTTGATTATTAACTGGATTGATTGCCTTTATTCCCCGAATCTCAATTCCAGTTTTTTCTTTATCCTCAGCCACTCTTTCAATCTCGGTTTTCTTTTTGGCTTCTTCGATATACTTTTCAATTTCTTTGAGATTTGAGATTTGAGATGCAACCCTACGGGGAGTCCGCTTCGCGTCCAGGAGATTTGAGACAATAGGGTGTTCGGGTGCAATAACCACATAGGTACACCCAAACAAAGTATCCATCCTTGTTGTAAAAACCGGCAAATTTACAGGGGTTGAACCCCTGTAAATTTTGAAATATATTTCTGTTCCCTCTGATTTACCAATCCAATTCTTCTGCATCAGCTTAACTTTTTCCGGCCAATCAATTTTATTTAAATCATTTAATAATCTTTCGGCATAATCAGTAATCTTGAAAAACCACTGGTTTAAATATTTTTTTTCAACTAAACTATCACACCTTTCGCATTTGCCATCAATTACCTGTTCTCGAGCCAGAACTGTTTTGCAGGAAGGGCAAAAATTTACCGGCGCTTCTTTTTTATAGGCTAAACCGGCATTGTAAAGTTGTAAAAACATCCATTGGGTCCATTTGTAATAGTCAGGATTACAGGTGCAGATTTCTCTTTGCCAATCGTAGCCGAAGCCTGCCGAAATTAATTGTTGTTTTATGTTTTTAATTGACCTACTGGTTAATTTTGCTGGTGGGACCCCGGTTTTGATTGCAAAATTTTCAGCCGGTAAACCAAAGGCGTCGAACCCCATGGGGTGCAAAACATTGAATCCTTCCATTGTTTTCTTTTTGGATATCACATCGGAAAAAGTGTAACCCTTCAGGTGCCCAACGTGAATTCCTTCAGCCGATGGGTAAGGAAACATATCTAAACAATAAAATTTAGGCTTTTTAAAAATATCCTTTGCTTTAAATAACTTTTCTTTTTCCCAAATTCTCTGCCATTTCCCCTCTATTTTTTGAGGATTGTATTCCATGTTTAGTTTTTTTAATTTATCATAAAAAATCGGTTTTTTCAAACCGATGCTAAACCGACGCTAAATTTTAATATTTTCAAGGACGGGGCGTTTCGCTCGGTCGCGGGGCGTTTCGCTTCGCGAAAACGCCTCGCGACCTGATCGCGAAAGCGCCTCGCGTCCCAAAGGTTTAAATATATTCTATTGTGGCTGGCGGTTTGGGAGTTAGGTCGTAACAGACTCGATTCACTCCTGGGATTTCAGTTGTTAACCTCTTAGTAATTTTTTCTAAAACCCTCCAAGAAAGTTTGGTTGGGGTAGCTTTTCTGGCATCTTTGCTTTCAACACACCTTAATATAATAATGTTTCCCAATTCTCTCTTTTTATTTCTCACTCCGGTAGATTTGTCTTGCAATAAAACTGGGAAATATTGAAAAGCGCCTGAATTTTTTAATTCTCTTTCAACAATAGTGGTCGCTTTTCTGATAATCTCAATTTTTTCAGGAGTTACTTCACCAATCACTCTGGTTGCTAGGGCTGGGCCGGGAAAAGGAATTCTTTGATGGATTTCTTCAGGCAAACCGAGGAGTTTGGCGACTTTCCTTATATCATTTTTTCGAAGTTCGATTAAAGGTTCGGAAAGACGGTAACCAAATTTCTTTTCTGTGGAAATTCCTATTTGCTCTAAAACATTGTGTTGGAATTTAATTCCAGCCACAGTCTCTTCGATGTCGGTTAAGTTTGTCCCCTGTAACAAAAATTTGACTCTATTTTTTTCGAGGATTTTCTTAAAAACATCCCCATAAAAGACATCGGAAATAATTTTTCTCTTTTCTTCGGGATCAGTTTTCCCTTTTAAAACCCTGAAAAATTTTTCTTTGGCATTTATCACCTCAACTTTTATTCCAAGTTTCTTGAAAGTTTTAACAACATTTTCTGGCTCCCCTTTTCTCATTAAGCCATTATCTATAAAAATAGTTTTTAACCTACTTTCCAAAGCTCTGTATCCTAAAACAGTTACCGTTGAGCTATCAACCCCACCAGAAAGAACGCTTATAGCTTTTTCTCCCCCAACGGTCTCTTTAATTTCTTTAATTTTTTCATTAATAAATTTTTTATAATTCATAATTCAAGATTATATATTTATACATTAGCGAATCAAGCCCCGTAGAACAGCGAAGCTGTCTACGGGATTAGTCCCGCACCGTGCCCCGAAGTAGAGCGAAGCTCACTTCGGGACTGTCCAGCACTGAGCTCTGCTCTAGT
>Ga0100393_10000245_pt1 | contig 62459 bp, 48 predicted proteins | sample CryGeymeta201517_FD_81546 | JGI IMG/M metagenome (GOLD analysis project Ga0100393, IMG submission 81546) | Groundwater microbial communities from Crystal Geyser aquifers in Utah, USA - Crystal Geyser metaG 2015-17 | ecosystem: Environmental > Aquatic > Deep subsurface > Groundwater | place... | reverse complement strand
GCCTAACACGGCTTGCGTCGCGGTCCAATCGAACGTGAGAGTTTCTTCGTCGCCTGGCAGCAAAATACGGGTGGTACGAACCACGCCGACTGCGCCGCCAATATTTGCCGTCAAGGCCACCGGGACATTTGCTGGCACCGGCTGAGTTCCGTCATTTCGAACGGTGACTGCGATCTTGATCAGTTGGGTGCGGCCGCAGGTCTGAGTGTCCAAACCGACACTTTTGACGATCAAATCTGGGGAAGAGAAGACGATGTCTCCACCGCTCTTTTGCCCGGTATTATCGTCTTCTTTGCACTCGTTGATGGTCATGTCCGGGTCAATCGAGGCATCCAAAGTGTAACCGGCCTGCACGTATGCGGCTGGAACGGTCCAGGTGAACTCGATGACTTCGCGTTGTCCGGGCAAAAGGCGCTGGGTGGTTGTGGTGCTGTGAATCGTGGTGGAGTCGCCTCCCGAATTGGCGATCACGTTGATAGGAACGCCCGCAGGAACACCCAGAGCACCCGAGTTGGCGACCGTCACGCGGACGATGACCTCAAGTGAATCACCACAGCCCACGCCGCGGGCTTCGACCGATTCGATCACCAGGTTGGGGGCGTCAAAGAGCCCCGCAGGTTGAACGTTTTGTCGATAATTATTCAGGCGTGGATTCGACCAGTTGGGCTGCTGATTCACAGGCACCGAGCCGTCTTCATTGATGTTGGTGACATGGTAGCCGTGTTGATTCCAAATCCGTCGCGTTCGAACCCAGTTATCGCGGGTGTCCGCCCAGACCTCTACGCCCGGCGTGCCGCCCTTGTAGCGGTTTTCGGGGATGATGATTTCGGAGTTCCCATCGTTGTCGACGTCGACCACGATCGGCATTTCGATTCGCGTGTGTGAACCGTGAGTGTCGTCTCGGTAGAGTTCGGCGCCAGTGGTTCCGTCAAAAATCCGGAAGCTGGTTTCGTCCGCATAAATCATCTCGGCCTTGCCGTCGCCTTCGAAGTCGAACACCGATGAAGCCGTGACTCGGCTTGAGCAATCCTCATTCGGGACCGCCCACAGAACTCCTCGAGAAAAACATCCCGCCGGCACAGGGTCGGCGTCGCAGTCCATGTCTAAGACTGTGTAATAGTCGGCCGCGGCGGTTCCGATTTCTGCGCGCCCGTCGCCGTCAAAGTCGGCGATTGTGGGAGGGCCTGATTCGTTGCGAGAGCAGTCGTCGATGGGAATGGTCTGGCGCCAAAGAAGCGAGCCATCATGATTCAAGATAAAGACCTCGCCCAACCGAACGATCACGACTTCGCCCTCGGGATCGTCGTCGAAATTGGCGATCGCGTTGAAGCCGTCGCAGGGGATATTTCCGCCGCAGGTCGAGTTCGCCATTGCGCCGTAATCAAAGGTCCAAAGAGCATGACCTTCGAAGTCGTAGAGGGTGTTTCCCGCGGCGACTTCGAGCTTTCCGTCGAGATTAATATCGGCGACCGAGGACGAAGGTCCGAGGAAACCATTATTCCCCACACCAACGCCGGGGGGATTGCCTGGAACGGTGAGACCGTCCCATTTTAAGACGCCGGTTTGGCCGTTCAACACGATATTACCGATGATGACTTCGGGTTCGCCATTGGCGTCCACGTCGGCGACACCAACAATCGCTCCGCCGCGTGTGTGCTGGGTGGTTGGGTAGATGGTGTTCTCCCAATAGATGTCCCAAGCAGAGCCGTCGTCGGCAATTCGTTTGTACGCGATCACACCTTTGGTGCGAGTCGGCGCGATGATTTCGGGTACGCCGTCGTTGTCCAAATCTGCGAGCGCGAGTCCACCTGAGTTGTCGTGGTTACGAAGGTTGATCGACGCCAACGTCGTCATGGTTCCATCTGCGTTGCACTCGCCGTGGACCACGCGGATGGTTGCATTGGCTGAACAGCAGCCGTCTGTAACGTAGTTGTAGGAAAGAAAAACCAGATCTGGGATGTCGTCGGTGTTGGTTTTTCCGTCGAAATTATCGTCGGTGAGATTTGCCACGACAGGTGTGGCCACGACATCGACGCGATCTTGATTGGGATCCCCGGGATTTGGAGTCCAGCGGCAGTCTACGTGTGGTTCGAAATCGGCCACTGGCGGGATGAATTCGCAGACCTCAACGGCGTCACGCGGAACACAACGGCCAATCGTGGGTTCGCAAATCTCGTCGAGGGCGCAGTCTTCGGTGGCGGCGCAGAGGGCACCGGGTACCAAACAGGACTGACCCAGACAGACTTCGTTTCCGCCGCAACACAGGTCGAAGGTGGCTCCGCAACGTGTATTTGCGCAGGGATCGAGGCAGAAGCCTTCGTAACACTCTTGGCCGTTTCCGCAGCATACACCGTCGCAGAGTGCGTTAAGGCACGCGGCCGCGTCGGTCGAAGCGTCACCGCTTGTGGAATCTGGGCCCGCATCACTCGCGCTGCCTTGGTCGGTGCCCGTAGAAGCGTCAGTGATGCCGCTATCGCTCAAATTATTGGGATTTTGATGGGTGCTGGCGCCATCGTCTTCGCAACCGCCACACGCGTTGATCAACAGAAATGACAGGATCGTGCAGGTCTTCCAGAGCATGGGCGCCTCGAATGCGGATTGCAGTCATGATATCAGTGAATTCGAAGCGCGCTAGTCGCGGCGCCCGAGTACTTCCATGGCCAGAGGATGGCCAAGAAATGGAACGGTGTTACCCGCTGACGGGCGTCAGCGATCAAAAAGCTAGCCGGGAGAGTTCGGCTGCAGCGTACGGGTCATTCTTCGACAGCAGATGCGTCGTCGTCTTCGCCTGTAAGCGTTTCGTAGACTTCCTCGCGATAAATAGGGACATCGCGGGGAGCTATAATACCAATCCGAACCTGATTCCTACGAATCTCTTTGACGACAATTTCAATGTTGTCGCCAATCCGAATTGATTCTCCAACCTTCCTGGTGAGGGTCAGCATGAGGCCCTGCTCCTTGACGCGCGGATTCCTTCCACATCGTTCTACGAAGCCATGAAGTGACAATCACTCACAAAGCCTCGTAGACCCGCCCATCATAACCACTTCCCTTGTGTACAGGAAGTTTTTCGCGGCTTTAGAGTGCCAACTTGGGCATTTTTCTAAGAAAATTGGCCTGACCGACCTTCAATTGCCTGAAATCATTTAAAAAAACAGAAAAGCGCGTGACGAAAAAATGACGCGTTTTTGTCAAGAAATCGGCTCGGATCGGCCTCGAATCAGCTTTCCAGCAAGCCAGGGCAGGCCAAGGCTCGCAAAAAAGAGGCCAAGGGCGGCCGCTCCTTGCCACGAAATTAACGTGGTCCAATCTCCTGAATTCCACGCGATTTGGATCGTGTTTCCCAGAAAAACAAAGACAAAGGTGCCGGGAAGGATCCCGATGAAGGTGCCCATCACAAAGTCACGAAATCGAATGCCGGTAAGGGGGGCCAGATAGTTGAGAACAACAAAGGGAACATAGGCCATTCGCAGATACGCCACCGCCACGACACCTCTGTTTTCGAATCCTTGAGTGAGCGCCTGGATCTTTTCGAACATGCCACCTCGTTCCAAGATGGAGCCGACCGCGTCGCGCCCAAGCAGCCGTCCGATGCCAAAACTCATGCTGGCGCCCAGCATCGCACCGGTCAAAACCATGACGTAGGTCTCGGCGAGTCCAAAAAAGGTGGCGCCGAATACGGTCAGGGCCGTCCCGGGTACGGTCAACGTGATCAGGACTGCGTAGCCCAGCACAAACGCAACGCGCGACCAGGGGCCCATTTCCTGAAGTTCGCCCATGATTTGTTCATGCGAAATCGACGAGAGTCCGACGGAATGCACCACGATCGCCGCGATCGCGACGAACACTACGAGCAGCGCCAGTTTGACCCATTTCATTGCACGCCAAGCAGGGCAATGCCGCGATACAACTCGGCGAGCCGGAGGTCGAGCGTTTGTGTCCAGGTCTCTTTGTTGGCGTCCAATGCGTCGACGGCCAACTCGAGGGCATCAAGTTTCTGACGCCAGTCTTTGAGTCGCGCTTTGGATTCGGAATAGCCCGCATCGGAGTACTCAGGCTTCTTTCGATTCAGCGCTTGTTCTACTCGCCTGGCTTCGGCCCGTTGTGATGCGACGTACTCGCGCATGTCTGATGTGTCTTGGGGAAGGCTGCGCAGTTGACCCTCGAGCATGCCCCGTTTTTCCCGCAGCGCGTCTACAATGATGAGTCCGTTGTAGGCGTCTGTTCGACGATCGGGCACGGCGTCCAGGGCCTCGACCAACGCTGGCAGAGGAGAGACCGCACACCCGATCCCGATTCGCTCAGCGGCTTGGGCCTCCGGGCTGTCTGGAATGGTCTCCGTGCCCAGCGCCAACGTGACACAGGACATCGTCGCATGTCGGTAAAGGTCCACCGGAAACGAAGGGGAAAGGCTTGGTCTCATGACCGAAAAAAAGCGCTCGTAGAGGTCGTTGAAGTCCGTGAGGTCGGCATCAACCGTCTCTAAGAGACGCGTAGCTTGAATGGTCTTGGCCTCGACCTGGCCTCGTTGAGAGGTCAAATCGATCGCCGTCAATCCTTGCTGCCGAAAGCAACCGGCTATCGCAAAAACGGCGACACACAAGGCCAAGACTCGGTTCAAGACTTAGCCTTCGATGAGTTCTTTTGGAAGTTTTGGCAATTCATCAAGGTTAGGCAGCAAGATGATCTCAATCCGACGATTAAGCGCCTTGCCATCATCTGTGTCATTGCTGGCGACCGGATCGAATTCACCATATCCGGCAGCGGCCATGGCCTTCGGATCGACGCCAGCATCCTGAAGATACTGAACAATATTTACGGCACGAGCCGTTGAAAGCTCCCAATTGCTCGTGAATCGTTTCGACGAAATCGGAACATTATCGGTATGACCGGCGACCAAGAATCGTCGTTTGGCGATGGTCTTCAGAATCGCAGCAAGCTCAGTGAGAGCCTCCTGACCGTCCTTCTTGACGTCAGTCTTGCCCGTGTCAAAAAGGATATTATTGGCGAGCTGGATCACCATGTTGCCGTTACGGACCTTGACCTGGAGTTTGCCGGTTTTCACCATGCTCGCCAGTTGTTCGGTCAGCTTACGGTACTCAGCAAGTCGTTTTTCCTGAAGCACTTTAGCTTTGCGAAGCTCGTCGAGCTCGACCTTGGTCGCGGCGAGTGCTTTTTCAAGACCGCCAGTCTTGGACTCGTACATCGAAAGCGACGCAGCAGAATCGGCCAACTGACCTTCGAGCGCAGCCTGAGTGGCTTCGAGCTCAGCAATCCGGCTTTCAAGATCGACGATCTTGGCGTTCAACTCGGTTTCCGAGTCGGCCTTGGCTTGTTGTGTCGTGGCGAGTTCCTGCTTCATGTTCTCAAGGTCCTGAACGACCTTGTTGTGCTGTTCTTCGGGGATCCCGCAAGAGGCGACGAGAAGCGAGGTGATGATGAGCGCGATTCGGAATTTCATTTGAGTTTCCAATGAGAGGAAGTGATTTTCCGCACTTATATCACCCATTCGGAAAAGCCACCACGGTCTGGCTAATGCACGGCAATCCGCATGCGATGGTCAACCGACACCATCTGTCCCGCATCAAGTTCGATCCAGATATTATCGCCCTGCAGTTGCTCGCTCGACACGATCAGGTGATTCACAAAACCCGAGGCGGTTGGCGCTTCACAACACGGGGCGAAGCTTGAGCAAGAATCGCGTTCCGGGCATCGAGTCTTGTACGTCGAGTACCGCAATTCCTTGCCCCCCTGATGCGCCACCAGGGACTCGCCGTTGGTCAGGATGAACGACAGATGCATGTCGGGATTAGGCTGGTAGCAATCGCGCCCGGTCAAAGCATGAACATCGGCAACTGTCTTTCGGGCCGCTTCGACAATAGCCGGGATGGGAAACTCGCGTCGGTGGATGTCTCCACTGGCTTCCAGATGGGTCAAAAGGAGGTGGAAAATGACCTCGCTATCGGTCGCGCCAAGGATATAGCGGCGTTTCGCCGGGGCAACGAGCGCCATCATCGCTTCACGTATCTGCTCGAATTCTGGGACGTTGCCGTTATGAGCAAAGACCCAAGAACCAAACTGAAATGGATGAGAGTTGACGATCGACGTCTGGCCTTGAGTGGCTTTTCGCACATGCGCAACCACGGTCTCCGAGGCCACGACCCCGGAAACATGTTTGAAGAGAAGATCGTCCACAGCTCCGTTCGCGCTTTTGATCACGTGGGGAGTGTTGGCGACATAATAGGCGACGCCCCAGCCATCAGGATGTTGCTTAGACTGCACCATAAGCGCATTTTCAGCGCTGATGAGGCTCTGGTGAACTTGGGAGGGGATGACGGATCGAAAACCAAAAAGTCGGCACATACTTAATCCTTAGCCGTTCTCTAGAGTCGATTCAATCCATTCAGCGCTGCAACACGGTAGGCTTCGGCCATCGTGGGGTAATTGAAGGTGGTGTCTGCGAAGTAGAGCACCGAGTTGTTGCCACCGGTTTGCGCCATCACAGCCTGACCAATATGGACGATCTCGGCAGCATTATTGCCGAAACAATGAATGGCTAAGATCTCAAGGGTTTCGCGATGAAACAGAATCTTGAGCATGCCGACGGTGCAGCGGTCGATTTGCGCCCGTGCCAGGCTTCGGAATTGTGCATGGCCAACTTCGTACGGGATCTGTTTTTCGGTCAGTTCGCGCTCTGTTGGGCCGATGGAAGAAATCTCGGGGCTGGTCCAAATACCGCTGGGCATATTGTCGACCAATCGTCGATTGCATTCGCCAGTCACCGCATGAATGCACGCGAAACGGCCCTGGTCGTAGCTTGCGCTGGCGAGTCCTGGGAAGCCCACCACATCGCCCACAGCGTAGATATGCGGGATTGCTGTCTGGTAGTTTTCATTGACGTCAATCTGGCTTCGGCTGTTGGCCGGTAACTCGATGACGTCTAACCCAAGACCAGCGGTGTTGCCCGTACGACCTGCTGCCCACAAGAGGTACTCGCTCTTGAGGATCTTTCCAGATTTCAGGTGCAATTCGACGTGGTCGTGAAAGGTTGTGACCTTCGCGTATTCCTCGTTATGCCGGATGATCGTGCCTTGGTCCCGTAGGTGATAGCTAAGGGCATCGATGATCTCGTCATCGAGGAAGCTCATCAGCTTGTCACGCGTGTTCACCAGGTTCAGCTTCACATCCAGGTTGCGGAAAATCGACGCATACTCGCAGCCAATCACGCCGGCACCATAAATGGTCAGGTTATGCGGCGTCGTGTCGAGTTCCAGCACCGTGTCGGCGTCCAGAATCCGCGGATGCGTGAAGTCGATGTCTTTGGGCTGGTACGGGCTCGAACCCACCGCGATGATGAATTTCTCGCCCTGCAAGGTTTCAATGGCGCCGTCGTCGTTGGTGACTTCGACGGTGTGAGGGTCGATGAATCGCGCGTGACCATCCACAAATCGGACGTCGTTTCGATCGTAGAACTTACGGCGCATGGCCGCTTGTTGCTCGATCACTCTCCCGGCTGCACTGAGCATCATTGGGAAGTTCACGTGCAAGTGTTCCATGGCCGGCTGGAACATGGGATTTCGCCGGAACTCGACGTACTCCATGACCGCATGCCGCAGCACTTTGCTGGGGATCGTTCCCCAATGAACACAACCACCGCCGACCTCAGCATAGCGGTCGATAATCGCGACGGTCATACCGGCTTTTGCGGCAGCCATGGCTGCGCCTTCACCGCCGGGACCACTACCAATGACTACAACGTCGTAACGACTCATGACGTTCCTCTAGAAAAGCTCAGACGCCGGTTTTACTCATCGCGACTGCGAGTGCAATCCAACCTACGATGAATCCGACTCCACCTATGGGCGTGATGGCACCGAGTACTCGAATCCCCGAAAATGCCATCGCATAAAGGGAACCTGAAAAGAGCACGATGCCTGCGGTGAACGCCCATCCCGCAACTTGCGATGCCGTGCTTTGTGATGTGGCAGTCCACACCCACGCGACCCCGAGCAACGCCAGCGCATGATACATCTGGTATCGGGCCGCCGTCTCGAAAACTTCCAACATTCTTGGTTCTAGCTTGTCAGCCAGAGCGTGCGCGCCGAACGCGCCTGCTCCCACACCAAGTGCCCCAAAAATACCGGCGAGTATTCCGAAAATATTCATGGGAAGAGGCTCGCAAAGAGTGGATCGTTGCCCAACGCTTCGCGCTGCAGCTTGGTGATGTCGGCGATGCCTTTATGGGCAACCTTCAGCAGCGCCTGAAACTCTTCGTCGGTGAACGTCGCTTCTTCGCCTGTTCCCTGAACTTCGATGAATCGACCCGTTCCGGTGGTCACAACGTTCATGTCGACCGCAGCTGCGACGTCTTCCACGTAGGGAAGGTCCAGAAGAACTTCACCGTTGACCACGCCCACCGAGATCGCTCCAAGCGAGTGCTTAAGCGGTATTCTTGCGATCTTTTGGTCACGAACAAGCCGTTTGCAGGCCAGCGCGAGTGCGATGAACGAGCCGTTGATCGCCGCGGTGCGGGTGCCGCCATCGGCTTGAAGCACTTCGCAATCAAGCGTGATGGTTCGCTCACCGAGTTTTTCGAGATCGGTCACGGCGCGAAGGCTGCGGCCGATCAACCGCTGAATTTCTTGGGTGCGTCCGCCCACCTGGCCACGGCGACCTTCGCGGTTTGAGCGCGGGTTCGTTGAGCCCGGAAGCATCATGTATTCGGCTGTGATCCAACCTTTTCCGCCGCCCTCTTTTTTGAGCCAATAGGGAATCGAATCTTCAACCGAAGCCGCACACCAGACGACGGTGTCGCCACTGGTGATGAGCACCGACGCAGCGGGCGATTTGGTGAATTCGGTGTTGATGGTGATGGGGCGAAGTTGGTCGAATTGACGGCCGTCGGCGCGAGTCATGGGTGTACCTTAGAAAGAGGAAATCCTTGGCACGGGTACTACAGCCAACCTGCCGGACGGTCAACACAAGGGCCTCGTACGCCAACGGGAACAGCCTGTGTTTTACTCAGTGGTCGTCAAGAAACGCGCTGCCTGGAACCAAGTTGGCCGCTCTTTTGACCCAGGCCGGTCTCGAGGCCTTCTTCGCGACCTTCCTCGAGCCCTTCTTCGCGACCTTCGATTCGACCTTGTTCAACATAATCGAGCACGATGGGGCTGTAATATTGTTGGGTCATGGGGTCTTCCTTTAGCATTTGGGCAATCCAGAGCGGCAGCGTAGGGCCCAAAACCATGGCTCGCCACCACGAGTTCCGCCCAATTTGGATGGGTTCTCGGGCAAGCCTCTCAATTCGTGGGTCAGTGGTGATCACCAGAGTTTCGGTCATGCGCCTTAGTTCAGTTCGTAGACCAATGGCGAAGTGGGGCCACTTGAACTTCTTTTCGTTCCAATCGGTTTCGCTCATGTTTGATTGAGCTTCGAGCACCAGCCCAAGAATCGGCGGTTTGCCGATGACGATTCGCCCGTCGGCAAGCAGTTGTTTGGGGATTGACTCACTAAGATCGAGGCCTCGGTCCGTGGCGATGACGGCATCTTTGGGTAAATCGATCCCAAGGAATTCGAGCACCCCACGGGCGTCGCGAATGACGAGGTCGAGAATAGATTCGTGATTTTGGCCGAGCATTGAACCTCCACGCAGGTTGGCGTGGGGTTATCGGTCAATGATGTCGAAATGTTGCGAATATGGTTTGAACCAGCCGTATCGGGGTGCACAAGCACCGGCTCCGTCTGGAGTCGGTGCTTGTTGGAAAGCCTTTGGCGCCCACGACTAGCGAAGTTGGCCATTGAACGCATTGAGGTGATTTTCCGATCCAGACAGCAGTTTTTCATAGACGGCAACAACGTCTGCGGGGGGCATGCTGTCAATGCGTATGGTCAGATCGTGAATGTCCAACTCTTCGATATCGACGCCAACTTCGAGGGCGTCCGTCTGCGAAATCAGGCCACGCGTGACAAGATCTTGGTAAAGCGTGTTGAACGACGCATCTTTGAATTCTCCGATGTCCATGCCAGCAACCGGATCGGGAAGGGCACGGGCCTCAAGCAGCGGGAGAATACTGTCCATGTGGGTTTGTTCTGAGCGTGCGATATTCTCGAACACACGTACAGAGTAGGTTTGGCCAAGCGTTAGGTAGACGTCCCCGGCGAGTTTCTCTTCCTGACGCATGTATGAGAGGTCTTCCGCCAACGTGTCGACGACAGGATCCGTTGGGTCAGCTGGATCAGCTGGATCAGCTGGATCCGTTGGATCAGCTGGATCCGTTGGATCAGCTGGATCCGTTGGATCAGCTGGATCAGCTGGATCAGCTGGGTCCGGAATGGTCGTGGTTGGATCTGTTGGGTCCGCTGGGTTCGAGTCCGCGTTGTTCGTAGAATCGCTGATTTCTTCGCCGGGCGCGAGGTCTTGTCCTGACACGTCGTCGTCGCTGGTTCCGCACGCGCCCAGAAGTCCAACGGCAAGGGTGATAAGTAAGAAGTGTTTCATAACGAACCTCATGTGATGATATTATGATAACTTTGCTTATTTCGTGCCAAGTGCCAAAGGCTGTGTAAGTGCTTGTTTGTTAACCGTCTTGATGCCTGTGGCAAAAAAAAACGCCGGAGATACTCCAGCGTCGTTGCAACATTGTTGATACGTTTTGCCTTATTGCGGCGGAGCACAAACTCCGACTCCAGAGGGCGCAGGGTCAGGTAGGTCGGCGCATGATAACCCGGTCAAACACATGGGGTCGGCGGTCGAACAGGTCGATAGACATAACGAGGTAGCAGCGTTGGCTGGAACGCATGCTTCCGACGCACCGCACATGCCGGGCGAAGGGCTCAAATCGCTGCAGAGTGTGAACCAGTAACCGACGAAGAGACCTGGAGCCAGCAGGTAGGCGCGCTCAGGAATCAGCTGCCATTGGTTCTGGGCGTCTTTATACGTCGAGAATTGCAGATAGTCTGAGCGGACATCACCCGTGGTGAGGTCGAAATCGAGCTCACCAGAAACACCGACGTAGTCGATCGTTCCCCCACCAGCCAAGGTGTTGCGGCCTGTCGAAAAGAAGGTCGGATCGTCGTAAGAAACTCGCGTTCCTGCTTTGTCGACGAGCTTCGCCATCGCCCCAGCGATCGCGGTTCCGCTGATTTCAGTCCCCGAAGCAACTCCGCTCATGCCGAGCAGCGCAACGACGGTGGCATCATAGGTCAACGTCGAGATCGTGATGGGCGGTTCGTTGGGATACTCGGTGCTAAATCGTGTGAGATAGGTCGGGTAATTGGTCGGGTGGAAAATATTCGGACCCAGCGCACGTACGATGGGTTGAAGTGCTTCGTTTGTGCTTGAGATCGTTGCAAGGTCTGCGGCTGCCCCATGGGTGAACAGCGTCGGTGTGGGGGCCACATTTTGGTAGTAGGCCAGGGCGAGGCTGATGGCCTCACTGGTGCCAATGATCAAAAGGTAGTTGCCTGGATTGGTCGTGGATTGGCCAATCACCCGTCCAAACTCAGTGGCAATCAGGCCTGCATCAAACCCGAACGTCGCGGGATCCGCGTACTTGATAAACTGCACGCCGTTATTCCCCACAACCGTGGGGAGCTTGGCCGAAAGCTGGTTGAAGAGTCCGTTGCCGTACGCATCGTCTTTGTAGAAGACGGTCACACGACGACTTGAGATCGCTTGCAGCTCTTTGATTCGTGCGACGACCGCATTTGCCTGAATCACGTCCGATGGGAACGTGCGCCATGCCAGGCCATCATCCAGAAGCGCCGTGATTTCAGGCGCACTTGCCGTGGGTGTGATCATGTAGGTGCCGTTGGGGCGACCCACATTCGTCACCACGTCAATATACGGGGTCGACAAGAGTGGCCCAATGAGTGCCGGTGCGTTGAGTTCCTCGACCAAATGACGTGCGCCTCGTTGAGCGAGCGTGGCATTCCCCACGTCGTCGCAGGTGACGAGCACAATTCGCGACCCATCTGGCAACCCACCCGCGCTGTTGAACTCTTTAACGGCGAGCCGAATCGCTTTTTCGAGCGGTGGCCCAATGTTGGTGTAGGGCGGGGCCTTTGAAAGGACGGCCCCAAGCACGATGGTTTTGGGCGCGCGCGCTTCAGTCCCGATCACCACCTGATCACAATCCTGACTCTTCATGGCCACGCATTCAGTCGCGATGCAAAGCGAGCCCTCCGCGCAATCGGTGTTGATGGCGCAGGCGGGGACGACCGTCATGTCTGCATCAGAAGTGTCGTTGCCCATGTCGGCGACGCTGACGTCTTCTGTGGCATCCATGCCGGCATCGCTAATCGTCGAGGTGGGCTCCACACAGACGTTCGCTTCGCATTTGGTGCGCGGCGCGTTACCCGCGCAGTCGGCGTCGCGTTCACACTCCGCTACGGCGATGCATTCGTTGTTGATGCATGCGGCCGACTCACCCTCTGCGGCGAAGGCCATGCAATCGGCAGTCGAAGAGCATTCGGTGAAGTCGTATCGCAGGCTGCAGCCCGAGATGAGCAAGGCAAGCGCTCCAAGCCAGTATAACTTTTTCATGGATTTCACTCTGCTCAATAATTCATTTCGAGGCCCAGACCGACGCTATGCGCGTCAAAGGTCGGGCCAAGTTTCAGTGCGGTGGCTTCTTCGCCATCACCCGCGGTGAAATACAACACCGCACCTACTCCAGTGAGCACTACGCCGGTGATGAGAAGGCTGTCGGCAACGATTGCGTAGGTTCCGCCAGAATCAGCCGCGTCACGCCTTTCGGCGAGCGATGAAGCGTTCTCGAAGTCGGAGTTTGCGGACGAGGCCAGGTACGCCATCACACCAGAGGTCACGAGGGTCACGCCGCCGGCACCCATCAGGATGTACGACAAGGTATGGTCAGGGCCTGCTTTTGGCGCGGGTTCGACCTTTGCGTTGGCATTCGAGTCTTCTTTGGGGGTCTCAAGAGCCAGCACTTCCCGGATGGTCTTGATGCGTTCGATGGCATCCTGACGCGCTGCTTGCTCGACGTTTGGCGCCTTCACAAAACGCTCAAAATGATCCACGGCCAACTGCAGTTCTCCAGCCTTTTCGTAAACACGGCCGACATTATAAAGGATATTCGAGACCGGCTTGATCTCGTACGCTTTCATGAAGAATCCGGCAGCCTCATCGTAACGCTCGGCCTCAAAATTCTTGGCCGCCTCGGCCGTCAGCCGATTGAATTCGGTATCCTGCTCTGAGGTGTCGTCTTGTGCGAATGCAGGCATGGCCGGCACGCTTAGCGTAAGGGCAATACATATGAATAACGAACGACGCATTCGATGCCTCGAAATTGGGGAACTTCACTAAGACGAAAGTTTCCGGGAAAATAACGTGTCACCTGACTTCACGCAACTTCATGGTTGATCAAGAAAATCAAAGTGCTCCGCTCGATGAAACCCGTCAAAAGCGGTGGCCCGATCATGGTCTGGGACATCAAATGTTGCCGGATAGAGTGGCGCACCCCCATCAACAGGCACCGTGACTCCAGTAATAAAGGCTGCTGCCGGCGAGAGCAAGAATGTCACGATTCCACTTATTTCTGATTCACTTCCAAGCCGTTTCAGTGGCACGGAATGCCGTAGCTGTGGAATCGTCGCTTTGACAAAGTCTGGGTACGTGTCCATTCCGCTTGAGGCGATCCAGCCTGGGGCGACGGCGTTCACGCGTACGCCCGCTGCGGCCCATTCGACCGCTGCCGTTTTTGTCAGGTTGACCATTCCGGCCCTCGCTGCCCCCGAATGTCCCATCCCTGGCATGCCTTTCCACATATCGGCCACGATATTCACGATCGCCCCACCGTGATCGATCATCGATTGTGTGTAGATCTCCCGGCTCATCAAAAAGCCGCCGGTCAGATTGGTGGACACGACCGCATCCCAGCCCTTCTTGCTGGTGAAAGCGAGCGGTGCCGGAAATTGCCCCCCTGCGTTATTGACCAGTCCATCGACTTTGCCGTGTTGAGCGACGATCTCTTTGACCACCGTCACCACCCGCTCCTCATCGCGGATATCGCAGCTCCAGAAACTGGCCGCGCCGCCGTCTTCGATGATTTCGGCGTGAACAGACTCAAGTTTTTCGAGCTTTCGACCGATCAGGACGACATGCGCGCCTAACGACGCGAGTTCATGCCCGATGCAACGTCCGATACCGCTGCCGCCGCCCGTGACGACATGGATTTGACCACTGAACAAGTCAGGGCGAAAAACACTTTTGTATTTCATGAGAACTCCTGTGGTGCAGGCTTACCACGACTTTTGCGTCATTTTACTCCATGTAGGTGACACAGATGTCCGATGAGGCGAGTCGTTTGATGGCCGTTTTTCGTCGATATCGTGACAATACCGCGTCTTTTAGAGTTGGCCCATCAATTGCTTCGTAGTTTGGGTAACCGATGGAGATTGAATTGATGAATTACAAATACGCGATAGCCGTTTTGACTCTCGTGATTGGTTGCGGAGACTCAGCCAACTCATTGGAATATGATTACGATCAGAACAACGCGACGACCAATAATACCGGGGGAAACACCTCCACAAATAACAGCGAAAACAACAACGAAACCGAACGTTTTTTGGTGCGGGAAGTCGCGACCACGGATTCCTACGTTTTTGTTCCCAATGCCGACGTTAACAGCTCCACGCTTGCCCGCGTCGACGCCAACGACCTGAGCGTGATTCCACTTCAAGTGGGCCAAAATCCCCAGGATGTGGCGGCTAAAGACATCGAGGGCATCGGCGCTGTGGCCTACGCTTTGTGCGAAGGAAATTCCACAGTGGCCATTGTTCGCGCAGATTTGCCGTCAAGAACTGGCGCGGGTCTGGGAGACGTTCGGCTCTTCAAAGTACCGAGCGAAGTCAACCGGCTTACCATGTCGCCCGACGGCCGTTATGCCGTGGCCTGGATCGACCCCGAGCGCTCGTTGGTCAATTCACCCATCGCCTCGCTTCAGGTGATGTCATTGATCAAGCTCGGAGACACACCCGAGGAAGACGCCGTCTATAACCTTAGCGTGACCCGGTTGATTCGGGACCTCGAATTCACCAATAACGGCGAGCTGTTTCTCCTGGGCCGTGAAGGCGTCAACCGTCTGCGTCTTGCGGACGTGACCGCGGACCGATTGGTACCGCGCCTGGAATTAGGGCTCGATTCAGCGCTCTTTCCGGCCAACACCTTCGAAATGGAAGTCGATCCAGACGCTCGTTTCATGATCATCCGAAGTGCCGGGGCACAAGCAGTTATCCTTTATGAATTGCCAACCGATCTGAACGAAGACCTGATCGCTCGCCCTGTGGACTTGCCGGGTCTGAGCAACGACATCGATTTGATTGGTGGAGTATCACCCCAGGTCCTCGTTACGGTTCCGAGCGCAGGAAAGCTGGCGGTCATCGACGTTTTAGAGGCGTTGCAGGACCCACTTTATACCGCGTCGATCAAAGAAGTCGGGCTGCCCTTGGGATTGGCGCAGATCACTCCGGATGGAAATCAGGTCGTGCTCTATTCCACGATCGCGGGCGTGTACGACGTGCAACGGCTCGACCTCAACGACGATTCACAAGCCACCTGGACGCTACGAGATCGCGTTTACGCGATGGCCGTTTCGCCTGACTCACGTCGTGCGATCGCGATCCATCAGGCCGGCGATGCCAAGGATCTGAGCGCCGAAGATCTGTTTCGTCAATACGATGGGCTTACCCTCATCGATCTGGCGACCGGCTACTTACGCCCGATTGTGCTGCAGGGAACACCCACCGACTTTGTGATGACTTCGTCGGGCGACGACACCTTGCTCTACGTCTTGTTGAGTTCCGCGGCGAGCACAAGCCGTGGGGTGATGCGCATCAACCTTGAGACCTTCAGAAGTGACTTTGTCGCGTTGCCTAAACAGCCCACTCAGATTGGCCGTGTGGGCAACAAGATTTTTGTGAGCCAGGAAGCCAGCGATGGCCGTCTGACCTTCTTTGATGTGGTGACCAACGAAGTACGTACGGTCAGTGGCTACGAACTCAACGCAGTGATCGACTGAGGAATGGCAATGAATTCAAATGTATATAAATGGGCGATTGGTGCGGTGCTTTTAGCGAGTGTTGGGTGTGCGAGTGACGACGCTGATAAGTCGAGTCTTTCGGACGGCTACAACAACTACGGCGCTGACAATAACCAGAGCTATTACGATGCCGGCAACGGCAATAATAACTCGACAAACAACTCGACGAATAACGTCTTTGTCCCTGAAATCGAGGAGGAATACGACTTCTCGGCGCCAGCAGTGGTCGGCGATCGCGTCTTTGTGGCCAACGAAACGCTGAATTCTGTCGCCGTGATCGATTCGTCGACACTTCGGGTCCAGAATATTCCCGTGGGCTACAGGCCAACTTCGATCGCCGGGCCAACGAATGCGGCCGTGGGCAACGTCTGGGTACTCAACGAAGGCAGCAGCACGGTCACTCGAATTGACTCGGCGACGGCCAAAACTCAGACCTTTCGTTCGTTGCGCCGTGGCAATGCGCTGGCCGTGTCACCCGACGCAAAATGGGCGTTTGCCTGGTTTGATTTTTCGCGATTCGAAGGACCGATCCCCGCCGAAATTGATTTGGCATCGGTCACGGTTTTGAGCGAAACCGGCGCTTATCAGGTCGCGGTGGGGTTCAACGTGCGTGAAGTCCGTTTGAGCGAGGACGGCAAATACGCGCTCGCTTTGACCGATGACGGAATCAGCAGAATTGACCTTGAAAACCTGACCGGCGACGCGCTCGTGCCTCCGATCAAATTGATCGATGCAGCTCCGGAAGACCTGGAGGTCGTCGTTGACCCGTCCGGTCGTTGGGCGGTCGCTCGCGCATCGACGCAGTCGGCCCTTAGCCTTGTCGATCTGGAGTCAGGAGAAAAAACCACGGTCAACCTTCCCGAGATTCCGACCGACCTTGACTGGGTGGCCGGTGGAAAAGTCATCGTGTCGCTTCCGCGAACCGGAAATCACTTCATCGCTACGGTTCCCGAGGGGCTGCAAAACCTGGCGCTCGCGCTTGCGGTCGTGGAACCCGTCGAGCCGCCGGTTATGGACGCCGGCATGGACGATGCCGGAACCGGCTCGGATATGGGCTCGGATGATGCTGGCTTCGACATGTCGGATGCCGGCTCTGATATGCAGGATGCCGGCGCGGACATGAGTGGCGCGGACATGACTCCTCCCGCCGTCGAGATACCGGAGGTCGAAGGCGTCGTTCGACTGGGCATCGCAGTCTCGACGCTTGGGGCGGCTGAGGTCGCGCCTCTGGGCAACGTGGTGCTCTTTTTCTCGACGCTCAACGACGAACGACGAGGAGTGATTCTCGATTTGGACAAAGGCGAACAAGACACCGTGACCTTCGAAAAAGGCATTCGTGGCGCGGTTGCGGACACCCTGGGACGGGCATTCGTTGTCCTTCATTCCAGGGTCGAACTCCCCATCCCAGTGGGAAGCACACCGCTTGACCCCGAGTATATTGAACGCTCGTGGGCGATTTCGTTGCTCGATGTGGCCAGCGGCGCCAATCGCCTGATTCTGACCTCGCACGAAGCAGGACGCTCGGCGTTGTGGTCCGACGAAGATGGCCTGGTGAAACTCTACTTAGGCTTCAAGGTTCCGTCCTTGGATTACCAGCGAGTGGAGACCCAAAAAGACATTTTGGTCGCGAATTTGTCGACCTTTGCCACCAAGACTTTCCGATTGGCAAGCTACCCCGAAGGGCTTGGAATCGTGGGCCCGGCAAGACGTGTGTATATCAGCCAAATTCACCCTCAAGGACGCATGACTTTCGTCAACGTCGAAACCGATGAACGGCAGACTGTGACTGGATATCAGCTTAACTCTGGCATTGACTGAGAGATCTGAATGAATCGCAAATGGATGATAATGGCGACCCTTACTCTGGCATTGACTGAGAGATCTAAATGAATCGCAAATGGATAATAATGACGGCCCTTATGGGCGCAGCAGCTTGTGGTCCTGAGTCTTCGGACCGTTGGGACATGCCACTTGAATTGGTGGGACCCCTCGAAACGTCGACAGGGCTGGCTTATATCGAAAAATCGACGGCGCGAGTGTACGTGCTGGACGCAGATCGCAAAGCGGACACTGCTTTGTTGAACATCACTTCAGCCAAGATCGGTAACGATCCTGGCGTCAGTGCTGTGTCGGCCGATGGCAAAACTATTTTTGTCGTCGACCGGGATCGTGAAGTCCTGCAGCTGGTGGATGCTGCTGACCCGTCGAGCATCAAAGAGGTGGAGCTTTCTGGAGACTTTGACCGCATCACGGTCGATCCCTATGGGGAGTATGTTGTCCTGAGTTTCACGGGGGCATCCGACGATAATGTGGTCGCACGAAACCTCAATGAAATCGGGGTTGTGAAGCTGAACGGAACCCTTGAGGCGACCTTCACGACGCTGTCGACGCGCGCAAATAGTTTTGCATTTGCAGAGCCTTTCGCGCTTTCGGGTCAAGCCCAGCGCCTCATGGTTGTTCTGGCGAACAACGAAGTGACTGTTTTTGACCTCCTGGCGGACAACGACGAAGACCGCCTTCGTGAAGTTCCGCTGACCGTCAGTGAAGCCGACACCATCCGCGTGCCAGCCCAGGTCATTTTTGACACTTCGAACGAGGATAAACTCGATCTCTATTTGCGCACCCAGGACACCGACATTTCGCGTGTCACCGTCCGAAAAGCGCCAGACGGTGCGGCAAGGAAGCTCTTGCTCTCGACCGATAAATTGACCGTGAATTCACCGGCAGGAATGGAGATCGTCACCCTTTCGAACGGTTCCACCCGGCTTTTGGCGATCTCTTCGGTCACAAATACGTTCACACTTGTGGACACCGTGTCTGACGTCAGCGTCACACTCACGTTGCCCATGACACGGCCTGCTTCTCGGCTGCTTCCATTTACGACCACCGTCGAAGAAGACGGCGTTCTGAAAGAAGAAGTGCGCGTGATTGCCTACTCTCCAGATTCTCAACTGGTCGCGATCATTCGCCCTGAATTGATTCCGATCGAAGGCGACGAACCTACGGTGGGCCGTAGCGTTGACGCGATTCGGCTCGAGGGATTGCCCGAGCGAATTGAGCTTTCAACCTCCGTGGCAGACCAGGCGATCGTGTTCCATCCGTCGTCGGGTTTCTCGCTGTTGAATCTCGAGAAAAACAACGACATCCCGATTCAAGGCGGCGCGCTCAAAGACGTGCTCTTTGATGGGACCTTTGCCTACGTGGTCTACCGGACCTTACCCAACCTGACGATTTTTGGCAGCGACGGGCACCCCACGAATTTTGAGCTCCCGCTCGCCGGCACCAGCGTTCATTTCGACGCTGATAGCGAGGTCCTGATTGTGCCGCACGTCGATGGACTGGGCTCGTTTACGGTGGTTGATGCCAACGATCCAAGGCCCGAAACGGCGACCGTTTATGAAAATGTATTTGTGAATAATTTCTTGGGACGGGAGAACTAAAATGAAAAAATGGATCATGATGTTTGGAGCGTTTTTATCGCTCATCTCGTCCGACGCGCTGGCAAACGAACTTGATGTCAATCTTCGCATGGGCTCGCAGATTGCGACCGATGAGTCGTTCGACGCCCTTCAAGACTCGAATCTCTTGCCCTACACAACGCTTCAATTGGGTTATGGCTTAGAGGAAGGGCTGCTCAAGGGAGTGCGGTTATTTTTGAGCTATGACAGTTCGTCCTTGGCCCCCAGTGATCGACTCTCGGGTGATCTTGAGCTCGAATGGAGCCGCCATCGCTTCATGGTGGGCGGCGAATATGGAATCAAAATCTGGGACATGTTTCGGCCGCTCGCCGGCCTGGGTGTTGGCTATGCACTCCAAGACATGACGGTTCGAGCCGATGATGTGCGTTCGGATTTTACCCATGACTTCGCGGCCGAGGCTTTTGCTGGTTTGGATTTCGTCAAAGACATTTCGACCTTTGATTCTGGCACGGTGCTTCGCTTCGTGGCCGGTGGTCGGCTTGGGTGGCAGATGCAAACGGAGGCGAGATTTGACGAGCTCGACAGCGAATCCTCCGACTCCTGGAATCGAGTCGGAAATGATATCGGTGTTTTGAACACGGACGGCATGTTTTGGAATCTTGGAATTGGCCTAAGCGCCGCTTTCTAAGAGCCCCTGACCGAGTTCGAGCACGAGGTCGAAATGGCCTTGTCCGACCTCAGCCACCGAGAGTCTGGTTTGACGCAGCATCTCCATGTCTTGGAATCGTTCATCTGACTTCAAGGTCGCAAGAGAGACCGGGCTCTTTAGTTCACCAACGTAGCGAAGATCCAAGGCCACCCAACGCGGCTTTTCCGGTGTGGCCTTGGCATCAAAATAGTCGCTGTCGGCGTCAAATTGCGCAGGATCGGGATAGGCGGCACGGGCCACTTCGGCGACCCCAACTATTTGGGGTTTTTTGCCCGAGTGGTAGATCAGGATTTTGTCGCCGGCCAGGCAAGCTTTCATGTGGTTGCGGGCCTTGTAATTTCGCACACCATCCCATCGCCCCACGCCTGCCTTCTTGAGGTCTTCGAGGCCGTATTCCTCAGGCTCCGTCTTCATCAGCCACGGCATGAATCACCTACCTTGGAGCAGGACGTTTAGCGCGCCCTTGTCTCGAATCAGCCTTGAGTAGCGCTCCACGAGGGCGGATCGTTCGCCCCAGATGATTTTCCGCTGCTTGGCACTCAGGGCGTCAAAAACACCGTACATCGTGTCTGGAGTCATCGCCTGAAGCGCGAGCCATTCAAATTTGTCGATCCGCTCAACGTCGCCCAAACGGTCACGCAATCGCGACGGCATCCTCGACGGCATCGACGATGCTCGCATCGACACCAAATGTGTTCCGTCAAATCCCGTTGTGTGGCCAAAATACTGGCTTCGCCGCGCCGCACGGGCGTCATTTCGAACCAACGCGTCCACCACAAAAAGGCTCGAGATCTGACGCGAGAATTCGAGCGCACTAAGGGTTGGAGCCGCAAGGTTAGCGAAGTCGGGTCGAAGGTTTGGATCGAGACGATCCCAGGCGAGCAGGCGCGGTGCGTAGGGGCCAGAAGGCAGTGGTGTGTCGGCAGAAAGCCAGCTCGCCCAGACGTTTTGCATTTCGACGGGCGTTCGCATCAAACCAACCTGTGGAGCTTCAACAAAAGCCCCTTCGATCACGCCTGGGCTGGTCTCTCGAACACCCCGAGGAAGCTTCAACTCGCCGACGTTTAGGTGTGCCGGATAAGCCTTGGGAACACGATGTACGCAGTCCATGGCTTCGCAAAGTCGACTCTCGGCCACTTGTGGCGCCCAGGTTTGCCTTCCGCGCCAATTGGGGACGAAATATCCCGTTTTTTCGTTGTTCTCCGAGATCTGAAAACGGCGCTGCTTCGCGTCCCAAAGCAGAGCCCCCTTGTCATTCAGTAAGATCGGAATCGAGCCGAGGCGCAGGCTCGGGTCCTCGCGAAAGGATTCGGCCAGAAGTGGCAATATTTCGGCATCCGGTGCGCCTAGGGCGGACGCTTTTTTCAACCACTGACGAGCATCCTCAAATTCACCAGCCTGAGCATTCATGCGCGCGATATCGAGTGCAGCGGTGGCACCAGGGGCGTCGTTGAAAGCAAGCTCCATCAGGGCGACGGCTTTTTGGGGTTGGTCACGATTGGCCCACCCCGTCGCGGCTTGGATCAAGAACTCGGGGTGATTGATCCTGATTTGGCTTGCAGCTTCGACTTGTCGTGTTGCGTCGGCAATCGCCCTCCAGGGTTCGGCGGCAAGCGAGATGACCTTTGGAGCGGGCGGCGCGGAAAACGTCTTATACGCGAAGAACGAACCGGCTACCGCGGCAGCCAGCACACTTACGATAACGACGGCTTTGGCGACCCGTCTTGTTTTGGGATTTCTGTCTGAGCCCTGAGGTTCTTTGGCGACGACCGGCACCGGGATGGCGGGCAGCCGCGCCGTGTTGACCTCGGCTGCAGGTGGGCGCACCGAAATCGGCTCCTCGACGATATCTGAAGGTCTCCCCGCATCACGAAGTGGAACCGTTGGGGTCAGAATCGCCCTGGATAACTGGGGCAAATGAGCCGTCTTGGAAGGCCTTGCCACCATGGTGTCGCCCTGACGGTCGAATTCTGTGCCATGGGAGGCCGCAAGTTCAAGGGGGCCGGGAGGAAGCGGTCTGGGGGCGCGGTCTGCGTCGTCGAATTTGGACGTGCAGTCGTCGTCTTCGTCGTCTTCATCGTCCCGCTCACCAAGCTCAACGGTTTGCGGTTCATCGTCAAAGAGGGTGTCGATATCCTCGAAGGGAAAGCTTGGGTCCGGTTCTAAAGGTCTTGTGATGTCGGCCGTCGCGACCAGGTCTTCAAGCGTCTCAAGTTCTGGAATGATGTCGGACCGTGACATCACTCGCAGCGCTTCCGTTTCAAACGCATTTACCAAGGGCTGAAAGTCGGCGTGGTCGACGATGCGGATCCAACCGTCTTCCCGAAAAACGTCCATCCCCAGGAGCATGCCACGTCGCAAGAGCGCCAGCGTGTTTTCACGGGTCACATTTTCGTAGACACGACGGTGAAACCGCAAAGAATGGGGGCCCTCTGGGACAAACTCCAGCAGCGCGTCGGCGCTCCATGAGAGAATGCCCGACCCATCGGTGGCATCAGCGGGCAAGGGCATTTCATCCCAATTACGCTCGGCCGTGGGCGTGTCGTTGGGTACGTTGCTTGCCACAACCGTCGTGTCAAACATGACGATTTCATCCGTGGCGCGAAACTCTTCGTCGCTCGAACTCGCCGTCCACAACATAGGCAGACGTTGGGTTGATTCGCGTCGCGTGTGCTTAAGCAAAGCGCGTGAAACGTTCCGTCGAAGTTCGGTAGGTATGGAGGTGTCGCGCAAGAGCGCTTCGACACGCAGGATGTCATCTTTGGTGGGTGTCGCGCGTTCCAGGGACGACGACAGTTTTTGCAAAACCGATTCGCGATCAACGTCGCTCTCGATAAGATGCCAATCCAGCGCCATGAAGTGCCCTCCGCGTGTAAGCACTTGTCCCACATGTCATCACCTGTGGCAACCGTTTGAACCTCTAACGGAAGCGCTACGGGTCATCTCTTGACGACAAAACACACCAAGTCTGACCGTGTATTTCTTGTTATTTTACATATGAGTATTATCGCTCAATACATCGGATGCTCAGTGTTTAAGCCGTTTTTTGCACGATAGTTGGTGTGTTCGACTACAAAAGTCTGAGTGCGCCGTGGTATCATCGCCGCAATGACTGCATTTATTAAACTCATTCAAGATTTTCACGAAGACGAAGCCGGTGCGACCGCGACCGAGTACATCGTGCTCCTTATCCTCGTGGCTTGTTTCATCATCCTTGTGGTCAAACAATTTGGCCAAACCATCTCGGAAAAATTCGGCTGGGCCGACGAGCGGGTCACCAAGTTCGTTGTATTTTAGGTCCCGTAAGTAGGGTCTCCTGTCCCGCATCCGACGCTGAAAGCAGGGGTCTTCTGACCCCGGCCTTCGACCCGCGAGGTCGGCCGACAAGGTGGCTTTGCTCTAGTGTTTTAGCCAAGTTCCCGAATTCGCAACATTTTTTTGAATTGTCCGATAACTTTGTAGGTGCAAGTAATCCGGTGGACCACATGGTCCGACACTTGCAATCGCTTGATCACGATATCGGAGGCAACATGACGAACATTCACTTATTGATTCAGAGCTTTCATAAAGATGAAGGCGGCGCGACCGCCACTGAATACATCATTCTGCTGATCTTGGTGGCGTGCTTCGTCATCTCCGCCGTCAAACTCTACGGGCAAACGGTGTCCGAGAAATACGGTTGGGCCGATGAAAGAGTTGCTAAATTTGTCACGTTTTAAAGGACCTCTCATGAAATCGAAAATCTGTATTGTGGCTCTTGGGTTGTCGATCTTTTCGACGGGTTCCGCGTTTGCAGCCGGCGGCGGCGTCTCTGACGCGTGTGCCAGTGCATCCACCTGCGACACAGGGCTGACCTGCGTCGCAAATAACTGCCTGCAAAATGGTCGCCTTACCGTCACCTTGTCCTGGCAGGCTGACACCGACCTCGACATTCGCCTGCAATTGCCCGACGGAACGATCTTGTCGCCGTCGTTGGAACACACAACGACGGCTCAGGGTGGCCGAATCACTCGGGATGAATGTTATCGCGAGGAAGACTGCATTGACGGTGCGACGCACAGTCATGTCGAGCACGTCGTCTGGCCTTACGACAAGAAAGAACCTGAGGGTAAATATTTGGCGTGGGTTCAAAACCACAGCGGCAAGACTGCGGCCACATTTGCCGTCGACGTGCATAAATCAGATGGGCAAACCGAACACCTCGAAGGCTCGGTGGCCGCCACCGAACTGGCAGAAAGTGCCAAGATTGAATTCACGATTGGCAAAACAATCTGTGACGTCGACACCGACGAAGATGGCCTCTGCGATGCCTGGGAAACCGACGGCATCGATATCGATAAAGACGGCGTTGTGGATCTCGACCTCAAGGCCCTAGGCGCTGACCCCAAGAAAAAGGACCTTTTTGTCGAGATCGATCGCTGGAAAGGCCAGCCTGTGTTCGGTTTGGGCGATGTCGTCGCAGCTTTTGCCAAAGCACCCGTCAAAAATCCCGACGGAACGGTTGGAATCAAGCTACACGTCTTGATCGACGATGAAGTAACAAAGGTGGCGGGCACGGCCCTCAGTGGAACCGATGAAATCGAACCGGTCGACATTGATTTGACCAAATTTGGAACCAAGACCGTCACCGCAACCACAACTTCCTGCGAGGACAAAGGCTGGTTCGGTACAAAAGCTGACCGCGCATCGGATAACTGCGAAAATATCATTCAGGCAAAACGATTGGTCTATCGCTACTCCCTCTACGTCTGGGCGATGGCCGGCAATCAGTATTCTGGGATGGGCGAGCTTCCTGGCAACGACTTCATCGTTTCAGTCGGGAATGCCGGCGCCAATAATAATCAAAGAGTTCAATCCGGAACCTTCATGCATGAGCTCGGCCACACGCTGAACCTGCACCATGGTGGAGCCGATGACGTGCATCGCAAGCCCAACTTTCTTTCGGTCATGAGCTATAATTACCAGTTCGATTTCGGATATGCAGGACGCCCTCTCGATTATTCGCGTTGGATGCTGCCTGCGCTCAACGAAGGTTCGCTTGATGAATCACTTGGGATTCAAGGCCCTGCCACTTGGGAACAGGTTATTTTTCAGTCGGGCGGCCTGGACGTCGTGACAGACACGGATGCGAGTCAGGGAATCGACTGGGACCAGAACACGAAGCTTGATGAAGCCGCGAAGGCCCTTGACCTGAATAATGACGGCACGCGGGCGGTGCTCAATTCTCATCACGATTGGGATAATATCCTCTTGGCATTTCAAAACCTCGCATCTGCCAACCGTGGATTCGGTGACGGCCTTCCAGATGACCAAGACGAACTCACGCTGGCCGATGCGCTGGCGCTGGGAGCTGCTTCAGATTCGGATACGGATGGCGTCAATAACGCAGAAGATAACTGCCCATTAGACATCAACGTCGATCAAGCCGATAGCGACCAAGACGGTGTTGGTGACGTGTGTGATGAGTGCCCTGATGTAGCCGCCATCGGCTGGACCAACGGTTGTCCAGAGGACCACGAATCGAACACTCCAACGGACCCGACCTCGACGACCACCGATCCGAAAGACTCGACGGATGGCACCGTGTCCAACCCAACCTACGCCGAACCTAAGTCGGGCTGTTCCTCAACAGGTGGGAATCCAGAATCCGCCCTGTGGATGGTCTTTGCGCTTGGTTTCTTAGGCTTCCGCCGCCGCCGTCGCGCGTGATGTTCGCTTGACAAAGCCGACGAGGTTCGGAACCTTGTCGGCCTTCAACGATGCCAATGACGTACATCCATGGGTCAGCCAAGCGTTCGCCTCGATCAACTCGAAACTGAGGCCATTTGCGGTTCTATCTGGCGAGGTCGCTTCAGCGACGAGTACGTCCGCGTGCGGGTTCTCGATTTGCCAGCGGAGTTTCGCGGAAAGGTCAACGCATTGGAGCGTGCCCTGACCGCCAACGCCCAGAATCTGGAGACTTTTCACGATCCGCTGGTGTGCCCGCTGCGCGCGATTATCCGCGACAAAGACCGACTTCTGGTGGCCTACCCAGACAGCGACCGTTCGACAATTGACCAGGTCACGCTGTCGTCGGCACTGATCCGAGAGCTTCTGGTACGTCTGCTCGATCTCGTCGCAGAGCTCCATGATTCCGACATGTGTTTTGGGGTGATCACTCCGAAGGATATTCGGATTGAATTGCAGGGGGAACGCATCGAGATGGTTGAGGTCGATGGAATTGGCCTTGCCGGCGCCTTCATGGATCTTGGACTTGCGGCCACCTTGAACCGAGTCTGGGCCTCATGGCTTCCTCTTGACGTCACGGCCGGCGCATCGAGATCTGCCGACCTGTATTCACTGGGGTGCTTGCTCTCATCGCTTCTGGTGGACTCCGGGCCGTCTCCAGACGTGGACCTTTTGCGTAGCGTCGCCAATCAAGCTGTACGTCACGACTTTGCCACCGCAAAAGAGATGCAAACCGCCGTTTCACAGGTGGCGACACGCCCTCGCCTGATGACCCCTCGTCATCCCGATCTCTTTGGCCCAGACCGCCAACCTGAAATGGGCCGGCCCGCAAGAGACAAGACGGTCGAGGCCGCCGATTTCATCCAGCGCGATATCGAGTTTGGGGAGCCCACGCAGCAGATTGAAATCTCGTCGTTCGAAGACCTCGCCTTTGATGAACATGTGGATTGGATCGACGATGCTTTTGCTGAACTCGAATTCGAAGAATCCGTCTTGGTTATTCCGCAAGTGCCTCACCAAACCGAAGTGTTTGATGATGTCCTCGATGATGTTGAGCTCGTAGAACTTCCAGACTTCCCGACGCAGATTGGTCATTACCACGTGACAAAGGTCTTGGGACAAGGGGCGTTCTCGACAGTATTCCAGGCGCGCCATGAGCACATGGATCGTCTGGTTGCGATCAAACTGCTCACCGCCACCGACGACAATGTTCGCGATCTGGACCGAATGAAGGCCCGGATGGTTCGCGAAGCCAAACTTGCCGGACGTTTGGGGGCCGGTATCCATGTGCCGATCCATGACCTGGGGTTTCACGACGGCAGTCCGTACATGGTTATGGAATACGTAAATGGGGTGAACCTGCACGACTTTCTGCGGGGGCATGGTGCCGTTTCCGAGCGGCAGGCTGCACGGTTTGCGATTTCGATTTTGATAGGCCTGATCGACGTTCATTCGCTTGGAATCGTTCATCGGGACATCAAGCCAGCAAATTTGATTTTGGCCCATGACCAGCGCGGTAATACCGTGGTTCGAATCCTGGATTTCGGCATCGCGATTGAGTACGAACGGCAGATGGACGCATCCACTCCCACACGGGTTGGAGAGTTTGTTGGGTCGGTGCAATACGCAGCGCCCGAACAATTTGTCGGGGAGTCCGGCCCCCAGAGTGACATCTATGCATTGGGGATGACGATTTACGAGATGGTGAATCGTACGCGTTTATGTCCCGTTCGCGATTTTGATGCGTGTTTGCTCGCGCACACCTCGCCCACGCCTTGGGAGGTTCCTACAGAATCAGCTGGCTTCGGCGACATCTTACATCGAGCGCTAGCCAAGTACCGCGGCGATCGATATGAGAGCGCCGCGGCGATGCTTGAAGATATTCAGGCATGGTTAAAAGACCCAAGCATACGATTTCTCGCCGTCGAGCCGATCTAGACGTACGCTGCATTTCTACTCACCCTGAGAAAATGGGTGTGGTATATGAATTCCGCTATTTTTGGCCAAGTCATTGAGGATGCCATGAAATTCCAACTCGCCGTTATCGCCTCTGTCTTCATGTTGAGTGCATGTGAGCAGAAGCCAGCCGAAACGACCGAACCAACGGTTGAACCCACCACGGTTGCACAAGTCGCACCTGAGGAAGCCAAGGTTGAGCCGGAAAAACCTGCTGAAGCACCCGCTCCGATGGTTACCGTGACCGCCGAGGGAACGACGTTTGATCCTCCCGTCAAACCTGAGCAGATCCCCGCTGGAGCTTGGTATTGCGACATGGGCACCGTTGAATTTGCACGTCTCGAGAAAGGCGATGGCAAATGCCCAGCGTGTGGCATGATGCTCAGAGAAAAGACCGCTGACGGTGCCGCCGCTGGTGAAGAGAAGCATGATGACCATGAAGGTCATGAACACTGAGCAACTGAATAGCAGCGCCGTTGCACGTGTCACTGGCGCGTTGTATGGTGTTGCGGCCTTAAATCTCCAATGAATTTTTTATCATCCGCGTATAGGTGCTCCCCATGAGTGTCACGGTTTCGGTTCCGACCCTCGGCGAATCTGTCACAGAGGCCATCGTCTCCGAATGGCTCAAGAAAGAAGGCGATTTCGTCGAACAAGACGAAATCCTCGTTGAACTTGAAACGGACAAGATTACGGTCAGCGTTCCGTCTCCGGTGGCGGGTTTTATCAAGTCGCTCAAAGCAGTGGCTGAAGATACCGTCAACGTTGGCGACGTGATTGCCGAGATCGAACCCGGTGCAAAACCAGCAGCAACGGCTTCTGCGTCTGCGCCGGCTCCGGCCGCTGCAGCGTCAAAGCCAGCGGCGGCAGCTCCAGCAGCGTCCGGTGCTTCTGACGAAAAGGCGTTAAGCCCCGCTGTGGCTCGACTTGTCGAAGAGAATAAACTCGACCCCAACAAGATTGGCGCCACCGGACCAAACGGCCGCATTTTGAAAGGTGATGTCCTTGATCATCTTCAGGCCAAGCCAGCTTCGGCACCGGCTGCGCCGACCGTGATGGAAGGTGATGAGCCTGTCGAGCGTGTGAAGATGACTCGACTTCGCCAAACGGTGGCGCGTCGTCTTGTCGAAGCCCAGCAAACAGCCGCGATGCTCACGACTTTTAATGAAGTCGATATGAGCGCCGTGATTGCGTTGCGCAAGCAGTATCAGGACAGCTTCGTCAAGAAGTACGGCATCAAGCTTGGCTTTATGTCCTTCTTCATCAAAGCCGCTGTTGAATCACTGAAGGCTTTCCCAGCCGTCAATTCCGAGATCGACGGCGATGAAATCGTCTACAAGAATTTCTACCATATCGGCGTGGCCGTGGGTGGTGGCAAAGGGCTTGTTGTTCCAGTGATTCGTCATGCTGACCGCCTCGGTTTTGCCGAGACTGAGCAAGAACTCACGCGTCTGGCCAAGCTTGCTGTGACCAATAAGCTCAGCATGGCTGATCTGACCGGTGGAACGTTCACGATTTCGAACGGTGGAATCTACGGTTCGATGATGTCGACGCCGATCTTGAACCCGCCTCAGGTGGGTATTCTTGGGATGCACAACATCACTGAGCGCCCGATGGTCATCGACGGTAAGATCGAGATTCGACCCATGATGTACTTGGCGTTGTCTTACGACCACCGGATCATCGACGGCAAAGAGGCCGTAACGTTCCTGGTCCGCCTCAAAGAATTGATCGAAAACCCCGAGCGCATCCTGCTCGAGGTCTAATCGCCCAAATTGCGGAAGGGCTGGAAGATTCAGTCTTCCAGCCCTTTTTCGTTTTTGTGGGTCACCTGAATATCCGGGGGGGGAAAGTGAATCACCTTGTTGTCCTATTGCTCTTCTTGGGAGCCTGTTCGCCAGGTTATTCCAATGCCCCGCCTATGACATCTGACGACGCGGGTGTGGAGGCCGATACCAACCTCGCCGACGTTGACGAGGCACAGTCCCGTTTTGCGGTTTCCGTCCAATCCGAAAAAATCGCAGTGGGAGCCACCCAGGTGGTCACGGTCTCAAAAGACGGTGTTCGCCTTGATGATGCCGACGTTGACTGGACCGTCAGCGGCGGGGTTAGCGAAGTTTCTCCCTGGCATTTTTTGGGCGTGTCCGTGGGCCCGGTCGAACTCACCGGCGTTGTGGACGGCGACTCCTTCAACGTTTCGTTTGATGTCATCAAACCTCGTTGGAAGAGCCTCTCGGCCGGAATTCAGACCACTTGCGTCCTCGACTCCGAAGACGAAGCGTTTTGTATGGGCCACGTAGGGAACGAGAAGTTGTCGAAGTTGAAAAAGATTTCTGGAGGACACAAGTTCCAGGAGATTTCGGCAGGTGCGTCCTTCGCCTGCGGAATCTCGTCAGGCGACGTCTACTGTTGGGGGGATAATATTAATGGTGTGTTGGGGGCGGGCGAAGGCATTCCTTGGTCTTCCGAGCCCATTCTGATTCTGTCAGGTGAAGAAGTTCTGGAGATCTCTGCGAGCATGGGGTTCGCGTGCGCATCGTCTGCGACAAAGTCTTGGTGTTGGGGACTGTCTTCTTACGGCCAGGTGCTAGGGAGTCAGCAATGGGCGGAGTATCAGCCCCGAGAGCTTGGAACACATTATTCGCCGATCGCAGCGGGGCATTATCATGCCTGCGGAATCAAAGATGATGGCGTCACCGCTTGTTGGGGTGGGAATTTTACTCGCCAGATCTTGAACACCTTCAATTACGAGTATCGCACGCCTCAAAATGTGTCAGAACCCAACCAGTTTGTGTCAGTCCATCCTGGCCGTTTTCACACGTGTGCGCAGACCTCAGACGGCAGTCTTACGTGTTGGGGCGAGGGAGCGTATCTGAACGGCAACCCGTCCTATTCGAACCGCCAAGTCGAAACCGGACGCTCGTTCAAGACCGTCTCGGTCAATGGGATTTTTACATGCGGGTTAGATGGATCCAATCTTCTTGAGTGTCGGAGCGATGGTAACGGGCTTGGCGTGCTTGGTGTTGGCGACACAAAGGAGCAAGAGGCATGGACACGCGTGCCGGGCCATTGGTGGAAATACGATGGGGCCAACTTGCACGCTTGCGCATTGGACCTCGCAGGCGAGCTCTTCTGTTGGGGCTCCAATTATTCGGGGTCCGTCGGGCAACCGCTGCCCCCGGTTTTAGATGTCCCCACGGAGCTCCCTGATATCACTGTGGATGAAATCGCGATTTCCGAAGGCGCGATTTGTTGGCTCGAATCCGGGCTGGTTGCGTGCCGTGGCGAAGCCACCAATGGGCAACTTGGAGCGAATGCAGAATCACCAAGTGTTGGTGTTTTTGCGCTGCTGCCAGCTAAAACCTTCACCAAGATATACGCTCGAGGGCGAACAGTTTGTGCGCTCACCGACGACGGTGACCTCTATTGTTGGGGTATCAATTCAGGATTTGGCTTCGACGTGATTGGACGTCCCAACAAGGTCCCGCTTCCAACGCCAGTCCGAGATGTTTATCTAGGAGAGGACAAATTTCACGTGGTTGCGCATACAGACGGCGTGCACCGGTTTTGGAATAGCCAAGGCGCCGCCGTGACCTACCCAAATCTTTTTGGTGCGTGGGGGACAACCCGTGACGTTCAAGTCTACGGGAATACCCGAGTGATACTCGATGAGTTGAACCAACTTCAATGTGGCGGATCGCTGTGCGCTGAGGCGCCAGGTCTCTCTGACGTGAATTCGATTCACCTTCTGAACGACATGTTATGCGCTCTCGATGACTCTGGGGTGCTGCACTGTGTCCGCGAAATCAACACGATCGCGACGTGGGTCGAGGAGGATTGGCCGGAGACCTTCACCTCCGCGAGCAATGACGGCCGAACTTTATGCGCTCTCGATTCCGTCGGGGTCGCGTGCATGGGGGAGAATCGTTTCCAAGCCCAGCTGCTGCCGCCCGAGATTGAGTCGGCGCCCCTACACCGAATCCCTGGGACCGAAGGCGCTACCGCGGTCAAGGTCGGCTACAATAATGTGTGCGCGAAAATCGCCGCAAAATGGATGTGTTGGGGAAATAACGGAGCGGGGCAACTCACGAGAACCGAACTGGTCTTTCCGTCGCCGACTCCTGTGAGCCTTTAACGAAGTGCTTCGAGCGCCTTGAGAGGCAGGTAGGAAGTCTTGGTGCGCTCGTTATTGCGTTCAAAAAACACATCGAAGTCGACGTTTTGAAGCATCTTCCATTCGTCGGCTGTGACTTCCATGGCAATTCGAATTCGTGTGGAGCGGACACGCTTAGATTGACCCTGCTGGTGCTGGCGAACTGCGCTCATAAAAGACTCCGGTCTGAGTGGGTTACACCATGGTTATCGGCACCTTTTCTTGTGACTTTAGTCGAAGCCTTCTTTTCTGGTGCGCATCAAACTGGCAAGCGGCGCCTTTCTGAGGTAATTCTGCTGCCGTTTCACGCTTTAAGGACACGCATATGTACGATCTTATTGTCATTGGTTCAGGCCCTGGTGGTTACATCGCAGCTGTTCGCGCAGGCCAGCTTGGGATGAAAGTCGCATGCATCGAAAAGTACCAAACCTACGGCGGTACTTGCTTGAACGTCGGATGTATTCCGTCGAAAGCGTTGCTGGAATCCAGTGACAAGTTCGAACAAACTCACGAGCTTCTCAGCATTCATGGTGTCAACGTCAGCGATGTAAAGCTCGACCTGAACAAGATGATGGAGCGCAAGTACGGCGTGGTGAAGCAGCTCACCGACGGCATCAAGTACCTGTTCAAGAAGTATAAAGTCGACGGCATCACGGGCTTTGGTTCGATCGTCGACAAGACCCACGTCAAGGTGACGGCTGATGACGGTTCCGAGCAGGTCTTGGAAACCAAGAAGATCCTGATCGCCACAGGCTCCAAGCCGGCGAGCATTCCCGGAGTCGTCATCGACAAAGACCGAATCGTCGATTCGACCGGTGCGTTGACGTTCCCCGAGGTCCCCAAACACCTGATTGTGATTGGTGCCGGTGTGATTGGTCTTGAGCTCGGCAGCGTCTGGCGTCGACTTGGTTCGAAAGTCACTGTCCTAGAATACATGCCCAAAATTCTTGGGAATTCAGACGGGGAAATCGCCAAAGAAGCCAAGAAGCTTTTCGGAAAACAGGGCATTGAATTCCAACTGGACGTCAAAGTCACCGGCGCCAGCGTCAAGGGCAAGACAGCCACCGTCACCTACGAAGACAAAGCCGGCGCATCGCACGCGATCGAGGCCGACCGCGTGTTGTTATGCGTGGGTCGCAAGCCCTACACAGCCGGACTTGGGCTCGAGAACATCGGCCTTGAAACCGACAAACGCGGCTTCATCCACATCGACAAGAATTTCGAGACCAGCATCAAGGGCATCTACGCCATTGGAGACGTGATTCCTGGGCCGATGTTGGCGCATAAGGCTGAAGAAGAGGGCGTGGTTTGTATCGAGCGAATGCACGGCATCGGCGCTCATATCAACTACGACGCGATTCCAGACGTGGTTTACACCGAGCCCGAAATTGCCAGCGTCGGCAAAAACGAAGAGCAGCTCAAAGAAGCTGGCATCGAATACAAGAAAGGGAAGTTCACCTTCAACGCGAACGCCCGCGCCAAAGCCTTGGCCCATACCGAGGGATTTGTAAAAATTCTGGCCGACGCCAAGACGGACCGCATCCTGGGTGCGCAGATCATCGGGCCACGTGCCGGTGACTTGATTGCTGAACTTGCTGTCGCGATCGAATTTGGCGCCAGCGCCGAGGACATCGCACGCAGCTCCCACGCACATCCCACGTTGGCTGAGGTGGTCAAGGAAGCCGCGATATCGGTCAACGGACCTCCGCTCAACAGCTAAGCTTGGCTCTTGCGCGACAGCGCTTTGCTTTGATGGAGGCGGCTCTGAGGCGCCTTAGAACAGAGAGCTGAGAACCGAAAACCAAAAACAAAACGCGGGCCAAAGCCCGCGTTTTTGTTCTTACATTTCGAAAGCTTCGGCGAGCAATTTATTCTGCTCGATATCATGCGCGTCATGGTTGCCCGTCGCAGGACTCGCTGATTCCACTCGCCCGACGTACTTGGGCAGAATCTTGCCGTCGAAGAATTCGACCAGATTCGGGAACATGTAGTACCAAGCGCCCATATTCTTGGGCTCCTCTTGAACCCATCGAATATTGGTCACGCCTTTGTACGGCGCCAGTGCAGCTGCCAGTGCGTCGCGATCCAATGGGTAGAGCTGCTCGACCCGAATGATGGCCGTCTCGTCGAAGTTATGGTCTTCGGCGAATTGGATCAGGTCGTAATAGACCTTGCCCGTACACAGCACGACCCGCTTGACCTTCTTGGGATCAATCGAGGCGCGCGTTTCCCCGATGATGTGCTGGAATCCACGGTCCGTGAAATCCTCAAGGTCCGACACGGCGAGTCGATGACGTAAGAGCGACTTGGGCGTCATGACGACCAAAGGCTTGCGTTTTCGTCCTACGATCTGCCGGCGCAATACGTGGAAGTATTGAGCTGGGGTCGTCAAATTGCAGACAAACATGTTGTCTTCGGCCGAGAGCTGAAGGAATCGCTCAGGCCGTGCATTGGAGTGTTCCGGGCCCTGTCCTTCATAGCCGTGAGGCAACAACATCACGAGACCAGACAAGCGTTTCCACTTGTCTTCACCCGAGCTGATGAACTGGTCGATGATGACCTGGGCACCGTTGGCAAAGTCGCCGAACTGCGCTTCCCAGAGAACAAGCGACTCTGGAAAGTCCAGGCTGTATCCGTACTCATAACCAAGCACGCCTGATTCCGAGAGGACCGAGTTGTAGACCTCGAACCTCGAGTCGTTGGTGCTCAAGGTGCGAGTTGGCCAGAAACGTTCGCCGTTTGTGATGTCCGTCACCGCGGCATGCCGCTGAGAGAACGTTGCACGGACCACGTCCTGCCCGGTCAATCGAATCGATGTTCCGCTCGCGACAAGGCTTCCAAAGGCCAACGCTTCGCCAAATCCCCAGTCGACGGGCTTTTCGCCACGTGCCATCTCTTCGCGGCCTCGGAAGAGGCGTTGAATCGTACGGTGCGCGTTCACGTCTTCGGGAATACGACTCAGGGCAAGGCCGACACGCTCAATCTCGGCCCGGGTGACCGTCGTGTTCACGTCCTTGTAGCTTTCTTCGCCGCCCTCAAATTTGTTCCATACGCCGTCAAGCGTAGAGATAGGCGCGCGCTTTGGCTTGTCGTGAATCTCATCGAATACGCTGGCGTACTCGCCCATCTTATCATCCCATGCCTTCGAGACGAATTCGGCATAGGAGCCGTCGGCTTGAATGAGCTTGGCGCCGAACAACTCTCGAATGCCTTTGAGGCCATCGATGATTTCGTACATTTGCGGCTGGGTGAAGCGAGGTTCGTCGCCTTCGTTATGCCCGTAACGACGGTAACAAACGAGGTCGATGACGACGTCTTGCTTGAACTTCTGCCGATAAAGCATCGCCAGTTTCGCTACGCGGACGCACGCTTCGGGATCGTCGCCGTTCACGTGGAAGATCGGCACTTCCAGGATCTTTGCGATATCGGTCGAATAGGTCGTGGAGCGCGACTCTTCTGGGAGCGCCGTGAACCCAATCTGATTATTGGTCACGATATGAATGCAGCCACCCACCGAGAATCCATCGACGAGCGACAGATTCAACGATTCGGCAACGATGCCCTGACCACTAAATGCCGCATCGCCATGTAAGAGGACGGGAAGCACATCGCTGGGATTGCCTGGATATCGATCCTGTTTGGCGCGCGTTCGTCCCAGAACAACCGGATTCACAAACTCAAGATGGCTTGGATTGAAGGTCATCGAGAGATGAATCTTATGTCCATCGCGCGTCATGTAATCGGTCGAGTGTCCCATATGGTACTTCACGTCCGACGACCCAAGGTACTCCTCGGGGTTGGACGTTTTCTCGAACTCCGACAACATCGCCTGAGCGGGTTTGCCCATAATATTATGCAAGACGTTCAAACGGCCGCGATGCGCCATGCCGAGGATCGACTCACAAACACCAAGGCGTCCCGCTTCGTCGTACATCGCGGTCATCATTGGAATCAGGGCATCGCCACCGCTCAATGAGAATCGCTTGGCGCCTACATACTTAGTATGCAGAAACGTCTCGAATGCATCTGAGCGCACCAGATCTTTGTAGATCTCTTTGCGTTCTTTATCGCCGTCGATCGTCGCGTAGTTGGAGAGCTCGATTTGAACTCGTAGCCACTCGCGCGCTCCCGGATCGGGGATGTTCACAAACTCAACGGCGACTGACCCGCAATAGAGTTCCTGAAGGCGATCCACCACCTTTTGCAGAGTGCATGAGTTGTCTCCGAACAATTCGGGACAGTTCACGTTCACGTCCAGGTCTTCCTGGCTGAAGCCGTAATATTCTGGATCAAGCTCAGGAGGTCTTGAGCGACGCTCACGTTGCAGGGGATCGATCGCCGCGACCAAATGGCCATGAAGGCGGTAGGCCTGGATCATCGCTAAGGTTCGGGCCGCGAACTTCGTCGTCTGGCCCGGTGCTTTGACCGGTGTTCGGCTGATCGCAGGCGTGTACTCCGCTTCACTTGGCCCAGATAGGCCCTGAAACGAAGCGTTGAAGACGCCTTTGGGAGTAAAGGTAGGCTGAATCGAAGCCCCACCGTTGCGTTCTTTGCCAAAGTACTCGTCGAACAGTGGAACCCATGAAGGGTCGACTGAACTAGGGTCGATGAGATACTGGCCGTAGAGAGATTCGATGAATGGCAGATTTTCGCCGGATAACAACGTCATGGCTGAAACTCAGTTGTCCGAAGATATGATGCCCGCTTCTTGCGGGCGAGGTCGGATTTTCTACCACGAACTTAACAGGGGGTTAAGTGCAAGAGCAAAAAAGACGCCCGATTTGCATCTTAACCGTGAGTGCCGGCCACACGTGCAACGACCTTCAGTCGTTGACACCCCAAAATCAGCGTGCTAAATCGCGCCCGACTCCCTGCCGGCCCCACTCGGGTTGGCCTTGCTAAGCGACACAGGTTTCCATGTTCGCAAATACCTTTATTTTCGCCTCAGCGGCCATCGACTTTGACGCAACACTTGTCATCGAGATGTTCCTCTTTCTGGCGCTCTTTCTGATCCTGAAGCCACTTCTCTTTACCCCTTTCCTCAAAGCGATGGACGAACGTCATCAAGGCTTAGAAGGATCCCGTGAAGACGCCGAGGAATTCGATTCCCGCGCAGAACGTGCTTTGAACGAATACGAAAAGAAGATCCGCGACGCACGGCGTGAAGCTTCAGAGATTCGTGACTCCCTGCGTACGCAAGGACAGGCAGAATACAAAGATCTGGTGGACGAGGCTCGTGAAGAGTTCTCGATCAAGATCGAAGGCGAGCGCCAAAGCATCAGCGTTCAGCGTGAAGACGCGGTGAAGCAGCTTCAAGGCCGCGCCGAAAGTCTCGCAAATACAATCGTCGGCAAGATTCTGCCCAGCGCCTGAGGAGACTCGATGAAAAACTATTCGTCGCTGATCGCACTCACGACACTCCTTCTTTCCGCACCTGCTTATGCAGCTGGCGGACACGTCGAAGGTTTTGATTGGGGGCATTTTGGTGCCACCTCTCTCAACTTCGTGATCTTTATCATCGCCCTCGTCTATTTCGCAGGCCCCGGCCTCAGAGCGATGTTTGACGAACGTCGCGAAAAACTTCTGGCCGATCTGAACGAGGCCAAGCGCCTTCGTGAAGCCGCTGAAGCGAAGTTTGACGAGTACACCCGTCGCCTGGACGCTCTCGATGACGAGCGCAAACAGCTTTTGGACGAGTACCACTCACAGGGCGAAGCCGAAAAAACTCGCATGGTCAACGACGCCAAAAAGCAGGTCGAAAAAATGCGAGCCGACGCCGAGTTGGTGATTCAACAAGAACTTCGTAAAGCAGTTCGCGCCATCGAGGAGCAGGCCGTAGATATGGCACTCCAGATGGCCGAAAAACGCGTCCAAGAAAAACTCGATCCATCCACGCACAACGCCCTCATTGACGGCTTTGTGGGTGATCTTAAGTCCATCAAGTCGGTCGCCTGACTGGGAGTCCTATGAAGCACCCTGCATCCAAGCGATACGCCAAAGCTTTTCTCGACATTGGCATCGAACTCGGCAACCACAAGGCCCTTCAAAGCCAGTTGCGAGACCTTGCTAGCGTTTTCCTGAAAAGCACGGAATTCCGCGCTGTTGTTTCCAATCCAAGCATTCGAATCGAAGAACGCCGCGCCACTTTGCGCGCCATCGGTCAGAAAGCGGGTTGGAGTCCAATGATGGTCAATCTTGCACTTTTGCTTGTTGATAAAGACCGCATGAAGTACGTCGGCGATATCGCCGATGAACTCGACCGACAGGTTGATCTTCATGACGGCAACGTTCGGGCAACCGTCACTACGGCGACCAAGCTCGAACTCGCACAAATCGAACGTATCAAGAGCGCTCTGGTTGCCATGACAGGCAAGCAGGTCATCTTGACGACCGAAGTCGACCCATTGTTGATCGGCGGTGTGACCACACGAATCGGGGATAAAGTCCTCGACGGTTCGGTTCGCACTCAGCTCAGCACCCTGCGTCAAACTATTCTAGAAGAAGTTTAATCAGTTCCACCTCATCGAGGCATTGAGATGGCAATTAATATTGAAGAGATCAGCTCGATCATCAAAAACCAGATCGAGAACTACGACAAACGCGTTGAAGTCAGCGAAACCGGAAGTGTGATTTCGGTCGGTGACGGTATCGCCCGCATTTACGGACTTGAGTCCGCAATGGCAGGCGAGCTCCTCGAGTTTCCACATAACGTTTTCGGCATGGTTTTGAACCTTGAAGAAGACAACGTTGGTGCGGCACTTCTGGGCAACGAGTCGATGATCGTCGAAGGCGACACAGTTAAACGAACGGCTCGAATTGTCGACGTACCCGTGGGCCCAGCGCTCCTCGGTCGTGTCGTCAATGCGCTTGGTGTTCCGGTCGACGGCAAAGGCCCGATCGAAGGCACCGAACGCCGTCGTATTGAAGTGAAGGCTCCGGGCATCATCGCTCGTAAGTCAGTGCATGAACCATTGCAGACCGGCCTTAAAGCCATCGATTCGATGGTTCCGATTGGGCGTGGTCAGCGCGAGCTCATCATTGGTGACCGTCAGACGGGCAAAACTGCTGTTGCGATCGATACGATCATCAACCAGAAGCCCCTCAACGTGAAATGCATCTACGTCGCGATCGGCCAGAAAGAGTCCACCGTGGCTCAGGTGGTCGAGAAGCTTCGCCAGCACGGCGCGCTTGAGTACACCACGATCGTAACCGCAACTGCTTCGGAGTCAGCTCCGCTTCAGTTCCTCGCGCCCTACACCGGTGTGACGCTTGGCGAGTACTTCCGTGATAACGGCCAGCACGCGCTCATCATTTATGATGACCTTTCGAAACAAGCTGTCGCTTACCGTCAGTTGTCGCTTCTTCTTCGTCGCCCACCAGGCCGCGAAGCGTATCCTGGCGACGTGTTCTTCATCCACAGCCGCTTGCTTGAGCGTGCGGCCAAGATGTCGGACGAGTTGGGTGCAGGAAGCCTCACAGCGCTGCCGATCATTGAGACGCAGGCTGGTGACGTTTCGTCATACATCCCAACCAACGTGATTTCGATTACGGATGGTCAGATCTTCCTTGAGTCCGACTTGTTCAACGCCGGTGTACGACCAGCAATCAACGTCGGTATCTCGGTGTCACGCGTTGGTGGTGCGGCTCAGGTCGGCGCCATGAAGAACGTTGCGGGTACTCTGAAGCTCGACCTCGCACAGTACCGTGAGCTTGAAGCCTTCGCTCAATTTGCTTCTGACCTCGATAAGGTCACGCAGAATCAGCTGGCCAAGGGTGAACGACTCGTCGAGATCCTCAAACAAGGTCAATACTCTCCGTTGGACGTGGCAAAACAGGTTCTCCTGATTTTCGCTGCGAACACGGGCTTCATCATGGAACTCGCCGTGGGTGAGTTGCACGATTTCGAAACGGGGCTCTACCCCTACTTCGAATCCAAGGACAAGGAGTTCTGGGAGAAGATCAAGGCTGACAAAAACTTCGGCAAGAAAGCCGGAACTGACGGCCAGAGTGAGACTACCGCGACTGCCATGAAGCTTCTTGGACAATACACCAAGGAATTCAAGGCTGACCGCAAGCAGGCCGCGGCCGAGTGATCTGGAGTGATCCATGCCTAATTTGAAGGACATCCGAAAGCGTATCGCTTCGGTCAAGAACACGCAGAAGATTACCAGCGCCATGAAAATGGTTTCAGCTGCTAAGCTTCGGCGTGCTCAGGAACGTGCCGAGTCTGCGCGTCCATACGCACTTAAGATGAACCTCGTCATCTCTAGTGTCGCCGGGCGTGTAAAGGACTCGACCAATCCATTGCTGCAATCCAACGAGAATCCTAAAAAGGCGCTTGTACTGGTGATCACCAGTAATCGCGGCCTTTGCGCTGGTTTTAATGCCAACGTCTTCAGAACCCTGACCCGGTTCATGAAGGATCAGACCGGCCTGGGCGTCGAGGTTCACCTCGCCACTGTCGGTCGCAAGGGCGACCAATATTTCCGCACTCGTGAAGTTCAGGTCATCAAGAACTACACAGACGTGATTGGTGCTGTCTCGTATGCGAAGGCCAAGGTCCTTGCTCAAGACGCCATCGAACATTTCACGTCGGGTCATTACGATCGCGTTTACGTGATCTACAACGAGTTCGTGTCGGCGATTAATTATAATACGATCGTCCACCCGCTCCTGCCGCTCAGCCTTGACGACCTCTCATCCGATTCGTCGGACGATGCTGCAAGCGAGTACATCTTCGAACCGGACGAGAATACGCTCCTTGAGCAACTTCTTCCGTCCAATATCGAAGTGCAGATCCTTCGGGCTCTGCTTGAGGCGGAAGCCAGTGAGCACGGTGCTCGAATGGCCGCTATGGACAACGCGACTACGAATGCAAGAGAGATGATCTCGTCGCTGACGCTGCAATATAACCGTGCACGTCAGGCATACATCACGAAAGAGCTCGTGGAGATCGTCTCCGGCGCTGAGGCGCTTAAAGGCTAATTTCAAAACACACTGATTTTTGAAGCGAGATATACAAATGGCTGCAGAACCGACAACCGCCGGCATGAAGCACGGCAAGATTATTCAGGTCATTGGACCAGTCGTCGACGTGGCATTCCCGTCCGACTCCGTCCCTCCGATCCTGACCGAATTGCGCGTGACCAATCCCGGTATTTCCACCAAAGAGTGGAACCTGGTGCTTGAGACCGCACAGCATCTTGGTGAAGGCGTCGTTCGCGCGATCGCCATGGACTCGACTGATGGTCTGGTTCGTGGAATGGCCGCAAAGAGCACGGGAAGCTACATCACCGTACCTGTCGGTCGACAGGTTCTGGGGCGTATCCTTAACGTGACAGGCGACCCCGTTGACGAAGTTTCGATCATTGAACTCAATGACGGATCTTTGGTTCGCGGCATCATTTCGGATGAAGGCGAAACCGCGATCACCGTGAAAGTCCGTAACTCGAAAGACGTTCACTCGTTTACCGAGCAAAAGGTCTCGCGCGGCAACATCAAGCTGATCAAGCCTCTCGAAGGCAATACGCGCTGGCCCATCCACCGCAAGCCTCCGACGTTTGAAGACCAGTCGACTGCTGCCGAGATGTTCGAAACGGGCATCAAAGTTATCGACCTCCTCTGCCCCTACGCAAAGGGCGGTAAAATTGGTCTCTTCGGCGGTGCCGGAGTGGGCAAAACCGTTCTGATTCAGGAACTCATCAATAACGTCGCCATGAGCCACGGTGGTTACTCCGTGTTCGCTGGCGTCGGTGAGCGTACCCGCGAAGGGAACGACCTTTATTTCGAATTCCTTGAGTCGGAAGTGCTTGCACCAAACGGCGACTGGGAAAACTCGAAGGCAGCCCTGGTGTTCGGTCAGATGAACGAGCCACCCGGAGCCCGCGCACGAGTTGCTCTTTCGGCCCTTACGATGGCTGAATACTTCCGCGACGAAGAAGGCCGAGACGTGTTGTTGTTTGTCGACAACATCTTCCGCTTCACTCAGGCTGGCGCCGAAGTGTCGGCTCTTCTGGGTCGAATTCCTTCTGCTGTGGGTTATCAGCCTACGCTGGCCACCGAAATGGGCCAGTTGCAGGAGCGAATCACGTCAACGAAGAAGGGGTCGATTACGTCGATTCAGGCCATTTACGTGCCTGCCGATGACCTTACAGACCCTGCTCCTGCGACCACGTTCTCCCACCTTGATGCGACGACCGTGTTGTCGCGTCCTTTGTCGGCACTTGGAATTTATCCGGCCGTGGATCCCTTGGATTCATCAAGCCGTATTCTTTCACCCGACGTTGTTGGTGAGGAACACTACGAAGTTGCTCGTGCCGTTCAGTCCATCCTGCAGCGCTACAAAGAGCTTCAGGACATCATCGCTATCCTGGGTATGGATGAGCTTTCGGACGAAGACAAAACGACCGTTGAGCGCGCTCGAAAGATCCAAAAATTCTTGTCGCAGCCGTTCTTCGTGGCCAAGCAGTTCACGGGTATGGACGGCAAGTACGTCAAACTCGAGGACACGATCGCAAGCTTCAAGTCACTCGTGGCTGGTGAAGTCGACGATCTCTTCGAGCAAGCGTTCTACCTTGTGGGTACGCTTGACGAAGCTCGTGAGAAGCACGAGCGTTTGGCTGCCGAATTGGAAAAGAAATAACCTAGAGGATCTCTCATGGCAGAAAAGCTGACAATTGAGGTCGTAACGCCCGAGCGTGCGGTTCTCTCAGGCGAAGCAGAAGAAGTGATTCTTCCGGGAAGCCAAGGCCAGATGGGTATCCTTCCCGGCCATCTTCCGCTTCTTTCAGCCCTGGGAATTGGCCAGATGGTCGTAAAAGGCCTATCCGGTGGCGGCGAACGCAAGTTCTTTGTCGATGGTGGCTTTGTCGAAGTCCTTCCCAATAAAGTGACCGTTATGACGGAAGCTTGTGATGGGTTTGACGAAATCGATGCTGCTCAAGCGCGCTCAGCGATTGAGATCGCAGAAAAAGAGCTGCTGGAGATCGAGGAACGCTCGAAAGCTGAAGAGGTTGAAGAAGACGTCATGGCGCGTCATCACGACGCTCTTAAACGAGCTCGTGTTCGACTGATGATGTCTCAGGGTGAAGAATAAGTTCGTAACGATCAGGCTCAGGCCGAAAAAAAGCCGCTCATTTGGGCGGCTTTTTTTTGCCCAGATTTTCCGGCCTTAAATCTATCGAAGCTTTGTATTTGAGAGTTCCCCGCCTGGGATTGCCACCGATACAAAACCGATGGCTTGCTCAATATCCGCCCTTGGCGCTTCGCCGACGGGTTCGATGCGCACCACCGTGGAATTCTTGTAGTACGCAATCGCAGGAAGAACAGTGGTTCCGAACACGTTTCGGATATCGTCTTTCGTGGGACAATCGTAGACCGAAACCGAGAGCGTGATGCCATCACGCGTAACCTTTCCGCTTTCGAGTTTCACCGAACCAAATTCGCTGGGGACGATCTGGCCGAGCTCCCAGCCGCCTTCGGATAGTGCCTCGAAAGCGAGTTTTGCGTCGCCCTTGGCCGTTATGACCACCCCTGAATCGGCACCAAGCCGTGGTTTCACCAGAACGAAAAAAACAGCGACAACAGCGACCAATAAGAGCACCCCGAGAAAAATCCCGAGCATGATATTGATTGACGATTTCGCTGCCGGTGCTGGTCGCGGCGTATAGACGGGGGCTACGTTTGCAGGGCGAGGCGCTGGACGTTCTGCCGTCAAAGTTGGTTCTGAATGCGTCGCGGGCATATGGCTTGGTGGCGCCAAGACCGGTGCTGGCGCGTGCGTCGCAGGTGCAGGTTCATTCACCGGACGGTCGAGTTCCAAATTCGAGAAATCCAACGCGGCAAGGCCGGTCGGTTTTTCGGCTTCTGGAGCAACTTCTTTGTCGTCCATGCCGATTCCAACCCCGCCTGCGAGCCAGTGGGAGTCTTCATCGACAGTGTTGGACATAGAATTCCTGCGAGCCTCCTCCACTGGGTCATAGTCGGATCTGATTTGGGCCGCTTTGGACGCCAAATTCTGACTGCGCTCGGCTTCCAATTGCCGCTTTAGATCTTCGGCCTCTTTTTTGAGTCGTCGCTCCTGCTGCAGCGCCGCTAGTTTCCGGCCTTCTTCAACAGGGTCGACCTCCCAGCTGAGCGTGGTCTCTTGCAGCGGACCGGCTGGAAGCCTGACAACATCGGTCCAACCATGATCGCTCATGATCTTGTCGATCTTGGCACACAGGACATCCGAGCCTGCCGGGCGGCCATCGGGGGTTTTTGCCAGAAGTGACTGCACCAGATCATCGATATCTTTCGGCACGTGGGGCGCCAGATCTCGCACGCGAGGGGGCGGATCCTGGACGTGGCGGATCATCAATTTCACGACCGACGCTTCCACGAAGGGCAGTCGTCCACACAGCATCTCGAAGAGCAAAACCCCCACGGCATAAAGGTCCGACGCCGGCGTGACGGTTTGGCCTCTGGCTTGTTCGGGCGCCATGTATTGCGGAGTGCCGCATACGGTGCCCATTTGGGTCAGATCCGAGGAGTTCGTTCGAGCGACACCAAAGTCGAGAACCTTGTATTGAACAGTCCCATCGGCGAGTCGTGCTGCGAGGATATTATCGGGCTTCAGGTCGCGGTGAACGACTCCTTTCGCGTGGGCCTCGATCAGTGCGGACGCCACTTGTCTGGCCATCTCAAGCGCATGGCGCGGCAGGATTTGTTTCTTTCCGAAGAGCTGCGAAATCGGTCGTCCGTTGACGAACTCCATCGCAAGGTAGAGCCGACCGGCGCTCTCACCGTAGTCGACCAGCCTAACAATATTGGGGTGATTGAAACTCGAAATCAGTCGAGCCTCGCGTTCAAATCGAGCCCGCAGTTCTGGGTCCTTTGCGAATTCGGGACGAACGATTTTGATCGCCACTTCGCGATTAATCGAGGTCTGGATGGCCTGGTAGACCTTCCCCATTCCGCCTTCGCCCAACACACCTGTGATTCGAAAACGTCCATCGATCGCGGAGCCGATCGCGATGGCATCGATGTCGTCGGGAGTGATGGGAACAACGTTCGTCTGAGAAAACGCGTCGCTCTCTTCATCAAGACCTTCGGATTCTTCTTCCTGCGTGTTGTTTCGAAATTGAAGCATTTCGCCGGCTCGACTCAATATGGAGCCGGGTGCGCGGTGGGTCCCTCCGTCTGCGCCGTTGAAAGGGATCGCTAAGCGGTCGGTGGCATCGTCGAGATCGGGCAGCTCTGGTCGGTCCGAATACTGAAAACCAGCGGCGCGTTGAGTGTGGTTAAAGCCACTCACCATCTCTGTGTCGTCAAAGTCGTCATCACCGTTCGACATCGATTATCCGTTGTGTCTGTTTAACCAAGGGAGGATAGCAGACCAATTTGGCGGAGAATACCCCTAGTTGTCAGACCTTATTCAGATATCGGTTCGTAGAGCTGAAAGTTTTGCACAAAAAGGAACATGGGCATCTCTCCCTGAGACGTTAGCGCCGCTCCGCAACCGAGCTGAAGTGCGTCTCCTGACAGCAGATTTCGTCGATGGCCGGGGGAATCCAGCCAACCCTGGACCACGTATTTTGCCACGCTTCGATAGGTGTGTGGCCCGATCACAGGGCCATCTGGCGTCACCGAGAAGCCCCCTTGTCGAACGTACACCGGCGTGCCGTTGGGGACGGGATATCCCTGAATTAGCGCGAGATTTTCTGCGATAAAGGGGTTTTTAACTCCCGAATTTCTTGCGCGGATCTCTGGCGTCTGCTGCGACGGGTCCGTCGGGTGCTCATGGGCAAAAAATTGATCACGCGACATGGTTTTGGCGTACTCCCGTCCTGTAAATTCGAGTTTGGGATGGTGGGTTACAAGCTTGGCACCATTGGCTGCCCGCGCTTCGTTGGAAGCCAACAAACATGCGGCCCCGAGTCGGTCGTAGTCGATTGCCCGAAAGTTGATTATTGCGTCGTAGGCCGAGTCCGACAGCCGGTTGTGCTCGGTGAGCACGGTGTTGCTGGTGGGGCCGGCACAAGCGCTGAGGCTCGCCAGAGTGAAAATCACGAGGAAAAACCCCAGAGATTTTAAACGATGAAATTCTGATTTGTCAGGCATGGTCAGGGGTCGCTCCGTTGCGCCACAAGGGTGGATTCTATAGTTTGACCGCGGTGAATGCTACCGGAGTCCTGATGCACCGCTTTCTATTTATTGCCGTTTTCTGTTGCGCGTGTTCGCCGGACTTGGCCTTGGAGCCACCTCCAAAAACCGTTCGCGCGTTATGGAACCCCGCGACAGGGGCGCTTCCTTCCCCAACGAATCTCGTAAGGGATAATTCGGCCCAGAAGCTGGTACTCCCGATCGACTCCGACCTGCCCGCGGCCGAGCAAGAATTTCGAAAATATCTGAATTTCTTGGACGGTTTTCCGCTGCAATCGACGCTCACGGTTCCGGTCTCTGGGGAACTTGCAGAAGGTACGGTTTCTCCGGCGCTGCTCATGACCGATCGAGATTCACTTGAAGTGGTGCGACTTGATGTCAGCATCGATGGGGCGAATCGCGTGATCCGGGCCAAAGGCAGACCCATCGACGGGGGGCTGGGCGCGAGCTTCGAGCCGGGCCGGACCTACGTTTACGGGCTTGTGGGTTATGAAACAGGGGCGAGCGGTGCGTTTGGAGAGCCACTGATCGCAGATCCGGCATTCTATTTTGTGCGTTCCGAAGCGTCACTTCTGGATCATCCCAGCGCGGTTCCTGGCGAGGGCCGCGCCCAAAAGAAAGAGGTTGCGGCTGCGCTCGACGAGATTCGAGTAGACTTCATTTCGCTCTTTGAGGTCATGGCATGGCGCGGCATTCCAAAGAATCAGGTCGCCGTGGTCGGCGAGTTTACCACCACAAACCGGCCCTCTATTTGGTTCGACCCCGATGCATCGGAGATTCCGATTCCCAATGATATTCTGCGAAATATCATCACCGGAAAGGTCGAAGTTCCAGAAGACGCAGAAGACGACGAGACCACCCAAAAAGTTAAAGCCCAATACAATCGACATTCGGGGTTTTCGACGTCTGGCGCCCTTGTCGCGCGAACGACCGGGCCCGTCGATCGCGCTTCAGTGAATGCCGATACTGTTCGTCTTTTTGCAATGAAGGACGGGGCTGTCGTTGAAATCATCGATGTCGAGCGCGGCGTTTTGGACGACGGCCAGTCGATCTACATCAAACCCCGGCTGGCCCTGGAAGACGGGACCTTTCACGTGGCGATCATCTCGGGCGTCACCGTCGCGGGTGCCTTGGCTGAATCCCAGCCTCTGGCGGCGTTGCTGCGTCTAAGGGCCAATCTTGTCGAAGACGGGAAGGCTCAGGTGGGTGTGCTGGATGATGAATCGGCGGCCAAATTGGAGCCAGTTAGGCTGCAGATGGCGCCAATACTCGATGAACTCGAAAGCCGCGGGATTTACCGGGAGTCGATCTCAGCCGCGATTCCGTTTACCACCGTCTCGGCCGTCAACTATTTGAATGGGCTTCGAAACGAGTTGTATCAGAAGGATATCCCGGCCGAGGTCCGCAACACTCTGGAAAAAACGCCCGTGGAAAGGGGGCTGCCCATCATCATGCGCGACGTGCAGACGATCGTCAGCGGAGACATGACGATTTTGGATCACCTTGATCCCGCCACTCAGGCGTTCCGCACGGATGGGGCGACTGTGCTTGGGTCTACCCCCTTTGTGTTGACGATTCCCGAGTCCGCGACCCCTGGTGTCCCCATTCCAGTCGTCCTTTTCGGGCACGGTCTGTTTACGAGCCGCGAGCTCGCCTACATGATCGCCAATCGACTTGCTCAGGCGGGATACGCGGTATTTTCGATGGATTTCCCGTTTCATGGGGAGCGTACGCCGTGTACGCAGAACCTAGACTGCAAGGATAACGGCGTCTGTGACGAGCTTGGGCATTGTATTTTGCCCGATGGCTCACGCGGTGAATTGAATTCGGTTGCCAGTCCCTTCCCTAACGGCCCAGTGTGGCCCGCGGTTAGCGGCGCCAAATTTGTCGATATCGAAGACATCTCGTCTTCCCCCGACCATTTTGCACAATCCTTGTCTGATTTATGTCAGTCGTTGCGGGTGATTCGCAGTGTCGACTGGGCCGGACTTTCTGGAGGCTATGTTCTGGACGACCAGGATGTTGTGTATCTGGGCATGAGTCTGGGCGGCATCATGGGGGCGATTCTTGCGGGGGTTGAGCCCGACATTAAGTCGTTTGCGCTCAACGTTGCTGGTGCGAATCTTTTTCAACTTCTTGAAACCTCGCGCTCGTTTGTGACTGCGCTGGAAACGGTTTTGGATGAACGCGGAATTCAAAAAGATACCGACGAGTATTTCAAATTCGAAAACGCGCTGCGGTGGCTTCTGGACCCGGTGGATCCCCTGAACGTCATTCATCATGCGACGTTTACCCCGCACGAATACGAAGACCCCAACGGTGTGATGCGCCCATTTCCGCTTAAACGTGTGATTATTCAGATGGCCGAAGGCGACCTCGTGGTTCCCAATTCATCCTCGCGTTCGCTCTCTGAGCGGGCTGACGTTCCGTTACAGATTTACACGCCGTTGATCTCTAACCACGCGTTCTTATTCGATCCGACCTCGTTGGAGGGCGCTCGCGCACGTAATGCCGTCGTGGAGTTTTTTGATGCGCGGTAAATTATTTGTTTTGATTTTGATATTATTTTGGGCAAGCGATGCGGCGGCCGCAGGGTTTGCGGTGGCTGAACAAGGCGCGGCTGCCTTGGGGCTAGGCAATGCCGTGACCGGTGTCCCCGAGGCTGCCGGCGCCGCAATATTCAATCCAGCGGCCCTTTTGGTGACTCCCGGACTGGGTGTTTCGCTTTCAGGATCCGCCGTGATGCCATTCCTTACGCACACCTATACGCAAGACACCGATTCCGAGTTCCATGTGGCCACAGTCCCCGCATTATCGGTGGATTTTACCCGTGCCGGAAAAATTCGTTATGGCGGGGGCATTGGATTTAATGTGCCTTTTGGCGCCAGTCTGGCCTGGCCCAAAACCTGGCCCGGACGATTCGATGTGACCTCGATTTCCCTGCAGGTTTTTGAAATTTCTGGGAATTTTAGCCTCGGGTATTTTGCAGATGATTTTAGCATTTCGATTGCGGCCGGTCCCCGATTTTTGAGGTCGACCGTCGAGCTTGAAAAGACGATCGACGCAGTCGACTCCGAGGGCTTTGTTCATCTGGGGGGGGCGGCAAATGCCGTGTCTTTTCAGGCTGCGCTTTTTGCGTCCTACCAAGATTTTGGCCTAGGCTTGAGCTACCGGCCCGGCACCAAGCTTGAGTATTCTGGAGATGCCGACTTTTCGCAGATCCCCATCGAGCTTTCTTTTGCGGCTCATGACCAAGCAGTAACGACTTCTGTGGATTTGCCTGATCGTATCGCGGGCGGGGTCAGCTATGACCTTGGCGTAGGCCGTGTGTCGGCTGATTTGGAATATTTTGGATGGAGTTCGTTCGAATCCTTCGGCATCAATTTCGAAGATCCGAACACGCCAGACGTCGATGAACCACGGCATTGGGACGACACATTGACCCTGCGGGCGGGGTACGAACATCGCGAATTTAGTTTCCCATTAAAACTTCGCGGAGGATTGGCCTGGGACCCGACTCCATCACCTCATCATACACTTTCGCCGACCTTGCCTGATGGCAATCGGGTGGTGATTGCGGCGGGTGCCACGTGGGATTTTTCTCCAGCCATCTCAGCCGATCTTGGTTTTTCGCATGTGATCGTTTTGGAAAATAAAGCTGAGGGCGATGAAGTTCTTCCGGGAAGTTATCGCGGCTTCGCCGAGGTCGTTTCCGTGGGCACCCGCATGGTGTTTTAGGCGGCTAGCTGTGCTCACGGCTCACGGCTCACGGTCTGCGTCCACCGGTCATAAATATCGGTGAATTTCCCCAGATTCGCATCGCACCACGCCCGCGGATTCAGGGCCATTTCGGGTCGTTCGAACGCGAAGAACGGACACAAGACACGAAGGGCGATGGGTTGTGGTCCAAACGGTAGGTCATGCAAGGGCATTGCGAGATAACCGTCCATATTCGTCGCTGGTGAGATGATGTCGTAATCTTTGACTCCGCCCGACACCTCCGAGTCATGGGCGATGCTGGCGAGCATGTGTAAGTGCTTGACCATCGCCACATCTGAGGGGCCAAAGGCGGCGAATTCTGCGAAAATAGTCGCATTTTCTTCGGACCCGTTTTTTGTGGCGACCCGTCCAAACCCAGCGGTGACATATAAAATGACGTGGGCGCACTCAAAACACAGAATGCGGCATGGAATCTCAGTTTCAAGCAATATCGAGTCAAAAAAACGAAACTGAGAACCACGGAAATCGACGGCGGCCAGGTCGGCGACGAGGAGCGAGTACATCTCGAAATCGGTTTGGGGCCAAGTGACGGCCGGGTGCTGTGCCTCTAGGCTTTGGCTTCGCAGGTGAACTGCGAGCTCTTCGTCGTTGTGTTCGGCCTGCCAAACGATCGCGGGTGAGTCGTCAAACCACATCGGAGCGATCAGCTCGTCAACGATTCCACGGAAAACGGCTGTCATCGTGGCGCGGTAACACCGTTCGGCAGCAAACACGTCAACATGGGCGCAGTGGGCATGGATATTCGGCTTGCCCACATAATGAGGCATTCCATAGGTCCTGCAGATGGTCTCTTCGTTTTGGGTGGTCAGCAGGTCGATCCATGGCAGCGGTCCACCCATCCCGGCGTTGAATTCTCGGAGAAAACGATCTGCGGGTTTTACACAGGCAGCGGCCTTGTGCAGAACCACCGCGCTGCCCCCGGCGTTCAACAGCTGCGCGACCACCTCCCCGACCGCATCCATCAGCCCCCCCTCGAATCGTTGGATGGCAGACTGATAGTATCCCGTCAGATCCGCATCGACACTGATCCATGCGCCACTGGTGACGGTTGGGAGAAGCCGGGTATCGAGTTCTTCTTGCGGCATCATCTGCAGATGTAGTTTCCACTGACACGGCACGCCACGGTGTTGGCGTTCGCGTTCCAAGTCGGTTGACCCCATGGTCTTTTCCCATGCCGCTGCCGCCGATTTGGTGTCGCTGAACAATACAGAAATATCGTATTGACGATGTATAAACATTTGGACTCCGATCATTGGCGGTATTTTGGCCGAACCGGAAGGAACGAACAATGGCGACACACCTCCTCACCATCGAGTCGAATTTCACACGACCTGGGGTTGGCACGATCTTATTGCCCTATTTGGACGTGAACCCACCCGTGCCCCGCGACCAGCCATTCGAGGTGGAGCTACGAGGGCTGCACGGCGTGACTTTGGTCCAAGCCATTGCGCGAGATTCCACAGTTCACGAGTTTGTCGGGGGTACTCAAACAAAGACGTTCATCGAACTCCTAAAGGCGCCGGGGTTCGATCTGGCAGGGGTTGAGGTGTGGTTGCGGGCGTGATGAGGTGAAGTCGGTGAGTGCCATGGAGCTGTTTCGATGCGCGAAAATCGACACCGCGTTCTGGCCCCAGTATTGCTTGATTTCGGCCGTGTTTGCATGGAAATCGGGCTCCCCAGCCCGACCGCGCACCTCGACGAGTCGGACAAGAAAGACTACCCTATGGCCCCCACCAGCTCAGGGATGAGACATGGCCGATTTCGTCCACTTGCACGTTCACACACAGTACTCACTGCTCGATGGCGCCATCCGGGTGCCAGAGCTCATGAAACAGGTGGAAGCCCTGGGGATGAGCGCGGTCGCGATGACCGACCACGGCAACATGTACGGGGCGGTCGACTTCTATAAGTCGGCTCGAAAGAGAGGGCTCAAGCCCATCATCGGGTGTGAAGCCTATATTTGCCTCGAGCCCTACGCCGAGGCCAAAGAGCCAAAATCCTACCACCTCACGATCCTTGCTCAGAATCTTCAAGGTTATAAAAACCTGATGTTTTTGAACTCGATGGCGTGGCTGAATGGCGTGCATGAACGCACGAATATTCCGCGCTTCGATTTCGATCTTTTGTCTCAGCATTACGAAGGACTGATCGTCTTGTCGGGCGATTTGGGCAGCGAAATCAATCAGTACGTGTTGAAGGGCGACCTGGATAAGGCCAAAGAAACGGCGATTCGGTACCGAGATTTGCTGGGCCCCGAGCATTATTACCTTGAGATCATGGACAACGCGCTTCCCGAACAGGAGAAGTGCAACGACTTCCTGGTCGCGCTCGCCGACGAGCTCAAGATTCCACTGGTTGCGACCAATGACTGCCATTACCTCAAGCGCAAGGACGCTCAGGCTCACGGCATCTTGATGGCCATCCAGTTGGGCCGCACGATCGACCGTGAGCGCATGATGTCGCACGGCGTCGACCAGCTTTATGTGCGAAGCGCAGACGAGATGCATGCGGCTTTTGCTCATGTTCCAGGGGCTTGCGAAAATACGGTCAAAATTGCGGCGATGTGCGACCTTGAGATCCCGCTCGGTGACGTGTTTTTGCCGCTTTACGATATCCCCGAGGACTTCAAGGCCGAACATAAGTTTGTCGACCCGCTCGAAGGTATCGCGCTCTATTTCGCCCATGTTGCCCGCGAGGGCCTTGATGGGCGTTTTGCGGAATTCAAAGACCTTGGGATCGAAGTCGACGAAGACGCGTATCGCGCTCGACTTGAGCTTGAGATCGGCGTGATCGTGGGGATGGGTTTCCCTGGCTATTTCCTGATCGTCTGGGACTTCATCGGTTGGGCTAAAAAACAAGAAATCCCGGTCGGTCCCGGTCGTGGTTCAGGTGCAGGGTCGATCGTCGCCTATTCGATGTTGATCACGGACCTTGACCCGATTCCGTACGAGCTGCTTTTCGAGCGATTCTTGAATCCAGAACGCGTGTCGATGCCCGACTTCGACATCGATTTTTGCATGAATCGACGTGGCGAAGTCATCGATTACGTGACGCAAAAATATGGGACCTCAAATGTGGGGCAGATTGTCACGTTCGGGCAGCTCAAAGCGCGCGCCTGTATTCGTGACGTGGGTCGAGCATTCGGTTTGAGTTTTGGCGACACAGACCGCATCGCTAAGCTCGTGCCGGAAGAACTCAATATCACGCTTGAGAGCGCGCTCGATCAAGAGCCGCGCCTTCGTGAGTTATGCGCTGAAGATCCGACCGTAAAAGATTTGTTCGATATTTCTTTGTCGCTCGAAAACCTGAACCGTCATGCAGGTATGCACGCAGCCGGTATCGTGATTTCGGAAGAACCACTTTGGCATTATGTGCCGATTTGCCGTGGTGCAAATGGCGAAATTGTTACGCAATTTGCCAAGAGTGAAGTCGAAGAAGCGGGTCTGGTTAAATTCGACTTTTTGGGTCTTAAAACCCTGACCGTGATCGATGACGCTGTGCGTTTGATCAACGCCCAGCGCAAGGTCGCAGGCGAAGAACCCTTCGATTTACGCCGCATTCCGATGCATGACCCTGCGGTCTTCAAGATGATTTCTGCCGGTGATACCACCGGTGTTTTCCAGCTTGAGTCGTCAGGTTTTCAAGAGCTTCTTAAAAAGCTTAAACCCGACTGTTTTGAAGATATTATTGCGGCCGTGGCGCTCTATCGCCCTGGCCCCTTGGGAAGCGGCATGGTCGATGATTTCATCGACCGAAAACATGGCCGCAAAAAAGTTGAATATCCGCATCCTTGGCTCGAAGAAACTCTGAAGCCGACCTATGGCGTCATGGTTTATCAGGAACAGGTCATGCGAACTGCTCAGGTGATGGCGGGCTATACGCTCGGCGGCGCCGACGTGCTTCGTCGCGCGATGGGTAAGAAAAAACCTGAGGAAATGGCGAAACAGAAGCTGATTTTCCTTGAGGGTGCCGCGGGCATCGATGTTGATCCCGTGGTCGCCGAAGAAATCTTCGACCTCATGGCGTTTTTCGCCGGCTATGGATTTAATAAATCCCATTCTGCAGCCTACGCGCTGATCACCTATCAGACCGCGTATTTGAAGGCTCATTTCAAAGTCGAGTTCATGGCGGCTTTGATGACGAGCGACCGTGATAATACGGATAAAATCGTTCGTTTTATCAACGAAGCCAAAGGCATGGGCATCGAAGTGATGCCGCCTGACGTGAACGAATCCCAGCTGGACTTCAGCGTGGTCGACGCCAAAATCCGATTCGGATTGGGCGGAATCAAGGGCGTGGGCTCAGGCGTGATTGAAGTCATCCTGGAAGCCCGTCAGAAAAAAGGTCCATTTAAAAGTATGTTTGAATTCTGCACGCGTGTGGAATCTAAACGCATGAATAAACGGACTCTTGATACCTTGATTCGGTGCGGTGCCTTTGACTCGATTGGGCCTCAAAAAGAATCCCGCTATATCGGGGATATCGCGATGGCGCGGGCCCAGATGGTTGCCGCCATCGACCTCGCTGTCGACCGCGGTTCCAAAGCCCAACACGATGCTGAAGTAGGGCAATCGAACCTGTTTGGAATGATGGCGCCAGCGGCGCAAGCCACCTACATGGAAGACACGTATCCTGAGGTCGAGGCCGGTTCCGACAATACAGTTTTGGACAGTGAAAAAACCTTGCTCGGTTTTTATGTGACGGGCCATCCGCTGGACCGCTACGAAAAAGACGCCGGCATGCTCGGGGCAACTGCGGCGTCACATGTCGTGACCTATTCGAATAATCGAGACACCGTCGCGGTGGCCGGTGTGATTACCGAATATCGCGAACGCCCGCTGAAAAACGGCAACGGCCGTATGGCGTTTATGATGCTCGAGGACAAATCGGGCGCGATCGAGATTCTGGTTTTTTCGGCGGTATTTGCCGAATACGAAGAAATCTTCAAAAGCGGTCAGCCGATCTTGGTGCGCGGCGCCGTGCACGAAGACGGCGATGGCGAGGCTCTGGTCCGCAAACTCCGTGCTGCCGAGTTCGTCAAGATGGACGAGGCTCGCCGAGAACGCGTCCGCAAGGTCAAGGTCGACATCCTGGAGTCCGACGTGCGTAACGGCGAGCTGGACCGCGTGAAGGCGATCATGCTGAACCATTCGGGGTTGTGTAAGACGTCGGTTACGGTCTGCCTGAAAAAAGACGACGCTGAATGCATCGCCGACATCCCGCTGCCTGAGGAATTCTGGGTCGACCCGAGCGATGAATTCATGATGGGCGTCGAACGGCTCTTCCGTCGGCAGGTCGTGGTGTTGAGCTAGTCAAGTGTTGGGGTTTTAGATCCGGACTGATTGACATTTGATGGTTCTCAATTGGGAAAAACAAAAGCACTCACCTGATAAATCGACGCTATTTCTTTTAAAATACACGATCGCCCGGGCGCTTCAGGCGCGCACAAAAAAGGATCTTTTTACCAAGTTCGAAGACCTCGAAGTGGTCCTGGAGTCGACGAATCATCAGGTGCAGCTTGCCCCTTTTGGAATCTCCGGTGACTCGATTGCAGCTGGACTCAGCTGACGGTCGAATCACGAATCGCAGAATCGCAATGCCAGGCAGGACCCAATCGCAGTACCAATCACAGCACCTCATAATGCTGCGTTTGACGCAGTGACTGCGTTCCGTTAGCCTCCGCGCCGCTCAAAACGCCTACTCGCGCGGTTCGAAATGACGATGAAAGTACATATGATTTCTCTCGGTTGCCCCAAGAACAGGGTCGATTCCGAGGTTATGGTTGGGATGATTCAGACGGAGACCGACTTCACGATGGTCGGCGACGTGGACGACGCAGACGTGGTTGTGGTCAACACCTGCGGCTTTATCGACGCGGCCAAAGAAGAATCGATCGACACCATCATGGAGATGGTCGAACTCAAAAATCGCGGCAAGCTGAAGAAGGTCATCGTGACCGGTTGTCTGTCGCAACGGTATTCGGACGATCTTCTTAAAGAGATCCCAGAAGTCGATACGTTCCTTGGCACCAAGACCTTCACCTCGATCAATCAGGCGCTGAAAGGCGAGCTGAGCGAGCGGTCCTATATCCAGCCAGGCAGCTTCATTATGGATAACGAGGTCGCCCGTACGAACACGATTCGTGGCGGCTCGGCCTACCTGAAAATTGCCGAAGGTTGCGCGCGCTCGTGCAGCTTCTGCATCATCCCTAAAATTCGTGGAACTCAGGTTTCTCGTCCCATCGACGACGTGGTTCTTGAGGCGCAGCGCCTTGCCAAGAGTGGTGTTCGAGAGATCGTCCTCGTCGCTCAGGACATGACCAGCTACGGCATCGACCTCAACCCGAAAGAAAATCAGGATTACCTGGTTCGTCTTCTTCGCGAATTGGACGAGAAGGCCGAAGGCATCGAATGGGTCCGACTTCTTTATATGTACCCATGGAATTTTACCGACGAATTGCTTGAGTGTTTCAGCACGTTGAACCGGCTCGTGCCTTACGTCGATATGCCGCTGCAGCACATCAATCAGCGACTTTTGAAGTCGATGAAACGCAATATCAAACGCGAAAAGCAGGCGACGTTGATTTCGCGAATTCGTGCCATCGAAGACATGGTTTTGCGAACGACTTTCATCGTGGGTTATCCCGGCGAAACCGAAGAAGAATTCATGGAGCTTTACGACTGGGTTAAAGAGGTCGAATTCGATCGCGTTGGCGTCTTTACGTACAGCCCTGAAGAAGGAACCTCGGCGTTTGAACTTGGTGATGACGTCCCGGAAGAAGTCAAAATCGACCGTCGAAATCGCCTCATGGAGCTTCAGCAGAGCATCAGCCTCGCCAAGAACAAGGCGTGGATCGGCCAGACGACTCAGGTCATCGTGGACGGCGTTTCAGAAGAGCACGAGCTCGTGTTTGAAGGCCGCCATTACGGTCAGGCTCCAGACATCGACGGCGTAACCTACTTGTCGTTCGAGTTTGGCGGCGAGATGCCGACTCCCGGAGATATTCTGGAAGTCCAAATCACCGAGGCCACCGAATACGACCTGACCGGTGTTGTGATTCCTGCTGAGCCGATCGATTTGGCTTCCGGCAGTCTTCAGCGCTGAGCGGGCGGGCGCAACGCCCTTGGGTTTGGCCCCTTAATTTCCACCACAATTGAGCGATAGGTCTGCCAGACAAAAAGTCTGGACATGATTCTTTGCACTTTTCCGTTTTCTTTGACCGGCGACGTGATGTCGTCGGTCAAAAATTGGGATTGTCGCGATCGTTGGTCGCTCAACAGCTCGACCTCGTAGCGTTTCCTGAGGTGCGCCAGATGTTTCTCAACGCCCTTTTCGGAGAGTGTAAACGAGTCGAACATGACTCGGTCTCCCGCTTTGAGGCGAGCTTTCGAGACGTAGGGAATTACCCTTCCTCCAAAAAAATATCCCGACTTTTTCTGCCGATAATCGGTTGCTCGCAAGACCCCTTTGTAGTCGCCTTGCTGGGCGGCAATTGCAGCCTCTTTGATGTCCTTGAACGTGTCTTTGGTGACCCAAAGTCCGACCGAGAGCACCAAAACTGAACTCAGAACCTGTATCGCCGTCATAACGCGGACAGTTTTCGGCCATCGCTGCGCATACGCCCAAACTCCCAAGGTCCCCATCACGATCAGCGTCGGATAAATGAAGATCATGTGTCGGATCGAGAAAAAGAAATGAACACAAGCGATGAACCATGTCGCGGCGCCGACGTAGAGAAATCCCAACCCAGACCAAAGCCGCACGTGGTTAGGCCGGTTCATTAGGTCGGCCAAATACATCAGACAACCCACGCAAATCACGGGCCCCAAAATGTAGAGCGTCGTGAACGCATAGCCCCCAAAATGTGCCGAGATATCGCCAAGGTAGGCCGGGTCGATTCTTCTAAGATTTCGATTCAGCGTGCTCGCGTACGATCCTTTCTGGGAGTTCACGACCAGTCGCCAGTAGAGCCAGAGTCCCCAAGGAATCCATCCCCAAATCGACGCCGCGAGCGTAGTTAGAATGGCCGTGGGGCCTTCGGACCGGCGGCGCCAAACGTGTGCGACCACCAATATCGGCAGGAGTGGTAGGGCAATGATGGCTTCGGGGCGAGTCAGCATCGCCAGACCGCTGAACGCGATCACCCCACCCAGGCGAATGGTTTTCGGTTTTTCGACCCAATAGACTGCGGCGGCAACGGCCGCCGTAAAAAACAGCGTGAAGACTACGTCGGTCATGCCCCTAAAAGACCAGCGGACGACCAGCGGACAAATCGCGACAAAAACAGCTGCGATCCAAGGCTCGACCTTTGAAATACTCAGCTTCCGGGCCATGTAGAACGTCGGAACGATCGTGAGCACGCCCGCGGTCATGCTGATGAGTTTTGCCGACCACCACGCATCCGCGCCGGTGGAATGCAGCATGGCGATCAACGAGGGCAGCATGGGCAGTCGCCTGCCGGGCCCAAAAAAGGTCTGGTCCAAGATATAGAGCTCATCGGTCAACGGCGCCGCGTACCAGTCCAGAAACGCCAGACGGACGAGGAAATTTGCCACCAAAAATAGGATGAGCGGATTTGAGCGCACGAAATGCATCCCATGTGTTTAGGTACTCGGCCGTCACCATTCAACTAAAAACAAACATGTGATTTTCGTAAAGGAATCACCTAGCGTGTCGATAAACGAATGGACCACGACGGGCTTATTCGGAAGCAACGGACATGTTTCAAAAATCACTCATTTTATTCGTTTCGCTTTTCAGCTCATCAGCGTTTGCACAGGCCGTGCAGGTCGAGCAATTCGAGCCGAATCCCTCACAACGAACCAATATCCTTGGGACTGCGCAAAGCACGGTCCTTGGTCATATGACACCGTCATTCGACTTGATGGTTCATTGGGCGAACGCGCCCATCCGGATTGAAGACCACGGCGAAACGACAGGCTATGTGGTCGAATCCCAGCTTCGTACCGAGATCGGCGCAGCGATTGGTCTCTTTGATTGGATCGAACTCGGCGTCGTGTTGCCGATCGTGGCTTATCAAGCGGGTGATGCGGCTCCGGATTTTGGACTTCCAGACGGAGTCGAGTCCTTTGCGCTCTCAGATCTTCGAGTCATTCCAAAGCTCTCGGTCATTAAACATGAATGGACCGGTGGGTTTGGTGTCGGCATCATGGCGCCGGTTTGGATACCGACGGGCGACGAGGCGACCTTCAACTCCGATGGCAACATTCGGGTCGAGCCTCGTCTGGTCATCGACTGGGAATTTGAAGGCGGAATCGGGTTTGCCGGAAACGTCGGTTATCAGTTTCGCGACCAGAAGCAGATTCAGAACCTGATCGTCGATGACACCTTGCGTTGGTCGATCGGAGCACATCTCCCGGTCATCACACCGCGCGTCCAATTCATCTCCTCCGTGTTCGGTTCGGCAACCGATACCGACCTCAAAGACGCAGACACTCAGAATCCCATCGAGGTCCAAGCGGGCTTTCGTTTTGATCTGATGGCTGACTTGCTCTTGCAGGCCGGCGCGGGTGTTGGGCTGAACGAAGCGGTCGGAACTCCCGGCTACCGCATTTTCACGGGGCTTACCTGGTCACCATCTGCCTCGGATTCCGACAAAGACGGCATCGACGATCGCGACGACGCCTGCCCGCAAGAGCCCGAAGACAAAGACGGGTTTGAGGACGGAGACGGATGTCCGGAAGACGATAACGATGGCGATGGCATCAAGGATATCGCGGATAAATGCCCAGACGAAGCCGAGGACTTTGACGGCTTGGCTGATCGCGATGGTTGTCCGGAAGAGGATGTCGACGGCGACACTGTGTTAGACGCTCAGGATAAATGCCCTGAAGAACCAGGCCTGCCAGAATTCGAGGGTTGTGCCCGAAAAGACCGCGACGACGACGGCATCTTTGACGACCAAGATAAATGCCCCGAATTGCCAGAGGATATGGACGGTTTCCAAGACGAAGACGGATGCCCCGAGGGCGACAACGACGGCGATGGCATCCCCGACACAAGCGACAAATGCCCTAACGAAGCCGAGATCATCAACGGGATCGACGACGAAGACGGCTGCCCGGACGAGGGCGAGGTCAAGGTCCGAATCACCGGCGACAAGGCCGAGATTTCCGAGAAGATCCAGTTCGACTACAACGCGGCCACGATTCGTCCTGCCAGCTTCTCGATCCTCGACCAGGTCGCATCGACGCTCAAAGCCGCGTCCTATATTCGATTGGTCCAGATCGAGGGTCATACCGATGATCGCGGTTTCCACGTCTACAATTTGGAGCTCTCAAAGCTTCGTGCGGAGTCGGTTCGGACCTACCTCATCGACAAGGGCATCGCCGCGAATCGCTTGCGGGCTATAGGGATCGGCGAATCCGACCCCATCGCAAAGGGCTTTTCGGAAGAGGCCCGAGAGAAAAACCGCCGGGTCGAATTCCGAATCGTTGCGGTTGACGAACGACCCTAAGACCGATGAACTTGCGCCCGGACCCGGCACTAGACACAATAGGCGGGCCTGAGGTCAGAGTCCTATGACACAGTTTTGCCCCGAGTGCGCACGCACTTTCGACGACGACACACTACGCCTGTGCCCCCACGATGGGTCACGGGTGTTTTCGTTGGAGCGCGGCAAAGATCCGATGATTGGTCTGGTGATCGACGATCGTTTTCGGATCGAAAAGCTGATCGGCGAAGGCGGGATGGGTGCGGTCTATCGCGGCGTTCAGCTCTCGGTGAACCGCGATGTCGCCATCAAATTATTACGCCCAGAAATGCAGAATCGTGAAATCGCGCTGGAGCGTTTTTTCAGGGAAGCGCGAACGATTTCGCAGCTTACCCACCCTAATATTGTGCGGCTGATCGACTTCGGTCAGGACCGGGAACACGACCTTTTGTATCTGGTGATGGAGCTTGTGGCCGGCTTTGACCTGGCCGACCTGATCGCCCAAGGACGTATGCGGGTGCCGCTTGCCTTGGATATCGCCCATCAGATCTGCGGTGCCCTGTCTGAGCCTCATGGCCTTGGGGTGATTCATCGCGACTTGAAACCCGATAATATTTTGGTCGTTCCAATGGCCGACGGGACCGTGCAGGTGAAGGTCCTAGATTTTGGCATCGCGCGGGCCCTTGAGCAGAATACGAATATTACGGCGACCGGAATGGTCTGTGGAACGCCAGCCTATATGGCTCCAGAACAAGCTCAGAACGAGACTCTCGACCTGCGTGCCGACATCTATGCGATGGGCGTGATCTTCTTCGAGATGCTCTCAGGGTGGCCACCATTCAGCGGGACGAACTCTCTGCAGGTGATGATCAAACATATTCAGGAAGAGGCCCCGACTTTGCGCGATCTTCTGCCTGGTGGCGCTCTGCCGGCGTCGATCGAGGCACTCACCTCGTCCTTGCTCTCTAAATCGCGCGACAAACGGCCGGCGACGGCGCGTATTGTTCGTGATCGTATCGAAGAGATTCAGCGCGAGATGAACCTGACGCGTGTGCCGGCCGAAGCGGGAATGACTTTCGCCGAGGCCTCCGAAGCGTGGCTTCTTCCAAAATTGCCTCACGGCGAGAAGATGAAGAGTGGTCCGACCGAGGCGTTGCGGCACGAGACCGACATGGAACGGTATTTGACGAAGGTCGATGACGACCGTCCGACAAATATCTACCCGCAGGACACACGCGACGAAATCTATCCGACGACGCCCCTTCAGAATCCCGATATTATTTTGGGAGATCGGGTCAAGGTCGGGGCACGTGGAAACGTCCAACATAATTCGAATTCGCCCGAAGCGTTTGCTCGCACTGAAATGTCGATGCAGACCCCAGAATCGGTGCCGACACCCTCGCCCACCGCCGAGCGCGGCTCGCCGGACGCCACGGTGGAAGGGGTGCGTCCCAAAGCCCTGATTGCCGCGCATGATTCTAAACTTAGCTTCATCGCGATCGGTGTTGGCTTTGTGACCGTGCTCGTGGCCGCTGGGGTCGTGAGTATGTTCTTCACGAACGCCAACAAACCAGAAGCCCTCAACCCACCTATTGCGGCCGCGCCTACAGAGCCGGTTGCCGTGGTTCCCCCGGTTGCTCCGGTGGTTGACCTGGCACGTACGAGTCTGCAGATCGCATTAAAAGATGCGAGCATTTCGCAGCGGGCAGAGCATCAGGCTTCGCTGGATGAAAAACACAAGATTCCGACCAAGCCGAAAAAAGGCGGGGACGAAAAAAACCCACAAAAAAGCGCCGACGTTCCTAAAAACGCGGCGCCTGTCGATCCTGTCAAAACTGAGCCGAAAAAAGGGCCCACCGAAAAATCAATTTTCGGCGACGGCAACCTTCGCGGAGCTCAGTAGCGGTAGGTGTCTGGCTTATAAGGCCCAGCCACTGGGATGTGAATGTAATCTGACTGAGTCTTAGTGAGCTCGGTCAGGTTAGCACCAAATTTGCCCAGGTGGAGTCGAGCGACCTTTTCGTCAAGGTGCTTAGGAAGCGTGACGACAGACTTG
>Ga0100393_10000243_pt1 | contig 62563 bp, 67 predicted proteins | sample CryGeymeta201517_FD_81546 | JGI IMG/M metagenome (GOLD analysis project Ga0100393, IMG submission 81546) | Groundwater microbial communities from Crystal Geyser aquifers in Utah, USA - Crystal Geyser metaG 2015-17 | ecosystem: Environmental > Aquatic > Deep subsurface > Groundwater | place... | reverse complement strand
ATAGTCTCAAAGAAACAAAAAAGCTTATGGAAAATTCCCCCCAAATCGGTCAAATGGCACCAAACTTTTTAACAGTTGGAGTCTATAAAAACCAATTAGGAAAAATTCGTCTATCCGATTATTTCATCTTTCATCTTAAGTCCTAAAATTAATTTCTTTGTTACTGAATTTTAACGTTATATTTTATTCAGACCACTTTTACAAACTTTTTAAAAATTCATAACAATATATTTTACCATAAATTAAAATATCTAACCAAGCTCATTTGATGAACACTTTTAAAACTAAAGTTTTCAGACAAATTTTTGATTTTATTACTCCTAAATGAAATAATATACATTTTTATTTAAAAAAATTAACCAATTTTAAGTTTAATAATAATCGGTAATTAAATTTTCACCTTTTAAAAAATTTATTTGATACCATAAAAACTGAAAACTCAACTTTGAAAAAGATGAAATTTAATAATGCAAAAGTACAAAAAACAATCTACTCAAGTGTAATATTCATAATACTAGTCCAATTATAAATTATGATAATTTTCTATAAGAAATTCAACAACTAGAAAAATAATAGTCAACATTTACAATGTCTACATGACTTAAAAAATTAAAATATAAATAAAGATTTATAGTAAAAAACTAATAAAGAGATCAAAATTTCTACTTTTTCTAACACCAAATAAACTATAAAATTATAACGAAAATCAATTTCAGAAATTACCATAACGGTAATTTCTGAAATTAAAAAGATTTTCAAAATAAGCAAAATGTGAATTACTTAGTCTTTAGTCTTTGCAAAAGTTTCTTTTGTTTCACTAATAATCTCTTTTAAAGATGCTTCTGCTTCTTCTGTAAATTGATTAGTTGAACCAACAATATCATTGTAAGGTTTTTTAGATGTTGTAATATACGAAATTAAAGTTTTACAATAACTTTTAACATCTTGAACAGGTAACTCGTCTAAGTAACCGTTAATACCAGTATAAATTAAGGCAACTTGTTCAGCTACAGATAAAGGAGAGTTCTGCGGTTGTTTTAACACTTCACGTAAACGTGTACCACGTGCTAATTGCTTTTGAGTTGCTTCATCTAAATCTGAAGCAAATTGTGAAAATGCTTCTAACTCATCAAACTGTGCTAACTCTAACTTCAACTTACCAGCCACTTTTTTCATTGCTTTCGTTTGTGCGGCAGATCCAACACGTGATACGGAAATACCAACGTTAATTGCTGGACGGATACCCGAGTTAAATAAATCATTTGATAGGAAGATTTGTCCATCTGTAATCGAAATTACGTTTGTAGGAATATAAGCTGATACATCACTAGCCTGCGTTTCAATAATTGGAAGTGCCGTCATACTTCCACCACCTAATGCATCACTAAGTTTTGCAGCACGTTCTAATAAACGTGAATGTAAATAGAATACATCACCTGGATACGCCTCACGTCCTGGAGGACGACGTAATAGTAATGACATCTGACGATATGCCATAGCTTGTTTTGTTAAATCATCATAGATAACTAAAGTTGCTTTTCCTTTGTACATGAAATACTCAGCTAAAGCTGCACCTGAATATGGTGCAATGTATTGTAATGTTGCTGGATCATTAGCACTTGCCGCAACAACAATTGTGTATGACATTGCTTGCTTTTCTTCTAGTACATTTACAACTTGCGCAATTGTTGAAGCCTTTTGACCAATACCAACATAAACACAAACAACATCTTCTGTTTTTTGATTAATAATAGTATCTACGGCAATTGACGTTTTACCAGTTTGACGATCACCAATAATTAATTCACGTTGCCCGCGACCAATTGGAATCATAGCATCAATAGATGTAATACCTGTTTGTAATGGTTCACAAACTGATTTACGACTAATAATACCAGGTGCCATTGATTCTACTAAACGTGAATCTGTAGAAGTAATTTCACCTTTACCATCAATTGGTACCGCTAATGGGTTAACAACACGACCTAAAAAAGCGTCACCTACAGGAATTTGAGCAATTCGACCAGTTGCTTTCACTGTACTACCTTCTAAGATCTGACGACCTGTTCCCATTAATACAACACCAACGTTGTCATTTTCTAAGTTTAAAGCAATACCGATTGTTTTGTCTTCGAACTCTAAAAGTTCTCCACTCATAGCTTGGTCAAGACCATAAACTCGCGCAATACCATCACCAACTTGTAATACAGTACCAATATTATCTACTTTAACATCTTGATCATATTTCTCAATTTGTTCACGGATAATACTACTAATTTCGTCTGGACGAATATTTATCATTGTATTATTTTAATATAAAAAGTTAATAAAAGATTTTTTTACAATTAAATTTCTAAAACAGTATCTAAGTGTTTTGCTAAACTTTGCAATTGGTTTTTTACCGTAAAGTCGATAACTTTTGAATCAGTTTTAATTAAAAAACCACCAATTAAGCTAGAATCTACAGTAATTACTAATCTAATCTCACGTGCACTTGTTAATTCTTTTAATTTTTTAATTAACATGTTTTTTTGTAAATTAGTGAAAGCAAAAGCTGTTGAAACTTCAATCATTTTAATAGAAGCAGTTTCATAAACTAACTCTAAATAATTAGCAATAATAGATTCTAATAAATTGATCCTGTCACGATTTACTAGGACCATTAAAAATTTAAATGTTTCAGTATTTACTTGTGATTGTAGTGTTTTGGTTAAAACTTCACGTTTTGCATTTTGATTCACAACAGGATTATTTAAATAATCTGTTAATTCAGATGTTTCATTAAAGAATATATCTAAATTTTGAAAATCAGCTGTTATCTGATGCATTATATTTTGTTCCACCGAAAAATCAAACAAAGCACGTGCATAAGGAGCTGCAATCTTTGCTGTTAATGGGTTTACACTCATAATAAATCTCCTTCTAATTTATTAATAGTATCATTAATTAATGCAGTTGCACGTTCTTTTGGTCCAAATGTTTCTTGTGCACGAACAACTGTTCGCTTTAATACAAGTGAGATAATTTGTTGTTTAATTTCTAAGAATATTTGACGTTCTTTTGATCGGAAAGTTGCTAAAGCACGTTCAAAGCGAATTTTTAAATCTCTTTTCGCTTCAAAAGCATCTGATTCAAGTAAAACTTTTTTTGTTGCCACTGTTTCATTTTTAATTTCACTGATAACAAGATTTGCTTGATTTAATTGCTTTTGAGCCTCATTTAAACGTTTTTGAGCTTCAGTTAATCGATCTTCTGCATCTTGAACACTTTGTACAATGGTTGTTTTTCGCTCTTCTAATACAGAGCCTAAAAAGTCACGGCCTGTGAAAAATAAAATTGCTAGTAAAGCTATAATATTCAACAAGCCTGTTTCCAAAATATCTAGGTTTAAACCAATACCTTCATGTTCGGCAAGTAATGTAAAAATTTGATCAAAATTTTCCATGTTTTCGAGTCTTTATATAAACTGTTCACTTATTAAAAAGGAAAATTACGTTTACCAAAAAATTTAGATTGATAATCTAGTTTCAATGTCAACACATAAAGATTGAACAATTTCATCTAAACTATTAAGAGCTATCTCTTTTTTTGAAAGAAGATCTTTACTAATAGTACTTAATAAATTATCAATATATTTTTGAGAAACATTTAGTTCCGTTTCTAAAATTTCTTTATGAACTTTTTGTGAATTTGTAATTTCTAATTGGGCTTCTTTACGGGCATTAGTTAATTCTTGCTCATATTGTTTTGTTAGTGTATTAGCTTTTGCTAATATCTCTGAAGCTTTGCTAAGATTTGTTAAAATATACTCTTTGCGTTCTTCAATGATAGTTAACAACGGGTTGTATAAAATAATATTTAAAACAACTGTTAATAATAGAAATTGAATTGCTACTAATGGTAACGTTGCGTTAATATCGAATAACCCACCAGGTCCACTAACTTCTGAACTTGAAATTAGTATTGAAAAATTAATCATAAAATCTATATGTTTTACTATAGAATTAAAACTTTTAAATAATGTTGTCGAACTTCTTTAAATATAAGGGAACAATAAAAAATTATTACTCCAAACTATCCAATTTAAATTGATGTTCTAAACTAATAGAAGGAAACTTTGAATGATAACTTTCCAATTCTTCTAATAATATTTAGATAAGTTTCGACAATTTTTAGTTTGATGATAAAAAACGATTAACATTGAATTTCAAAGTTAATCGTTTCAATTTATCGGATTAAGAATTAAGTATTGAATGGGTTAGCGAATAATAATGCTAACGCTACAACTAAACCATAAATTGTTAATGCTTCCATGAACGCTAGAGATAATAATAAAGTACCACGAATTTTGTTTTCGGCTTCAGGTTGACGAGCAATACCTTCAACAGCTTGACCAGCAGCATTACCTTGACCAATACCAGGACCAATTGCAGCTAAACCAATAGCTAAACCAGCAGCAATAACAGAAGCAGCAGAAATGATAGAATCCATAATAAAGTTTTAATTGTGAATATATATATATAATTTTTAAAAAATCTAATTGCTATAATTCGATAACCAACCTATTCTAAAGCTTCTGCAATATATGCAGCTGCTAATGTTGAGAAAATTAAAGCTTGTACTGAACCTGCAAAAATCCCTAATAACATAATAGGTAATGGAATTACCAAAGGAACTAATGAAGTCAATACAGTAATTGTTAATTCATCAGCTAAAACGTTACCGAATAACCGGAAACTTAGTGATAAAGGTTTCGTAAAATCTTCTAAAATGTTAATTGGTAGAAGAAGTGGAATTGGTTCAATATATCGTTTGAAATATCCGAACCCTTTTTTACTTAAACCTGCGTAGAAGTAAGCGAACGATGTTAATAAAGCTAAAGCTACAGTTGTATTAATATCATTTGTCGGTGCTGCCAATTCTCCCTCTGGTAATTCAATTAATTTCCATGGGATAATGGCACCTGCCCAGTTACATCCGAAGATGAATAAGAACAATGTCCCAATAAATGGGATCCATTCTTTGTAAAAGCTTTCTCCTAATTGATCTCTAGCAATATCTGTTACAAAGTCTACAGTTGATTCCATAAAGTTTTGCCAACCATGTGGAATACGCTCTGCACCAGCCGTTCCTAAGAATGAAAATACTAATAGAATTAGTAATACAAACCAGATAACGACTAAAACTTGTCCATGTACTAGAAAACCTGCAATATTCCAGTAAAGATGTTTCCCAACTTCCGCCTCCGCTAATAATGTAAACGTATTTGAATAAAAAATTTCTGGGTACATAAAATCTAACTAATTTAGTAAATTACCCAATATTAAAAAATATACAGGAACAATTATCATTATAAGATATTTTTATCTGTTTTAGGTTTATTTTTATAAAAAAGCTCACTTTTTAGTTACGTTGTCAACCATTCATAACCTTTATTTTCTAATTCTTTGGCTAAATTAGCTGAACCAGTTTTAACGATTTTTCCGTCTTGCATAACGTGAACATAAGTGGGCTTGATATAATCTAATAAACGTTGATAATGTGTAATTAAGATAATGGATTTATTTTCATTCATAAAGTTATTAATCCCAGTCGAAATCACTTTTAAAGCATCAATGTCTAATCCAGAATCAGTTTCATCTAGAATGCAGACTTCTGAGTCTAAAAGAATCATTTGTAAAATTTCATTTCGTTTTTTTTCACCCCCTGAAAATCCTTCATTAACATTTCTACTTAAAAACAGTGGCGACATATTAACAAGTTTTAATTTTTCATCAATAATGGATAAAAATTCAAGTGGGTCTACTTCAGGTTTATTGTAAAATTTTTGTTTTGAATTGTAAGCTAAACGTAAAAAATCCTCATTACTTACTCCAGGAATTTCAATTGGATATTGAAAGGCTAGAAAAATGCCTAAATGTGATCTATCTTCTGGCTCAAGTTCTAAAATACTTGACCCTTTGAACATAATATCACCGCTTGAAACGGAATATGCAGGATGACCTGCGATAACTTTCGAAAATGTACTTTTACCTGATCCATTGGGACCCATAATCGCGTGAATTTCACCTTTATTTACTTTTAAGTTTAGATTCTTTAAAATTTCATTTTCATTAATTGAAACTTTTAAATCTTTAATTTCTAATACAGGATAATTTGAATTCATTAGCCAACACTTCCTTCTAATTTTAAAGTTAATAATTTATCTGCTTCTGCGGCAAACTCTAACGGCAATTCTGTGAAGATTTCACGACAGAACCCACTGATCATTAATTCAACAGCTTTTTCTATTCCAATACCACGTTGTAAAAAGTAAAAAATTTGTTCCTCACCGATTTTCGATGTTGAAGCTTCATGTTCAATTTTACTGGTAGAATTTTGAACAGATATAATTGGAAATGTATTTGCATTAGATAAATTTCCAATTAGTAATGAATCACATTGAGAATAATTTCGAGCACCCAAAGCTTTATTTCTAACACTTACTAAACCACGATAGCTATTTTTTGATTTTCCAGCCGAAATACCTTTTGAAATAATTCGACTTCGTGTATTTTTGCCAATGTGAGTCATTTTCGTTCCAGTATCTGCTTGCTGATAATTATTTGTTAAAGCAACTGAATAAAATTCACCTTGCGAATCATTTCCAACTAATACACAACTTGGATATTTCCAAGTAATTGATGACCCAGTTTCAACTTGTGTCCAAGAGATCTTAGAATTTGTCCCAGCACATAAACCTCGTTTAGTTACAAAGTTGTAAACTCCACCATTTCCCAATTCGTCACCGGAATACCAATTTTGTACGGTTGAATATTTGATATTAGCATTTTCTAAAGCTACTAACTCTACAACCGCTGCGTGTAATTGGTTAGTATCGTATTGTGGGGCTGTGCAGCCCTCTAAATAATTTACACTACTGTTTTTTTCCGAGATAATTAATGTTCGTTCAAATTGACCTGAATTCTGATCATTAATTCTAAAATAAGTAGATAAATCTAATGGACAAATTGTATCTTGGGGAATATAACAAAATGAACCATCCGTAAAAACAGCAGAATTCAAAGCTGCAAAATAATTATCCCCAATTGGAACTACAGATCCTAAGTATTTTTCGACTAATTCTGGATAATCATGAACGGCTTCTGAAATTGAGGCAAAGATTACACCTGACTTACTTAACTCTTCTTGGAAACTAGTTCCAATAGAAACACTATCAAAGACTATATCAACTGCCACATTAGTTAATCTTTTTTGTTCGTTTAACGAAATCCCTAACTTATCGAATGTTTTTAGTAATTCCGGATCAACTTCACTTAAATCATTTAATTTTTTCTGTGATTTTGGTGCTGAATAATATGTAATATCTTGATAATCAATCTGAGGAAATTTTAAATAAGCCCATTCAGGTTCTGACATTTGCTGCCATTTTTTATAAGCTTTTAATCGAAACTTTAGTAGAAATTCAGGTTCTTTTTTTTTTTCTGAAATTAATCTAACTGTTTTTTCATTTAAACCTTTTTCAATGATATCTTTTTCGATATTTGTTGAAAATCCGTATTGATATGTTTTATTTATTAATTGCGTTATATTTTTATTTAACGACTTATTTGATTTTTTAACCATATTTTATTTCATTTAATTTTTCTTACCTTTCGTAGAAGATAAAATTTTATTTCAAACTAAGTTAGAAACCAGTTTTCTAAATTCATTTTATACTCTTTAATAATTGATTTTATTAAGTTAATTATTATTATACTGATTCAATTGATTAGAAATTAATAAAAAAATTAGATAATTTTTTTGGAGATTTAAACTTTTGTCATTTCTAAGTTAGATAATCATTTAAAACTATTCTTAAAAGTTATAACTAATATAGGTTAACTCTGTAGTTGCAATGGATGAGAATCATGTTATAATATTAGATAAGGTTGTTCAAAATAATTCAACCGACAGAACTAATTCAAAGAAATTAGTTAAGTATCTATTATATATTGCCTTTTTATTCTAAGGAGAAATCAATGTCTCAATCTGTATCAGAACGGACTCGAATTAAAAGTGACCGTTACGAATCTGGTGTAATTCCTTACGCTAAGATGGGTTACTGGGATGCTTCATACGCAGTTAAAACAACTGATGTTTTAGCATTATTCCGTATTACGCCACAACCAGGTGTAGATCCAGTAGAAGCAGCTGCTGCTGTAGCTGGTGAATCTTCAACAGCTACATGGACAGTTGTATGGACTGATTTATTAACAGCTTGTGATCGCTACCGTGCTAAAGCTTATCGTGTAGATCCAGTTCCAAATACGCCTGATCAATACTTCGCTTTCATTGCATACGAATGTGATTTATTTGAAGAAGGTTCTTTAGCTAACTTAACAGCTTCTATTATTGGTAACGTTTTCGGATTTAAAGCAATTTCTGCTTTACGTTTAGAAGATATGCGTATTCCGCATTCATACTTAAAAACTTTCCAAGGTCCTGCGACAGGTATCATTGTAGAGCGTGAGCGTTTAAACAAATATGGTATCCCGTTATTAGGTGCTACAGTTAAGCCTAAATTAGGTTTATCTGGTAAGAACTACGGTCGTGTAGTTTTTGAAGGTTTAAAAGGTGGTTTAGACTTCTTAAAGGATGATGAAAACATTAACTCACAACCATTCAGGCGTTGGAGAGAACGTTTCTTATACTGTATGGAAGGTATTAACCGTGCATCTGCAGCTACAGGTGAAGTTAAAGGTTCATACTTAAACGTTACTGCAGCTACTATGGAAGAAGTTTACAAGCGTGCTGAGTATGCCAAAGCTGTAGGTTCTATCGTTATCATGATCGATTTAGTAATGGGTTATACTGCAATCCAAAGTATTGCTTTATGGTCTCGTGAAAATGATATGTTATTACATTTACACCGTGCTGGTAATTCAACTTATGCACGTCAAAAGAATCACGGTATTAACTTCCGTGTTATTTGTAAATGGATGCGTATGTCTGGTGTAGATCATATCCATGCTGGTACAGTTGTAGGTAAATTAGAAGGTGATCCTTTAATGATTAAAGGTTTCTATGATATTTTACGTTTAACAAACTTAGATGTTAACTTACCTTACGGTATTTTCTTCGAAATGACTTGGGCAAGTTTACGTAAGTGTATGCCAGTTGCATCTGGTGGTATTCACTGTGGTCAAATGCACCAATTAATTCACTACTTAGGTGATGATGTAGTATTACAATTCGGTGGTGGTACAATTGGTCACCCTGATGGTATCCAAGCCGGTGCTACAGCAAACCGTGTTGCTTTAGAAGCAATGGTATTAGCTCGTAACGAAGGTGTAGATTACTTTAACAACGCTGTAGGTCCTCAAATTTTACGCGACGCTGCTAAAACATGTGGTCCGTTACAAACAGCTTTAGATTTATGGAAAGATATTTCTTTCAACTACACATCTACAGATACAGCTGATTTTGCTCAAACACCAACAGCAAACGTATAAGTATAAGTTACAAAATTAATTATTAAAGGAGTATTTGAATAGTGAGACTTACACAAGGTTGTTTCTCGTTCTTACCAGATTTAACTGATCAACAAATTGAAAAGCAAGTTGCTTACGCAATTGCAAAAGGTTTTGCAATGAACATTGAGTGGACAGATGATCCACACCCACGTAACAGCTACTGGGAATTATGGGGTTTACCATTATTCGATATTAAAGATGCTGCTACAGTAATGTTCGAATTACGTGAAGCTCGTAAGTCATGTGCTTCAGGCTACTTACGTATGAATGCATTTGATGCTAGTTACGGTACTGAAAGTTGTGTTATGTCTTTCATCGTAAACCGCCCTACTAACGAACCAGGTTTCTACTTAGATCGTCAAGAAGGTCCTGCTCGTCAAATTATCTACACTACTAAATCTTATAGTGTTCAAGCTAATCCAGAGGGTGGCCGTTACTAATTAGTAATTAGTATATCAAACCTATCAAAAACCATGAAATTTCATGGTTTTTGATATAATTAACTATTTTTTACTTAACGTTTAATATAAATTTTAATAAAAAAGGGAGAAAGATTAAGATTTACAATGAATATGCTGTATTATTTGGAACCTTTCTAATTCAAAATAAAAGTTTAATGTTAGGCACTAAAAAAAACTACAAAATATTAACTGCCCGTTTTTAGAAAAATGAAGACAAATAACTTCACTTTTCTAAAAATTAATTAGCTATAACGACTTAGTTTAATTTTGCCTTACCACTAATAATACTATCTGTTAAAGATTTTAAAATTAATTTAATAGAGCGGACAGCGTCATCATTACCCGGAATCGGAATATCAACTAAATCTGGATCACAATTTGTGTCTAAAATAGAAACAATCGGAATCCCTAATTTTCTACATTCTTGAATCGCTGTCATTTCTCTCTTTTGATCAATAACAATAGCAACATCTGGTAAACCCGTCATTGTTTTTATTCCATCGAAATGTTGACGTAATTTATTCAATTCTTTTTGTCTTAGAACCCCTTCTTTTTTTGTTAACAAACTAAATGTTCCATTTGCTTCTTGTTGTTCAAGATCTTTTAAATAGTTAATTCTCTCTGTAATCGTTGACCAATTTGTTAACATACCACCTAGCCAACGATGATTCACATAAAATGAATCACAACGTTTAGCTTCTTGAGCAATTAAAGTACTAGCTTGACGTTTTGTCCCTATAAATAGGAATGTTTTTCCTTCACTAGCAGCAGATTGCAAATAACTATTTGCTTCTTTTAGCAAAGTTGCAGATTGAACTAAATCTAGAATATGGATATTATTTACTTCACTGTAAATATACGGAAACATTTTAGGATTCCAGCGGTAAGCTTTATGACCAAAATGAACTCCAGCTTTTAATAATTGTGATAAACTTATATCAGACATAAAATTTTAAATTACTTAATTAACCTATGTATTTTTTCTACGAATACTACCAAATATTAAATCACTTGTCCACATTAATTATTTTTCGTAATTTTTGTTCTTGGTTCTACAATGGCTTTTAAATTAGAATCTGAGTATAGATAGTTTTTAAAACAATTTCGATAATTTTGCGAACCTGTTCCTGCGGGAATTAAATGACCAATAATAATATTTTCTTTTAGTCCCCGTAACCAATCGATACGTCCTCCAATAGCGGCTTTTGTCAAAACTCTTGTAGTTTCTTGGAAACTAGCAGCTGAAATAAAACTAGGATTATTTAAGGCTGCTTTTGTAATTCCTAATAAGAGTGGAATATAGCAGGCTGGTTGTTTATTTTGCGTGCTGATAATTTGATTAATATATCGAATATGATATAAATCAACGACTTCTCGTCTTAATAATGGTGTATTTCCTTCATACGTAATTAAGACTTTTGTTGTCATCTGTTTAATAATAACTTCTAAATGTTTATCATTAATCGTAACTCCTTGTGATTCATAAACTGCTTGAACGGATTTTAGTATAAAAGATTGAACCTTTTTAAAGCTTTTGTAACTTCCTTCATAATTCATCATTAGACGCGTAGATTGGACTGATTCTGTTCTATCACATAAAAAAGATTTAACTAAACCGTAGTAGTTAAAATAAACTTTTAACAATTTGTGCGGATTGATCTTCTCATTTTCTTGAATGGCTGTTCCTAATTTCCTAAATTCAAAATTTGGATCTAAACTTGTCTTTTGAACTAATAAACCTTTTTTTTGACTCGTAGGAATTCTTTTAATCACAATATTTTTTTTACGAGCTTCTAAAATTTCTTCAATACGTGGTAAACCTTGAACAATATCACCAGTAATTTCTTTTTCTAAATTTAATAAACCAATTGTTTCTCCATCTTCAATAAATTGACTATTTTTACAAAATACACTATTAACGTCTTGTTCAAAGAAATCTTCTGTAATGGAATAAAGACCAATTGCTTTAGTAGCTTTTGTAAAATGATGTTCAACAAATTTAATTAATGCCAATTGTGAAGAAGAATTTGTTGATTGTTTAAATTTATTTTCTATAATATCGGAACTTTTCATGAAAAGCATACGTTCTCGTTTTGTTACAATTGGTTTTTTTAACGTTTTGGGGTATAACATTTCATTTAACTTTAAGTCCGAACTCTCGTTCTTAATTGAAAATTTTTTAAAAAATTGTGGAATTAATGAACTATAAAGTTTTCCATCTTTTTTCCAGAATAGTTTTGAAAATTCTGATTTTTTTGTTTTCGAAAAAGAGTTTGTATCGAATTTTTTTGTAATCGACAGTTTTAAAGGATTCAAATAGTTTAATCCGATTCGACGATTTGTTGATATTCGCGTTTGGATACGATCTGGAGAAACAAGCTTATACTGTAGATTAATATTGTCGATTAAATTATCATTTTTACAATTTGGGAAGAAATAGGGTTTTCCTTTTTGTAGAGTTAAGAAATTATTATCTTCAATAATAATTTTTCCTGTTTCACTAACATTGGAACTAGTAATAATAAAATCGTTTAATTTCTTATCTGCAAATTGACTCTTTTTCAATGTTAAACAATCTTGATTCGAAATAAGTAAAATTTGTTTCGTATTTCTTTTCTTGACTTTAAATTTTACAACTTCTAAAGAATTCTTTGTAATAGCTTCTAAATACCCTAAAACACTATAAGCGTCAATAAATTGGTCTTTTTGGACTAAACAACATGGTTCTAAATGTTTATATTTTAGATAGGGCGAAATATAATTATTTAAATTTAATTTTTCACTAATTCGAAGGTCGACTGAATTTGTTTTTTTATTATTTATTAATTCAATATTGGTTTGATTGCTAAATAAAAGATTGGTTTTAAATGTTAAACTATTACTGACTAAATTTAAACTTGTAGTACCTTTTAGAATTTGATTTGGTTTATACGTATAAATGTTTTTAGTTTTTAATTGTAAATTCGAATTTAAATTAATTTTATTTTGAGACTCAATAGAGGTAAGGTTCGAATATGGCATTTCATATAATTCTACCGGACGTATCAGTAATTGTTCTGTTTTTTTCCCAATGATATGTTCACAAAATGATAGTTTTCGAATTCGAATATTCGAAAAAATCACCTCACCAGGATAATAAATTTTTTTAGCAGTATTTTTAAATCTTTGTCCTTCATAAACCAATCCTGATTTAATTGAAATGGTTTGAACAATACTACTTTTTTGTTTAACCATGACAATTCCAGAGGTTTTTGAAAAAAGGCCAGGAATAATCTCAAATCCTTCAGAAATTAAATCACCATGTTCGACTAATAAAACATTTTGCTCACAGTTTACTTTATGAATTTCTTCACCTAACCAAATAATCGTTCGATGGAAAACAATAGATTTATATTTATGTTTATTATTTGAACGATTCCAATAATAAATAATTTCATTTTGCTCATTAAATTTGAAAATGTTTCGATAGTCATAATATAAAATTCCTCCAGTTAGTGTTCGAAATGAAGTTGTCACTAATGTTCCAAATTGTTCATTTCGTGTCATCTGAAGAAACGACTTTAAATTATTTTGTTTGATTTCGACAAGATACCTTAAATCATTGAAATTAAATAAATAATTTTTATTTTAAACCGATTTCGTAAGTTTTTTTAAATTGGAATTTAAGAATACGTATTTTGTATTCAGTGTTCGAATTGATTGCTGATATAAACTTTGTTTATTATTGATAAATTCAATCGATCCTGGATAATGATTAATGATTTTAGTTCGAAATATATAACTATATTTATTTAGTTTATAATCTGGATAAAAATTTATAAACGAATTATTAGGGCTATTATAAAGTTGTCCAGATAAGATCCAAATTAATTTATTATTATTTAATACGTTAACTTTCTTTTTTAATCGCGGCATAAAAATTTCACCACAGGCATCACTTAAGATGGGCTTAACTTCTGTTTTAACTTGCTTGTTTGTATTAATTAATTCTCCAATAACCGTATCTTTTAAAATATATTGGTTATTTTTGGGAAATAAGATGGTATTTCTCAAAACTTCTAATTGAACCAAATCCTGATTTTTGTCATCTGGAATTAAAATTAAAGAACCAGAATTTTTTGTAACACGAACATCCTCACCTCGATTTGTTCGTAAAATTACGGTTTTTAATGTTTTATAAAATCGAACAATTCCATTGACTGGACTGATGATTTGTTGTCGGGCTTCTGAGGTGAAGATACCGCCGGTATGAAACGTACGCATTGTAAGCTGTGTTCCCGGTTCACCAATGGATTGACCAGCTAAAATACCGACAGCTTCACCGATGTCGACTAAATTTTCATTTGCTAAATCCCAACCATAACATTTTTGACAAATGGCTCGATATAAATTACAAGTTAATGGTGAACGGATATAAAGTTGATCAATTTTTTTCTGTTTTAGTTCTTGGATTAAACTCGGTGTAATCGGTGTACCAGTGGTCGCAATGAAACCTCCCGTATCTGGATTAGTAATTGGTTTATTAAGAATTCGACCTACTATTTTTGCATACATTGTTTCATTCTTTTTTGCATTCGTTTTGTCTATTGTAATTAAAAATGAATGAGTCGTTAAACAATCTTTTTCACGAATTAAAATATCCTGGGCAACATCGATTAAGCGACGTGTTAAATAACAGGAATTTGCAGTTTTTAAAGCAGTATCCACAATACCTTTTCGCGCTCCATAACCAGACATTAAGTAATCTGTGATCGTTAATCCTTCACGAAAATTCTTTTTAATTGGTAACTTCATAATTTCACCACTTGGATCCGACATTAAACCTCTCATACCAACTAATTGTCGAACTTGGGAAAGATTTCCTCGGGCACCAGAAAAGGCCATGATATAAACCGAATTTAAAGGATCATAATTTTTGAAATAATGAATAACCTGATCTTTTAAAGATTCACTTGTCAAACTCCAAGTATCAATAATTTTTTGAAATCGTTCAATATCTGTAATTTTTCCTTTTAAATAAATTTTTTCCGCATTAATTATTTCTTTGTTAGCTTTTTCTAACATTAAATTTTTAACAAATGGAATTTTCAAGTCTTCAATACTAATGGAAATACCAGCTTGAGTTGCATATTTAAAACCTAAATATTTTAGCTCGTCAGCTAAAAAACAAGCTTGCATTGAATCATAATTCGTAAAACTCCATGCTAACAGTTCTCTTAGTTGTTTTTTCCCTACGAGGTCATTTTGATAAGTATAATCTTTCATAAAATTTAGTTAGTTATTTACTTTATCGATTTATAAGAAATTTAAAGTTTTCTGAATTGTATAATTTAATATTACACGTCCCGTCGTTGTTTGAAGATATTGCACCATTATTTCACCATTTTCATCTTTCTTAATTTGCAAATTCTCATAGTATTCAACAACAGTATTATTCTTTAACTTTACTATTTTTTTTAATTCTGATTTTGATGTATGTTCCTCATTTAAACGAATCCAAATCGAACTATGAAGTTCTATTTGATTTTGGCTATAAGCTAATATAACATCTTCTAAATTAGAAAAGTAATGACTTGAACCAAGTAAACCTTTAATATTATTAACTGTTAAGTAATAACATCCCAAAACCATATCTTGACTCGGCATAACGATTGGTTCACCATTTGCTGGTGATAAAAAATTATAAGGTGCTAACATGAGCATGTAACATTCAGCCTGAGATTCTAATGATAATGGAATGTGAACAGCCATCTGGTCTCCATCAAAATCGGCATTAAATGCAGAACAAACTAATGGGTGCAATTTAATTGCTCGACCTTGTACTAGAATCGGTTCAAAAGCTTGAATACCTAAACGATGTAAAGTCGGAGCACGATTAAGGAAGATAGGATGATTTGTTAAAACTTTTTCTAAAACTGGATCAATGATCGGTTCATTCTGTTGAATTAAGTTTTTAGCAATTTTCATGTTACTTGCTAAACCTTGATTAATTAGTTCTCGAATAATAAATGGTTGAAACAATTCAATAGCCATTTCATAAGGCAATCCACATTGATTTAATTTTAAACTAGGACCAACAACAATAACAGATCTACCTGAATAATCCACCCGCTTCCCTAATAAATTTTGACGGAAGCGACCATGCTTACCTTTAATGATATCTGACAATGATTTTAGTGGGCGATTATTTGCGCTTAATGCAATTTTACCACGTTTTCCATTATCAATTAAAGTATCAACAGCTTCTTGTAACAATCTTTTTTCATTTCGAATAATTAATTGAGGAGCATCAATTTCTAATAATCTTAATAATCGATTATTTCGCGTAATAATACGACGATATAATTCATTTAAATCGGAAGTTGCAAAGCGTCCGCCTTCTAATTGAATCATTGGTCTTAAAGCTGGTGGAATTACTGGTAAGATTGTTAAAATCATCCACGCTGGACTTGAACCAGTTCCAACTAAATTTTCTAAAATCCGAATTCGCTTTATAGCTTGTTCACGGATTTTATAAATACGTAATTGTTCCCATTTTCTAAACCATTTTGATTCATCATATAATGGTTTCTCTTTGTTTAATACTTTCGTACAAACCAAAATAAAGTACCGTGTTTTGAATATTTCAGATTTTAAATCAAGTTTTTCTAATTCTCTCTTAATTAATGGAGCACCAATTAAAAAATTAGGTGTCGCACGTAAAAGATATTTTGGAGTATTATAACGTCGATTTTGCGGTTTAGGATAAGGTTTTAAGGGATAACCACTGTAACCAAGTTCTCTACTTCTTCGATACTGTTGTAAATCCCAATGTAATCCATAAAATGAAATTTCATCCTCCGCAATAAAGTAGGCTAAAGAAGCTAATTTTATTCGTTTAATTCTTTCATCCCATAAATCAACCACCGTTGATGTCGTTAGTTTTAATCCCTCACATTTTTTGCATTTTTCAGAATGAGGAGTATATGTTGTATCTAATTGTTTTTCACATTCTTCTACTTCTAACAATAGTGCCATAAAATTTGGCCGACTATTAATATACCAAACATGTGTTACGGGATATATTAAATTAATATATCCCATTCGGTGTCTTCGAACGCGTGATTCTGTTAATTCGACTCCACACCTTTCACAAATTAAGCATTCATATCGAACACGTTTATATTTACCACAGGCACACTCTAAACTTTTACTTGGACCAAAAATTCGTTCGCAAAACAATCCATCCATTTCTGGTTTAAAAGTTCTGTAATTGATTGTTTCAGATTTTTGAACTTCTCCAACAAATTGACCATTTGGTAATTTTCGGTTTGCCCATTGTAAAATTCGGAATGGAGATGCCAATTTAATTTTTATGTAATCAAATTCTTTTGCAAATTGTACCATTATTTTTAAAATGAAATGTCATTAATGTTTGAATTGGGCGAGAATGTTTTTGATGATGCGTTATATTTTTCGATCAAATTAATCTCAACTTCATATTTTTTACTAGAACTAAATTTTTCAATTTTATAAGTACTCATATCTAAACCAATTGATCGCAATTCTTGTAATAAAACTTTAAATGATTCAGGAATTCCGAATTTTGGAATTTGTTGACCTTTTACAATCGCATTTAATGTTTCATTTCGTCCTTGCATATCATCAGACTTAATCGTTAATAACTCTTTTAATGTAAAAGCGGCTCCAAAGCCTTCTAAGGCCCAAACTTCCATTTCACCGAATCGTTGACCACCATGTTGAGCTTTTCCTCTTAACGGTTGTTGAGTAATAAGAGAATACGGACCTGTTGCACGTGCATGCATTTTATCGTCGACTAAATGAATTAATTTTAACATGTAGGCATTTCCAACCGTGACCGGATTATCAAATTCTTGACCTGTTCGCCCATCGATTAAAATCATTTTACCAGGGGCATAAGGATTAAATAACCAACTTTCATTCTTGGCAATAGAAGCTTGACGTAATTTTTTGTTAATTAAAATTCGTGATATTTCTAACCCATACATTTCATCAAACGGTAAAATTTTAAATCTTGAATTTAATCGATCACCGGCTAAACCTAATAAACATTCGTATAATTGACCCACATTCATTCGAGATGGTACGCCTAATGGATTTAAAATAATATCAATGGGTGTACCATCTGGTAAAAACGGCATGTCTTGACGTGGTAAAATTCGTGAAATAATTCCTTTATTACCATGCCGACCAGCAATTTTGTCGCCTACTTGAATTTTCCGGATTTGGGCAATAAAAATATAAATTTTTTCAAATTTATAAGTTAATTTTGTTCGACGATTAAAAGTCACAGTTTCAATGACCCGACCATATTCACCATCTGGCATGCGATAAGAATTATCTTTAACGCCTTTTGCTTTAGCTCCAAAAATTGCTCTTAATAACTTCGATTCGGGCAATTGTTCTGAGGTATTATTAGAAATAACCTTTCCTACTAAAATATCCCCTGGTTTTACAAACGTTCCCACAGTCACAATACCATCATCGTTTAAATGATTAACTTCGGCTAAACTTAGATTTGGAATATTTTTTGTCGCTTGCTCTGATACCTCTGAATTTTTATCAATTTCAATTTTGTAACGTTCAATATGAATTGATGTAAAAATATCATCGTAAACTAATCGCTCACTTATTAAAATAGCGTCTTCGAAGTTATAACCTTGCCATGGCATATAACCTACTAAAACATTTTGACCTAAAGATAGTTCACTTTCGGTTATTGCAGGTCCATCTGTTAACATTTGTCCCGACTGGACAGTTTCACCTTTCCAAACAATTGGTCTATGATTAATACATGTTTGTTGATTGGAACGTAAGTACTTTTGTAATTTGTAAGCTACTTTTTTTCCTTTCTTATCTTTAATAACAATTTTATTAGCAGTGACAGAACTTACAATACCTGACGTTTGGGCATTCAAAGTCATGCCTGAATCAATAGCAATCTGATTTTCTAAGCCAGTCCCAACAATTGGTTTTTGTGGTAAAATTAATGGTACTGATTGACGTTGCATATTCGATCCCATTAATGCTCGGTTAGCATCATCGTGTTCAAAAAAAGGAATTAAAGAAGCTGCTACAGAAACAACTTGAACGGGTGATATAGCAATAAAATCAACTTCAGATGGTGTAACACTAATAATTTCTTGTTGATACCGAACCGGAATAAGATTTTTTGTTAAATAATTTTCTTGATTAGTTGAAATATCAGCTGGTGCAATTCTATATAAATCTTCAATGTCAGCTGTTAAATAGATTGGGTCCCCTGTTTTTAAAACTTTTCCGTTAATAACTCGCCAAAATGGTGTTTCTAAAAATCCTGATTTATTAACTCGAGCACATGTAGTTAAAGAAGCAATTAAACCAACGTTTTGTCCTTCAGGTGTTTCAATGGGACAAATTCGTCCATAGTGACTTGGATGAATATCTCGCACAGCAAAACTAATTCGGTCTCGATCAAATCCACCAGGGCCTAAGCCACTTATTCGACGGCGATGAGTTAAAGATGATAAAGGGTTTGTTTGGTCTAAATATTGAGACAATTGACTTGACCCAAAAAATTCTCTTACAGTTGCATTTACGATATTAAAACTTAACAAATGACTTGAATCGATTTTATTTGTTTGATTCCGTAATTTTCGAACTAAACGTTGAAATCCTATTCGAAATAAATTTTGTAAAAGTTCCCCTACCGAACGAACGCGACGATTTTTTAAGTGATCAATATCGTCTTGAACAGTTTTTGAAATCGTCAAACTGATTAATTTATCAATAATAGCAAAAATATCCTCATAAGTGACTGTTTGAAGTCGTTCACTAATTCGAAGATTTAAACGATTATTAATTTTTAATCTTCCAACTCGCCCTAATCGATAATAATTCGAATCAAAAATGCGAGAAAATTCCGAAATATTCTTAAAATAATCTAAAGTTAAATTGAATCTTGATAATGGATCATTGGAATTTTTTGAATTTAAGAGTAAAGGTTTATTAAAATAGAAAAAGTCTGAATATTGTAAATTTTGATAAATTTCTAAATCTGTTAACCCCATTTCTTTTAGTAAATAAAGAATTGGTTTCTGATTTACTTTATCCAATTGAATCATAACCTCATCTTCTTGATTCTTGATTGGATATTTATACGAATTAATTTTCGTATTCTTTTGGAATATGAAACGAATCCAAGATCCATACTCAGGAATTAAAGTGGCAGTATATAGATCTTTTTCATCATATTTATGGTGATAATTTGTTTTAATTTCATGATCTTTTCGGTAAGACAATAATTGTGTCTTTGTTTTCAAATATTTATGGCGTTCGGGCTTGTGTGTTAACTTCTGTTTTCCAAAAATATATTTCAACTGTTCTTTTAAACTAATTGAAAAATAGATGGCTGGGCGTAAACTTTGTGAATGCAATAGCTTATGAACATCTAGGACTTTTGAAATAGTTTGCTTTAAATTTTTTTGTAAGAATGAAAAATGGCTCATCTCGATTAACCAATCCTGAGGTTCTTTTGTAATAAACAACAATTGGGAATTTAATTCAGTTTGGGTTAATTTTTGCAAATCAATTATCGCTTTCTCATATTTTTGGAATAATTTTAATATCTGTTTGTCAGAAAATACTAAATTGTCCGTCAAAGACATAGTATTCTTTTCTTGAAGAAATTGCGCATCTAATTCTGAAGTCCTACTTTGAACTTCTTTTTGTAAAATTTCATATTTTACTAGAAGTTTTAGTAAATAGTTATAATATTTTACTAAGTGAAAAACTTTATTATTTTCAAAATTTGTTTTGAAATTTAAATTATTACTTTGCAATTTTAACCATTTTAAAAAAAGTTGAACAAATTTAATTTTGGAGTTATGGTTGGAAATTTTGATAACAATTCGATATAATTTAAAACATTGTAAAAAATAAAAAGATGAAGTTTGCTCCGCTTTTTTCAAATACTGAAGTGAATAGTAATAAATGGAATCATTCTTCCAATGAGGAATGGTTTTTTGTCTTTTTTTGACGGAATCAAAAGTGGTTGTTGGAATAGGAAAGAATAAATCTGATTCGGAAATAAATGCTTCTCCCGAAGGCAAAAATGATCTTAATTTGTTAATATCAGTTGATAATTTTCGTTTAAATTGGCTAAGACTTCGTTGGTTTTTATTTTTCTCAAAATAAACTCCAGGACTTCGAATGATTTGACTTACAATTACACGTTCACATCCATTAATGACGAATGTTGCGTAGGTAGTCATTAAAGGCAAAGTAATAATTGGGAATTGGTTGTGATAGCGAACACTATTGATAACTTTATTTCGCACTTCAATTGGGATAACTAGTTGGGCTCTATAGTTTCCACTATATTTTCTTGCAATTAATAGGTTATAAGGTGGTTTTATTAAATTATATTCATCCCCAAACATAATGTACTCAGTATTTTGATTAAAGTCATGAATTCGAGAAAATAAAGCCAATTCTTCATTTAAACCTTGAGTAATAAACCAACAAAAGCTTATCCTTTGCATCGTCAGAAAATCTGGGAGCGCATTGATATAATTCATAGTTTGTTTTATAATTTTTGTTAGTAACTGCAATTATTAATTATATTGGAATTGCATATTTTATTAGGTTTTTTATGTTCAAAAAATGTTAAGAAAATTAAAAATTTTCTTAACACAGTAATACATAAAGATGGTTAGTTTTCGAGAGTTAAACATCAGCAGTTTTTAAATAAGCTGCTAATTTTGATTTTTTTCTTGCAGCGGCGCTTTTATGAAATATATTTTTTTTTGTCCCTTTATCCATAAGACTATAAATTGAGCTTAAAATTTTTTTTAATTTTTCTTTATCTTCTGGATTTTGAGATGTTTTGTAGATTTCCAGATCTTGAAAAAACATTTTGATCAGAGTTCGCACAGAACTTTTATAGTAACGATTTCTTAAACGATTTCGTTCATTAATGCCAATACGTTTTTTTGCAGATTTATTATTAGCCATCTTATTGTTTATTTAAATATTTTTAATAATTATTTTACAAATCTAAGATTTACTGTAATATAGTATATTTGCTAAAAAATTAAAAGTTTTTACTTTAAAAATTTTTTATGATGATAATTAAGATTAACTCTTGATAAGATACGAAATTTTAGGCACTATATAGATAAAATTATTATTTTAAATTTATATGGCAAAAAATAAAGGGACTCGAATCTTAATTACTTTAGAATGTACAGAGTGTCGTTCCAATTTAGATAAACGATCACCGGGTGTTTCCCGATACACAACACAAAAAAATCGTCGAAATAATCCAGAACGAATTGAATTAAAGAAATATTGCCCACATTGTAATAAACCAACTCTACATAAAGAAATTAAATAAACAACTTATGGTATTAAAAAAACAAAAAATGTCACCCATTAGTATTAATCAAAAAATTGATTATAAAGATATTGATTTACTTACGTTGTTTGTCACAGAACAAGGAAAAATTCTTCCTCGCCGTGCAACCGGTGTAACTGTTCAACAACAACGAAAATTAGCAAAAGCAATTAAACGCGCACGAGTTTTATCATTATTTCCTTTTGTTGCATCTAATTCCGTTTAAAAATTATTAGAGTTATTATTTTCAATATATAATAACTCTAAGTCTTTAATGATAATAGATATTAGTTTAAAAGGAGAATTTTATGGGTAATTTTATCGATAAAACATTTACGGTAATCGCTGATATTCTTTTAAAAGTTTTACCTGCGAGTAAACAAGAAAAACAAGCTTTTTCGTATTATCGAGCTGGAATGGCAGCTCAATCAAGAGGAAGATATGCTGAGGCGTTACAAAATTATTATGAGGCTCTTCAAGTAGAAGAAGATCCGTACGATCGTAGCTATACACTCTATAACATCGGTTTAATTTATGGAAATACTGGTAAATATACACAAGCATTAGAATTTTATCACCAAGCATTGGCGTTAAACTCGAATCTTCCGCAAGCTTTAAATAACATTGCCGTAATTTATCATTCTCAGGCGCTCCGCGCTCAAAGTTTAGAAGAGGATGAATACATTGAATTATCTAAAGAACTCTTTGACAAAGCAGCTGAATATTGGATTCAGGCCCTAAAATTAGCTCCGGACAATTATCCTGGAGCACGAAATTGGTTAAAAGTAACAGGAAGATTAACAGAAAATAGTTGATTGAGCCTAGTATGATTTTTATTAAATATGATTATATTCAAGAATTCCAGTTATTTTGTTGTACAATGATAGTTAATTCTTAAATTTCAAATTTGTTAGTATTTTACGGACAGGTCGGATTGCGAAAGTATATTTATTCTACAATATTTTAAATATGTTAAATCAAAATGGTAAAAACTAATTTAAATAAAGGTTACGTTACTCAAATCATTGGTCCTGTATTAGATATTCAATTTTCTGAAGGAAATTTACCACCTATTTACACTGCACTTAAAATTGAATTAGAAGATGGGACGTCAACAATTGTTGAAGTTCAACAATTACTAGGCGATAATCAAGTACGTGCCGTATCAATGCGTTCAACAGACGGTTTAAAGCGTGGTGTTGAAGCTATTGACTTAGGTACTCCAATTGCTGTACCAGTAGGTACTCCAACTTTAGGTCGAATTTTTAACGTAATTGGTGAACCAGTTGATGAGCAAGGTGATGTTTCATATGATGAAACTTTACCAATTCACCGTGATGCGCCAGCATTTACAGAATTAGAAACAAAGCCATCGATCTTTGAAACAGGTATTAAAGTAGTTGATTTGTTAGCACCATACCGTCGTGGTGGTAAAATTGGTTTATTTGGTGGAGCAGGTGTAGGTAAAACAGTTTTAATTATGGAATTAATTAACAACATTGCCAAAGCTCACGGTGGGGTATCAGTTTTCGGTGGTGGAGGTGACCGTACACGTGAAGGAAACGATTTATACGAAGAAATGAAAGAATCTGGTGTAATTAACGAAAAAAATTTCCCAGAATCTAAAGTAGCACTTGTGTACGGTCAGATGAACGAACCTCCAGGAGCTCGTATGCGTGTTGGTTTAACAGCTTTAACAATGGCTGAATACTTCCGTGATGTAAACAAGCAGGATGTTTTATTATTTATTGATAATATTTTCCGTTTCACACAAGCGGGTTCAGAGGTATCTGCATTATTAGGACGTATGCCATCAGCAGTAGGTTACCAACCAACCTTAGCGACAGAAATGGGGGCGTTACAAGAACGTATTACCTCGACTACACAAGGTTCAATTACATCAATTCAAGCTGTATACGTACCTGCCGATGATTTAACAGATCCAGCTCCAGCTACAACATTCGCACATTTAGACGCAACAACAGTATTATCACGTAACTTAGCAGCGAAAGGTATTTACCCTGCGGTAGATCCATTAGATTCAACTTCTACAATGTTGCAACCTGGTATTGTGACTCAGGAACACTATGAAATTGCTGAAGCTGTAAAAGAAACATTACAACGTTATAAAGAATTACAAGATATTATTGCAATTTTAGGTATCGATGAATTATCAGAAGAAGATCGTTTAACGGTTGCACGAGCACGTAAAGTAGAACGATTCTTATCACAACCATTCTTCGTTGCAGAAATTTTTACAGGTTCACCTGGTGAATATGTAAGTTTAGAAGATACAATTAAAGGTTTCTCAATGGTATTAAATGGAGAATTAGACGATTTACCAGAACAAGCGTTCTACCTTGTAGGTAATCTTGACCAAGCAATTGCAAAAGCAGAAACTCTAAAATAAGGAGTACAACATATGGTTATGAACATTCGCGTTCTTACCCCAGATAGAGTTATTTGCTCAACAACAGCTGATGAAGTTGTTTTACCTGGTTTAACAGGCCAAGTAGGGGTATTAGATGGTCATGCAGCATTAATTACAGCTTTAGACACAGGTTTATTGCGAATTAAGTTAAATGAAAAATGGACACCTATTATTTTATGTGGTGGCTTAGCTGAAATTGATCGAAATCGAGTAACAGTTTTAGTAAATGATGTAGAAGAGCTAAGTAATGTCCAATTAAGTGAAGCTACACAAGAATTAGAAAAAGCAACATTAGCCGTTGAAAACGCTGAATCAAGTAAGGCTCGATTAGATGCTTCTGTAGAATTAAAGAAAGCGACAGCACGCTTAGAAGCTGTAAATTACTTATCGTAACAAATTTAAAGTTTCTCTTTTGATTTTATTTTCTAAAAAATCAATTACTATACTATTATTATGTTTTACTTTTAAAATTTAAAAGTAAAACATAGTGCAGTCTGATAGAATCGTATTAATATACTTTTATTATATGACAACTAATTCTAATTTTAATTTTCTAACGAATACAGCGGTAACATTAGAATTACCTTTTTCTGAACATATTGAAGAATTGCGTCAGCGTCTTTTTCTAGTATTTGGAATAATTTTACTGTTAACTTGTATTGCGTTCATTGAAGTCAAAGATCTCGTTAAAATTTTGGAACTTCCAGTTCAAAATGTAAAATTTTTTCAAATATCGCCAGGTGAATATTTTATTTCAACTATAAAGATAGCCTTTTATACTGGCTTACTTTTTTCTAGTCCATTTATTATTGGACAATTAATCCTATTTTTATTGCCAGGATTAACAAAAAAAGAAACAAAAATTATTCTACCCTTGTTATTAAGCTCATTACTTTTGTTTGGATTAGGTTTAGCCTTTTCCTACTATACTTTAGTACCAGCAGCGCTAAATTTCTTTTTAAATTATAGTGAAGAAGTTTTAGAGCCGTTTTGGTCGTTTGATCAGTATTTTGAATTTATTTTGGTCTTATTTTATAGTACAGGATTGGCATTTCAAATTCCGATCTTACAAATTTTAATTGGCTTATTAAATATTGTATCGGCGAAACAAATGTTAAGTGCGTGGCGATATATAATATTACTATCCACTATTCTGGGGGCTATCTTGACTCCATCAACTGATCCATTAACACAATTATTGTTGTCCTTAGCAATTTTATTGTTGTATTTTTCTGGATTAGGTATCTTGTTTTTACTAAAGAATTAAATTATATAATAGAATATCCATACTTAAAAAATATTGAAACTATGGCAACTAACAAGTTTTTTAAAAGTCTCTTATTTGCTTTAACACTTGCTTTTAGTTTTGGCATTCAAGACTCATCAGCATACCCTGTTTTTGCACAGCAAAATTATTCAAATCCTCGTGCAGCAAATGGGAAATTAGCTTGTGCAAATTGTCATTTAAATCAAAAAGCAATTGAAGTTGAAGCTCCTCAATCTGTTCTTCCGAATTCAGTATTTGAAATTGAAGTAAAAGTACCATATGATACTTCGAAGCAACAAATTGGAGCAAATGGGAAATTAGCTGATCTAAATGTGGGTGGAATTGTAATTTTACCGGAAGGGTTTAAATTAGCTCCAAAAAATCAGATCCCAGCAGAAGTAAAGGCAAAAAATAAGGGTGTATTTATTTCACCATACAGTAGTGAGTTTGATAATATTTTAGTGGTTGGTCCAATTGCTGGAAAAACACATCAAGAATTAATTTTTCCTGTAGTTGCACCAGATCCAGAAAAAGATTCAAACGTGAAATATTTAGCTTACCCACTTTACGCTGGTGGTAATCGCGGACGTGGTCAAGTTTATCCAACAGGTGAAAAGAGTAACGTTAATGTTTTTGGTGCTACACAATCTGGACAGATTACAGAAGTTACAACATCTGAAAAAGGTGAATCAAACGTTGTAATTGTAAATTCAAATGGTACAAAAACGTCTCAAGCTGTACCTGCAGGATTAAATTTAATAGTGAAACAAGGTGAAACTGTTAAAGCTGATCAAGCTTTAAATAGTGATCCAAACGTAGGTGGTTTTGGTCAAGAAGAATCGGAAATTGTTTTACAAAATCCTATTCGTATTATTGGTTATCTTGCGTTCTGTTTCTTTGTTTTATTAACACAAGTTTTCTTAGTTTTAAAGAAAAAACAATTTGAAAAAGTTCAAGCTGCAGAGCTAAACTTCTAATTGGAAAAATAAAGAATGATCGTAAATCGATCATTCTTTATTCTTAAATTTTATTAGTATAATTCATCTTCTTGGTGTACTAAAATTGTACAATCTGATTTAGGGTATGCAATACAAGTTAAAACAAAACCAGCTTCTACTTGATCATCATCTAAGAAAGTTTGTTCTGATTGATCAATTTCGCCATTTGACACTTTACCTGCACAAGTAGAACAAGCACCTGCACGACAAGAGTATGGTAATTCAATACCTTGCTCTTCAGCAGCATCTAAAATGAATACGTCATCATTACAATCAATCGTTGAATTGATATCATGTTCTTCACTTAATAATGTCACCTTGTAAGTAACCATATAACTCCTTATTTTAAATAATTATAAAGCAAAATTTCAAAACAAAATTTTGAAATTACTTTACTACTTTATATTATACTACGTAAGTTTAATACAAATAAATTTTTTTGTGAAAAATTTAATAAATAGAGAAACTTATTAAAATGTTTGCTTTAAACGACTAGCTTTACCTCGTAAGTTACGTAAATAATATAATTTTGCACGTCTTACTTTTGAAGAACGTAGTACTTCAATCGAATCAATTTTTGGCGAATGAATTAAAAAGATTCGTTCAACACCAATTCCTTGTAAAATTTTTCGAACCGTAATTGTAGTATTAATTAAAGTATTTTTTTTTGCAATAATCGTTCCTTCATAAAATTGTACTCGTTCACGAGTACCTTCAATAATTTTTACCCCAATCTTTACATTGTCACCAATTTTAAAAACTGGAAGATCTTTCTTAAGAAAATTATTTTCTACATTTTGTATTGTTTTTTGAGAATTTAATTTAACCATTAATTTCAACTTTTAAATATAATTGTCATTTAATATTCATATTACAGCTAGATCTTGAAAAAAACAATAGAAAAATATTTAATATGCATTCGACTGGGTTCGAACCAGTGACGTTCCATAGGAAAACGGATTATGAGTCCGGTGCCTTCAACCACTCGGCCACGAATGCAAAGAATGGAGCTGATGGGAATTGAACCCACGTCCATTTAAAATTGTTTAACGTACTTATTCACAGGCATAGTTCTTACGAACAAATTATGATACAAAGCAAGTCTAAACTATACTAGAAAAAAACGTCTAGTAGTAGTGAATAAATTTTTCTAATGAATTTATTTAAATTTCAATATTAAACAGCGAATTGTAATAAATTTGAAGGCAATTGTCCAATTTTAAAATTCTTTACTGCTCGAGAGACAAACGAAATAATGTTATTAGCACTTATTTTAAGATGTATAGATTTTTACGAAGAATACAACTTCGACCTGATCGTACCTTATTCAATGTTAAATGTCGAAACCAAAGCAGCCCCGAACTAATAGAAAACTTTAAAAAAACTATAAGCATGAAGGGAATCGAACCCTTGGCTTTCAGAATCGGAATCTGATGCTCTATCCACTGAGCTACATGCTTTTAGTATAAGGATAATATAACTATTTTCATAATTTTATATAAGCTTTCAAAAAGTAAAATGATTTTTACTTTTTGAAAAAAAAAAACAGTTATTTTAGAAATTTAGTAATATTTTTTACCACCACCCCATTTTTCTGTTAAAATCTTAGGTTGTAATAAAATATGACCAGAAATTGCAACCAAATCTTCATCTGTAATTGAGCGCATACGAGGATAAATATCAGCACTCTTAATACTTGGGTGAACTTCAGCAATAGATTCTAAACCATCGTATGTTGTTGGATTTTTTAAGTAATCTACTAAACTGTCAATATTATCACGGCGCGGTGTTGCTAAACTTAATGCTTCTGGATCTAAACCAACGTTTGGGTTTGTCTTACTTACACCACCTACGTGACATGCACCACAAGTTGCATTGAATAAACGCTTACCCCGTTTTACTTGTTCTGGTGTTAAAACAATAGTCTTACCAGAGGAATCTTTAACAACCGTTCTTGTTGCTTCATCTAAATCGATCGCTGATGCTGTCATTACTGACATACTAAAAATACCAAAGAATAGTACCGAAAAAAATTGTGAATATTTTTTAGACATAATTTTACAAAGTTATTTACAAACTTGAAACCAAGATTATAGTACGTTAAAAAGTTATCTTCTTTTATTTTTTTTAGTTTTGCCATGTTTGCTATTAAACCACGTAATCGAATATTTTCCCATCCAGCAACTAAAACCGTAATAATAATTAGTACTTGACTAAATAGTAAAATTGGATCTAATCTCCAGCCATGAACCATTAAAATACAACTATAAAGTAATCCGATAGTTGCAAAAAAAATATCTTCGTCCCTTGCAACTTCTGGTTTCACATTTCGAAGAAAATATAAAATGAGAACTCCAAAGCTTACAAGAATGCCTAAAAAAATATTCGGGCCAAAGCTAAAATTTATCATGTGATATTTAAATTTACTTGAATAATTTTCTATTTTATATCAAATTAATCATAAATACCAGACACTAAAAACCTATACTCGATGATTCATTAAGTTTAGAGTTAAAGTGTATCAGAGATAATTAAAAATTCTTAAAACTTAGTAAAAGCAGAAAGCAATCTAAATCATTCCAAAAAATTGGAGTCTTCAAATCCGAAAGAACTAGTTTCTTTGAACTCGATCATTATTACTAATAAAAGCTAGAGCTGCTCCAATAACTCCTAAAACAACAGCACCTGCAATTAAACTAGATAAAAAGTTTCCTAAGGAAGGTGACACAGTATAAGCAACTGCAAATGAACTAGTGATAGAATTTCCTAATAAAGGTGTCATTTTTAATTTCCTGTTATAATAAATAATAAAGTTAAAAATAGTAAGATTGACTACAATAGTTATTGTATCAGCTTTTAGAAAAAAAAACATATAAAATATTAATAGTTTTGAAACTTAAAGTTGAAATAAAAAAAAATAAATAAAGTTCTGTGTCATTTCGATAAAATAAGAATCTTTATACAATTAAAAGATTGGAGCTTAAAAAACATTTTTAGAAAACAGATATAAATCTAATACTAATAATAAAGTTTATTTTATGCTGCTATCTCACAATCCTGACATTTTAAATAAATTTAAGTATTATATTAAATCTATATCCTAATGATAAATTACTATAGTTTGCTAAAAAAGTCAATAAATTATTTCGTACGACTACTTATTGACTTTTAGATTAGTATTATGATACATTATAATGTAAGTTATAATTTACTTCAATTAGTAGCCCGGATAGCTCAGTTGGTAGAGCAGTGGATTGAAGATCCTCGTGTCACCAGTTCGAATCTGGTTCTGGGCATTCTATAAATTTTTATAAATCAAAATTAAAAAATTTAGTTTTTCTTGGATCAAATTTTAATTTAATACTTCCAATAGGACCATTTCGTTGTTTTGCAATAATTAATTCTGTGGTATAATATTCTTGAGCTTGACTCTGGTTCAGCTGAAAGTCTTTTGTTTTCGATAACATTAAAACTAAATCGGCATCTTGTTCAATTGAACCACTTTCTCGTAAATCTGATAAAATTGGCTTTTTATCGATTCTATTTTCCACGCTTCGGCTTAATTGAGATAAAGTAATAATTGGAATATTAAATTGTCGGGCAAGACTTTTGAGAGCCCTTGTGATAATAGATAATTCTTGAACTCGACTTTCTGTTTTTGCAGTGGGATTTTGCATTAATTGAAGATAATCAATCACAATGAGGCCAATCTGTGTTTGTTCAAATAAAATTGTTTTAATTTTTGATTGAATATCTTGAATTGATAAGTCCGGTGTATCATCAATAAAAAATGGAACTTTTGACATCACTTTTATTATTTTATTTAATTTTACCCAATCATTTTGGTATAATTTTCCACTTTTTAATCTTGCTTGATTAATATTGGCTTCAATTGAGAGTAATCGATACATTATTTGTTCTTTCGACATTTCTAAGCTAAAAAATAAAACAGGCAGTTTGGAATTTCTAATTACGTTTAAAGCAATATTTAATCCTAAAGCCGTCTTACCCATAGATGGTCGACCAGCAATGATAATTAAATCTGATTTTTGGAAACCTTGTGTGATTAAATCTAAATCGTAAAATCCTGAAGACAGACCGACTAATGTTGGACTTAAAGACTTTTTTTTTAATTCTAAAAATACATTATTTAACAATTCAGCACTACTAAATAATTTTTGGGTTTTGATTTCTGTCATTAAATTAAACAGTTTATTCTCAAAATCATGAATAATATTCTCCAATGAAATGTTTGTTATGTATCCAGAATTTATGATTTCATATCCTAATTTAATTAATTTTCGACGTAAAAACTTATCTTTTAATAAACAAATATATTCTTCCAAATGAACCAAATTAGGAACTTGGCTTATCAATTCAATTAAGACTTTGACACCACCAATCTTTTCTAATAACCCGTTATCTTGTAAAAACGTAATCAAAGTTAAAATATCGATTGGTAATTTTTTCTGATACATAAAAATAATAGCTTTATAAATCTCTTGATGATTTTTAAAATAGAATGCTTCTACGGGAAGAGCTTCTAAAGTTAATTCAATGGATTCAATACTTACCAGTAAGCAATTTAAGACCATTTTTTCTGCTAGAAAATTATGAGGTAAATGTTTTTGAATAATTACTTGTTGATTCATCGTTTGAGATGTTGACTTCATTATAAATTTTTTAAAAATTACTTTAAATTTAAAATCTTGTAATTTTAATGTAATAAGATTATAATACTAGGTATAAACGCGTCCTTAGTTCAGTTGGTAGAACGCTAGTCTCCAAAATTAGATGTCGAGGGTTCAAGTCCTTCAGGGCGCGCTACTCTTTTTTTAAGAGGTTTTTGATTTGTAACTGATAGAATTTAAGTAAGTAAACATTTTGTAATTAATTTACTGTGTAAAAAATTAAAATAACTCTTCTGAATTTTTAATGAATATACACCTGTTAGCAATTTAACAACAATTATTTATTAAATTTTAGTAGTGTTAAATTTTTTTATCAAATTATAATATTAAATTTTCATGGCTAAAAAAATTACGGCATTAATCAAACTTGCTTTACCAGCTGGTAAAGCAACACCTGCACCTCCAGTAGGACCAGCCTTAGGTCAACATGGTGTGAACATTGCGGGATTTTGTAAAGATTATAACGCAAGAACTAGTGATAAAACAGGACTTATCATTCCTGTAGAAATTTCAGTTTATGAAGATAGAAGTTATACCTTTATTCTTAAAACGCCGCCGGCGTCTGTGTTACTTGCAAACGCAGCAAAAATTAAAAAAGGTTCGTCAACTCCAAATCGGGTAAGTGTAGGATCTGTTACCAAATCTCAATTAGAAGAAATTGCAGCAACAAAATTACCCGATTTAAATACTACAAAAATTAGTAGTGCGATGAAAATTGTTGAAGGAACTGCCCGAAATATGGGTATCTCCATTGTAGATTAAATTCAAATGAAATAAATTTTAAATGGAGAAAAATTATGCGAAGATTATCACGTCGTCATAAAGAAAATATAGAAAAAACAAATAAAACTGTTTATTCTAATGTAGAAGAAGCGATTGAAGTATTAAAGTCAACAGCAACGACGAAGTTTGTCGAAACTGTTGAACTTCATGCTAACTTAAATATTGATCCTAAATACGCAGACCAACAATTGCGTACGACTGTAAGCTTACCAAATGGTATTGGAAAACAAGTTAAAATAGCAGTTTTAACAGATGAAGAAAACTTTGCAGAAGCAAACTCAGCTGGTGCTGATATTGTTGGAAATGATGATTTAATTGAGCAAATAAATCAAGGTAATATTGATTTTGACTTACTAGTCACAACTCCAAATATGATGCCAAAATTAGCTAAATTAGGCCGAGTTCTTGGTCCAAAAGGGTTAATGCCGTCTACAAAGTCAGGAACCGTAACAAGTACTTTAGATTCTACTTTAACGGAATTTAAAAAAGGAAAATTTGAATACAAAGCGGATAAAACTGGGATTGTGCACGTTAGTTTTGGAAAGTCAGATTTTGAAAATACTAAATTAATTGAAAATTTAAGAGCACTATTCAAATCAATTGAGCAAAATCGTCCATCTGGGGTAAAAGGTAAATATTTTAAGAGTTTATTTATCTGTACAACTATGGGATCATCGATCAAATTGGATGAAGAGATCTTTGCGTAAATGTCTTGCTGAGCTTTAAAACATAAAACTTTATTAATATTAATATAACCATTATTTATTATGTCAGAAAAAATTGATCAAATCGTTGAAGATTTAAAGACTTTAACATTATTAGAAGCGTCAGAATTAGTAAGTAAAATTGAAGAAACATTTGGTGTAGATGCTTCGGCAGCTGCAGGCGGTGGTGTTGTTATGGCAGCTGCAACTGGTGTTGCAGAAGAAGTTGAAGAAAAAACAGAATTCAATTTAATGCTTGACGAAGTGCCAGCCGATAAGAAAATTGCTATTTTAAAAGTTGTTCGTAGTTTAACTGGATTAGGCTTAAAAGAAGCAAAAGAATTAGTCGAATCAGCACCAAAACAAATTCAAGAAGCTATGGCAAAAGACGCAGCTGAAGATGCGAAAAAGCAAATTGAAGATGCTGGTGGTAAGGCCTCATTAAAGTAATTTGATTTTAATTATTAAAAACAAATAAAAGTAGAATAATAGTAAAAATTATTATTATTTTACTTTTATTGACACATTTATCTAAAATATGTTATATAGTAGTATATAAAATACCAACGGATGCTAACTTCATTAAATTAATAAAATTAAAAAGATACTGAGATGATGGGAAAGTATCTTGCGTACTCGCGGAGTAGAGCAGCCTGGTAGCTCGTTGGGCTCATAACCCGAAGGTCAATGGTTCAAATCCATTCTCCGCTAGAAATTTTGTTACAAGAATATTCTGATAAAAAAAGTTTTTTTTATTAAAATATCATATTGAACGTTAAACATTTATAAAGTTTTACAAATGACATTAAATTTACAAACACCTTTTCCTACATTTGGTGGAAGTACTGGAGGTTGGTTACGATCAGCTGAAGTGGAAGAAAAATATGCAATCACTTGGACAAGTCCGAAAGAACAAATTTTTGAACTACCAATTGGTGGCGCAGCAATTATGCGTAATGGTGAAAATTTATTATACTTAGCTCGTAAAGAACAGTGTTTAGCATTAGGAACACAGTTACGTACATTTAAGATTAATAATTACAAAATTTATCGCATTTTCCCAAGCGGTGAAGTTCAATATCTACATCCAAAAGACGGTGTTTTTCCAGAAAAGTCAAACCCAGGTCGTACTGCCATAGGTAGTCGTAGCTTCTCAATTGGTAAAAATCCAGAACCAGCTTCGATTAAATTTAGTGGAAAAGCTACGTATGATAGTTAATTAGTATTTAAGATTAGTTTTGTAACTAATCTTTTGGCGAGATGGCAGAGTTGGTCGATTGCGTCTGATTTGAAATCAGATGAACCTTTGCGGGTTCCGTGGGTTCGAATCCCACTCTCGCCTTTTATAATTACAGGTTATTTTGCTTAACTGTGTCAAAACATTGTAAAAATTCTTTTATGAGTAAGGTTTACGATTGGTTCGAAGAACGTTTAGAAGTTCAAGCTATTGCTGATGATATCTCAAGTAAATATGTACCACCACATGTAAATATTTTCTACTGTTTCGGTGGTCTTGTACTTACATGTTTTTTAATTCAAGTTGCAACTGGATTTGCAATGACTTTCTACTATCGTCCAAGCGTAGTAGATGCGTTTGCATCAGTGGAATACATTATGACAAGTGTTAACTTTGGATGGTTAATTCGATCTGTTCATCGTTGGTCAGCTAGTATGATGGTACTTATGTTAGTGTTACATGTTTTCCGTGTTTATTTAACAGGCGGATTCAAGAAGCCTCGTGAATTAACTTGGGTTACAGGTGTAACTTTAGCAGTTGTTACTGTTTCATTTGGTGTAACTGGTTATTCATTACCATGGGACCAAGTTGGATTCTGGGCATGTAAAATTGTAACAGGTGTACCAGCCGCAGTTCCAGTTGTTGGACCACCTATTGTTTTATTATTACGTGGTGGTGAAAGTGTTGGTCAAGCAACTTTAACACGTTTCTACAGTGCTCATACGTTTGTTTTACCATTAGCTGCGGCTGTTTTAATGCTAACTCATTTCTTAATGATTCGTAAGCAAGGTATTTCAGGACCGTTATAATTCAAAGTACTCTCTCATTTTAAAAGTAAAATAAATCTAAACTAATAAATTTTATTATGTCAGTAATTAAAAAACCAGATTTAACTGATCCAAAGTTACGAGCTAAATTAGCAAAAGGTATGGGTCATAATTATTATGGCGAGCCAGCTTGGCCGAATGATATTTTATATATCTTCCCTCTTACAATGTTAGGTCTATTAGCATGTTGTGTAGGTTTATCTGTATTATCACCAACGCCATTAGGTGAACCAGCAGATCCATTTAACACACCATTAGAAATTTTACCAGAATGGTATTTTTTCCCTACATTTAATTTATTACGTATTTTACCTAATAAATTATTAGGAGTATTAGCTATGGCTGCAGTACCATTAGGGTTAATTACAGTACCGTTTATTGAAAATGTTAACAAATTCCAAAACCCGTTCCGCCGACCAATTGCAAGTTTAGCATTTATCGTTGGATTCATTTTTGCTGTTTGGTTCGGAATTGGAGCATGTGTTCCAATTGACAAAGCTGTTTCATTAGGTTTATGGTAAGCATAAAACTAGTGTTTTAGATATATACAGAAAATTAAAAAACTAGAATAAATAATTTCGTATATACGTGATCAAGTTACAAAAGTTATTGTAAAATTTGTCGGTAATCATAACTATAAAATAATGATTTCACAAACATGTCTCAATATTATTAAAGCTGCATAGTAATATTTGTATTAATATGTTTAGTAAATTAATAAAAAGTATACGAATAAACAATCTATTTCAATTCTATTAAATTAATTTAACAATATTATTCTTATTATTCATTCATGTAAATGAATAATAAGAATAATATTGTTAAATTAATTTAAATCTAAAATAGTAAATTCAATTGTAACGCAATACCAAAATATATTAGAATGCCAACTCCAGTTAAAATGTTTAAAAACCGTTCGGCTGAGCTTGGTGAACCTAAAATATCACTTTTTGTTGCAAAACTTGATAATCCAACATTTTCTTGGGGTGTACGTAAAAAGATAATTACGATTAATAAAAAACTGATAATAAACCCAATAAGTTTTAACATATCTTTAATTTTTTTTAAAAAGCTTAATAAAATTATCCTTTTAAAATAAGAGGATAAGCTAGAATATTAGTCTTCAATCTCAAAAACTTCCTTGAAAACTTTGCTTACCTTATCACCTGAATCAATTGCTTCTAAAGGGTCTTTTCGTAAACGATGACGTAGACATAAAGTAATAATACTTGAAATATCATCTAAAGTTACTTTATCACGTCCATTGTAAGCTGCGTGAGCTTTAGCTGCACGGTTCGTTACAATATCACCACGTAATCCATCTACGTCTAATTGACTACAAACTTCAGAAATTTTCACTCTGAATTCATAATCAATTTCCACGGTTGGCAACAATTTTTGTGCTGCAAAAATGCGATCACGTAATTCTTGTTGTTGAGGCTCGTAATTTTCAATCCAAATTGCTGGAGTTTGGTCAAAAGATGTCCGCTCTTCGACAACCTTCACACGTAAAATGGGATCTTTGACCGTTCTAATCTCTGCATGCATTCCAAATCGATCTAATAATTGAGGTCGTAATTCACCTTCTTCTGGATTTCCTGACCCAACTAAGACAAAACGAGCAGGGTGTCGAATAGAAATACCTTCTCTTTCAACTGTATTCCAACCTGAAGCCGCTGAATCTAGTAGAATATCAACTAAATGATCATCTAATAAATTTACCTCATCTACATAAAGAATACCACGGTTTGCTTTTGCTAACAATCCAGGTTCAAACGCTTTGATACCTTCGGTTAAAGCTTTTTCAATATCAATTGTTCCACAAACACGATCTTCGGTTGCACCTAATGGTAAATCAACCATTGGAATTTTAATCAATTCTGTTTCAAGAGATTCACCTTTTTGAACTGCTAATTTCACTTCATTTCCCATTAAATCTAAATCTGATTTATGAGAATTAAATGGATCATCTTTTACAACTTCAATTTCTGGAAGTAAATCTGCAATTGCTCGAATGGTTGTTGATTTACCAGTCCCGCGATCTCCCATAATCATTACGCCACCAATTTTTGGATCAATAACGTTTAGCTGTAAAGCTAATTTCATTTCTTCTTGACCAACGATTGCTGTAAATGGAAAAACGGGAGTGTCAAATTTTTTTAAGTTTTCTGTTACCATAGCTTATTATCAATTGTTAAGGGTTTTTATTTTATAATCAGTCCATTAGATTCTAGTAATTAGAATATTATTCGTAAAGTGTTGAACCTAATCTAACAGCTAAAATTCCAGCTAATAAAGCGATACATAATGCTGTGTAAACTTGTGAATCATCAATCATTTGAAACTACTTGATTTCTAAATTTAATATTTCATTTAATTCTAAAGACTATCGTATGTTAAATTGTAACAAAAGCGTTGAATAAATTTTTTAACGTTATATGTATCTAATTGTAAATTAAATTAATAAAAATCACTTAATTTAATTTAACTAAAGTTTTCTACCAACTAGATTTCGTAACACCTGGTAATAACCCTTGATGGGCCATTTCACGTAAGACATGGCGAGATACACCAAAATCTCTAAAGTAACCACGTGGACGCCCAGTTTTCCAACAGCGATTTCGAATTCTTGTTTTTGCACTGTTCCGCGGTAACTTTTGTAATTTAGAATGAAGTTCTAATTTTAAATTAAAGCTTTTTTCACTTTGGTATTTTTGTAATAGACTAGATCGTTTTAATGCGTATTTTTTTTGCAGTTTAATGCGTTTTTTTTCACGCTCGATCATACTTTTTTTTGCCATGAAAATAATTTTTTGTTAAGTATTTAAAGTTTAAAAATTTTGTAGAATAATGAGAAGTTAATCAAGATAATTATACTTATTTATTTTTTAGTCTAACGTATTTCTATGATTTAGACAAGTAAAGTGTATTAGAAAGATCGTTCATTTTATTTTTATCCAAAAGAGTTTAAAGTGAATTGAAAATTAAATTAATTAATTTTTTCTATCTTTGCTTATAATAGTATATTAGCTAACTTTATGTAGTTTAGTTGTAAGAAAGTCAAAAACCATTATTTATATTGAGGAATGTATTACTATGGCATTACCATGGTATCGTGTTCACACTGTTGTTTTAAATGATCCCGGACGATTAATTGCTGTGCATATTATGCATACAGGTTTAGTTGCAGGTTGGGCTGGGTCAATGGCATTATACGAATTAGCTGTTTTTGATCCATCAGATCCTGTATTAAACCCGATGTGGCGTCAAGGGATGTTTGTGATGCCTTTCATGACACGTTTAGGTATTACTGACTCTTGGGGTGGTTGGAGTATCACTGGTGAGAGTGTTTCAAACCCTGGTCTTTGGAGTTTTGAAGGTGTAGCATTATCACATATTGTTTTATCAGGTATGTGTTTCTTAGCAGCTATCTGGCATTGGGTTTATTGGGATTTAGAATTATTCCGTGATCCAAGAACAGGTGAACCTGCTTTAGATTTACCAAAAATCTTTGGTATTCACTTATTATTATCTGGAATTTTATGTTTTGGTTTCGGTGCATTCCACGTAACAGGGTTTTTTGGTCCTGGTATTTGGGTTTCAGATGCATTTGGTATTACAGGAAAGGTACAACCTGTTGCTCCATCGTGGGGTGCAGAAGGTTTTAACCCATTCAATCCAGGTGGTATTGCATCTCATCATATCGCGGCTGGTATTCTTGGTATTCTTGCAGGTATTTTCCATTTAAATGTACGCCCACCACAACGTTTATATCGTGCGTTACGTATGGGTAATATCGAAACAGTATTATCAAGTAGTATTTCAGCTGTATTCTTTGCTGCATTCGTTACTTCAGGTACAATGTGGTATGGTGCAGCAGCAACGCCAATTGAATTATTTGGTCCAACTCGTTACCAATGGGATAGTGGATATTTCCAACAAGAAATTGAGCGTCAAGTCGAAACATCAGTAAGTGAAGGATTATCTGAAAGTCAAGCGTGGTCAAGAATTCCAGATAAATTAGCATTCTACGATTACATTGGAAATAATCCAGCGAAAGGTGGTTTATTCCGTGCAGGTGCAATGGATAAAGGCGACGGTATTGCTGAAGCTTGGTTAGGTCATCCAATTTTCCGTGATCAAGAAGGTCGTGAACTAACTGTACGTCGTATGCCAGCCTTTTTCGAAACATTCCCAGTAATTTTAGTTGATAAAGATGGTATTATCCGTGCGGATATTCCATTCCGTCGAGCAGAATCAAAATATAGTATTGAACAAGTTGGAGTAACTGTTGATTTCTACGGTGGTAAGTTAAATGGTCAAACATTTAAAGATGCCCCAACCGTTAAGAAATTTGCTCGTAAAGCACAATTAGGGGAAGTTTTCGAATTTGATAGAACAAGTTTAGAGTCAGATGGTGTATTCAGAAGTAGTCCACGTGGGTGGTATACTTTTGGTCATGCTAACTTTGCTTTATTATTCTTCTTCGGACACTTATGGCACGGTGGTCGTACGATCTTCCGTGACGTATTCACTGGTATTGGTGCAGAAGTTACAGAGCAAGTTGAATTTGGTGTATTCCAAAAACTTGGTGATAAATCAACGAAAAAACAAGGTGCTGTATAAAATACAGATATTTTGTTAAGTTTCTTTATATTTAAATAGGATTCAAACAATGGAAGCGTTAGTTTATACATTTTTACTTATTGGTACTTTAATTGTAATTTTCTTTGCAGTATTCTTCAGAGATACACCTCGAATTATTAAAAAATAAAACCATTTTATTGGTTTTATTTTTTTAGTCCTCATGTTCTTCGAATGGGTCACGTAAATTTTTTGACGCTGGCCCAAACGCTGTATAGATAGAATATGCGGTAATTCCTAAGAGTAAGCTTGATACAAAAATTACAATGATAGTTGCTGTTTCCATGTTATATATTTATTTAAATTAACGTTTTAATATTATATAACATATACTCGAAAAATTAATTTATTAACAATATAAATATTTTTATGGCATTACGAACAAGATTAGGTGAAATTTTACGCCCACTAAATGCTGAATATGGTAAAGTTGCTCCAGGTTGGGGGACTACACCAATTATGGCGATTACAATGGCGGCATTCTTAGTATTTTTACTAATTATTTTACAAATTTATAATTCATCATTAATTATTGATGATATTGATGTTGATTGGACGAATGGTATTGTATAATTATAATACTAATAAGAAATAATTTAAAAGGTTTAAAACTCCTTTTAAATTATAAAAATTAAATAAATTAAAATATAGATCTATGGATATTATAAGTCTAGGGTGGGCCGGTTTGATGACAATGTTTACATTTTCATTAGCGTTAACTGTTTGGGCTCGAAATGGTTTCTAATTATTTAAACTTTTTGTAACATTTAAAACTAAAAAAATTATGGAATTAATTAAAGCAGTATTCCCGTATGCAAGTCCAGAAATTGTTAGCCCAGCTATTATCTGTTTCTTTATGACGTTATTCGGCCTTTCGTTAGGATTTGCATTATTAAAAGTGCAAGGTGAATAAAAACTATTTAATAATAATATGAAGAATATTATTATTAAATAGTTTTTAAATTTAATATTTTTTAGTTAATTTTGATAAAACGGGACTGACGAGACTCGAACTCGCAACTTCCGCCGTGACAGGGCGGTGCTCTAACCAATTGAACTACAATCCCATATAATAATTTACTATTAAGAATGTTAACTAATTTTTGAAATATGTCAACATTTTGTTTTGTTTGGTTCCTAATAAAGGAGAAACAGGGATTCGAACCCTGGGTACAAAAAATGTACGATAGATTAGCAATCTATTGCTTTCGACCACTCAGCCATTTCTCCTAAACTAAAAAACGTCAGACAATGTTTTGTTTTTTAAAAATACTAAAGTAGATGGCTCTGGTGGGATTTGAACCTACGACCTTGGGCTTATGAGTCCCCTGCTCTAACCACTGAGCTACAGAGCCTTAGACTACTTCACTAATAACAATTCTATCATAAACTAAAAAAAATGTAATAGTCTTATTTTTCCATCTTTGGAATTTTTTGAGTAATTTTAAAGTTATCTATATATAATTATACTAAAAAAGAAAGGGTTCAAATTTTTTATGAGTGATTTTTGGAACAATGTTTCACGTTATCCAAGGTTTTTTATTAGTAGTTTAGCTGGTTTAATTTTAGTAATTTTATCACCCTTTAAAAATTTATTAAAAATTAAAAAATTACGTATTTTTGTCATGTTTGGTTTCATTTTGTTTATTGGAATGTTATATATAATTCTTATTAATATGGTAGGTCTTTAAACATATTTTTTATTTAACAACTTCTAATCTTGAATTGAACGTCTTTTATGATTTTTAATTTATTATTGAACAAAATTTTAATAAAAAGTATCTTATGGGCCGAGTTGGATTCGAACCAACGTAGCATGACGCAGCGGATTTACAATCCGCCCCCTTTAACCACTCGGGCACCGACCCTGATAAATTAAAGTATAACTAAAATAAGTTAAAAATTCAATCTTTTTTAATGTTTATAGTTATTAAAATTTATAATTTTGTAAATTTGAAGATATAAGTCAAGGTACAAAAGAGAGAGTTGGGAACTTTTTAACACCAATTCATTCTCTTTTATTTTTATCGATAATTTTCACTATTAAAATTGCAAAATTTGATCGATGTTTACTAAAATTATAAATTGATGTGTTGACTTTTCTATAATTTTTTAGTATAAATATAATTAGATATTAAAAAATAAGATATTTTAAATAATGGGTGATTAACTCAGCGGTAGAGTGTCTGCCTTACAAGCAGAAGGTCACAGGTTCAAATCCTGTATTACCCATACTATATAAGGGCCTATCGTCTAACGGATTAGGACAGAAACCTTCTAAGTTTCCAATGTAGGTTCGATTCCTACTGGGCCTATACTATAGCACAATAGTTTTTCCACAGATATTAAAATTAGCTTTGTTTTAATATCCTTTTATCAATGTTTCATCTTTAAAGTTAGCAATTAGCAATTATAAGTGACCTAAAACGAAAGTTTTAAAAAGAAAAAATTGAAATGATATGTTACGCTCAAAAATTAAAATATAAAATACAGCTGGTGAAGGGATTTGAACCCCCAACCTACGGATTACAAATCCGTTGCTCTACCGTTGAGCTACACCAGCAACTATGAAAAATCGATCCTTTTTTGCACTACTACAATGCATAGAATATAAATTACTATTATATTGTGAAAAAGTCAATAAATAAAAAATAAAATATTTTATTTTTTCCAAGGATAAAGTTAGAAAAGTATTAAAATCTTACAAATTTTAATTTGTAGGATTTTAATAAAAATTAAACTTCAAATTGATTACCACGACGATACTGTAAAAATGCGGCTACGAATAAACCAAAAGCCGTTACAGTAATTAATCCTAAAACTATTCCAGATAATAAAGGTTCTACCATTATCGTAATTCTTTAAATATAAAAATTAATATTGTATTATAGATAATTATACAATCATACAATCATAAATTTTGATTATAAATTCAAAATTATCTAAATCCGATTGCTGCTTGCCATACAAATGCTAGTAATAAAAAGAAAACAGGAATAATTGGTAATACATCGACAATAGGACTAAAGATAACGTATGCTTCGGGTAAACGAGATAATAATAAAGTTTCCATAATAAATAACTAAGATGTAATATATAAAGTTTCTAAGATTAATAATATTAGATTTAATAATATTAATTCTACTATAAAACTATTTAAATTTTTGATTTATATTAATGTTTCATTCTAATCTATTTTCGTATACAATTAATATTATCAATTTCGTAAATTGATAACTATTAATTAAAAAAGCTTTTTAAGATAAAAATATGGCAGCTGCATTTTTACCTTCAATTTTAGTTCCTATCGTTGGTTTAGTTTTTCCAGCACTTAGTATGGCATTATGGTTCATTTATGTTTCTGTGGACGATGTTACTTAAGCAATTTTAATCTCTTTAAGTTAATTTTAGTTCTCTAAATAATTAACTTAAAGAAATTAGACTATTCAAAATTTTTAATAATTTAAATAATTTCTTATATTTTGACATATAATGTTAATTACAAGCTGACAAGACTGGAGTAAAATTTGTTTTTCATTGTTTACTCTATCAATATTTAATTAAAGGATTATTAAAATATGACCATTGCTATTGGACAAAACCAAGAACGTGGCTTATTTGACCTTGTTGACGATTGGTTAAAGAAAGATCGATTTGTCTTCGTTGGTTGGTCAGGTATATTATTATTCCCAACTGCTTATTTAGCAACAGGTGGTTGGTTAACTGGTACGACTTTTGTTACATCATGGTATACTCATGGTTTAGCAAGTTCTTACCTTGAAGGATGTAACTTCTTAACTGCAGCTGTATCAAGTCCAGCTAACAGTATGGGTCATTCATTATTACTTTTATGGGGTCCTGAAGCACAAGGCGATTTCACACGTTGGTGTCAAATTGGTGGTCTTTGGGCATTTGTTGCCTTACATGGTGCATTCGGTTTAATCGGATTCTGTTTACGTCAATTTGAAATTGCACGTTTAGTAGGTATCCGTCCATACAACGCAATTGCTTTCTCAGGCCCAATTGCTGTATTTGTTTCGGTATTCTTATTATACCCTCTAGGTCAAGCTAGTTGGTTCTTCGCACCAAGTTTTGGTGTTGCAGGTATCTTCCGTTTCTTATTATTCTTACAAGGTTTCCACAACTGGACATTAAACCCATTCCACATGATGGGTGTTGCTGGTATTTTAGGTGGTGCTTTACTTTGTGCTATTCACGGTGCAACAGTAGAAAATACATTATTCGAAGATGGTGATGCAGCGAATACATTCCGTGCATTCACACCAACACAATCAGAAGAAACATATTCAATGGTTACAGCTAACCGTTTCTGGTCACAAATTTTTGGTGTAGCATTCTCTAACAAACGTTGGTTACACTTCTTTATGTTATTTGTACCAGTAACTGGTTTATGGACTAGTGCTCTTGGTATCGTTGGCTTAGCATTAAATTTACGTGCATACGATTTTGTATCACAAGAGTTACGTGCTGCTGAAGATCCAGAATTTGAAACATTCTACACAAAAAATATTTTATTAAACGAAGGTATTCGTGCGTGGATGGCTGCACAAGATCAACCACACGAAAACTTTGTATTCCCTGAGGAGGTATTACCACGTGGAAACGCCCTTTAATAGTAGTATTGCAGGTCGCGATATCGAGTCAACAGGTTTTGCTTGGTGGAGTGGAAATGCCCGTTTAATCAATGTTTCAGGTAAATTATTAGGTGCTCACGTAGCACACGCTGGCTTAATGGTATTTTGGGCTGGTGCAATGATTTTATTTGAAGTATCTCATTTTGTACCAGAGAAACCTTTATATGAACAAGGTTTCATTTGTATGCAACATTTAGCAACTTTAGGTTACGGTATCGGACCGGGTGGCGAAATTACAACAACTCTTCCTTATTTCTCAGTTGGTGTTTTACATTTAATTTCATCAGCTGTTTTAGGTTTTGGTGGTATTTACCACTCATTATTAGGCCCAGATACATTAGAAGAATCATTCCCATTCTTTGGTTATGACTGGCGCGATAAGAACAAGATGACTACAATCTTAGGTATTCACTTATGTCTTTTAGGTGTAGGTGCTTTATTATTAGTTGCAAAAGCAATGTACTTAGGTGGTGTTTATGACACTTGGGCGCCCGGTGGTGGAGATGTTCGTTTAATTACAACTCCAACATTAAACCCAATTGTAATCTTTGGTTACGTATTCCGTTCACCATTTGGTGGAGACGGTTGGGTTGTATCAGTAAACAACATGGAAGACTTAGTAGGCGGACATATTTGGGTTGGCGTATTATGTTTAACAGGTGGTTTCTGGCACATTTTTACTAAGCCATTCGCTTGGGCACGTCGTGCTTTCGTTTGGTCAGGTGAAGCTTACTTGTCTTACAGTTTAGCTGCTATTTGTTTAATGGGCTTAACAGCTGCATTATACGCTTGGTATAATAACACAGCATATCCTAGTGAATTATATGGTCCAACTGGTCCTGAAGCTTCACAATCACAAGCATTTACATTCTTAGTTCGTGACCAACGTTTAGGTGCTAACGTTTCATCAGCACAAGGTCCAACTGGTTTAGGTAAATACTTAATGCGTTCACCAAGTGGAGAAATTATTTTCGGTGGTGAAACTATGCGTTTCTGGGATTTACGTGCACCATGGGTTGAGCCATTACGTGGTCCAAACGGTTTAGATATCAACAAAATTAAAAATGATATTCAACCTTGGCAAGAACGTCGTGCCGCAGAATACATGACTCATGCTCCATTAGGTTCATTAAACTCTGTAGGTGGTGTAGCAACAGAAATTAACTCAGTTAACTATGTATCACCTCGTTCATGGTTATGTTGTTCACACTTCTTCTTAGGTTTCTTCTTCTTAGTAGGTCACTGGTGGCATTCAGGTCGTGCTCGTGCGGCAGCGGCTGGTTTTGAAAAAGGTATTAATCGTGCAAACGAGCCAGTATTATCAATGCGTCCTATTGATTAATAATAATATTAATAATCATTTTTACCTAACTTTTTATAAGTTAGGTAAAAAAATAAATATATAACTCATATAATTTTGTATTTTTATTTCTAAACAAGTAGACATTTTTGCAAAAAAATTCAATCAATCAAGTTATGCCTTTTCCAATAAAAGATTAGTACGGACAAAAACAAAACATACCGTAAAAAATTGGGTTGCCTGGGACTCGAACCCAGAACTATTCGGTTAAAAGCCGAGTACTCTACCATTGAGTTAGCAACCCTAATGAAATATATTACCATGAAACAAATAAAATAGAAACGTATTTATTGAAAAATTTTTTAGCAGCCAATAAATTTAAATCCTAAAAATATTTATTGAAAATAATATTTTTACTTTATTAATTTTAAAGTAAAATGAGAATTAACATTATCGGTTATTTTATTACTTAAAATTATAAGGATTTTAAAAATGATTAATTGGCAAGTTCTAGGACAACTAGTAGCTACAGGTACTATCATGTTAGCAGGTCCAGCAGTAATTGTTTTATTAGCTTTAAAGAAAGGTAATCTTTAAACTATAATTTCTTGTGTTTGCATATATTTAAATTTGATCATCAATATAAAAATTTTTTAAATAAATTTATGATAACGGCTTTAACAACTATCTTAGTTTTAGTTTCATTAGGTTTAGTTATAACAGTTCCTGTAGCATTAGCTACACCAGGGGAGTGGGAAAACTCAAAAGACAGTTTTACAAAAGGTTTCCAAGGATGGGTAGCCCTTGTTCTTGCAATTGCTGCTGCTGACGGTATTGCAGCAACATTCTAAATTTATTAGAAATTATAGTTTTGGCTATAATTTCTAATAAATTTTTTTAAACTATTGACAAATTTGACAAATTTTTATAGATTATAATTCAAAGTATAGTAAATTATAATTCTTATATAAATTTATCAGCGGGCATAGCTCAGTGGTAGAGCGCGACCTTGCCAAGGTCGATGTCGCGCGTTCGAATCGCGTTGCCCGCTTCTTAATTTTTATAAGTTCAAACTTAAAATTGCCCCCATCGTCTAGAGGCCTAGGACAGCTCCCTTTCACGGAGCAGACAGGGATTCGAATTCCCTTGGGGGCATATTATCTCACGTTTTTATACAAAAAATTAAGTTTTTTAATTAAATAACTCTTATTTAAAGAGAAAATCTTGATCTTTATAGGAAAATTTAGTATCTTGTACAGTTATAATAGTAAAGTATTAAATCTTTTCATGAATGTATTTATAAGACTAATTTATGTTATATCTATTTAGATTCTTATTTCTTTCCATTAATATTGATCAAGAAACAGTCTTGCATTGGTTTGGAATGGAAGACCCAACGACTAGTGAAGCTCGTCAAGCACTAGTTAATGGTTATGACCTTAATATTTCAAATATTGACTCATCAACGAGTGTATCACTTAATACATTACGAATACTGGCAGAAGGTTTAATCAATAAACTTCAAGATGGATTAACGATAGTTGATATCGAAAATGCTCTATTTTTCATTCTTTTTGTTCGTTTTGTTATTCTTGCCGTAAGATATAATTTAAAAACTTCACTTATATTACTTGTATTGGTCTTTTTGCTGGGTATCTATGGTATCGACATTTGATTGATATTATTTCAACTTATAGTAATGTTTTAATCAAACTACCATTTTTACAAAACTTTGGACGAGATGCGATTCAATTACAATCATTAAGTCGTCAAACAGCCGTCACAAATTTAAAATTAGGCGAAAATACCCACTGGTATAATCCAGCTCAAGTAGTTTACTATTCAATCATGAAAGCAATTGTTCATGTCGATCCTGAAACTGGTCAAAAATATTACATTGACCCAGTCTCAATGATTATTTCAAAATTTCAAGCAGCTGGAAATTCCAACATCGTTAACTTTTATTATAAGCTTTATCATAAAATCATTCCTAAAGTTTATGATGTTTGTAGTAAATTTTGGGCTCAACTTTCTGGAGTCGCAGCTTATGCAGTTATAACTCGAATAGGAAAACGATATTGTCCATATTTAATAAGATGGCATTGGACATTTTTATTAATTATCATGATGATCGAACAAATTTTTATCACGTTTATTGGACGTGCTAATTACTTTCAAACGCAAGTATTACTACCACAAAAAGAGACGTATGGAGATTATCTAAATTCAAGTTTACAATTACAAATTGATTTTTTAAATGTTATTATTGGTTCAATTGTATTAGCGCATATTGGATTTTTAATTTTTGGTTTATTCCACGCGATTTGGGGTCAATATTTTTATTTACCTTTTTTTGTAGAAAATACTGAACTTCATATAGGTCCTCGTCCCAAAAATAGTGTTTATAGTGGTGGAAATACAAGTTGGCAAGATCCAGAAGAAAAAGAGAAAAAGCTAAATCGTGTCTTTCCAAAACTTTGGTATGGTTGGCTTGGAAGTGGAACCAAAAATAGCGGTCAGTTTATTTCTCAATGGAAACGATTTGTAATGAAAATTATAAAAAAATTCAAAATATAATCAATGGAACGAGTAATCTTAAATTATAGTGTATAAACTATAATTTAAGATTCTAAATTTAGGTTACAATATATATGATTTTATATATCTTATAACGATGAACCTAACCCTGAATATGAACCGTAGAAAAATAATGATAGCATGGTAATTACTGCTAAACCACCTACTAAACCTACAAGCCATAATGGAATTCTACCAGTATTTGCCATAAAAAAACTCCTATTATATTAGTATTAATTGAAGAAATAACTCGAAAATAGTACCGCTAAAACAAAAATTAATAAAAGTCCCCAGTAAAGAGAAGTTCGATTTAATTCTACTGCTTGTTTATTTGGATTTGGACCTGTCATAAAAATTACCTCTTATCTTTATTATGTATAAATTTAACGTTGAATAAATTGCATGGCAGTAATGCCACCTAAAAAGAATACTGTAGGAATTGCTAATCCATGAATTGCTAACCAACGGAAAGTGAAAATAGGATAAGCTACAGGTTGATTAATATTATTTGCCATTGTTTTTACCTCAATTATAAGCCTTTAGTTAAATCTTCTAATTCTTGCTTCGCACTAAATCGATCATTCACTAATGGAATTTGTTGACGATCTTGTGTAAAGTATTCATTTGGACGTGGAGTCCCAAATACATCGTATGCTAAACCAGTACTCACGAATAACCATCCTGATACAAAAAGCGATGGGATTGTAATACTGTGGATAATCCAATAACGTACACTAGTAATAATATCCGAAAACGGACGTTCACCCGTAGATCCACCAGACATATTTATATATTCTCCTATAAAAAAAGATTGTTGCTCATTCAAATGATTTCGTAAGAAGCGGGCAGGGGGAATCGAACCCCCATCATCAGCTTGGAAGGCTAAGGTTTTACCACTAAACTATGCCCGCATGACTTTATTATATCATCATGCAGGTAGAAAGATCCATAAAATTTTATAAATTTTCTAGTTTTAGATCTAAAAACTTTGCTAAATCAGCTGCTTCTTCCTCTAAATCTGAAATTGAAGTTGGTTCTTGAACAGGCGTTAACGGAATATTTCGCTCATCTTTTAAACACAAATACATACTTCGAGTAGGATTTAAACCTTCCGTGATTTTAATTCCAATTGATCGAATATTGGCTAATGGATAGGTTAAAAGAATTTCACGGTTTTTTCCGGGAAAACCTTTTCGAACAATTTTGACGAGATTTTCAGTTTTATTATATTCATTATATCCACCTCCGACATCTAAAAAGACCGTTAGAATAATGTAAAGACTAAAACCTAAGCTTAAGGTTCCATAAAACATCATTACTAAACCTTGTGGTATAAAAACTAATTCTGTAGGGTTGGCAAATGGCAATAAATTTACTTTGAAATAACTTGATATTCCAGCTAATAAAAAACCTAAGCCTCCAACAAATAAAAAAAACGACCAGAAATAATTACTAAATCGTCGGGATCCAACAATATTGTCTTGACGAATTTCGTTTTGCATTTGTTACAATTTCATAGAAATTAAATTAATTTAATTGATTTGAATCCAAGGAATAATCCTAATGTAAGTGCAAAGCAAAATCCTACTAATAAAAAATAATCTATAGCAACTGTCATAAAATCTTTGTTATTTTATTGAAATTAAGTTTATAAAAATTTTTCTATATATTAGTATATATTATATAGTAATCTATAGAAAAATTTTGGTTGTTAAAATTTGATGAAAATTTTTGAAACCTTATTTTTATTGAATTAAAAAATCTTATTATTAATTTAACTAATTGTCAAATTAACTTTATGGCTAACTATAACTTTATCAAACCGTATAATGATGATCCATTTGTAGGTCATTTAGCAACGCCGATAACATCATCTGCAGTAACACGAGCAATTTTACAAAATTTACCAGCATATCGATTTGGTTTAACACCTTTATTGCGTGGTCTAGAAATTGGTTTAGCGCATGGTTACTTTTTAATTGGTCCATTTGCTTATTTAGGACCATTACGTAATTCTGACATTGCATTATTATCTGGTTTTCTTTCAACCATTGGTTTAATTGTTATTTTAACAATTGGTTTAACAATCTATGGTGTGGCAGCGTTTGGCCAAGAAAAAACATCAGGTAATGCCAATGATTTGCAAACAAAAAAAGCTTGGGATGAATTTAAAGGTGGTTTTTTTGTAGGTGCCTGTGGTAGTGCTGGATTTGCATTTATTTGTTTATCTAGTATTCCTTCATTTACTGCATAAATTCCTTCTCTTTAGATATTAAGTCAGTAAAAATTTAACTGGCTTAATATACAAACTTATTTTAAATTGTCTGTACAGTGGACATTAACTTTATTATTTTAGTCTAAAAATTAAATTATATGAATACAACTCCCATTAATTTGCAAGAAGAGTACACTAAAATTGAGATTGCTAAAATTTTAAATTTATTAAATGAAGAATTAGTTGGTTTAGCGCCAGTAAAAGCACGTATTCGAGAAATTGCAGCATTACTTTTAATTGACAAATTAAGACGAAATTTAGGTATCACGGCAGCTCATCCAGGTTTACATATGTCATTTACTGGAAGTCCTGGAACTGGAAAAACTACAGTTGGATTAAAAATGGCTGACATTTTGTATCAGTTAGGCTATATTAAAAAAGGTCATCTTTTAACCGTAACTCGTGATGATTTAGTAGGGCAATATATTGGTCACACGGCTCCAAAGACAAAAGAAGTTCTTAAAAAAGCCATGGGTGGTGTTTTATTCATTGATGAAGCTTATTATTTATACAAGCCAGATAATGAACGTGATTACGGTTCTGAAGCTATTGAGATTTTATTACAAGTAATGGAAAATCAACGTGATGATTTGGTTGTTATTTTAGCAGGTTATAAAGAACCGATGGATAAGTTCTATGAATCAAACCCAGGATTATCGTCTCGAATTGCTAACCATATTGATTTCCCGGATTATTCAACAGAAGAATTATTAAAAATTGCTCAGTTAATGTTAGAAGAGCAACAATACCAATTAACTCCTGATGCTACTGTTGCATTAGAACGTTATATTGAAAGACGAAAAGAACGACCATTATTCGCAAATGCTAGAAGTATTAAAAACGCTTTAGACCGTGCTCGTATGCGTCAAGCAAATAGAATTTTTGATAGTCGTGGACAAGTATTAACCAAAAAAGAATTAGTTAATCTTGAGGCAGAAGATATTTTACAAAGTACTATTTTTAATGATTAAAATTCTTTAGAAAAATAGAAAGATATGAGTTTATTAATTATTGGTGGCACTGGAACCTTAGGTCGTCAAGTTGTTTTACAAGCTTTAACTAAAGGTTATCCAGTTCGATGTATGGTTCGAAATTTTCGAAAGGCAAATTTTTTAAAAGAATGGGGTGTTGAACTAGTTTATGGCGATTTGTCACGTCCTGAAACAATTCCTCCTTGTTTAAAAGGTATTACAGCTATAATTGATGCATCTACAAGTCGTGCAAACGAGTTGGATTCGTTAAAAAACGTAGATTGGGATGGAAAATTATGTCTGATCGAAGCAGCCAAAGCTGCAAATGTGAAACGATTTATTTTCTTTTCCGCTCAAAATGTTGAACAATTTGACAATATTCCATTAATGAAAGTAAAATATGGAATTGAAACAAAGTTGAAACAATCTGGTATTCCTTATACTATTTTCAGATTAACAGGTTTCTATCAAGGTTTGATTGAACAATATGCAATCCCAGTTTTAGAAAATCTACCAATTTGGGTGACAAATGAAAATACAAATATTGCTTATATGGATACCCAGGACATTGCAAGATTTTGTTTACGATCCTTACAAATTCCCCAGACAACAAATCAAACTTTCTTTTTAAGCGGATTAAAAGGTTGGGTTTCATCTGAAATTATTAATCTTTGTGAACAGTTAGCAGGACAAAAAGCAAAAGTTCAACGTGTTCCATTATTTGCATTAAAATTTGTTAGTGGATTCTTTGGGTTTTTTGAATGGGGTCAAAACATTAGTGATCGGTTAGCATTTGTGGAAATTTTAAATACCGAAAATAATTTTTCGAAATCAACATTTGAATTGTATAAAATGTTTAAGATTGATCCCTCTGAAATTATCCAGTTAGATGATTATTTCTTAGAATATTTTATTCGATTATTAAAACGATTACGAGATATTAACTTTGAAGATGTTCAAAAACAAAAGAATCTAGTTATTTAAAGCTTATGGGTGATACTAATTATCTCGCAACAATTGTCAAAATTTTAGAAAAGCCTAAACAAAATCTTAACAATGATAGGGTTATAACAACCGAATTTCGCGCTCAATTAGTTCAAGTTCGTAATAGTCAAATTGTAAATCTTGTTTTTTGGGGTAATTTGGCACGTGATGTTATGAATTACTATCAAATCAATGATTATATTATGATTGAAGGATATTTATCACTTCCCAGCCAACCAAAGACTAAGTTCATAACACAAAACTTAAAAAAAGTTCAAATAACTGTGTTAAAAATTCATTCCATTTAGTCTCTTTCTACAAACGTATAATTAATTATACTAAAATAAAATAATTCAGAATCATTTTATTTTAGTATAATTAATATTATTAAAAATAATTTTTAAGAAAAATTAAATGCTAACTTTAAAAATTTTGGTTTACACAACAATTATCTTTTTTGTTTCGTTATTCATTTTTGGACTTCTTTCGGGTGATCCATCAAGAAATCCAAATCGTAAAGATTTTGAATAATTCACAATCCTTCTAATTCTTGGAAAATTTTTACTAATAAAAATTCTCCAAGAACTCTATGCTAACTCTTTTTTTTTAAACCGAAAGAATAAATTAAATATTTTTTTATTTATACTACCATATATAATAGATAATAAAAGAATAACTCTAATTTTCTTAGCTTTTTTACCAAATTAACAATTTTAAATTTTATTGAATAATGAAACGTTTTAATTTAATTGCTTTACTTTTTGCAGTATTGGTCGCGTTTACACCAAGCTATGCCTTTGCTGAAGTTGGTGGATTGACAAAGTGTAGTGAATCTCCTGCCTTTAATAAACGCTTAGCAGGAAGTGTTAAAAAACTAGAGCAACGTATGAGTCAATATGAAGCTGATTCACCACCAGCCTTAGCTTTAAAACAACAAATTGCTCGAACGGAAGCAAGATTTGATAAATATGGTAGATCAGATTTATTATGTGGAACGGATGGATTACCTCATTTAATTGCGGATGGACGTCCAAGTCATGCTGCGGAATTTATTTTTCCAGGTTTTGGATTCATCTATATTTCTGGTTGGATCGGTTGGGTTGGTCGAAAGTATTTACGTGCTGTAAGTACCACTAAAAATCCTAGCGAAAGTGAAATTATCATTAATGTTCCATTAGCTCTGAAAATCATGACGACTGGATATATTTGGCCTATTTCAGCTTGGCAAGAATTAGTAAATGGTGATCTAGTAGCTCCAAAAGATGAAGTAACAGTATCGCCACGTTAAGTTTCAACTGAAAACTTTTACATAAATTATCTTATTAATTATTTAACTTAAATTTTTATGGAAGACTTTCAAAAATATTTATCAACAGCGCCAGTTTTATTAACAATATGGTTGTCATTTACAGCTGGATTTATTATTGAAATTAATCGTTTTTTCCCAGATATGCTAGGATTATATTTCTAAATTTTAGCCTCAAAAATCTCGCACGAAAAAAGGGAACGTTCTTTATCGAAAATCGTTCCCTTTTTCTTGACTCCTAATTTTTGAATTTTTTTTTTTTTCAATAGTTTGAGATCTCTGAATTTTACTTAAAATTATATTTCTTAAATTATTTAATCTAGAAAATTAATAAAAATGAACTAAAAACCTGTATAATAATAATTAGAAAACTCATAATTAACAGCTATATACAAAGTTAATAGCCTTTATTTTTTTATGAGAGTTTCATAGATTTTCGTCTCCCAACTAAGGAGAAAATTAATGGCAATAAGCTCAACGGACCGTCGCGCAAAAAATGTGCAAGTTTTTGTTGAAAAAGACGCAGTCGAAACTAGTTTCGCAAAATGGGCACAACCAGGTCATTTTTCTAGAACTTTAGCAAAAGGCCCAAAGACAACTACTTGGATTTGGAACTTACATGCAGATGTTCATGACTTTGACAGTCAAACTAGTTCTTTAGAAGAAGTTTCTCGTAAAGTCTTCAGTGCTCACTTTGGACAATTAGCAATTATATTCTTATGGATTAGTGGAATGCACTTCCATGGAGCATATTTTTCTAACTATTCAGCTTGGTTAACAGATCCTGTTAACATTAAACAAAGTTCACAAGTTGTTTGGCCAATTGTTGGTCAAGAAATTTTAAATGGTGATGTAGGTGGTAATTTCCAAGGTGTTCAAACAACATCTGGTTGGTTCCAAATGTGGAGAGCAGAAGGAATCACAAGTGAAGTTGAATTATATTGGATTGCAATTGGTGGTTTAGCAATGTCAGCAATTATGTTATTTGCTGGTTGGTTCCACTACCATAAAGCAGCACCAAAATTAGAATGGTTCCAAAACGCAGAATCAATGATGAACCATCACTTAGCTGGTTTACTAGGATTAGGCTGTTTATCTTGGTCTGGTCATCAAATTCATGTTGCATTACCGATTAATAAATTATTGGATGCTGGTGTAGCACCACAAGAAATTCCATTACCTCACGAATTCTTGATTAATCGTGAATTAATGAGTCAGTTATACCCAAGTTTCTCTCAAGGTTTAACGCCATTCTTTACTGGTAATTGGAGTGTGTATTCAGATTTCTTAACATTTAAAGGTGGTTTAAATCCTGTAACGGGTGGTTTATGGTTAAGCGATACTGCTCACCATCACTTAGCTTTAGCAGTTTTATTCATTTTTGCTGGTCATATGTACCGTACAAATTGGGGTATTGGCCACAGTATGAAAGAAATTTTAGAAGCTCACAAAGGTCCATTTACAGGTGAAGGTCATAAAGGTCTTTATGAAATCTTAACAACATCATGGCATGCTCAGTTAGCAATTAACTTAGCGATGCTGGGTTCTTTAAGTATTATCGTTGCGCACCATATGTATGCAATGCCTCCATATCCTTATATTGCAACCGATTACGCTACGCAATTATCATTATTCACACACCATATGTGGATTGGTGGATTCTGTGTTGTGGGTGGTGCAGCTCACGGTGCAATTTTCATGGTTCGTGATTACACACCTGCTAATAATTACAATAACTTATTAGATCGTGTATTACGTCATCGTGATTCTATTATTGTTCATTTAAACTGGGTTTGTATTTTCTTAGGTTGTCACGCGTTTGGATTCTACATTCATAACGATACAATGCGAGCTTTGGGTCGTCCACAAGACATGTTCTCAGATAAAGCAATTCAGTTACAACCGATCTTTGCTCAATGGATTCAAAATATTCATTTATTAGCACCAGGTACGACAGCTCCAAATGCTTTAGCAACAACAAGTTATGCTTTTGGTGGTGAAGTTGTTGAAGTTGGTGGTAAAATTGCAATGATGCCTATTAAATTAGGAACAGCAGATTTTATGGTTCACCATATTCACGCGTTTACAATTCACGTAACAGTTTTAATTTTATTAAAAGGTGTATTATATGCGCGTAGTTCTAAATTAATTCCAGATAAGGCAAACTTAGGTTTCCGTTTCCCTTGTGATGGTCCTGGACGTGGTGGTACATGTCAAAGTTCAAGTTGGGATCATGTATTCTTAGGATTATTCTGGATGTATAACTCAATCTCTGTCGTAATTTTCCACTTCAGTTGGAAAATGCAATCAGATGTTTGGGGAACAATTGCACCAGATGGTAGTATTTCGCATGTAACGGGTGGTAACTTTGCTCGTGGTGCAATTACAATTAACGGATGGTTACGTGATTTCTTATGGTCACAAGCTTCGCAAGTAATTCAATCATATGGTTCGGCTTCATCAGCATACGGTTTAATCTTCTTAGGCGCTCACTTTATTTGGGCATTTAGTTTAATGTTCTTATTCAGTGGTCGTGGTTACTGGCAAGAATTAATTGAGTCTATTGTTTGGGCACATAATAAATTAAACTTTGCTCCGACAATTCAACCACGTGCTTTAAGTATTACACAAGGTCGTGCTGTTGGTTTAGCTCATTATCTACTTGGTGGTATTGGAACAACATGGTCATTCTTCTTAGCACGTGCTGTTTCCATCAGTTAATGAAATTCAGATTAACTTTCTATTTTTATTCATAACTAAAATTTATATAAAAAGGCATCTAACATTATGGTAACTAAATTTCCAAAGTTTAGTCAAGCCCTTGCACAAGATCCAGCAACGCGAAGAATCTGGTATGGTATCGCGACTGCTCATGATTTAGAAGCACATGATGGTATGACTGAAGAAAATCTATATCAAAAGATTTTCGCTTCACATTTTGGTCATCTAGCAATTATTTTCTTATGGACTTCAGGAAATTTATTCCATGTTGCTTGGCAAGGTAACTTTGAAAAATGGGTAACAAACCCACTGAAAGTTAAACCAATCGCCCATGCAATTTGGAATCCACATTTTGGTGAATCAGCTTTAAAAGCATTTAGTAAAGGTAATACTTATCCAGTAAATATTGCATTTTCAGGTGTATATCAATGGTGGTACACAATTGGTTTCCGAACAAATCAAGAATTATATTTAGGTTCAATTGGTTTATTATTATTATCATCAGCTTTATTATTTGCTGGTTGGTTACATTTACAACCAAAATTCCGACCGAGTTTATCATGGTTTAAAAACAATGAATCTCGTTTAAATCACCATTTATCAGGTTTATTAGGTGTTAGTTCATTAGCTTGGACTGGTCATATTGTTCACGTAGCAATTCCGGCATCACGTGGTGTTCACGTTGGTTGGGATAACTTCTTAACAACGCCACCACATCCAGCTGGCTTAACACCATTTTATACAGGTAACTGGACAGTTTACGCTGAAAATCCAGATAGTTTAAACCACGTTTACGGAACTTCAGAAGGAGCTGGTACAGCAATTTTAACATTCTTAGGTGGTTTCCATCCACAATCTCAATCATTATGGTTAAGTGATATTGCGCATCATCAATTAGCAATTGCAGTTGTTTTCATCGTTGCGGGTCACATGTATCGAACAAACTTCGGTATTGGTCATAATATGAAAGAGATCTTAGATGCTCACCGTCCTCCAGGAGGTCGCTTAGGTGCAGGTCATACAGGGTTATTTGAAACAATCACTAACTCTTTACACATGCAATTAGGTTTAGCATTGGCATGTTTAGGTGTTGCTACATCATTAACTGCTCAACACATGTATGCTTTAACACCGTATGCATTCTTATCGAAAGATTTCACAACAGAAGCTGCATTATACACACACCATCAGTATATTGCTGGATTCTTAATGGTTGGAGCATTTGCACATGGTGCGATCTTCTTCGTTCGTGATTATGATCCAGAGTTAAATAAAGGCAATGTTTTAGCTAGAATGCTAGAGCATAAAGAAGCTATTATTTCACATTTAAGTTGGGCATCTTTATTCTTAGGTTTCCATACGTTAGGATTATATATTCATAACGATACCGTTGTTGCATTTGGACAACCAGAAAAACAAATTTTATTTGAACCAGTATTCGCTGAATATATTCAAGCGGCTTCTGGTAAAGCTGTTTATCAATTTGATGTACTACTATCATCTTCAACTAGCCCAGCGACAGTTGCAGGTAATCAAATTTGGTTACCAGGTTGGTTAGACGCTATTAATAACAATAAGAATGATTTATTCTTAAAAATTGGCCCTGGTGATTTTTTAGTTCACCATGCCATCGCTTTAGGTTTACATACAACAACATTAATCCTTGTAAAAGGTGCTTTAGATGCACGTGGTTCGAAATTAATGCCTGATAAAAAAGATTTCGGTTATAGTTTCCCATGTGATGGTCCAGGTCGTGGTGGAACATGTGATATCTCAGCTTGGGATGCCTTCTATTTAGCAATGTTTTGGATGTTAAACACAATTGGTTGGACGACATTCTACTGGCATTGGAAACACATGGCTATTTGGGGTGGTAACCCAGGTCAATTTGATGAATCATCAAATTATATTATGGGATGGTTACGTGACTACTTATGGTTAAACTCATCACCATTAATTAATGGTTATAACGCCTTTGGTATGAACAACCTATCTGTTTGGGCATGGATGTTCTTATTTGGACATTTAATTTGGGCAACAGGTTTCATGTTCTTAATTTCATGGCGTGGTTACTGGCAAGAATTAATTGAGACTTTAGTATGGGCTCATGAACGTACACCTCTTGCTAATTTAATTCGTTGGAGAGATAAACCAGTAGCTCTTTCAATTGTACAAGCTCGTTTAGTTGGTTTAGTACATTTCGCTGTTGGTTATATTTTAACATATGCTGCATTCGTTATTGCATCAACTGCGGGTAAGTTTGGATAAAGCTTTCTCACTAATAAACTAAACTAAAAGAAACTACAAATTTATGCTAGTTTTCTAATTTTGTTTCTAAATTTTTAGAAACAAAATTAGAAACAAAGTTTTAACCTTGATCAAATTTTTTATAGTTTTCATTGAGATTTTTTGTTTTAATTTTGCAATGGTTTTTTATCTTTTAAATCCAATTACTTTGTCTCAAAAAAATATGACATATTAATGTGTAAGTTTAATTTCAATTTATTAAATACAATTATAGAAATTAAAGCAGATATATGGAGTGAAAATGGTAAAGTGATAAGAGATTGAGGTACATTATTCAAAATAAAGTATAAGTTTAATCCTATTACAAAAAGTGGTTTATTTTTTAATGATAAAAACTTTAAATTTCATAGAGGATTTACATTGAGTAAAAATCAAGAAAATTATGTTAGTGAATGTAGTAATGTTTTGTAATTAATTAGATAAAGTAAATACTTCAAATATTTGACAAAGTTCAAGATATTTAATTTATTAAAAAGGACTGAAAACTTGAAAACTAAAAACAAGGCTTTTATAGTCTTTCTAACGTTTTTCAGAATTGATCTGATTCGCTTAGATTTTATCCTAAATTGGCATTGTATGGCTATTTAGGATAAAATCTAACTAAAAATTTTAGCGATTGATAAAATATTCTAAAACAAAAACAAATTAAATAGAATTATTCTTTGGGTACAATAATAAAAATTTTTAATAAGATTGATAAGACAGTTTTTTCAAAATAGAAAAAATAAAAAATAGTACTAGTAAAACTAAAACAAAAGATTTTTATTTAGTTTAGTTCTCGCTTTATTTTTATTAAAAGTTTTTAAAAATAAAGCGGATCGAAAAAATTTACTGTTTATCAATTAATTGCATTAGTTTCGTTATTTGATAAACACTAACTTGGTTTAATGCATAAACTGGGATATTTTTTTGTTTAGCTAAACTAGTTAATTTAAAATTTTGTTTTAAATGATTTTTTAATCCAATAATTAAGCTTGCTTTTTTAATTTCATTCGTTAAAACAAACTTTAACCCCATTTTTAATAGCACTTCTTTTAATAAATTAGCAGATAATGAGTAGGGATAAATTACTAATTTTTTTGCATCTAACTTTAAGGATTTTTGATTTTTTAACTGATTTATCAACATCCAATTTTTATTTGTTGCGAGGAACGAGTTCTTGAAATTATTGGAAGGATTTACTAATAAATTTTGATAATTTTGATTTTGATTATATTTGATTCTAATCTTTTCAGTCGAATCAAATTGGCGAACTTGTCCATTGGTAATATTATCTCGTAAAAATAAATCTACAGAATTTTGAACATCTTCATGAATCGTCCATGAATTTTGATGATTAATTTCAATGATGATTTCAAACGCTGGATAAGCTTTTCGTTCCAAAATACTTTTTTGGGTTCCACGTCTTTTTGCTTCTTCATCACTTAAAGTGACATATTGAATCCCACCAATCAAATCAACTAATGAAGGATTTTTAATTAAGTTTTCTAAACAATTACCATGAGTTGTTCCAACCAACTGAACACCTTTTTCCGCAATTGTTCGAGCAGCTAGGACTTCTAATTCAGTTCCAATTTCATCGACAACAATAACTTGTGGCATATGGTTTTCAACTGCTTCAATCATTACTTGATGTTGAAATTCTGTTTTGTCTACTTGCATTCGTCTTGCTCGACCAATTCCGGAATGTGGGATATCACTATCCCCTGCAATTTCATTGGCTGTATCAATAATAATAACCCGTTTCTGCATTTCATCAGCTAATACTCTAGCAATTTCACGAATAATGGTAGTTTTTCCAACACCAGGTTTACCTAAAATTAATATAGACTTTTCTGATTCTAATAAATCTCTAATTACAGAGATAATTCCAAAAACTGCCCTCCCAACTCGACAAGTTAAACCATTAATTAAAAATTGACGATTTCGAATACAACTTATTCTGTGAAGAGTACGTTCAATTCCGGCACGATTTTCATTACTGAATTTGCTAATACGTTTGGTAGTATAATCGATATCTTGCCAAGAAATAATTTTTTGAGACAAATGTTGTGGACCGCTAACAAATCGTGCTTCTGGTCGTCTCCCTAAATCTAATACAATTTCAATGAGTTGGTCTTTTTCGTTATGGTGATTCAATTGTTCTTGAAGAAAAAAAGGTAAGTTTTCAATCAATTTTTCTAAATCGTCATCTACGTTCATCTTAGAAAATTTTTTATAATTTTTTGATCCAGATTACACAGTTGTTAAAATTATAATCTGAATTTTATGAAATTTTAAGTTAATAAATTATTTGTTATTTTTAAGAATCCATTTCAACCAAAGATTTAAATGTCGAAGTATCTAAAACAGCAATTTGTGATAACATCTTACGATTTAAATCGATATTTGATTTTTTAAATTTATGAATTAATTGACTATAAGAAGTTCCATTTAACCGAGATGCAGCATTAATCCGATTGATCCAGATTTTTCTAAAAATTCGTTTTTTATGTTTTCGACCAACATATGAATAACGCAGAGCTTTCATAACTTGTTGATTTGCTACTCGAAATAAAACTGAATGAGCACCACGGTAACCACTTGCAAGAGATAAGATTTTTTTACGACGTTTTCGTGCGACGTTTCCACGTTTAATTCTAACCATTGTAATTTTTAATTAGTTCTGTTTATTTAATATGGTAACATTAATTTAATAGCTTTAGTATCTCTAGAATTCACAAGAATCACTTGTGATAATTTTCGTTTTTGTCGGTTTGATTTTCTTCTTAAAAGATGGCCTTTGTACGCATGACGTCGTAAATAGTTATTATTACCAGTTACTTTATATCGTTTTGCAGCCGCTTTTCGAGTTTTTAATTTTGGCATAAGCGTTCAATTCTTTTTATTAGAATATAATGTTTTAAAATAAACTTTTGATTTTAATGGATGTGAGTATAAAATTTTATCACCAGATTTCCAGTCAACAGGACAGGCTTGTCCTGGATTTTCTTTGATATACTGAATTGACTTTAGAATACGAAGTAATTCATTTATACTTCTTCCACATAGTAAGTTATTAACCGTATAATATTGAATTATACCTTCTTTGTCAATAATAAATAAACCAGGAAAAGCTAAGCCATCATTTGTTAATAACTTATATTTTCGTGTAATCGATTGATTCAAATCTGAAATTAATGGATAGTTTAATTCACTTACTCCGCCTTGACTTCGCTTGGATAATAAATACTGTAAATGAGAAAATGGACTGTCTATGGAAACACCCAAGATTTGCGTTGATAACTTGCGAAATTCTGAAATTCGATCACTTAAAGCAATTAATTCTGTCGGAGATACACAAGTAAAGTTTGCAGGATAAAAAACAAGAATAACATATTTTTTTCCATAATAATCGGATAGACGAATTTTTCCTAATTGGTTTTTATAGACTCCAACTGTTAAAAAGTTTGGTGCCATTTGACCGATTTGGGGGGAATTTTCCATAAGCTTTTTTGTTTCTTTGAGACTAT
>Ga0100393_10000224_pt1 | contig 65851 bp, 69 predicted proteins | sample CryGeymeta201517_FD_81546 | JGI IMG/M metagenome (GOLD analysis project Ga0100393, IMG submission 81546) | Groundwater microbial communities from Crystal Geyser aquifers in Utah, USA - Crystal Geyser metaG 2015-17 | ecosystem: Environmental > Aquatic > Deep subsurface > Groundwater | place... | reverse complement strand
TTCGCTGGGCCGGGCGAGAAATTCCGATGCGATGGTGATGTAATTGCGCCCGGCGTCGCGTGCGGCGCGCACGGCGTCGGCAACCGCCATGTCCCTGCGCGCGCGGGCCAGCCGGATCAGCATCGGCAGGTTGATGCCGGCGATCACTTCGACCTTGCCTTCTTCCAGCAGAGAGATCGCCAGATTGGATGGGGTGCCGCCGAACAGATCGGTCAGGATGATGACGCCCTGGCCCTGATCGACCTCGGCGATCTTGTCGCGGATTTCCGCACGCCGACCCTCGGCATCGTCCTGCGGGCCGATGCAGACCGATCCGATCGCCTCCTGCGGGCCGACGACATGCTCCATCGCGGAAACGAATTCGTGCGCCAGCTGCCCGTGGGTCACCAGAATGAGGCCTATCATGGCGCCCTGTCTAAAAGGAGAAACGCCCAACACAAGGGGGCATGGCAAGTTCAGGCGGTTTGCAGCTCCACCGAGTCCGCCGCGCGGCTCGCAAGATTGCGATGGATTACCGTGGGGTTGTAGCCTTGTTCGCGCAGGGCCTGCTCCATCCGCTGCGCGGTATAGACCGATCTGTGCCGCCCGCCGGTGCAGCCGAAGGCGATGTGGACATAGCTTTTCCCCTGCGCCCGGTAGCGCGGCAGCAGATCGACCAGCAGATCGCGAATGCGGGTGAAGTTATCCTCGAACCCGTCGGTCTGGCTCAGAAAAGCGGCGACATCGTCGTCCAGCCCGGTCTGTTCGCGCAAGCCTTCGACCCAGTGCGGATTGTCGAGAAAGCGCATGTCGAACACCAGATCGGCCAGCGGCGGCATGCCCCGCGCAAAGCCGAAGCTGCTGATGGTGACGGCCAGTTCCCCCACCTCCTGCATCTCGAAATTCTGCCGCACGAACAGTTGCAGCTCGTTTGTGGACAGCTGGCTGGTATCGATCAGAATGTCGGCCCACCGGCGCAGGGGTTCCAGCAATTCGCGCTCTGCCCGGATGCCGTCCATCGCGGTACGCCCGCGCGCCAGCGGGTGGCGCCGCCGGGTTTCGTTATAGCGGCGCTCAAGCTCGGTATTGTTGCAGTCGATGAACTGGGTGACCAGCTCAAGGTCGTCACGCTCGGTCAGACTCTTCACGATGGAGACGATGGCGTCGGGCGCGAAGCCTCGGGTGCGCGAATCGAACCCGATTGCCAGCGGCGTGCGCTCTTCGCCTGCCAGCACTTCGCGTACCAGCGGGCGGAGCATGCGGATCGGGAAATTGTCGACCGCTTCCCAGCCCAGGTCTTCGAGTACGCGCAGGCTGGTGGTCTTGCCGGCGCCCGACATTCCGGTGACGAGGAGGATCTTCTGGCAGTCGCTCATGCTTGTGGGGGTTCCGGGGTTGCGTGGTTCATCATCGCGCCGGGGGAGCGCCGTTACACACCCGCCTGACTATCGTCTGGCATGGCGGGCAGCGCAAGCACAAGGCACGCGCCGCCTTTCCCGTCGGGCCGATCCTGTGCGGTCAGCGTTCCGCCATGCGCCTCTGCGATGGTCCGCGCGATCGCGAGGCCTAGCCCGCTGTGGTTGCCGAAGCTTTCGTCCTCCGGCCGGTCAGAATGAAAGCGTTCGAATACCTTCAGGCGCGAATCGGGCGCTATGCCGGGGCCATCGTCCATCACCGTCGCGAGGATCGCATCGCCATCGCGCTGCACCACGACGCGGATCATACCTCCCTGGGGGGAAAAGGACGCTGCGTTATCGATCAGATTGTCGATCACCCGTTCCAGCCGTTCGGGCACGCCCATTGCGCGGGCGTCGCGGGTGGGTTTCTCGAACACGATCTCGCAGCCTTCGTCGAGCCCGCGATTGCTCCGCCGTTCGATGATGTTGCCGACCAGATCTGCAAGATCGACCGGTTCGAACGTGGCGCGCGACATTTCGGCGTCGATCCGGCTGGCATCGGAGATTTCGGTCACCAGCCGGTCGATCCGGCGCACATCGTGCGTCGCGATGTCGAGCAGCTGTGCGCGCAGTTCGGGATCGTCGACATGGCCCAGCGACTCGGTGGCGCTGCGCAGGGAGGCGAGGGGGTTCTTGATCTCGTGCGCCACATCGGCCGCGAAGTGTTCCACCGCGTCGATCCGGTGCCGCAGCGCGTCGGTCATATCCGCCACCGCGCGGGCGAGCATGCCGATCTCGTCGCGGCGATTGGGCAGGCGCGGCACCTGAACCTCGCGCTCGCGCCCCAGTCGCACACGCTGCGCCGCCTTCGAAAGCGTCTGCAGCGGAGAAACGATGGTCCGCGCGAGGAACAGGGAGAGCAGGATCGAAGCGAGCAGGGTGAAAAACACGCCCGTTCCCAGCGTGGAGCGCGCGCGCCGCACCGATTCGGTGATGTCGATCGCGTTGCGCGTGGTCAGCAGGGTCATGCCCTGCAGGCCGACCGGCGCGGCGGCGGTGATCACCGGCGTGCGGTCCGCCGCCTGGCGCAGCTCGATCTGCGAAATCCCCAGCTCGCGCGCGCGCTGAAGCTCGGGCCAGGCATCGGCTTCGTTCGATTCGGGTTCGATGTAGCGGGGTACCGGCTGCGCGCTGACCACCGTATCCACGATCTGATCGAGGAAGCGGGCGAAGCGCAGGTTGAACGGATCGTCGGTGGGATCGTCCAGCGTGAAGGTCGGCTCGCCCAGCTGGAAACTGTCGGCCACGAGATTGCCTTCAGCGTCGAACAGGCGCAGCCGCATGTCCTGTTCCTTGCCGATCTGCAGCAGCAGCGCGTCCTGCCGCTGGCGGGTCGCACCGGCGAGGGCTTCGGCCGTGATCTGCGCTTCGATCCGCGCCAGCTTGTAGCGTTCGTCGAGCAGCTGGGCGCGATAGGAATCGAGGTAGACGATGCCGCCGCCCAGCAGCAGCAGCGGCAGGATATTGACCGCCAGAATGCGTGCGGTGAGCGAAATCCTCGACAATACGCTGACGCGCTCCAGCGGGCGCGCAATGCGCCGCACGCCGCCGATCTCAGGCATGATCAGCCATCGCTGAAGCTATAGCCCGCACCATACAGCGTTTCGATCGCGCCGAAGGTGGAATCGACCTGCCGGAACTTGCGCCGCATCCGCTTGATATGGCTGTCCACCGTCCGATCGTCGACGAACACATCGTGCGGGTAGGCCGCATCCATCAGCTGGTTACGGCTCTTGATCACGCCGGGGCGCAGCGCCAGCGCCTCCAGCAGCAGGAATTCGGTAACCGTCAGGGAGACCGGCTTGCCTTCCCAGGTCACCTGATGGCGGGCCGGGTCCATCGTGAGCCGCCCGCGGCTGAAGCTTTCGCGCGACTGGCTTTGTTCGCCGACCGCGCCGGTGTCTTCTTCCGCATGCTCGTCCACCCCGCGCCGCCGCAGGATCGCACGGATGCGCGCCACCAGCAGGCGGAGCGAGAAGGGTTTGGAGATGTAATCGTCCGCACCCATCTCGAACCCGGCTTCCTCGTCGCGCTCGTCGTCCTTGCTGGTCAGGAAGATGACGGGGAGGGCGGAGCGTTCGCGCAGCTTGGCGAGCAGTTCCATCCCGTCCATGCGCGGCATCTTGATGTCGAACACGGCGAGGTCGGGCGGGTTTTCCGTCAGCGCGCGCAATGCGGTTTCGCCGTCGGAATAGACGCGGGTCTCGAACCCTTCGGCCTGCAGCGCGATGGAAACCGTGGTTAGGATGTTGCGATCGTCGTCGACCAGCGCGATCACGCGCCGGTCGGTGCGGCGCAGGGGCGATACGGGTTCGCTGCTGTCGGTTGTCTGTTCCATGCCTGTCATGCCGTCATCGCTGGTTCTTGGGGATCGGTAGCGTGTGTGTGTCCATCTCACAACGCATCGCAAGGCGATGTTGCACCGTTTGGTGCCAACCGCTGCGCGCGTTTGACGGAACGCGCGCACGCCATTATGCGCACGGCTGGCTGAGTCGTGCATTCGTATGCATCTTGTGCGGCAGCCGATTTCGGCGCGAAGGCGCAACCCGCATTACAGACCGAATTTCAGGAGATTGGCCCGCGTGCCTGCAACCTTGTCCCACAGCCTTGCCGATCAGGGTATCGCTACCGATGCCACGATCCATGCCAATCTCGATTCCGCGCAGCTGACCGAACACGCGCTGAAGAACGGCGAAGGCCGCCGTGCCAAGCACGGGCCGCTGGTGGTCGAAACCGGCAAGCACACCGGCCGCAGCGCGAAGGACAAGTTCATCGTGCGCAACGCGGAGACCGAAGATACGGTCTGGTGGGATAACAACGCATCGATGACGCCGGCCCATTTTGCCGCGCTGAAGGAAGATTTCCTCGCCGCTGTGGGCCGGAAAGACGCGCTGTATGTCGCGGACCTGTTCGGCGGATCGCAGCCCGAGCACCGCGTCAAGGTGCGCGTGATCAACGAGCTGGCGTGGCACAACCAGTTCATCCGCACCCTGCTGGTGCGCCCGACCGCGGACGAACTGGCGGATTTCACCCCCGAATACACCATCATCGATCTGCCCAGCTTCAAGGCGGACCCGGAACGCCACGGCTGCCGCAGCGAAACCGTGATCGCGGTGAACCTCGAAGAAAAGCTGATCCTGATCGGCGGCACCAAATATGCCGGCGAGATGAAGAAGAGCGTGTTCGGCGTGCTCAACTATCTGCTGCCGCCCAAGGGCGTGATGCCGATGCACTGTTCGGCCAATATCGGCCCGGACGGCAAGACGGCGGTGTTCTTCGGCCTGTCGGGCACGGGGAAGACCACGCTTTCCGCCGATGCCAGCCGCACGCTGATCGGCGATGACGAGCATGGCTGGTCGGACACGGCCGTCTTCAACTTCGAAGGCGGCTGCTATGCCAAGATGATCCGCCTCAACCCCGAGGCCGAGCCGGAAATTTTCGCCACCACCCGCATGGAAGGCACCGTGCTGGAGAACGTGGTGATGGACGAGAACGGCGAGATCGATCTCGACGACAACAGCCTCGCCGAGAATACTCGCGGCGCCTATCCGCTGTCTTCGATTCCGAACACGTCGGATGAAAATATGGGCCCGCCGCCCAGCAACGTCATCATGCTGACCGCCGATGCATTCGGCGTGCTGCCTCCGATTGCGCGGCTGACGCCGGATCAGGCGATGTACCACTTCCTGTCGGGCTACACCGCCAAGGTCGCGGGCACCGAAATCGGCGTGACCGAGCCCGAAGCGACCTTCAGCACCTGTTTCGGCGCGCCCTTCATGCCGCGTCACCCCAGCGTTTACGGCAACCTGCTGAAAGAACGCATCGCCAAGGGCGAAGTCACCTGCTGGCTGGTCAATACCGGCTGGACGGGCGGCAAGTACGGCACGGGCAGCCGCATGCCTATCAAGGCGACCCGCGCTTTGCTCAACGCCGCGCTGGACGGATCGCTCAACGATGCGGAATTCCGCAAGGACGAGAATTTCGGCTTCGAGGTTCCGGTCAGCGTCGCAGGCGTGGACGACACGATCCTCGATCCGCGCTCGACATGGGCCGACAAGGGCGAGTACGACGCCACGGCGCAAAAGCTGGTGCAGCTTTTTGTCGACAATTTCCGTCCCTTCGCGGATCACGTCGATCAGGGCGTGCGCGATGCGGCCCCGCAGGCGGCCAGGCTGACCGCCTGAGCGAATACCCAGTTTCCCGGTTGGAGAGGAGGGGCCCCGCACGGTAATAGCCGGAGCGGGGCCCTGAAAACATCCGGGCCACTTTCGCCTGCCTGTCGCGGTCGGCGCGCCTCCCGGAATTCCACGATATTACTGTAGGCTAACTTGGGGCCGCCCGGGCGATCTCGCGCGTTTACGTCTTCAGTTGTTCAGGGATATTCGGCTAAGGAGCGGGCCTGCCATGTGGCGCAAGAGATGTGTGCGATGACGCGCTTTCACCTTCGATTTGCCGCGGACAGCACGCGTGAGGAGGAAACCCGCGAGTTCGAGAAGCGCGATGGAGCTTTCGTGTTCTGGCTGCCGGAAACCAGCGACGGGCGCGAGATCGACATCTCTGCCGATGCGAAGCCGCTGTGCAGGATCAAGCGGTCGCGCGCGCAGAAGGATTTCTGGATCATCAGCAAACCCTCCTGACCTGCAATACCCCACCGCCCGTCGGCGCTTCAGCTTGCGGTCATGCTCTGGCGTGGCAAAAGGGGGCGATGTTCACGCGGCTTCTCCTCGCAGGCGCTATGCTTGCCACACCGGCCCTCGCGCTGGCGCAGCAGCCTGCGGCAGACGAAAGCCGGGCACCTGCCGCCGCAACCGCGGCGGATGCGCAGCCGCAGATATTCGATGTGCAGGTCGTCGCGCGCTATCCGCACGATGCGGCAGCTTTCACACAGGGCCTGCTGTGGCACGACGGATTCCTCTACGAAACCACCGGTAGACGGGGGCAATCGCAGCTGCGCAAGGTCGATCTGCAGACCGGCGAAGTCCTCTCGGCGAGCGATCTGGCGGCGGACGAGTTCGGAGAGGGGCTGGCGCTATGGGGCGATGAGCTGATCGGCCTGACCTGGCTGGACGGCACGATCCACCGCTGGTCGCTCGACACGCTGGAGCCGATCCGCAGCGATCCGTACCCTTACGAGGGCTGGGGCCTCGCAACCATCGGCGATGCACTGGTCGCTTCCGACGGCAGCGCCACGCTCCGCTTCCTCGACCCTGAAACCTATGCCGTGCGGCGCGAAGTCGCGGTGACGCTGAATGGCAAGCCGCTTACCCAGCTGAACGAGCTGGAAGCGGTCGATGGGCTGATCTACGCGAATATCTGGCACAGCGGCTTCATCGTCGCGATCGACCCGGCAGACGGCGTGGTGCGCCGTATCCTCGATCTGCGTCCGTTGGTGGATGCCATGCCCTTGCGGGAGAGAGAGGGCGTACTCAACGGCATCGCCCACGATCCTGCCACGGGGCGCTGGTTCGTCACCGGCAAGCTGTGGCCCAGCCTTTTCGAGGTCCGCTTCGTCCCCCGCGGGGATACGCCGCCAGACAGCTAAGGCAGGAGCAAATATCCCGGGCGCGAATCCGGATTGACAGAAATTTCGGACGGTTGTTTTCTCTGCGTGAATGAGGGGAAAGGGCTGATTCTATGCGGAATTGGAAGCGCGCTGTCGCGTGTCTAGGGTTGATGCTGGCCGTAACGGCCTGTGGACCGTCGTATCCAAAGATCGGCGGCGTCGGGCCGATGCAGAACTACCGTTATTCGTACTCCACTACGTACTATCCAAAAAGCTCCCGTGGTGTGGATGTGTTGGCGCGCTCGGGTTCGCTGATCAACGGTGCTGGGGACCGCCAGATTGGCCCGCTATTTATCATCGACCTGCGCAACACAAACTCCACACCCCGCTGTGCGAGCGTCACTTTCTCTGACCCAGATAACAACCAATCTATTCAGACCAACAGTTCGATTTATGGATCGGGCGACACATGGCTGATTCCGGGGGGAAAGACGCTTTATAATGTAGGCCAGGTAAACACGTTACAGGCATATTCGAACAAGAGCGGAAAGGTCGGTCTGCAGATTGACGGTCTATCCGTGTGGGAGCCCAAAGCTAACGGCAGGTGTTAGGGCGCGGGCGCTGCGCCCCGCACTACCGCCCGGCAAATCTGATCCATCAGCCCCGTTCCGGTGTAAACCGAAACGGGGCTATAAGAGTGGGTGTGGCACCTATGGCAGGCGGTGGCGGCAGTCCGATCTGGCGCGTGCGCCATTCGCAAGGGTCAGCGTGAATGAAGACGTGAGAGGCCGCCGTCTTTCGTCGCTCTACGCCGCTACGATCAGGCCCTTTCGATATAGCGGGTCACCGTCTTGTCGAGGACGTCGAGCGGCGCATTGCCGCCCAGGATGACCGCGGTGTTGAAGCCCTTGAAGTCGTAGGCATCGCCCATCTGCCGCTTCGCGCGCTCGCGCTGGGCGACGATCTGCGAATGGCCGATCTTGTAGCCGCAGGCCTGGCCCGGCCAGCTGCAATAGCGATCGACCTCGCTGGCGACTTCCTGTTCCTTGCTGCCATTGCGTTCGACGAAGAACTGGCGGCCCTGTTCGCGGGTCCACCGCTTGTGGTGCAGCCCGGTATCGACCACCAGGCGACAGGCACGGAAGGCGAGGGATTGCAGATAGCCGAGGCGGCCGACCTGGAAGTCATCGTAAGCGCCCAGCTCGTCCGCCAGCTGTTCGGCATAGAGCGCCCAGCCTTCGGAGAAGGCGTTGAAGGCGAGGATGCTGCGGATCAGCGGCAGGCGGTTGGAGAATTCGCCCTCCCACGCGTGGCCGGGAATACTCTCGTGATAGGTCAGGTCGGCGAGGTCGTATTTGCGGTGCAGATCGGTGGTGCGCAGATTGATCCACATGCGCGCGGGAATCGATCCGTCCTTGCTGCCCGCGCCGCCATAGGCACCCGGTGCGCCCGGTTCCTCTGCCAGCGGCAGACGGCGGACCTCGACATTGGGGTCGACCAGCTGATTGAACGCGCGCGGCATCTGCGCGGTGATCCAGTCGATCCGGCCCTTGATGAATGCCATGATCTCGGCCCGGCCGGGATCGCCCTCGGCAAACTTGTAGCGCGGATCGGTAGAGAGCTTCTGCATCCGCTCGCCCACAGTGCCGCTGTCATAGCCGATATCGCGCAGGATCGGGTCCATCCGCGAATGAAGCTGCTCAAGCTCTTCCAGCCCCTGTTCGTGAATCTCGTCTGGCGAGAGCGTGGTGGTGGTGCTGGCTTTCAAGGCCCAGCGATACCATTCCGGCCCGCCGGGCTGCGCCCACATGCCGGCGTTGGAACTGGCGCGCGCACGTTCGGTCTTGAGCTCGGCGAGCTGGCGCTGGAGCGCGGGGACGATCTTCGCCTCGACCATTTGGCGAGCGGTGGCCATCGCCGCATCGCGCGCACCTTCGGGTGCCTTTTCCAGCGGCTTCACATAGTCCGTCGGCGCCGAGGCGATGCTCGCTTCCATAGCGGCGATCGCCTTGTCGAGCAGGAAGTCGGGCGGGATCACGCCCAGCGAGCGGGCTTTCTCAAGCCGCTCCAGCTCGCCATTGAGTGCGGCGTCGACGCTGCCGACCCGATCAAGGTAGAAGCCCACATCGGCCTCGTCGGCGAGCGGCTGCGAGGAATCGAGGAAGCGCGGCATGTCGAGATAGGTGCCGACGTTCTGGATCACCACATAGGGCGCATTGCGCCAGCTGCCCACGGCGACATCGCCATAGGGTTGCTCGAACCCTTCGATGGCGTTGCGATAGGCGCTGCGCACGACCTGGAAACTGGTCTGCTGGTCGGGGGTGAGGGCGCTTTCGTCCAGCCCGTCTATCTGGTTGACCGTCCAGCGCAGCTGGCTGGCATAGTCTCTCTGCCCGGCAGGCGACTGGTCTTCCAGCTTGCCGCGCAGCGCGGCGTGCGCCCCGGTATCGACACCCAGCGCCGTCGCGCGCTCGGGCTCGTGCTGCAGCAGGTCGTAGGCGACGCCATCCAGCCACTCGTCGGGCGCGATGGTCATCTGGCGCAGGCGGGAAACGCCACCATTGGCGGCGCAGCCGCCCAGCGTCAGGGCGGTGGTTGCGGTAAGACCGGCGAGGGTCTGGCGACGGGTGAGGGAAACGGTTTTCATGCCGTCAGATGTGACGCCCCGCACCACACCCGTCAAATATTCCGTGCGGCGTGGCGTGGCGGGCCGCAACGCCCGTTCCGCATCGGCGTGTTCGGGTGTAGGCAGACGCCATGCTCGGAACCGTTCTCTCGATTCTCGTCCTGGCTGCGCTGCTGCTGATCGGCGGTGCGGCGATCCTGTTCCGCCGCGGCCATCGCAAGCAGGCGGGGCTGATGGTGGTTGCCGCGCTGGTCGCGCTGCTGAACGTCGCGATCTGGACGATCCCCGATTCCGAAGGCCGTGCGCCCGTGCAGGGCATCAACGACCCCGGAACCGGGGAAAGCTGAGTCAGCCGATCAATCGGGCAGCTGCCAGCGAACCGCACCCGAATAGCTGCCGCCGGTCGCCCGACCCTGCGCATTCATCGCGGGGTCGAAGCGCGCGCGCCGGGTAATCAGCTGGCAGGTGGCCTCGTCCAGCGCGGAGACCCCGCTCGACTTCGTGATCGCGCATCCATCGACCCGGCCGCCCGCACCGACCGAGAGGCGGTAGCCCACGGTCCCTTCGTAATTGCGGGCGATCCAGCTCGACTTGTAGTCGCCTTGCGTTACCCAAGTGCCTTGGTTGTTCGAGACCCGCGCGGGAACAGGATCGAAGCTCGGCGTGGGGCTCGGCGGCGGCGGAGGCGGCGCCAGCGTGGGCAGCGAGCTGGGGGCCACGTAGGGGTTGGGCGGCGCCGGAGGCAGGATCACATCCATCGTATCGAACTGGGACGGCGTGGTCGGAATGTCGAGCCGCGGCTGGGGCGCGACGACCGGGCGCGAGGATTCGCGCGCGTCGGTTCTGGGTTCGGGCGTCGGCTCGGGCGGCGGGGGCGGTGGCTCGATCGGGATCTGTCCGCCGACGAAGCGGGGCACCTTGGGCGGTGCGAAGCTTCCCGTGGCGAGGCCATAGATCAGGATGGCACCAAGACCGGCGTGGATCGCCGCGACGCCGGCGATTGCGGTCGCGCGGCTCTGGGGTGACTGGGCAGTGGCATAAGCCATTAGCATCTCTCCTGTTTTTTGCGGGCGACTTTCCGCCGCCTCGACAGCAATGTTACAACATTTCTGTGAACACAGGCTAGATGGTATAACGTTTTAATAAGGGACCGATTTACGACATGGCTCCGCACCCCGCAAAACTGCGGGTTGCGGGTCTGTTATCGGGGCTAGTGGTCCGTTCCGCCGCCGCGATCAGCGGATCGGGCAGGAAGGATCGAGTCGGAAATCGAGGTAGTTGTTCACCGCGCCCATCATCTCGTCGTGCTCCTTCTCGAAGAAGTGGTTGGCACGCGGGATTTCCTCGTGGTGGATGGTGATGTGCTTTTGCGTCCGCAGCTTCTCGACCAGCTTGGTGACCGCGGGCGGGGGCACGACCGTATCGGCTGCACCATGGACGAAGATGCCGCTGGCGGGGCAGGGGGCGAGGAAGCTGAAGTCGTACATGCTCGCCGGAGCACCGACCGAGATGAAGCCGCGAATTTCGGGGCGTCGCATCAGCAGTTGCATGCCGATCAGCGCGCCGAAGCTGACGCCAGCCACCCAGGTGACCTGCGCTTCCTCGTGGATCGACTGGATCCAGTCGAGCGCCGATGCTGCGTCGGAGAGTTCGCCGATGCCATTGTCGAAGCTGCCTTGGCTGCGGCCCACGCCGCGGAAGTTGAAGCGCAAAGTCGCGAACCCGCGATCGACGAAGGTCTTGTACAGGCTCTGCGTGATCCGCTCGTTCATCGTGCCGCCGCCCTGCGGGTGCGGATGGAGGATCAGCGCAACCGGCGCGCGCGGGCGTGGCGGGGGGGAGAAACGGCCTTCGAGACGGCCTTCGGGGCCGGGAAAGATGACGGTGGGCATGGGTGCTAGGGATCCGGAAATAACGAGGCTGACATACGCGACGGTGGCGCGCATGAAGTGCGCGGCTATATAGGCTTTATGCCGCATTTCGCAATTACTTCGAGCATCTGATGGCGCGTAGCCGTATCTATCTGGACCACGCCGCCACCTCACCTCTGCGGCCCGAGGCCAGGGCCGCGATGGAGGAGGGGGTTGCGATCTGGGCCAATCCTTCGAGTCCTCATGCCGAGGGGCGCAAGGCCAAGCAGGCGCTGGAGGATGCCCGCGCGCGCGTGAAAGCGGCGCTGAAGTGGGACGGCGAGGTGATTTTCACCAGCGGCGCGAGCGAGGCGCTGTGGATCGCGCTCAACCGGGCGAAGGTCGACCGGCGCATTGTGAGTGCGGTGGAGCACGATGCGGTGTTCCGCGCGGCGCCGGATGCGGAGGTGGTGCCGATCGACCCTCGAGGAGTGATGGAAGGCGATCTCGATCTCGCAAAGCTGGATCCGCTGCTCGATAGTGGGGCAAAGGCAATCGTCGCCATCCAACATATCAATTCGGAAACCGGCACCAACCAATACGTAACACGTAATCCACCGCATCGTGACCACGTGGTTCAGGCAGGATCATGGCTGCTGGCCGACTGTTCCCAGAGTGCAGGAAAGATGGAGTTGCCAGACGCCGATATGCTGGTCGTCTCCGCCCACAAGTTCGGCGGTCCAATCGGGATCGGCGCGCTTTTGGTCCGCGACTACGCGATGCTGGAGCCGATGGGAGGGCACGAACGTGGGTATCGTCAGGGCACGGAAAATATGCCAGCCGCCCTCGGTATGGCCGCGGCACTGGAAGCCGGCGATATCGAGACTTGGGCGACCACAGTCGAACAGCAATTCGATTTCAAGAATGAGTTGTTCCGGCACGGTGAAGTTCTGCGGATGGGGATGCATTGCTCACATATCATAGCGGTCGCCCACCCAACGATGAGCGCCCAGGCCCAGCTGATCCGGCTCGACGCGATGGGTTTTGCGGTATCGGCGGGCAGCGCGTGTTCTTCGGGGACGCTCAAGAAGAGCCGCGTGCTCGATGCCTTCGGTGTGCCCGACGATGTCGCCGCGCGGACGATCCGCGTGAGCATGGGATGGAGCACCACGCCCGAGGAACTGGATGCGTTTGCAGAGGCCTGGGCGTCGCTTTCGTAACCTCCGCTCGTCCTGAGCTTGTCGAAGGGCGAGCCCAGCCGCAGTTCGCGCTTCGACAAGCTCAGCACGAACGGTTAGTGGGTGCATCAAGATGATCTACCTCGATTACCAGGCCACAACACCGCTGGCTCCGCAAGCGCGCGAGGCGATGCTCGCGTGGCTCGGCGGGCCGGAGAGCGAGAGCTTCGGCAACCCGCATAGCCCGCACCGCATGGGCCGCGCAGCAGCGGCGGCGGTCGAGGTGGCACGCGATCAGGTGGCGGCGCTGTTTCCGCCCGGCGGGCAGGTGATCTTCACCGGCAGCGCGACCGAGGCGCTCAACCTCGCGATCCGGGGCACTGCCGCCGTCCGCTCGGGCGAACACATCGCTTTCAGCGCGATCGAGCATGCGGCGGTGATCGATACGGTCAAGGCGATCGGCAACTGGACCGAACTGCCGGTCGGCGCAGACGGACGGATCGCGCCAGATGTCGAGATGCCCAAATATGTCGGCCTGCTGGCGGTCATGCAGGTCAATAACGAGATCGGCACCATCCAGCCCATCGCCGAGATGGCGAAGCGCGCGAAGGAGACCGGCGCGCTGTTGCTGGTCGATGGCGTGCAGGCGGCGGGCAAGATGGCGCTGGCGCCGGAGGCGGACATGATCGCGGTCAGCGCACACAAGCTGCACGGACCCAAGGGTATCGGCGCGCTGTGGGTGCGCGACGGGCTCAAGCTGATTCCGCATATCGAAGGCGGCGGACAGGAACAGGGGTTACGCTCGGGCACACTCTCGCCTGCTTTGTGCGCCGGGTTCGGCGCGGCGGCTGCGCTCGCGGTGGAGCGGCAGGAGGAAGACGCCGCGCATGTCGAAAGCCTGTGGCAGATCGCACGCGATGCCTTCTCCGGCTGGACGCTCAACGGCAGCGCGGAGCATCGCTGGCACGGCAATCTCAACATCCGGCGCGACGGCCTCGACGTCGCGCGGCTGATGAGCGAATGCCGCGAGGTTATGTTCTCCGCCGGGTCGGCCTGTGCCAGCGGATCGGGCCGGACCAGCCATGTGCTGCGCGCTATCGGGCTGAGCGACGAACAGGCGAAATCTTCCATCCGACTTGGCTGGGGGCGCTATACCACGCGCGAGGATATGCAGCGCGCTTGCTCGATCATTCTCGAGGCGGCACAATCGCAGGGATGAAAGTCACCTTCACCAAGTCGAACGGCGAACGCGTCGAGGCCGAGGCGCAGGCGGGCGACGTGCTGCTGCGCGTCGGCCAGGCGGCGGGAATGCCGCTGGAGGGCACCTGCGAAGGGCAGATGGCGTGTTCCACCTGCCACGTGCTGGTCGCCAAGGAATGGTTTGCGCAGCTGCCCGAGGCGAGCGACGACGAAGAAGACATGCTCGACCTCGCCTATGGCGTGCGCCCGACCAGCCGCCTTTCGTGCCAGATCGTGCTGAACGATGCGCTCGACGGGCTGGAAGTCACCATCCCCGCCGATGCGCATGATATGAGCCGGAGCTAGTCGGCCGGGGTTGCCTCGTCTCTGTCGCGCCGTCGCAGGCGCCGGATCAGCAGCCAGATGCCGTAGCCGACCAGCCCGATGGGCACGAAGATCGTCAGCAGCAGGATAAGCCCGCCGATCACGGTGCCTGCTACGGGGCCGATCGAGCCGATGGCCTTGCGGATCGGTTCGAAGAAGCCGCCGGGGCCTGCGGTTTCGCTCTGGTAGGTTACGGTGACGCGCGAATAGGCGACGCGGCCGCGCATTTCCTGCAGCCAGCTGCGCGCCTGGTCGATCTCTTCGTTCACCTGCGCCACGCCGCGTTCCGCCTCGACCAGCTCCTGCACGCTGCCTTTGCGGGTGCGCAGCACTTCCATCAGCCGATCGCGCAGCACTTCGCGGCTGCGCAGGCGGGCTTCGGTGTCGACGATCTGCTTGGAGAGATCCTCTCCCTCGATGGACGAGGAAACCTGGTCGCCGCCCGCAGTCTCGGTCGCCGCGACAAGATCGCGCCCGAATTCGCGGGCTTTGTCGGCTGCGACGGAGATTTGCAGCTCGCCATAGCCGTAATCGTCTTCCGCACCGTTTTGCTGCAGCGAGCGGACCTGGCAGGTGAGCGGGCCGAGCTGGATGCACATGTCCGCATGGCGTTCCTGCAGCGGCGCGATGTCTTCGCGCGGTACCCGGAATCCGTAAGCATAGACGTAAGCGATTTTTGGCGCGGCGGCGGGAATGTCGGGCAGGGCGCTGGTGTCTCCCTCTGCCTCGTCGGTCATGGCCTCGGGTGCGCCGGGCGGGGGAGGCGCTTCCATCGCAGCCTCCTCGGTCACATCCGCCGTGGTGAGGCGCTCTACCGACTCGTAAGTTTCACCTTCGGAGCAGGCAGCCAGCGCGATGGCAGCGGCGGAAACAAAAAACAGCGAACGACGAACGGCCATGAATACTCTCCCCATGCGCAATGTCGCCATCACATTGCGACCATATTTATGCCTCATTCCCGCCACATTGGCAAGTGCGCAGCAAAAAGCCCGGCCGCATTTCTGCGACCGGGCCTTTGGTTTGTCAGCTTTTAGAAAAGCTTAGGCGTTTTCGGGAACGCGCTCCATCACGCGGCTGATGAGGCGATCGGAGAACGCTGGAATGTCGTCCGGATTGCGGCTGGTGATCAGATTGCCGTCTTCGGCCACTTCCTGATCGACTACATTCGCGCCCGCATTCTTCATGTCGGTGCGGATCGAGTGGTAGCTGGTCAGCGTCTTGCCTTCGACCAGGCCCGCCTCGATCAGCATCCACGGCGCGTGGCAGATCGCGGCGATCGGCTTGCCCGCGGCGTTGAACTCACGGACGATCGCAACAGCGCGGTCGTTCACGCGCAGCAGGTCCGGGTTGATCTGGCCGCCCGGCAGCAGGAGGGCGTCGTAGCCTTCGCAATTGGCAACGTCGTCCACGGTCTTGTCGACCTTGATCGTCTTGCCCCAGTCGTCCTTGTCCCAGGCCTTGATTTCACCCGATTCCAGGCTGACGACCTCGGTTTCGATGCCGGCGTCTTCGAGGTTCTTCTTGGGTTCGAAGAGCTCCGACTGTTCGAAGCCGTTGGTGGCGAGAATCATAACGCGTTTGGCCATGATGAAGTCCTTTCGTATGCATGTCCGCAACTATTGCGGTTTCATGGGGTAAACGGGCGGGGAAAGCTTTGCGTTCCGTGCTGTTGGCCAGGGCGAGCCGGTGGTAGGGCGAAGCGATGTCTTCCAAAGATCAGGGCGCACCAGAGCCCGATTCCCCTGCTGCAATCGTCGATGCGCCGTTCGAAACGGCGCTGTCCGAACGCTATCTCGTCTATGCGCTGTCCACGATCACCGCGCGCTCTCTGCCCGATCTGCGCGACGGACTGAAGCCGGTCCACCGCCGACTGCTGTGGGCGATGCGCCAGCTGCGCCTCGGGCCCGACACCGCATACAAGAAGTCCGCCCGCGTGGTTGGCGAGGTGCTGGGCAAGTACCACCCGCATGGCGATACCGCCGTTTACGACGCGATGGTCCGCCTCGCGCAGCCCTTCGCGCTGCGTTACCCGCTGGTCGAAGGGCAGGGGAACTTCGGCAATATCGACGGCGATAACGCCGCCGCCGCCCGCTACACCGAAGCGCGCCTGACCAAGACCGCGATCAACCTGATGGCGGGGCTGGACGAAGGCACGGTCGACTTCGTCCCGACCTACAACAACGAAGAGGAAGAGCCGGTCATCTTCCCCGGCCTGTTCCCCAACCTGCTGGCCAACGGTGCCAGCGGGATCGCGGTGGGCATGGCGACCAATATCCCCAGCCACAACGTGGACGAAGTGATCGCCGCGATCCTTGCGGTGATCGAGAATCCGGCCATCGAACATGCCGATCTGATGGAGCTGGTGCAGGGGCCGGACCTCGCCACCGGCGGGCTGATCGTCGACAGCGCCGAAAGCATTTCGACCGCCTACGAAACCGGGCGCGGTTCCTTTCGCATCCGCGCGCGCTTCCATGCCGCCGAGGCGGCGAACGATGAGGATCGCGAGGCCGGGATCGAGCGGCTGGGCGGCGGCCAGTGGCAGCTGGTCATCAGCGAAATCCCCTACCAGGTGCCCAAGGGCAAGCTGATCGAGCAGATCGCGCAGGTCATCGCGGACAAGAAGGTGCCCATCCTCGAGGATGTGCGCGACGAAAGCGACGAGCAGATCCGCATCGTGCTGGTCCCGCGCAGCCGCAATGTGGACCCGGAGCTGCTGAAAGAATCGCTCTACCGCCTGACCGATCTGGAAACGCGCTTCGGCCTCAACATGAACGTGCTCGATGCCACGCGCACGCCGATGGTGATGGGCCTGAAGGAGCTGCTGCAGCACTGGATCGCCAGCCAGCTCGACATTCTGCAGCGGCGCACCCGCCACCGGCTGGCGAAGATCGTGGACCGGCTGGAGCTGCTCGAGGGCTATATAATCGCGTTCCTCAACCTCGACCGGGTGATCGAGATCATCCGGACCGAGGACGAGCCCAAGCCGGTGATGATGAAGGAGTTTTCGCTGACCGACCGGCAGGCCGAAGCGATCCTCAACATGCGGCTTCGGTCCTTGCGCAAGCTCGAGGAAATGCAGCTTCGGGGCGAGAAGGACGACCTGCTGAAGGAGCAGGACGAGCTGCAGAAGCTGCTCGACAGTCCAGCCCGGCAGCGCACGCGGCTAAAGCGCGATCTCACCGGTTTGCGCAAGGAATACGGCAAGGACACGGCGCTGGGCGCCCGGCGCACGACGATTGCCGAGGCCGGGCCGACGGTCGAATTCAGCATGGACGCGATGATCGAGAAGGAACCGATCACGGTGATCCTGTCTGCCCGCGGCTGGATCCGCGCGGCGAAGGGCCACGCCGACCTCGCGCAGGAATACAAGTTCAAGGAAGGCGACGAACTTGCCTTCGTGTTCCACGCGCAGACGACCGACAAGCTGCTGATCGCAACCGACGATGGGCGCTTCTTCACCATGGGGGCGGACAAGCTGCCCGGCGCGCGCGGTTTCGGCGAGCCGGTGCGCACGATGCTGGACATCGACAACGCGGCGCACATCGTGGCGGCCTGGCCGCACCGCCCGGGCGAACGGCTGCTGCTGGCGAGCACGCTGGGCAAGGGTTTCGTGGTCAAGAGCGACGATCTGCTGGCCGAAACCCGCAAGGGCCGTGCGGTGATGACGCTGAAGGGCGATGCCAAGCTCGCCAAGGTGGCGCATATTGGCGAGGGGCACGATCACGTTGCCGTCGTCGGCGATAACCGCAAGCTGGTGGTCTTCAACCTCGAAGAAATGCCCGAGATGCAGCGCGGGCAGGGCGTCCAGCTGCAACGCTACAAGGACGGCGGGATGGCCGACGTCACCACGTTCAAGCTGGAGGACGGCCTCAGCTGGCAGATGGGCGGTACGGGCGAACGCACGCGCACCGAGCAGGAGATGTGGCAATGGAAGGTCGCGCGCGGTGGTGCAGGCCGGATGCCGCCGCAGGGCTTCCCGCGCGATAATCGGTTTTAAGGGCAGGCCTCCCACCCCGCCTCCCCACCCGGCCACCAATGATACCATCAGGCTATGGTGGCCGGGTGGGGAGGCGGGGTGGTAAGGGCCCTAAGAAAAGGCGCGAGGCAGGGCGGCAAGGGCCCTGAGAAAAGCCGCCCGGCTGAGCCTGCAAAGGCATCTCGCAATAGCAAAGGCGGGCCGCACGCCTTTCGGCATACGACCCGCCCCTTGCGACCCTCGTGACTGGTGGCCCCGAGGGTAACTGGTAACGCGAATTACTCGGCGTCGGCGCCTTCGGTGGCCGCACCGGATTCGCCTGCGGCCGTGCCATTGAGCGCGGCGAGCAGCTGTTCTTGGGTGACGAGAACGATCAGCGCGCCGGACTGGTTGGTGGCGAACTGGTCGCGGCCAAGCGCAACGGGGCCATCGGTCAGCGTCACAATCGCCTTGTCGCCATCGATCGAGGTGACCGTGCCGACTTCGACGCCATCGGCGCTCAACACGGCTGCATCGACCACCAGAGCGGCGTCACGCGCAGCGGCGGCTTCGGCCTGCTGCTGTTCGAACAGTTGGTTGAGCTGCGCCTTGGTGACCGAGATCACGGGGCCTTCCGGGCCTTCACCCAGCGCATTGGCGGGGATGGAACCGGTGTAACTCCCGGTGTCGACCACGGCCACGCCGTCCTGCAGCGATTCGATGGTGGCCACTTCTTCGCCATCTGCGGTGTAGATGGTGGCGCCGACTTCGGGGCCCATCTGGGCGTGGGCGGCGGTCGCCAGCGTCAGCGCGGCGGCGGCGGCAAAAGCGGACTTGAACTTCATGTGTCTCTCCTGGTCTGGTCACGGTTCCTGGCGGAGCCGAGGCTAGGGTTTCCCCCAAAAAACGATTGGACCCGCCAAATGGTCCCGCGCAAAACGGGCTGCTGCGCACAATCACGCATCATCGGGGTCGGTCGGTATGAAAATACGGCAAAATGATGTCAACCGCGAGAGCGGCATCGATCGGGTACCGTGCTGATCCGATGCACTTTGGATAGAATCTTGCGCCTGAAGGTAAGCTTAAGAGGTTGGGGGATCGGGTAATTCTTCGTCGAGGATCTCCAGCACCCGATCTCGAGAAGGAAAATCCTCCGCGATCCAGCGTGCCTCGACAGCGCGTAGCGCACGCGAGACGCCGGCACCGGTGACCCCGCGCTGCACGATCTCGCCGCCTTTCAGGGGCAGATCGGGCACATCCCAGCCGACCAGCGCGTGCGGATTCTCCCCCACCAGCAGCAGGCGGCCCATGGCGCACTCAGTGCCTTCCCGATAGGCGAGCGCGCGCGGTGCCTCGCGGTCGCTCTCGCGCCTTTGCGCCAGACAGCCGAGCATTTCGCGCTGCCGCCGCGACAGGCGCAGGCGCGCGGCGACCATGTCCGCCACACTCTCCACTGGCGGAAGCAGTGCGCCCAGCCGCCGGATCGCATCGCCCGCTATGCCGAATGTGCTCTCTGACTCGATCAGCCGGGCCAGTGCGGCGACCTGCGGCGCGCCCGCTTCGGGCAGGATCACCGGCAGGACGCCGCGGTGCTTCATGCGCGCGATGGTAGGTGCAGGTTCGGGCAGTGCGAGGATGGCGAGCAGCTCCATCGCCACCCTCTCGCGGCTGAGGCCTTTCATCGTCGGGGCCAGCCGTGCGCAGGCGTCTTCCGCCGCCTCGTCCAGCGCGCTGCCGAAGCGTGCCTGGAAACGATAATAGCGCAGGATGCGCAGGTGATCTTCGCGAATGCGCTGGTCGGGATCGCCAATGAAGCGCACGCGGCGCGCTTTCAGATCTTCCAGTCCGCCGAAATAATCGGAAATCTCCAGGCTTTCGGGATGGGCATAGAGCGCATTGATGGTGAAATCGCGCCGCGCGGCGTCCTCTCGCCAATCCTGCGCGAAGGCCACGGTGGCGCGGCGGCCATCGGTGGACACATCGTGCCGCAGCGTGGTCACCTCCACGGTCCCGTCGTCGAGCAGCGCGGTGATCGTGCCGTGGTCGATCCCGGTCGGCACGGTCCGGATGCCTGCCGCCTTGCACAGTTCGATGACCCGCTCGGGCCGCAGCGGCGTGGCCGCGTCTATGTCCTTCACCGGATGCCCCAGCAGCGTATCGCGCACCGCGCCGCCGACCCAGCGCAGGTTTTCCGCACCCAGCGCAGCGACCAGCGCGGCCAGATCCTCGCGCGCGGTCCATTCGGCCTGTGGCAACCGCTCAGCCACCGAAGCTCTCCGTAATGTCCAGCCTGCGCGAAAGGTTGAAGATGATCGCCGCTGTCACGCCCCAGATCCGATAGCCTTCGTAGTGCATTTCGTAATAGCGCCGCTCGGCCCCTCTCCACTGTGCGCGATGCTCGGTATAATTCGACCGGTCGAACAGGATCGACAGTGGCACTTCGAACCAGCTTTCGACCTCGCCCGGATTGGGCACCAGCGGCAGATCGGGAGGGATCACGCCCAGCACCGGGGTCACATCGAAGCCGGTTCCGGTATGATAGCGATCGGTCGCGCCGATCACGCGGACCTGCGCAGGGTCGAGCGCCAGCTCCTCCTTCGCTTCCCGCAGCGCAGCCTCGACCGCGTCTTCCCCTGCATCCAGCTTGCCACCGGGGAAGGCGACCTGTCCGGGGTGGTTGCGCATGTCCTGCGGGCGCTGGGTCAGGATCGCGCCGGGCTTTTCACGATCGGTAACCGGGATCAGCACCGCGGCCGGGCGCGGATCGCGGTCGGCAAACTGCCGGTCGGTCAGCAGGTCGGGCAGTTCGACCCCGTGACCTTCGTCGAAGATCGTCTGCAGGCGATCGACGAGGGAGGTCACGGCTTCAGGCGAAACGTCTCGCCCATGCTCGAAACGGTCCAGTCGTCGCTGTGGGAAAGGGCATATTCGGCAAGCTGCTGGTAGGTGCTGCGGTTGAGCCGTGCTTCCAGCCCCCGCCGCACGCCGAGATAGATCGCGGGCGTCTCCGCGTCGCCACGCGCGATAATCGCGTGGTCCGGCCCGGCAATCACCAGCTCGTCCGTATGCAGGCGGAAGGCGAGGGCGGCGCTCCCGTTCTCTTCGCGCACCACCATGTCAGTGGCGATGAAGGCGGCATCCTCCACCTCGATCGACAGCATCTCGAACGGAGAGATCAGCCAGTGCTTGCCCGATTCGTCGCGCACCAGCAGGCCGGAAAACGCGCGCACCATCGCCTCGCGGGTGATGGGCGATCCATCGTGGAACCACGTGCCGTCCGCGGCGATCCGCATCCCCGAATCGCCCATCTTGGTGGGTGCCCAGCCTTCGACCGGCGGCAGTTTGCGATCCGCCACCTGCTGCGCGATCTGCGCCAGCGTAAGGCCGGCAAGGTGGGGAGGGGGTTCATAGGGCATCGGCAAATCTCTGGCAGAAGGGCGGGGGCCGCGCAATCGAGTGCGGCGTGGCGATGACGGCGCGGCGTTCGGGTCAGCCGGTTTCGCGCCGCCACGGCCCCAGCATGCCGCGCCGGGGCAGCACCGCCGGGTTGGTGCAGCGCACCAGCAGGCGGTGCGCCTCGACCGGGCCGGGCGTGTCCCAGCCGCCGGTCGGCGCAGCGGTGAAATCCCATTTCCCATAATAGTCGGGATCGCCGATCAGCACTTGCGGCAGGGCAGGTTTTTCAGCCGTTGCCGGGCCTTCCACCGCGCCCAGCGCCGCCGCCATCAGCGCGCGGCCATAGCCTTCGTTCTGGCGGCCGGGCGCAACCGCCACCGGGCCGACCATCAGCAGCGGATATTGCCGCCCGTCCTCGTCGGTCAGCGAGACCGGCCACAGCTCGATGGTTCCGGCGAGGAAATCCTCGTCGTCGAGCGCGGCGAAGCTGAGGCCTGCAAGGCGCTCCAGCCCTTCGCGGATGCGATAGGCGGTGCGGCTGCTCCGGTCGGCACCGAACACCGCGTCGAGCAGCTCTTCGTGCAGCGCGGGCGGGACCGCGTCGATGGGGACGATGCTTGGCATGGGCTGCGCCGGTTAGAACCAAGCGCGCCCGCTGTCGATGGCGTTGATCGCGTACCGAAGCCTTGCGTGCCTCAGCCCGCAGGCGTCAGCTTGCGCAGGCGGCCATTATCGCCATCCTCCAGCACGTAGAGCGCGCCATCCGGACCCTCCACGATCTCGCGCAGGCGCTCGCCGAAGTCGTACCGCGCGGCTTCGGTGGCCTGCGTGCCGTTCATGTCCACGCGCACGATGTTCTGTTCCTTGAGGTTGGCGATCAGGGCGTCGCCCTGCCAGTCGGCGAACATGTCGCCCGAATAGAACAGGAAATCGCCGGGCGCGATCACCGGGGTCCACTCGATCGCGGGCTTGGTGAAGCCATCGTCGGGCGTGTGGTCGGGGATCGGCGAGCCGTTGTAGTTGTCGCCTTCCGACCTGACCGGCCAGCCGTAATTGTTGCCGCGTTCGACCAGGTTCAGCTCGTCGCCGCCCGCGGGGCCATGTTCGAGATCCCACAGCCGCCCGGCGCTGTCGAACTGCAGGCCCAGCATGTTGCGATGGCCGTACGACCAGATCTGATCGCTGGGCGATCCCTGGCTGGCGAACGGATTGCCCGCCGCCGCGCTGCCATCCAGGTTCAGCCGAACGACCGTGCCCAGCGTGTTTGAGGTATCCTGCGCAGGGGTTTTCTTCTGTCGCTCGCCACTGGAGACGAACAGGTACTGCCCGTCGGGGCTGATAGCGATGCGGTGCGAATAGTGGCCGCGACCGGTCACCTTGGGGGTCTGCCGCCAGATGACGTTGAGCCCTTCGATAGCGCAGGTATCGGCCTGGTCGCACACCAGCTGCCCACGGCCGACCACCGCGCCGCGCGTATCGCCGCTGCCCGCTTCGGCCCAGCTGAGGTAGATCGTGCGCTCGCCGATCTCGCTATCCGCTTCGGCCGGCAGGAAAGCGATGTCTCCAAGTCCGCCCTGGCCACCATAATCGACTTCGGGCGCGCCGCTCACATCGATGGTGCGACGCGTGGCGGTGTCGAACAGCTTGATCGTGCCAGCCTTCTCGGTAATCGCCAGCACACGGGTGCCGGGGATGAAATCCGCCGCCCAGGGCTCTGCGAAAGTGCCCAGGTCGCGCACCGCGAACGGCCCGATGGTCTCGTCCACCGCCGTCGCGTCCGGCGAGGCGGACGCGGTGGGCGTGTTGGCACCCGGCCCGTTCTCCCCTGTCGTGGCACTGCCACAGCTTGAGGCGATCAGGGAGACGCTGATAGACAGGGCGGCAGAAATCAGGCGGTTCTTGGTCATGCTGGCAGCTATTCCCTTTACAGACTTCGCGGTGCACTGCCCGCCCGGCGCGCTCGTCGTGGGGGTCGACGAGGCCGGGCGCGGGCCTCTTGCCGGGCCGGTGGTGGCATCGGCCGTGGCGCTGTGCAAGCCGCGCCCGGGTGGGCTCGACGATTCCAAAAAGCTTTGCGCGCGCAAGCGTTCCACACTCGACGAGCAGGTGCGGCGGCGCTGCGCATGGGGCGTTGCGGTGATCGAGCCCGCGGAAATCGACCGGCGCAACATCTTCGGGGCCACCATGTTTGCCATGACGCTGGCGGTGGAGCGCGTGGCGGCGGCGATGGGCCGCGCCCCCGATATCGTGCTGGTCGACGGCAACCTGACGCCATCGGGCCGCTGCGAGGGCTGGCGCTGGCCGGCGCGCGCCATCGTGGGCGGCGATGCGAAAGAGCCCGCCATTTCTGCGGCAAGCGTCGTCGCCAAGGAATGGCGCGACCGGCTGATGATCGCCGCCGCGCGCGAATATCCGCATTACGGGTGGGACCGGAACAAGGGTTACGGGACCGCAGAGCATCTCAGTGCATTGAGGCAATATGGGCCATGCGCGCTGCACCGCCGCAGCTTCGCACCGGTCGCGCAGTTGCAGATGCCTTTGGAGATCCACGCATGAACGGTTTCACTTTCGACGATATTCCCGACCAGTCCGGGCGCACCGCGCTGGTTACCGGCGCGAACACCGGCATCGGGTTCCATATCTCCGAAATGCTGGCGAAGAACGGCGCGAAAGTGCTGATGGGCTGCCGCAACCGGGAGAAGGCCGAAGATGCGCGGCAGGACCTGCTGAAGCTAGCGCCGGGTGCGCAGATCGAAATCGTCGATCTGGATCTGGAGGATATCGCGTCCGTGCGCGCGGCGGCGGACAAGATCGACAGTCTCGATCTGCTGATCAACAATGCCGGAATCATGTGGGTGCCGCAGGCGACCGGCACCGGCGGGGCGGAACGGCATTTTGCGGTCAACCACCTAGGCCATTTCGCGCTCGCCTCCCTCCTTCTGCCGGCACTCGCCAAGGGCAAGGACCCGCGCGTGGTCGTGCAGTCCAGCATCGCGCATCGCCCGGCGACCATCGATTTCGAAAACCTTTCGGGCGAGCATGATTATGCGCGCCAGAAATTTTACGGCCAGAGCAAGCTTGCCAATCTGATGTTCGCGCTGGAGCTGGACCGGCGGCTGCGCGCCGCGGGATCGCCCATCTCCAGCATCGCCTGCCACCCCGGCGTGGCGAAAACCGAGCTGACCCGGCCGGTCGGCTGGGCGAAACTGGTGATGCCGATTGCCGCGCCGCTGCTCAACACGGCGAAACAGGGTGCGCTGCCAGCGTTGCAGGCGGCGACCGACCCCGAAGCGAAGGGGGGCGATTACTACGGCCCCTACGGTTTCATGGAAGCGACTGGATCGACCTCGGGCCGGGCGGTGGCCACCGCGACCGCGCGCGATCCGCTGTTGGCGGCGCGCCTGTGGGAGGTTTCCAAGGACATGACCGGCGTCGATCCCGGGTTGCCCCCCGCAAACTGATCGCGATCCGCTTCCTGCGCGGAAGCTGAAGGGCGATCATTCCAGCATGCGCCGGGCTTCCTCGGTGATCGTCGTCGCGATCTGGCGATAGGCATCGGTCAGTACGCTGCCCTTGCGCCAGACCGCCGCGATGGAGCGGTGCGCTTTCCAGTCGGGCACATCGAACCGGCGGACCATGTGTTCGCCCCCGCTTTCGGACCGCAGGTAGGTTTCGGGCAGTACCGCAAGGCCAAGGCCCGATCCCGCCATCTGCTGCAACCCGTCAAGGCTGGTACCCTCGTAATCGCGCAGCTCCTTCGCTCCGATCTGCTCGCAGATGTCGCGGACCTGACGGGCGTAGTGGTGCCGCCGGTCCAGCGTCAGCATGTCCACCCCTTCGAAATCGGCGATGGAGAGCGTTTCGCGCCTGTGAAACGGATGATCCGTCGGCCCGACCAGCAGCAGGGGTTCGCGAAACAGCGGTTCGACCGTCAGGCGCGGGTCGTCGATCGGCAGCGGGGCGAGCAGCATATCGATATCGCCATTGGCGAGCGCCTGTGCCTGATCGTCGGGAATGCCTTCGCGCACGTGCAGCTTCAGGTCGGGGTGTGCGCCGTGCAGCCGCATGACCACCTGCGGCATCAGATAGGGGCCGAGCGTGGGCGTGACGCCCAGGCGGATCGTGCCTACCAGCAGGCCGCCGACGCGCGAGGCCAGCCGCTGAATATCCGACACGTCGGACAGGATGCCGCGCGCACGCCGCGCAATTTCCCGCCCTACCGGCGTCAGCGCGACGGGCTGCCCGCGCTCGACCAGCTGCGCGCCGAGGATCTTTTCCAGCCTGCGCAGCTGGTGGCTCAGCGTCGGCTGGGTGACGTGCAGGCTTTGCGCGGCTCGCCCGAAATGACGCTCCTCCTGAATCGCGACGAGATAGCGCAGCTGCTTGAGCGTCAGAGCCATAGATGAAATCTATCGAATCACCGCCTCGCTTTCAATTGGATTCATCGCAGCCGCGTCGCAATATCTGGCGCACTAGCCATCAAAAGGAGACCGACATGCAAGGCCATATCGACAAGCTTCGCCAGCAGCACCGCGACCTCAACCGCGCGATCGACACGACCCGTGCGGCCAGTCGCCAGGAAGACGTCAAGCAGCTCAAGAAGTTGCGGCTCGCGCTGAAGGATCGGATCGCGGGCATCGGCGGCAACCGCGCCACGCGGAGCGCCTGAACCTTTTTCCAGTCGTTCGAAACTCCGCAGCCACGCGCCGGGTTGCGCTTGTCTCGAATGCCGTGGCCTGCCAGACAGGCCGTCACAAGATTTATCCGGGGCCGAAATGACCACCGAGCCGACGCCTGCACCCAGACCGCCCGAAATCCTCGTCCGTGCCGGGCGTTCCCTGCGAGACTTCATGGCCCATGAAAGCGGCGGCGGCATCGTTCTGATGGCCGCCGCCGCCATTGCCATCCTGTGGGCGAACAGCCCGTTCTCGCCCGCCTATTTCGGGATTCTGGACACCGAGGTTGCCGCCACCGTGGCGGGCGAGGGGGTCAAGAAATCGGCCCTGCTGTGGATCAACGACGGCCTGATGGCGCTGTTCTTCCTGCTGGTGGGGCTGGAAGTGAAGCGCGAAATCCTGATCGGGCAGCTTTCCAGCTGGCAGCAATCCTCGCTGCCAGTCTTTGCGGCCATTGGCGGGATGAGCATTCCGGCGCTGATCTTCGTGGGCATCAACCTTGGCAATCCGGAGAATATCCAGGGCTGGGCGATCCCCGCTGCAACCGACATTGCCTTCGCGCTCGGCATCCTCGCGCTGCTTGGTAACCGGGTACCCGTTGCGCTCAAGGCGCTGCTGCTCGCCATTGCGGTGATCGACGATATCGGTGCCATCGCGATCATCGCGCTGTTCTACACCCCGCAGGTCGATCTGGCGATGCTGGGCGCGGCGGCGGTGATGCTGGTCCTGCTCGCAGGGTTCGGTCGCATGCGCGTCGGCTCTTCCATTCCCTACGTCATCCTTGGCGTTGCGCTGTGGTATTTCGTGCTGAAGTCGGGCGTCCACGCCACGCTGGCCGGTGTCGCAATCGCAATGTGCATTCCGATGATGGACCGCAGGGGCGAGCCCAAGCTGGAAAAATGGGAGCATGGCCTGCACCCGTGGGTCGCGTTCCTGGTGGTGCCGATCTTCGCACTCGCCAATGCAGGCGTCTCTTTCGAAGGGATGGAGCCTGCCGCGCTGCTGGCGCCGCTGCCGCTGGGCATTGCGCTGGGCCTGCTGCTGGGCAAGCAGCTGGGTATCGTCGGCTTTGCATGGCTGGTGGTTAAGCTGGGCATCGCCCGCCTGCCGCAGGGCATTGGCTGGGCGCAGGTCTGGGGCCTCTCGCTGATCGCCGGGATCGGCTTCACCATGAGCCTGTTTGTCGGCAACCTCGCCTTCTACGATCCGGCGCAGATTAACGCGGTGAAGCTGGGCGTGCTTTCCGGTTCCGTCATCGCGGCCATCGCCGGCGCGCTGATCCTGATGCGCAGCGGGCGCCGCGCATGACCGGATCGCTGATCCTCGTCGCCATCGGCCTGGTTGCCCTGGCCATTGGCGGCGAGCTGCTGGTGCGCGGCGCGGTCGGCATTGCGCGCAAGCTGGGCGTGTCGACCCTGTTCACCGGGCTGGTGATCGTCGGCGCGGCAACCTCGATGCCCGAAATGGTCGCGAGCATTCAGGCCGTGCTGAGCGGGTCGCCCGAGATCGCCTGGGGCAATATCGTCGGCTCCAATATCGCCAACTCGCTGCTGATCCTCGGCGGTGCGGCGGTGATCGCACCGGTGGTGCTGGCAGGCGTGGGACGGCGCGATTCCGTGGTTGCGCTGATCGTAACGCTGGCCGCCGTGACCATCGCGATCACCGGCTATGCCGATCCGCTCATCGGTGTCGCGCTGCTGGTGGCGCTGGTGGTGTATATTGCCTGGCGATACCGCCATCCGCCCAAACAGGTGGAAGCGGAGGTGGAAGAAACCGCCGCGCCGCCCAACTTCCTGCTCTCACTGCTGTTCTTCGCCGCCGGCGTCGGCCTGCTGGTGCTGGGCGGCGGCTGGCTGGTTACCGGGGCGATCGAAATTGCGAGTGACCTTGGCGTGAGCGAGACGGTTATCGGCCTCACCATCGTGGCGGTGGGCACGTCTCTGCCCGAACTCGCCGCATCCGCCGTGGCCGCGTTTCGTGGGCATGGGGAGCTGGCGCTGGGCAATGTGCTGGGCTCCAACATCTTCAACATCCTGCTGATCGGCGGGGTGACGATGACCATCGCGCCGCAACCTCTGCCCCCCGAACTGCTGTTCACTGCATGGCCGGTGTGCGTCGCCTCGGCGGTGCTGCTGGTGTTGCTGTGCCGCTTCATGCACCGCATCGGGCGGCTTTTCGGCCTGCTGATGCTGTGCGGCTTTGCCGCCAACACCGCGCTTGCCTTCGCCTGATTTGTGCGGGTTGGCGGGCGGCGGGGCACCGTCTTTACCGCCCGCTAACCATACGCGTTTACCAAGAATGACTTGACGGGGACTCGCCGAGGACTCATCGAGTCCCCCTGTGGATAACTCGGCGGGTGGATCAGGGCACCCGGCCGATTGGTTTTGGGGGACGCACACACATCATGGTTGTCGAAACGAAGGCGAGGCCGAAGGCACAACTGCGCGCGGCGCGCACGCAGGAAACCGCGCCCGAACTGCCAGTGGGCCAGATCCTCGACGGCGATTGCGTTGAACGGCTGCGCGAACTGCCCGACAACAGCGTGGATCTCGTCTTTGCCGATCCGCCCTACAACCTGCAGCTGGGCGGCGATCTCAACCGGCCCGACGGCAGCCACGTCGATGCGGTGACCAATGACTGGGACCGGTTCGACAGCTTTAAGACTTACGACGATTTTTCAAAGGCCTGGCTAGCGGAGTGCCGACGCGTTCTGAAGCCCGACGGCGCGCTGTGGGTGATCGGCAGCTACCACAATATCTACCGCCTCGGCGCGACGTTGCAGGATCTGGGTTTCTGGATCCTCAACGACATCGTGTGGCGCAAGACCAATCCGATGCCCAATTTCCGCGGCACCCGCTTCACCAATGCGCACGAGACGCTGATCTGGGCGAGCCAGGGCGAAAAGGCGCGCTACCAGTTCAACTACCGCGCGATGAAGACGCTCAACGACGAACTCCAGATGCGCAGCGACTGGACCTTCCCGATCTGCTCTGGCGGAGAGCGGCTGAAGGATAACGAAGGCCACAAGGCGCACCCGACGCAAAAGCCCGAGGCGCTGCTCTACCGCGTGCTGCTCGCCACGACCGAGCGCGGCGACGTGGTGCTCGACCCGTTCTTCGGCACCGGCACCACCGGCGCGATTGCCAAGCGGCTGGGCCGCGAATGGATCGGTTGCGAGCGCGAGGAAGCCTACCGCGAGGTCGCCCGCGCACGGATCGAAAAGGAACTCCCGCTCGACGAAAGCGCGCTGACCACGATGCAGAGCAAGCGCACCGCACCGCGCGTCGCCTTCGGCACGCTGGTGGAGGCGGGCTTCGTCAAACCCGGCACGCAGGTGTTCGACAAGAAACGCCACTGGACCGCGACCGTGCGCGCCGATGGATCGCTGGTGCATGAGAAGATGACCGGCTCGATCCACCAGGTCGGCAAAGACCTGCAAGGCGCCCCCAGCTGCAACGGCTGGACCTTCTGGCACTTCGAGGACGAGGGACTGGTGAAACCCCTCGACGCCGCGCGGCAGCTGTATCTGCTCGCGGTGGAGGATTGACCCGGAGGCAGGCCGCATTGCGCTTCGCACTTGTCAGGCATGATGCTGCGATTGCTGCGGCGCTTGCCCGGCAGGTGGCACGGCGCTGGCGCGACCTGCTGACGGTATTGATCGTCCTGCCGATCCTCGCCCTGTTCGCCCGTGCGTGGTTGGCGGAGCTTCCGGTCGAGCGTCGCGAAATCATCACGGGCATCGCCGGTTTCCTGATTGCCGCGGCGGTTGCCAAGACTCTGATGAGCAGAATAGCATATCACCGGACCGACGGCGTAATCGCGCACTTCGCGCAGCGCAGCGCGGACGCGCTTTGCTATATCCCCCTCTTGCTCGCGGGCGGGCTGGCCGTGCTGTTTGCGGGACTTTTTGCGGTCACTGGCCTCGCGTCGGTGGGGCCGGCGATCGGGATGGGCGCGGGTGTCGCCGTGGGCATGCTTGCCGCCTTTTCGGGCGACCGGTTCGGCCCGTCGACCATCGGCCTCGCGCCGGGAAGGGCACGCGCATTCCAGCAAAGGCATGGCCTCGCGATTGGGGCCGTGGTTTCCGGGACAGCGGGGCTGGTTTGCGCCCTCCTGCCCTCTGCCAACCACCTCGATGCGATTGTTGCGGGTGGCTATGCCTTGGCGGTGGTCATCCTGACCGGGCAGGTCGACGCAACCGCCGTGCGCTATATGGCGATGGTCGGGAATTCCTCGATGGAACTCCTGCGCAAGTGGCTGCCGCTCCCAATCGTTCTGCTTGTGCCCGCCGCAGCGGTTCTGGCGCTGTCGCAAAGCTGGGTAGCGGCAAGCGTTACGGCCGTCGCGGCCGCTGGGCTGCCTGCCATCACGATCCTGCGCATCTTTGCCTATCGTGCATTCAGCCGCGTGCTCGCGGACTGGCTGGTGACGATCCTTATCGCGGTTGCGGCCTACCTGACGTTCTCATTCCCCCCGCTCGGCCCGCTGGCAATCGTCGCGGCAATTCTCTGGCTCGCATGGCGGGGCAGGGATGCGCGTTGGCTGGTCCCATGACTTTCGCGGTCGAGCTTGCCGACCTGAGTATCCGCCGCAGCGGGCGACCCATCGTGCATGGCCTGAGCGCAAGGATCACGCAGACAGGCTGGTTCGGCGTGATCGGTGCAAACGGATCGGGCAAGACGACCTTGCTCCGCGCGGTCGCGGGGCGGCTGCCGATAGCAGGCGGCAGGTGCACGATTTTCGGGCAGGAGGTTGCGCAGGACCGCGACGCGCGCGCCACCGCCATCGGTTTAGCCCCGCCGATCGAGCGGCTGCCCGCCTCGCTGACAATCCGCGAATTGCTCGCGCTGGCGGGCGACGACCCTTCAGAGCAGGCGGCGCGTAACGCGGCCCTCTGGCAGGCGCTCGGCATCGACGCCTTGCTCGATATGCAGGTCGGCCAATGCTCCTCCGGCATGCGACAGCGCGCCGCACTGGCGCTCGCCTTCGCGCGCCCGACCCACATCGTGATCCTCGACGAGCCCTTCAACTGGCTCGACCCGGTGGCGGCCTTCGATACCCGCGCGGCGCTCGCCGGGATGGTGGCGGACGGGCTGACCCTGATCACCGCGCTGCACGATCTCACGACCTTGTGCGGCTTCTGCGATGCGGGGCTGGTGATGGCCAAGGGGGAGGTCAGCCTGTACCTCGACAAGCCCATGCTGCGCGCGGGTCGCGAAGATGCCGCCCGTTTCGAAAGCGAACTGGTCGCCGCGCTGCGCTGACGGGGATGATGGCGGCTGTCCTACTTTGGCGGTGGTCGCTAGTGGGGAACGATGAAACGTGCACAACGATCTGCCCGAATTCTCTTTGGACGAGGACGCCCGCTTTTTGGTCTTTGGACTGTGTGTCAGGTGTGTCAGCTTTCCAACAAACGGGCTAGGTGAGGGCGCATGAGCGACCAAGTCTACATCCGCCCGATCGGCTTCGCGCCGGGTCCGCAGAGCGAGGATGGCGATGCCATCCGGCTTGCCGGGGGGCTCGTCTACGCCAGCCGCTTTGCGGTGATCCTGCGCCGTGATGGCCGCGTGGTGGAGCGTTGGCGGGCTTCGCCAGACAATATCGCGAGCGTGCTCGGCCAGCTGCCCGACGGCGTGGGCGCCGAAGCGGAGGCGCAGTGGGGCAACCTGCGCAGGGCGCATCCGCCGCTGGAGCTGGGTGCGCGGACGATCCGGCTCGACCAGCCGCAGGTGATGGGCATCCTCAACGTCACGCCCGACAGCTTCTCCGACGGGGGCAAGCATGTGGGCGATCCGGCGGGCACGCGCGATGCGATCGCGGCGATGGTCGAAGCGGGAGCGGGCATGATCGACATTGGCGGCGAGAGTACGCGGCCCGGCGCGGACGCGGTGTGGGAGGAGGAGGAAATCCGCCGCATCGTTCCCGCGGTAGAGGCCGCCGCCAGCATGGGTGCCGCGGTCAGCATCGACACGCGCCGCGCGGGCACGATGGAGGCGGCGTTGCAGGCGGGCGCGGGGATCGTCAACGACGTCTCCGCGCTCCGCTACGACCCGCGCTCTGCCGAGCTGGTAGCGAAGACCGGCTGCCCCGTGGTGCTGATGCACGCGCCGGGATCGGGTAACGACCTGCATGAGGGCGGGAGCTACGAGAGCGTGGTGCTCGACGTGTTCGATGCCCTGCGCGAACGGCGCGACGCGGCGGTTGCGGCGGGGATTGCGCGCGACAAGATCCTGCTCGATCCGGGGCTCGGCTTCGGCAAATCGCTGGGCGACAATCTTGCGCTGATCAATGCGCTACCGCTGTTCCACGCGCTGGGCTGCCCGATCCTGTTCGGCGCGAGCCGCAAGCGGATGATCGGCGCGCTGAGCAAGGAGGCTGCGGCGGACGCACGGCTTGGCGGCAGCATCGCGCTGGCGATGGCGGCAATGGATGCGGGCGCGCACATCCTGCGCGTTCACGATGTGCCCGAAACCGTGCAGGCGCGCGATGTGTGGCGCGGCCTGCGCGATTCGGCGCTCACCGATTTTGCGGACCTGCCGGGATAATGACCGGGGCGACAATCGCCAACCGGGCGGGGCAGAGCACATATCGGCGGGATATTGACGGGTTGCGCGGTGTCGCGATCCTTGGCGTCCTGCTGGGGCATACCTTCCCCGAGGTGGTGCCAAGTGGCTTTTTCGGAATCGACGTCTTCTTCGTCATCTCCGGCCTGCTGATCACGCGCATCGTGATCGACCGGGTGGACGAAGGGCGGTTCACCTTCCGAGACTTCTTCGAACGGCGCATCCGGCGCATCCTGCCCGCGCTGGTGATCGTGCTGTTCGCCACGATGGTGGCGGGCGCGATCCTGCTGCTTCGATCCGAGTTCATAACGCTTTCGCGGCATTTCGTGGCCAGCCTGTTCTTCTTCCAGAATTTCAACCTGATGGGGGAAGCCGGGTATTTTGACTATGATTCCATGCTCAAACCGCTTCGCCACATCTGGTCGCTGGCGGTCGAAGAGCAGTTCTATCTCGTGTGGCCTGCCCTCTTGGTGCTTGGCTTTCGCTTCCGCATCGGCCGCCTCTGGCTAACGATCGCGCTGGCTGCGGCATCATTCCTCTATGCACAGCTGGCGTTCGATACGTTGCCGGCAAGCTACTACTCACCTTTCGCTCGCGCGTGGGAGCTGCTGGCGGGCGGTCTTGCTGCCATCGTGTTCAACCGCATCGGGTGGGGTTATTTCGAAAGGTGGGGCGGGGGGCTGGTCGCACTCGGCATTGCGTTGATAGCAGTTGCGATGCTGGTGCCGCTGGCCGTGCTCAACTTCGCGACATGGACGCCGATCCTCCCCGTTCTGGGCACGCTGCTGGTGGTCTTTGGGGGTGAGGCGAATGCTATCAGCCGGATACTCATCCAGAACCGGCTTGTCGTCTGGACGGGCCTTATCAGCTATTCGCTCTATCTGTGGCACTGGCCGATCCTGTCGTTCGCGACCATAATGTACGATGCGATGCCACCGCAAGCGGTGCGACTGGCCGGCATTGCCGCATCGTTCCTGATCGCCTGGGCGAGCTGGCGCTTTATCGAGGAACCGGCGCGCAAGGCGTGGCCGTTCAGAACGCTGATCATCCGGCTTACTGCGGCCGTGCTGGCATCTTGCGCTGTCATCGCATTCGCCCTGCTCCGGCCGCTTTCTACGGAAGGCCAGCGCGAAGCTCGAGTGAACGATCTGATTGCCGGATGGGAATGGGAATATTCGGAGAATTCGCTCTGCCGCGATGCCTATGGCGATGCGGCGGACACGTTCTGTTATCAGTCGCGTGAAGGCGCGCCCGATATCATGCTGATCGGGGACAGCATGGCCAATCACCTTGTGCCCGGCATCCTCAGCTATACCCGTTTTGCCGGGTCGAACCTCCTTTCGATCGGTCGGTGCAGGCCCGTGGCTTGGACGAGTGCGGAGCCAGCGCAGTGCGACCTGCAGGATCGCGTGCTCGCCACCACTGATGGCGTCGATCTGGTGATCGTGGGCGCGTCGTGGCCCCGCATCGACGTGGAAGGGAGGTACGACTTTGCGCCGCTGATCGCGGGGGCGAGCGATCCTTCAGGCGCGCGTTTCCGCAAAGATCTGCTGGCGCGCCTGCGGTCTTTCGCAAGGCCGGGGCGGCGGATCGTGGTCGTGGGGGCGAAGCCCGAACTGCGCTATCATGTCCGCCGCTGCATCGGGCGGCCCTTCGTCGATCCGATGGAGACCTGCCGTCTGTCGGCCGACCAGATTGAAACCGGCGGCACGCAGCGGGTGAATGCGATGCTGGAAGAAATTGTCGGGCAGGTGCCGGGCGCGGTCCTGGTCGATCCGTCGCCGCTGTTCTGCGATGCTGCGGGATGCGATTACCTGACTGCGGACGGCCTGCCGTACCTGCGCGACGATGTGCACTTCTCCACGTTGGGAAGCGCGCGGGTCGCGAACCTTCTGGCTCAGGAACTGGGGGAGCAATGAGCCGCGCGGCCGCGTTTTTTTCGCGTAACGGCGGGTAGATGACGGCTATTGTCACACTCTTCCTGCGGCCATTTCGCTAACAAAGCCGGACACTTACCGAGAGCATATGGGCTTTGCGCAATCTCCATCGACTTTCATGTGCTGCAGGAATTCTCGTGCTCGGCCTGGGGGCGAGCAACGGGGCGGCGCAGGACAGGTTCTACGAACGGATCGGCAGCTGGACGGTGGTCGGGACCGAAAGCTTCTGCACGGCGCCCGGCGTTCCGACGCCGTTTCCCGATGGCACGATGCCGCCATGGGAATCGGTTACGCTTTACATGTCTGATCCTTTGACCATGCAGATCCGGTATTCGGGCAGGATTGCCGCCGACGCACCGATCGGGGTGCAGGAAGGGCAGGCGCTCGTCCGGAGCCTGAACGGGAAGACCGACTATTTCCGCCCAAGGATGATCGTGGCGGAGGAAACGGGCGGATCGCGCCTGGTTACCGCTTTCCTCAAGCTCGGGGCGTTCGATGGGCTCGCCGAAACGGACTATTTCCTGCTGCGTGCGGGCGATCTGATGTTGCCGCTGGCGCTCACCCCGCATCGTGACGAATTGCTCGTTTCGATGCGGCGGTGCGTAGAGCGGCTTTGATCGACGCCGATCCTACAGTGTGTAACCGCCGTCGCTGGTCAGGACCGTGCCGGTGACGTTGGCTGCGGCGTCGGAGAGGAGGTAGCCGATGTCGCGCGCCAGCTCGTCCGCCGTGGCGAAGCGGCCGCGCGGGGTGGTCTTGCCCATCTGCGCAATCACCGCTTCGCGCCCATGCTCGGCGAACTGTGCTTGCAGTTCGGGCGAGTTCCAGATCGCGGTGTCGACGCCGCCCGGCGCGATGGCGTTGACGCGGATCTTGTGCGCAGCGTTCTCCGCCGCCGCGATTCGCGCCATGTGCGCGACCGCCGCCTTCGAGACGCCGTAGGCGCCGATACCGGGAACGGGTTTGAGGCCGGTGACGGAAGCGGTGACGACCGCGCTGCCGCCGCCGCCTTTGCGCATTGCGCGCAGCGCGGTGGCGAGGGTGAGAAAAGCCCCGTCGAGGTTGATCGCCATCACGCGGCGCCACTCGGCAAAGTCGAGCTCAGCGATCTGGCCGCCGGTGCCGATCCCTGCATTGACCACCGCGTGGTCGAGCCGGTCGATCTTGGGTTCGAGTGCCTGCCAGAACTCTTTATCGGCTACATCAGCGGCATGGGTCTCAACCTTGCAGGAGAGGTCGAGCTTGCTGAGGCCATCACCGTCGAGATCGATCAGGATCAGGCGCGCGATGCCCTGCCGGTCGAGCCAGCGGGCGGTTGCGGCACCGATGCCTGAAGCTGCGCCGGTGATCAGCGCGGTGCGGTTCGTGAAGTCGTATCCCTCGGTCATGCCGGGGCGCTAACCCGATAGGGCCGCGTTGTCGATGACGCTGCGATCTGCGCCCCGGCCGCTATGGACGGGGCGCTTCCGGCTCAGGCGGCCTCGTTCTCTTCGATATAGGCGTCCGGGTCTTTTTCCTCGCGTTCCACATTGGTGACGTGGTCGGCTTCGAAGGCGAGGTACTTGATGCCCAGCGCGATACGCTTTTCCAGCGGCACACGGCGCCGGAAATCGGTCAGGCCTTGGCGTTCTTCCTCGGAAAGATGCGCGCTGTTCTGGTAGTTCGCCTTGTCGACGCATTTCCACCATGCGTCCGACCCGACCTCTTCGTTCAGCGCGGCGTCGGCGGCATTGGCGATCTTGTTGTGATCGTCGATCGCATCCTCGGTCGTCTCGTCGGCGCTGTCGGAATCGAGTGCGCCTTTGCCGAGTTTCAGCAGGGTGGGGTAGAAATACTTCTCTTCCGCCATGGCGTGCGCTTCCAGATGGTCGCGCAGACGCTTGAAGATCTTGCCCGCCGATTCGAGGTCGTCGCGCGCCTCGTCCAGTGCGGAAAACCAGCGGCGCTGGCGGTCATGGTCGGCAAGGATGCAGTCGACGATATCCATTGGTGGATAGCCCCCGTTTCGAGTGTTTGGATTCGAAGGGGAAACGCGGGATGGGCGGGCGGGTTCCGCGCCGACAGAGGCCTGGAAGAGTGGTACCCGCCTACGTCAGGCCGCGTTGTCGATCCCGAGATCGCTCAGTTTGCGGTAGAGCGTGGACCGCCCGATGCCGAGCCGGCGGGCGACCTCGGTCATGCGGCCGCGATAATGCCCGATGGCCAGCCGGATCACATCCGCCTCGATCTCTTCGAGCGGGCGCAGGTTGCCGTCTTCGGTATAGAGCATTACGCCGACCGCTTCCTGCACATGCTGGCCGGTCTCCACCTTTTCGCCGATCAGTTCGGAGAGTTGCGGAAAATCGCTCGCGGTGAGCATTTCGTTTTCGCAGAACACCGCGGCACGGAACAATACGGCCTGCAACTGGCGGACATTGCCGGGCCAGTCGAAGGCGCACAGCAGGTTAAGCGCGCTGTCGGCAAGGCTGAGGTGGCGCAGGCCCGGCTGGTCGCCGATGCGCGCAAGGAAGTGGCGCGCCAGCGCGGCGATGTCGCCGGGGCGCTCGCGCAGGGGCGGCAATGTGATGCGCGTGGCCGAAATCGCGGCGAGCAGGTCCGGATCGAACTGGCCTTTCGCGGCAAGCTCGGTCAGCGGCCGGTTGCTGGCGGAAAGCAGGCGCGTGTCGATGCGGAAGCCGTGCTGCGCGCCGATCGGGCGAACGATGCCGTCGTTCAGCGTGGCGGCGAGCCGCTGCTGCTGGTCGGCGGAAAGCCGGTCGATCTCGTCGAGCACCAGCGTGCCCGTGTCGCAATGCTGGAGCGCACCCATCTGACTCTCGAACGCGCCCGCAAAGGCGCCTTTTTCATGCCCGAACAGCGCGGACTCGATGGAGTTCACCGGAACGCCCGCCACATTGACGAGGCGGAAAGGCGCACGGCTGCGCGGACTGGTCGCGTGGATAGCGCGCAGCAGCATTTCCTTGCCGGTGCCGCTTTCGCCTTCGATCAGCACATGGGTGTGCGCACGCGCAGCCTTGGCGGCGCGCGCCAGGGCGATGCGGAACGCGGGATCGGTCCCGATCATCGCGTCGAAATCGAGGACGGCGGGCATTTTCTCGGTGAGCGGGAGCAGCTCGTTCCGGCTGGTCTCTACGCGGGTCGCGCTGCGCAGCGCGCGCATCAGCCGCTCTGGCGCGACGGGCTTGATAAGATAGTCTGTGGCACCTGCGCGCATGGCCTCCACCGCCAGCAGCGGGCTGGCGCTGGTGGTCAGCATCAGGATCGGCAGGGCCGGGCGGCGCTTCTTCAGTTCCGCGATCAGATCGCACGCGGCATCGCCGGGCACCCATTGATCGAGCACGATTGCCGACAGCTGCATCCCCTGCCGCGTGCCGAGCGTGGCGATCGCCGTCTCGGCATCGTTCACGACGACGGTGCGCCATCCCTCACGCGCGGCGAGCGCGGTCACGAGCCGGCTCTGCGCGGGCTCGTCGTCGATCAGCATCAGCAAGCGTTCGTCTTGGTCGGCCATGTTCCCCCGCCACCATCTTGCAAGGGAAGCGTCCCATTGCGGTGCAGGGGGGTGATGTAGCCCAAGCCGGTAAAGACCAGATTAAGGCTACTGAGGCGCCGGTCCTGCGGTCAGGTTGCACGCCCTGCCCGGCGCAGCGATGGGGGAGGGGCACCAGCAATGGCTTGAGAATGGCGCAACGCCGCGATAGACCGCTTGCCAACTCGACTTTCAACCGGAGAATCTATTCGTCATGGCCGCACCCGATGATGCCGTAACCAAGGACTATGAAAAGGCGCACAACACCTATGAACGTTTCATGGGGAGCCTGAAATGGGCAATTCCGGTCATTTGCGTGATCGTGTTCATCGTCGTTCTGCTGATCGCGCCCTGACGCGATGAAGATCGCGGTCCTCAAAGAGCGCGCGACGGGCGAAAGCCGGGTCGCGCTGACACCCGAAACCGCGAAGAAATTCATCGCGCTCGGCGCGGATGTATCGGTCGAGGCGGGGGCTGGCGAACACGCCTCCATCTCGGACGCGGCCTATACCGACGCCGGAGCCACCGTCGGCACTGCGGATCAGGTGGTGCGCGATGCGGGTATCGTGCTGGGCGTCCAGGCGCCAGATCCTGCGCTTCTGGCCAATGCAAAGCCGGGTGCGAAAGTGGCCGCGCTGTTCGATCCGTTCAAGCATGCCGACCGGGTGCAGGCCTATGCCAGCGCCGGTTTCGAAGCCCTGAGCATGGAGTTCATGCCGCGCATTACGCGCGCGCAGAGCATGGATGTGCTTTCCAGCCAGTCCAACCTTTCGGGCTACAAGGCGGTGATCGCCGCGGCGGACCAGTATGGCCGCGCTTTCCCGATGATGATGACGGCTGCGGGCACCGTGCAGGCCGCGCGCGTTTTCGTGATGGGCGTGGGTGTTGCAGGCCTTCAGGCGATCGCCACGGCCAAGCGGCTGGGCGCACAGGTTTCCGCCACCGATGTCCGCTCCGCCACGCGTGAACAGATCGAATCGCTGGGCGCCAAGGCGATCTTCGTCGAGGAAGGCGGGATCGAGGGCGAGGGCACCGGCGGCTATGCCAGCGAGATGAGCGACGAGTACAAGGCCGCACAGGCCAAGCTCGTCTCCGAACATATCGCCAAGCAGGATATCGTGATCACCACCGCGCTGATTCCGGGCCGACCGGCACCGCGCCTGATCACCGACGAACAGATCGCCAGCATGAAACCGGGCAGCGTCATTTTCGACATTGCTGTGCCGCAGGGGGGCAATGTCGAAGGCGCAGTGGCGGACCAGCTGGTTAACCGGCATGGGGTGACCATCATGGGTTACGCCAACACGCCCGCGCATCTGGCGCCGGATGCGAGTGCGCTGTTCGCGCGCAACCTCTACAATTTCCTCTCCGCCTTCTGGGATGGGGAGGCAGGCGAGCCGGTTCTTGACGAAGAGATCGGCGATGCGGTGCGGCTGACCAAGGCAGGCCAGGTGGTCAACGCGCGGCTGAACGAGGGGTAAGCGGATGGGGATTCTCAATCAGACGCAGACCACGCCGCAAGGCTTCGTGGACAATCACGGCCACGCGCTGGTCGAAGGCGAGGAAGTCTACTTCGCCTTCCGCACGATCCGCGACTGGATCGCGTTCACCGACTGGCGGCTGATTTATGTCGATGTGCAGGGCATTCTTGGCAACAAGAAGGAATACCTGACCGTCCCCTATCGCTCGATCACCGCGTTCTCCATCACCAGCGCGGGCACGATCGATATTGATGCGGAGATCGCGGTGTTCCTTTCGGGCCACCCGCCGATCGAATTCAAGGTCGGCAAGTTCACCAATACCGAGGCATTGCAGAAGCTGCTCGCCTCGCGCATGAACGTCGTCTAGATTTCTTTTGCGTGAAAGCCGGGCGTTCGCGCGCCTAACCCATCGACAGCAACGATTCGCCTTGCAATAAGCTTGCGCGATGGTTTTCGGTCTCTTGGGGGAGGCACATGCGACGCAATATTGCCTGCCCGGCACTGATGCTTGCGATGCTGCTTGGCTCGCAGTCCGCCACCGCGCACGACGCGGGCGCGCCTGAGCCGGGCACGGAGCAGGCATCACGCGTCGAAGACCTTCTCGACATGATGAGGGGCCTGCCCGACCTGCGGCCCGAATTCGATACCAGCCAGCCGGTGGTCGGCTTCGGATACCAGATCGCGGATGGCGAGGTCGTGATCGCGAGAGTGCTGGATGGATCGGCTGCCGAAGCCGCCGGCCTTCGGGTGGGCATGATTATCGAGAAGATCAACGGCGCGCGCCTTGGCACGTTCACGCTGGAAGAGATCGCCAAGCTGATCGCCGCGATCGACGGCGTGATCACTTTCACCGTGCGCGACACGGGCGATGTAACATTGCGCAAGGCGCCAATCGAACAACAAGGGAGCTGAGAACAGCCGCCATGGACTTCATTTCCATCCTGTCGATTTTCGTGCTGGCGTGTTTCGTCGGCTATTATGTGGTGTGGTCGGTCACGCCCGCGCTGCACACGCCGCTGATGGCGGTGACCAATGCGATTTCCTCGGTCATCATCGTCGGTGCGCTGATCGCCAGCGCCGAAGCGGGCAGCGATGTCGCCAAGTGGCTCGGACTCGCCGCCGTGGTGCTGGCCAGCATCAACATCTTCGGTGGCTTCGCCGTAACCGAGCGGATGCTCGCCATGTACAAGAAGAAGGACGGGAAATGAGCGGGGCGGGAAGCAAGGCGACCGGTCGCCACAAGAAGGCGGTTGGGGCACTCGGGCTGTTCTTTGCGGTGATCGCTGTCGCATGCATCTTCGGTTATTCCATCGGCAAGGACATGGCATTGCGCGACAACGCACGTGACGCTGCTGTGATCGCGGGAGAAAACGCATGAGCCTGCCGCGCGACATAGAGCCGCTCGCCGTGCCGCCGGGCACCGATTATGCGATGAACCACGCGGTCGAGACCGCTGCCGCCCACGGACCGACCAACCCCTGGGTTGCGCTCGCCTATCTGGTGGCGGGGGTGTTCTTCATTCTTGCGCTGCGCGGCCTCTCCAGCCCGGCGACCAGCCGTGCGGGCAACCGCAACGGGATGATCGGGATGCTGATCGCGGTGGTGACCGTGCTCGTCACCCACAGCGTGGCGAATATCGTCGAAATCCTGATTGCCATCGCCATCGGCGGGCTGATCGGCTTCACCATCGCGCGCAAGATCGCGATGATGCAGATGCCGGAACTGGTCGCGGGCTTTCACAGCCTCGTCGGCATGGCCGCCGTGCTGGTGGGCCTTGCCGCGTGGATGAACCCCGGCGCTTTCGGCATTCTGGACCTCGATGGACAGATCCTGACCGTCAGCCGCGTCGAGCTGGGGCTGGGCATTGCCATCGGTGCGATCACGTTCTCCGGATCGGTGATCGCGTTCCTCAAGCTGTCGGGCCGGATGGGCGGATCGCCGATCATGCTGCCCGCGCGCCATGTCATCAACCTCGGCACGCTCGCGGGGATCATCGCGTTGATCGCCGCCTATGCGATGGCCGATGTGGCGGGGCCGGGCGAAGGCTGGATGATTATCGCCATCGCGGTGCTCGCCTTTATCATCGGCTTCCTGCTGATCATCCCCATCGGTGGGGCGGACATGCCGGTCGTGGTGTCGATGCTGAACTCCTATTCGGGCTGGGCTGCCGCCGCGATGGGCTTCACGCTGGGCAATACGGCGATGATCATCACCGGCGCACTGGTGGGTTCGTCCGGCGCGATCCTCAGCTACATCATGTGCCGCGCAATGAATCGCAGCTTCGTCAGCGTGATCGCGGGCGGCTTCGGTGCGGACAGCAGCGCCGGCGGCGGCGAGGCGCGCGAACAGCGCCCCTACAAGCAGGGCAGCGCCGATGACGCCGCCTTCATGCTCGAACAGGCGGAGAAGGTCATCATCATCCCCGGCTACGGCATGGCGGTCGCGCAGGCGCAGCATGCGCTGCGTGAGATGGGCGATGTGCTGAAGGCCAAGGGCGTCGATGTGAAATACGCGATCCACCCCGTTGCGGGCCGTATGCCGGGGCACATGAACGTGCTGCTGGCTGAAGCCAACGTGCCCTATGACGAAGTGTTCGAGCTGGAGGATATCAATTCCGAGTTCGCGCAGGCCGACATCGCCTTCATCATCGGCGCGAACGACGTCGTGAACCCGGCGGCGAAGACCGACAAGTCTTCGCCCATTTACGGGATGCCGGTGTTCGACGTGGACAAGGCCAAGCAGGTCTTCTTCATCAAGCGCAGCATGGGCGGCGTGGGCTATGCCGGCGTCGACAACGACGTATTCTACATGAACCAGACGACCATGCTGCTCTCCGACGCGAAGAAGATGGTCGAGGAAATCGTGAAGGCGCTGGACTAGGATGGGCCGTTTCCTCCTACTATTGGTCCTCCTCGCCGCGCTGGGCGTGGGCGCGTGGCTCTATTTCGGCGATGGCATGCGGATCGTCACCGAACGCAGTGTAGAGATCGCGCTGGTCGAGGCGGGCGTGCCCGAAGATCAGGCCGCCTGCATGGCGCCGCGCATGACCGAGCGGCTGACGCCCGAACAGCTGCGCAAGCTGGAGAATGTCGCGCCGCAAGACGGCGAGGCCGCGATGCCGCGCGATGCGGGCGAGGCGCTGGCGCGCATTCGCCGGGTGAATGACCCCGAAGTGGTCGAAGTCACCGTGCGCGCAGCCGCCGCCTGCGCCTTTGGCGGGATTTTCGAGAAGCTTTGAGGCTCGTCATTGCGAGGGGCGGAGCCCCGCGGCAATCCAGAGCGACGGAGCGCAACGCTCTGGATTGGTTGGCCTGTGGCCGCCTTCGGTCCCGCTATGCTCGCAATGACGAGCCTTAGGCGTGCGCAAGCATCCCGCTAACCCCTTGTCTTCCCTCACACGCGTGGCACTATGCAACGCAATAGGGAGAGAGACATGATCCGCACGCTTTTGGTCGCCACCGCGCTGGCAACTTTTGCCTCGCCTGCGCTCGCCGAAACCATAACCATCGCGCCGGGCGAGGATGCGCAGGAACGGTTGCAGGAGGCGCTGATCCTGGCCGAGGCTGGCGACGAGATCGTGCTCGAAGCCGGACGCTTCACCCTGACCGACGGGCTCAGCCTCGATGCCGATGGCGTGACCTTGCGCGGTGCCGGGATGCACGCCAGCGTGCTCGATTTCACGGGCCAGCAGGGCGCGGGCGAGGGGCTGCTCGTCACCAGCGACAGCGTGACCTTGCGCGATTTCGCGGTCGAGAACCCCAAGGGGGACGGCATCAAATCGAAGGGTGCGGACGACATCGTCTACCAGCGCGTGCGCGTGACCTGGACCAACGGCCCCGCGTCGACCAACGGCGCCTATGGCGTCTACCCGGTCGAGAGCACCGGCATACTTATCGATGGCGTCGAAGTTTCCGGCGCGTCGGATGCGGGCATCTATGTTGGCCAGTCGAACCGGATCACGGTGCGCAATTCCATCGCCAGCTACAACGTCGCCGGGATCGAGATCGAGAACAGCCGCAAGGCGATCGTCGAGCGCAATTACGTCACCGGCAACACCGGTGGCATCCTGGTGTTCGACCTGCCCGGCCTGCCGGTGAAAAACGGCGGCGAAGTGCTGGTGCGCAACAATCTGGTCGCCAACAACACCACCGCCAACTTCGCGCCCGAAGGCAATATCGTTGCCAGCGTACGGCGCGGAACGGGCATCATGGTGATGGCCAACGACACGGTGTGGGTCGGGCAGAACATGCTGTACGACAACCCGACCGCGCCGATTATGGTCATCGCCTATCCGATGCCGTTCGACGATCCCGAATATAATCCATACCCGCGCGACATCAGTATCGGTTTCAATTCCGTGGATGAAGGCGGTACCGATCCTCGGTTCGAAGGCGCGGAAATGCTGCTCGCCGCTTTCGGTGGCGCATTGCCGCCGGTCATGTGGGACGGTCTGGAAGAAACGCCCGACAGCGGAACCCTGATGGTCCACCCGGAGATGAAGGGTTGGTCCCTCAACCTCACCGAGCAGGGCAAGGGCCTTGATGCTGCCAATCCGGGGCCGCTCGATGTGGGCGCTATCGGCGGGCCGATCGACATTTCCGATTGGGGCGCACCGCAGGCGCTGGAGGCGCGGCTCCAGTGATCCGGCATTTCGGCATTCTTGCCGCGGCAGCTGCGACGCTCGCGATTACGGCAGGCGTGCAGGCGCTGCCGCCGCCCAAGGTCAACGATGCGCTCATCGCGGGCGACACGCTGCCCAAGACGCTCGGCGACTACGGGTTCTTCCTCGACACCGCAGCAAACGACCCGACCCCCGGCGTCGTGCCCTACCGCCTCAACATGCCGCTGTTTTCCGACGGCGCGGAGAAGTACCGCTTCGTCTATGTGCCCGAAGGCGAGGATGTCCGTCTGGGCGAACAGAGCCTGCTGCAATTCCCCGTCGGCTCCGCGCTGATCAAGACCTTCGCGTTCGGCGAGGGGGAGAACCAGCGCAAGATCGAAACCCGCGTGCTGCTGCACCGCGCCGATGGCTGGGTCGCGTTGCCCTACGTGTGGAATGACGACCAGAACGAGGCCACGCTGGCGCTCGCAGGCGCACGGCGCGAGGTGACGACGCCGCAGGGCCAGCAGATCAGCTACCGTGTGCCGAACAAGAACCAGTGCAAGGAATGCCACGGCCTGCAGGGCGCGGTAACGCCCATCGGGCCGAAGGCGCGCAACCTGTCTGCCGCATGGTTGCAGAGCTTTCTGGGCGACGTGCCCGAAGGGGCGGAGACGCTGCCGCTGTGGGAGCATCGCGATACCGCGGATGTGGCTGCGACCGCGCGCGCCTATCTCGACGTCAATTGCGCACATTGTCACCGGCCGGGGGCGACCGCATCCAATTCCGGGCTCGACCTAAGGTGGGAAACCGAGGCTCCGCAGGCCTTTGGCGTGAACAAGCGCCCGGTGGCCGCCGGGCGCGGTTCGGGCGGGCTGATGTTCGACATCGTGCCGGGCGATCCCGAGGCCTCGATCCTCGTCTATCGCATGGCGAGCGATGAGCCGGGCGTAGCCATGCCCGAACTGGGCAAGTCTATCGTGCACGAAGACGGCGTCGAAGTGGTCGAACGCTGGATTGGCGGAATGGCTGCCCAATGAAGTGGCTCCTGCGCATCGTCCTGCTGCTGATCGCGCTGCTGGTCATCGCTTTTCTGATCCTGCGCGTGCCCGATACCGACCCGGCGGAAATGCGCGCCAAATATGGCGGCGAGCCGTCGCAGTTCGTGCAGATCGGCGATGGCGTCACCGTCCACCTGCGTGACGAGGGGCCGAGGGATGCGCCCGCCATCATGCTGCTGCACGGCAGCAATGCGGACCTGCACACCTGGCAGCCGTGGGTCGACGCGCTGAAGGATCGTTACCGCGTGATCCGCTTCGATCAGATCGGCCACGGCCTCACCGGGGCCGATCCGGCGGGCGACTATTCGATCGAGAACTTCGTCGCCGATATCGACGAGGTGGCAGACGCGCTGGGGCTGCAACGCTTCGTGATCGGCGGCAATTCTATGGGTGGTGGCCATGCGGTTGCCTACGCGCTCGCCCATCCGGACAGGGTGGATGCGCTGGTGCTGGTCGATGCGGGCGGGGCGTCGATCGAACCGGAGGAGGATGAGGACGGCGGCAATATCGGCTTTACCATCGCGCGCACGCCGGTGCTGAACCAGCTGATGAAATACATCACCCCGCGATCCATGATCGAACGCAGCCTGCGGGAAACGGTGAGCAATCAGGCCGTCGTTACCGACGCGGCGGTAGACCGCTACTGGGAGATGTTGCGCTATCCCGGCAATCGCGAGGCGACCATCGCGCGCTTTTCAGGCGGCTGGAACAGTTTCGATGCAGCCGAGGTCGCCTCCATCAAGGTGCCCGCGCTGGTGATCTGGGGCGAAGAGGACGGGCTGATCCCGGTAGAAGCCGGGCTGTGGTACGACAGGCAGCTGCCGAACAGCCGGCTGGTGGTCTATGACGGCATCGGCCACCTGCCGCAGGAAGAAGCGGCGGAGCGATCGGCCGCCTACCTTGCACAATGGCTGGACGAGCAGGATCTGACTTCAGCCGATAAATGATCGGCATAGGCGCGGCGGCGCTCTGGACGGCGCGCACGCTTCCTCGGTAGGGTTGCTGCTCTGCAGCATCTGGATTCGAGGAAGAGTTTCTTGCGCAAATTTGGCCTGATCGGTGGGATGAGCTGGGTTTCCACCGCCATGTATTACAAGTGGATCAACAAGGGCGTGGCCGCGCGCGCCGGATCGATGGTGTCCGCACCGCTGCTGATCGAAAGCCTCAATTTCGCGGAGCTTTCCGGCCTGACGCAGGAAGACGAATGGGATCGCGCGGCGGATATCCTCGCCCAGTCCGCCAAGCGGCTGGAAGCGGCCGGGGCGGAAGCAATGGCCATCGCCGCCAATTCGATGCACCGCGTCTATGATCAGGTCGCCGAGGCGGTCGATATTCCGGTGCTGCACATTGCCGATGCGGTGGGTGAGAAGATGAAGGCCGAGGGCGCGGTCAACGCGGCCCTGATCGGCACGCGCAACGTGATGACCGAAAGCTTCTATCGCAAGAAGCTGGTCAGCCACGGGATCGATCTGCTGCCGCCCGACATGACCCATGTCGATCGTACGAACGAAATCATCTACGACGAGCTGATGCACGGCAAGGCCAGCCGCAATGCGGAGCGGTTCTTCCGCACGATGATCACCAATCTGGAGCAGGGCGGGGCCGAGGCCATCGTGCTTGCCTGCACGGAGCTGGACATGGTGATCGACGTCGACGCGAACGTGCTGCCGATCTTCGATTCCGCGCGCATTCACAGCCAGGCGGTGGTCGACTGGATCCTGGGCGAATAGGGCAGGGCGGCACCAAGGTGCAGTCTGCGGGCGAATGGGGAGCGGTTGTCCGGTGGCGCGCGGCGGGATAGAGGCGTGCGCCATGGACCTCTCGCACCTTGCCGCCGACCCTGCACGTTCGCGCGGGCGCGAATTCACCGGAACCTCGGGCGAGGGTGCTGGGGGTGAAAATCGCGGTCCGCGCACCGCGTTCCAGCGCGACCGTGACCGGATCATCCACTCGATCGCCTTCCGCCGCCTGCGCAGCAAGACGCAGGTGTTCGTCGCGCCCGAGGGCGATCACTATCGCACCCGGCTGACCCACAGCCTTGAAGTCGCACAGATCGGGCGCGTGATCGCGCGCGCGCTGGGGCTGGACGAGGACCTGACCGAAGCCCTGTGCCTTGCGCACGATATCGGCCATCCGCCCTTCGGCCATGCCGGGGAAGAGGCGCTCGACAAGGCTTTGGCCGAGCATGGCGGGTTTGATCACAATGCGCAGACGCTGCGCACGCTGATGCGTCTGGAAAGCCCTTATTGCACGCACGAAGGCCTGAACCTGAGTTGGGAAGTGCTCGAAGGCCTCGCCAAGCATAATGGCCCGGTGCACGCCCCGCACTGGGCGCTGGCGGAGCTGGATGCGGATTTTCCGCTCGACCTGGAGCTCTGGCCCAGCCTCGAGGCGCAGGTCGCCGCCGTGGCGGACGACATAGCCTACGACAACCACGATATCGACGACGGACTGCGGGCGGGCTTCCTCGAGCTCGACGACCTGCTGACGCTCGATTTTATCGCCGATCAGTGGCGCGCGGTCGAACGGCGCTATCCGCACGCCCCGCGCGACCGGCAGCTGCGCGAACTGGTGCGCGGGCAGATCGGATGGATGGTGAATGACGTGCTCGCCCACACGCGCGAAGCGACGATGACCATCGCGGATCGCGCGGAAATCGGTGGGGCGCAGCATGCGCTGGCCGGGTTCAGCCCGCCGATGCAGGCTGCCGAGCGGCGCCTGAAGGCGTTCATGTACGCCAAGCTGTATTACCATCCCGAACAGACCGCGACCGCGCAGAAAGCCAATACCGTTATTGCACAGCTCTGGCAGAGCTATTGCGAAGATCCGGGAAGAATGGGATCGGGGTGGTATGACACCCTGCCGACTGCCGAGCCGTACCGCAGCCGCCACATCGCGGACTATATTGCGGGCATGTCCGATCGGTTCGCGCTGGAACGGGTGAGGGAGTTTTACGGAGATGCACCGGGCGATCTCAGCAACGTGTAAGTGGGGCCGATGAGCAGCGGATTCAGAGTTGCAATGGGGGGAGTGAGCGAGCCGATCGGCTATCGGCTGATCGATCTTGCGCTGCTGCAACCGCAGGTTCGGCTGGTCGCCCTGACCCTTGGCGAGATCGAGCTGCCGCGCGGCAGCCGGATGGAAGTGTTCATCGCCGATGCCGACCGGTGGTCGCGCGTGATGCGCGCCATGCAGCCAAAGGTGTTCATCGTCGGGCTCGGCCCCGCGCTCAACCTCGTGGGCAAGGACGACAGCGCGCTGCGGGCCATCGACGAGGAAGAGGCGGTGGTCGAAATCGCCAAGACCGCGCGCTTCGCCGGGGTCGAGCGGCTCATCGCGATCAGCTCTGTCGGCGCGGATCGCTGGTCGCGCGACCGGCATCTGAGCTCGAAGGGCAAGGCCGAGACCGAGCTTTCGCGGCTCGGCTTCAAGCGACTCGATATCGTGCGTGCCGGGCCATTGTCGCAACGCGGGCTACCAGACGACGCCAGGCGATCGCGGATTTCCGCTTTGCGCGGGCGCGGGACCGACGTCGATACCCTGTCGCGGGCGCTGATGACGCTCAGCCTGCGCCGCACACCGGGCAAGTTCACGCACGAAGAGGATGGCATAGAGCGCGCAGCGGCGATGCTGTCGCGTGCGCCCTCCGCCGGAGGCGACAGTCCGCCGCGCGAGGAAGAGCCGCAGGATCAGGAAATGCGCCAGGCGCAGCGGGGCTGAAACGATGTGGCAGCTGCTGTTCGACGTGACCAACATCCTCGCGCTGATCGGCTGGGGGATGCTGATCCTGCTGCCGCGCCGCGAGGGGGTGCTCCATGTCGTATTGTATGGTGCCATCGGCCTGCTTTGCGCCTGCTATGTGGTGATGCTGGTCTCGCTCACGGGCAATCTGGTGGACCCGGTGGCCGCGCCGGGTACCCCGCCGCAGCCCGACTTCGAATATTCGGTGCAGGGGCTGATGGCGATGTTCCGTTCCGAAGGGGCCATCGTGGTCGGCTGGACGCATTATCTCGCCTTCGATCTGTTCGCCGGGCTGTGGATCGCCCGCGATGCGGACAAGCGCGGCGCGGGCCGCCTGATCCAGGTGCCGTTCCTGCTCGCCACTTTCATGGCCGGGCCGGCGGGGTTGCTGGCATGGCTGATCGCGCGGACCTTTGTAGGGAAAGCGGATGCCGCTGATTGACGAAGACAGCGCGAAGGTCCGCTTTCCGCCCCCGCTGATCGTGCTGGGCGCCCTGCTGCTGGGCCTGTTGGTGGACGATCTGTTCGGCCTGCCGCGGATCGAATTCGATGCGTTGCACCTCATCGGCGGTGTCATCAGTGTGCTGGGTGCCGGGCTCGTTGCATCGGGCATCCTCGGCTTCCTGCGCGCGGGCAATGACCCCGAACCGTGGAAGAGGGATGCCGTCTTCGTCAGCTCCGGGCTGTACCGCTTTACCCGCAACCCGATGTATCTGGGTATGGTGCTGGTGCAGCTGGGGGTGGCTTGCTTCGCGCAGAGCATTGGCGGCCTCCTCTCCGTCCCGCTGGCGATCCTGCTGATCGACAGGTTCGTGATCGCGCGCGAGGAACGGCACCTGCGCGCGACCTTTGGCGAACAGTACAGCCAATATTGCCAGCGCGTCAGGCGTTGGATCTAGCTATGGCGATGCGCGAAAGCCCCGCTGCGCAGCGCAACCGTGCGCCAATTGCCGATGTGCTGGCGCGCGTGTTGCCCGGCAGCGGGCAAGTGCTGGAGATCGCCAGCGGTACCGGGGAGCATGTCGTGCATTTCGCCTCGCGTTTCCCGCAGCTGGAATGGCAGCCGAGCGATCCCGACGCCGCCGCGCGAGCCTCCATTGCAGCGCACTGCACCGTCGCCGGGCTGGCGAATATCGCGCCGCCGATCGCGCTCGATGCGAGTGCGCCGGACTGGCTGATCGATGCTGCGGACGCGATTGTGTGCGTGAACATGATTCACATCAGCCCGTGGGAAGCGACCCTGGGGCTGTTCGCGGGCGCCGCACGCCTGTTGCCGGGCGGGGCCCCACTGGTGCTCTACGGCCCGTATTTCGAGGAGGGGGTGGAAACCGCGCAGTCGAACCTAGCATTCGACGAGAGCCTGAAGGCGCGCGATCCGCGCTGGGGGCTTCGGCACATCGCGGATGTAGATATGGTCGCGGCGGACACCGGCTTTGCGCGAAGGGAGCGCGTTGCGATGCCCGCCAACAACCTTGTGCTGGTCTATCGACGCAGCTGAGCCACCGGGCGGTTGGGTGCCCGCCCGGAGGTAATCAATCAATCGATGGCGTCTTCACCGGCCCGACCGACCGATTCAATATCTTCGCCAACGCCCTTCACGGTGTTGCACGCGGTGGCGGTGAGGCCGAGTGCGGCGACGCTGACGGCGAGTGCAATCTTACGGATCATGGCGGTGTCCTCGTTTCTGGCGGGCGCCGCACCCGATGTGCGGCGATCCCGATCGAGCTACAAACGTGCCTAAGGCGTCAGCGGTTCCTCGGGTGTCGGCAAGGGCCGGTTTTCCTTGCGTTTCCGGCGTGCGAGATGCCCTTCGCGCAGCACGATGATCGACCCGGCGAGGATAATGATCGGTGCCCCGATCCAGGTGGTCGGCGCAGGCAGTTCGTCGAACACCTGCCAGCCATAGAGCGTCGCCCATAGCAGCGCGGTATAATCCATCACGATCACCGTCGCCGCCGATCCGTAGCGCAGCGAATTGGTCAGCAGCAATTGCGCCGCGGCACCGCTCAACCCGATGCCGCCCAGCAACAGCCACGTATCGGGCGAATGCGCCTTGCCCACGAAGGGGAGGGACAATGCTGCCACCGGCGCGGTCAGCAGGCAGAACCAGAACACGATGCTGGTCGATCCTTCGGTCTTGTTCAGATCTTGGATCTGGATCGAAATCAGCGCGACCATGAAGGCTGCGGCCAGACCCACTGCGATGCCCGTGGGGTCTACCGGCGCGCCGCCGGGGCGGGTCACGATCAGGATGCCGACGAAGCCGATGGCCACCGCGCTCCAGCGATAGCGGCCGATCTTCTCCTTCAACAGCAGCATCGAAAGCAGCACCGCCCAGATCGGCGCGGTGAAGTTCAGCGTGGTCGCCTCTGCCAGCGGCAGCAGGATCACCGCGCCATAAACCAGCGCCATGCCGATAATGCCAAAAATGCTGCGCACCACATGCGCGCCGAACCGCACGGGTTTGAGCGCCGCGAGGCCGACCGTGGCCGAGGCGAAGAAGATCATCACGATCAGCGTGAACGCCTGCCGCCAGAAGATCATCTCGAACAGGTGCACGCCCTGTTCGCCCGCCAGCTTGACCAGCATCGAAAGCGTGGTGAGCGCCAGCGCGGCGAGCAGGCGCAGGCCGATGGCCGTCAACGGGCGGGATTGGGCGACACCGGCTTCCATCGTGACGCTGGTAGAGGCTGCCCGCCGTGGTGCAAGCGAACTTGGCACATTGCCTTATGCGCGATGCGTCGCCACCTGCGTGCCGATGAACTGGTTACACGAACTGATTTTCCTGAGCGATGCGGGCCGGGTGGCGTTGCTCGGCGTGGCGTTCGTCGTCTTGGCGCTGATCGCCATGATCGCCGAGCGCAGGCGCGGCAAACGCGCGCGGATCGACCGGGTCGGCCTGATGCCGTGGATAACGATCTTCGTCTTTTCCGCGGTGATCGGCGGCGGCCTGATCGCGACCGCTTTGCCGGCATTGATCAGAGGCTAGCGCGCGGCGCGGACCGCCTAGAGGCAGGCTTCCAGGTACGCCTGGTCGAACCCGAACTGGCGGGCTTTCTCCAGCGTGTAGGGGCGCAGGCCCTGGCTGCGGAACTCGCCGAGGATTTTGCCGTCCTCGGCTTCGTCCATATATTCGAACTTGAACAGTTCCTGCGTCACGATGACGTCGCCTTCCATCCCGATCACCTCGGTGATGTTGGTGGTGCGACGGCTGCCGTCGCGCAGGCGTTTCACCTGCACGATCAGATCGACCGACTCCGCGATCTGGCGGCTGATGGCTTCCTTGGGGATCTTGATGTCGCCCATCAGGATCATGTTTTCCATACGCCCCAGCGCCTCGCGCGGAGAGTTGGCGTGCAGCGTGCACATGGAACCGTCGTGGCCGGTATTCATTGCGGCGAGCAGATCGAACGCCTCCGCGCCGCGAATTTCGCCCAGGATGATCCGGTCGGGCCGCATACGCAGGGCGTTCTTCACCAGATCGCCAATCGTGATCGCGCCCTGGCCTTCAAGGTTGGGCGGGCGCGTTTCCAGCGGCAGCCAGTGGGGCTGCTGAAGGCGCAATTCGGCGGCGTCTTCGATGGTCAGCACACGCTCGCCCGGGTCGATCATTTTCGACAGGGCGTTGAGCATGGTGGTCTTGCCCGAGCCCGTACCGCCCGAGATGACCACGTTCATCCTGCAGGCGCCCGCAATCTTCAGCGCGGTCGCCATCTTGCTGTCCATCGAGCCCCATCCCGCCAGCATATCCAGCGTGATCGGCTTTTCGGAGAACTTACGGATAGAGATCGCCGTGCCGCGCAGCGACAGCGGCGGCACGATCACGTTCACACGGCTGCCGTCTTTAAGGCGGGCGTCGGCCAGCGGCGTGGTCTGGTCGACACGGCGGCCGACCTGGTTCACGATCCGCTGGGCGATCTGGAACAGGTGCTGTTCGTCGCGGAACTGGATCGGGGCCAGCGTCAGCTTGCCCTTCTTTTCGATGTAGGTCTGGTCCGGCCCGTTGACCATGATATCGCTGACGTCCGGATCCTGCAGCAGCTCTTCCAGCGGCCCGAAGCCCAGCAATTCGTCGATCAGCACCTTTTCCAGCGCGAACTGTTCGCGCCGGTTCAGGGTGATCTTCAGCTCCGCCAGCACTTCCATGATGATCGGGCGGAATTCCTCCGCCAACTCATCCTTGCTCAGCGTGGAGGCGGCTTCCGGGTCGATCCGTTCGAGCAGGCGCGGCAGCACCTGTTCCTTGATCTTGTGGACGCTGGCTTCGAAGCCGGTGACTTCTTCCTTTACGTGCACCGCGTTCGACCGCTCGTCGAGCCGGCTCATGGCCTCGGCGTGGCGGTTCCTGCCGGGGGCTGCGGGCTCGGCGGGGCTCGGCGCGGGGCTGGCCGTCGTCGCTTCTTCGTCGGAAATCGGCGGGAACTGCTCGCCACCATCGGGCGATGTCCGTGCCTGCGGAGTGCCCTTCATCGGTTTGGCGTTACCGAAGGCGGGACGGCTGCCGGAGGCCATGCCCCCAGGTCCGTTCCTCCGTCCGAAAGCGCTCATTACCGTATCCCCCAAAAATTCGTTTCCGAGTGCGGGCAACAAGCCCAACAGCACCTTTTCGAAATTGGTGAATATGATCGAAAGCTTAGCATTTTCCTAAACGATGACCTGCACTAACGGGGCCTGGCCTTCTTCCATCCAGCGTACGTGGCGGGGCAAAAGCTGTCGTGGCCATACGATGGGCGATTGACATGATATCGTGCTATGATATCGGACGCCCCCGATGACCCGCATCCTCGCCGATCTTCCCGATGACGACATCAAGTGGCTCGACCGGCTGGCCGAAGAGCAGGGCAAGTCGCGCGCGGCGCTGCTGCGCGAAGCGGTCAGTGCCTTTCGCGCGGGTGATAAGGACTGGCTGGAACAGGGCTTCGGCCTGTGGGCGCGGCATGGCTTCACCGAAGACGGTATCGCTTTTCAGGATCGGATGCGCGGCGAATGGGATCGCCCGCCGCCCGATCCGGCCAATGCTGATGACGCACCATGAGCGATATCTTCTTCGACACCAACATTGTCGTCGATGCGCTGGCCGACCGGCGCGAGGCATTTGCCGAACTGCGCCGGGCATCGCGCCCGTGGATCAGCCGGATCAGCTGGATCGAACTGCTCGCCGGAGTTCCGCCCGTGGTGCGCGAGCAGACCGAACAGTTCCTTGCCAATTTCGCGATCAGCGAGGTGTCGGCGGAGATCGCGCGGCGCACCGCCGAATTGCGCTTTCACCGCAAGAGTCTACGGATACCCGACGCAATCGTCTTCGCCTCTGCGCAGCAGCATGGCGCAATCCTGGTCACGAGAAATACCCGCGATTTTCCGGCGGCGATGCCGGGCATCCGCGTCCCCTATCACTAAGGTTTAAGGAACCGAGCAATGTGCGGCATCATCGGAATCGTCAGTGGTGAAAGCGTCGTCGATCGGTTGGTCGACGGGCTGAAACGGATGGAATACCGCGGGTATGACAGCGCGGGCGTCTGCACGCTGGACGACGGGAAGATGATCCGTCGCCGCGCGCAGGGCAAGCTCGCCAATCTGGTAGAGGTGCTGGAGAGCGAACCTGCACCCGGCACCATCGGCATCGCGCACACCCGCTGGGCCACGCATGGCGCGCCGACCGCGGCCAATGCCCACCCGCACGCGGGCAAGGCCGCCGCGCTGGTGCACAATGGCATTATCGAGAATTTCCGCCCGCTGCGCGACGAGCTGATCGCCGATGGCTACGCGGTCGAAAGCGAAACCGACAGCGAAGTGGTCGCCCTGCTGGTCAGCCGCGAGGTCGAACGCGGCGCATCGCCCGAAGAAGCGGTGCAGACCGTTCTGCCGCGCCTGCGCGGTGCCTTTGCGCTGGCTATCCTGTTTCCGGAGCACCCCGAAAAGATCATCGGCGCCCGGCTCGGTTCGCCGCTGGTCGTGGGGTATGGCGATGGCGAGATGTTCGTCGGCTCCGATGCGCTGGCGCTCGCCCCGCTGACGCAGCGCATTTCCTATCTGGAAGAGGGCGACTGGACGGTCGTGACCCGCGAGGGCGCGCAGGTGTTCGATGCACAAGGCAATGCGGTAGAGCGTGAAATCGTCGCCTCGGGCGCGAGCGCCGCGGCGGTCGAGCGCGGCAATTACCGCCATTTCATGCAGAAAGAGATCTTCGAACAGCCCACCGTGGTTGCGCAGACGCTGGCGAGCTACGTGCGCCAGGCGGACCAGACGGTCGCGCTGCCGCAGATGGATTTCGACCTTTCCAGCATCGAACGCATGACCATCGTCGCATGCGGCACCTCGTATTACGCGGGCATGGTCGGCAAATACTGGATCGAAGAGTTCGCCCGCGTCCCGGTCGATATCGATGTGGCGAGCGAGTTCCGTTACCGCGAGCCGCCGCTGCCCAAGGGCGGCCTTGCGCTGTTCATTTCACAGAGCGGCGAAACCGCCGATACGCTGGCTGCGCTGCGCTATTGCAAGGCGCAGGGGCAGACCATCGCCGCAATCGTCAACGTGCCCACCAGCACGATGGCGCGAGAGGCGGATCTGCTGCTGCCGATCCACGCAGGGCCGGAAATCGGTGTCGCCTCCACCAAGGCGTTCACCTGCCAGCTGGCAGTGCTCGCCGCGCTGGCCGCCAAGCTTGCGGTGGTGAAGGGCGGGATGGACCGGGCGGAGGAAGAGGAAGTGGTGCGCCACCTGCTGGAAGCACCCGGGTGCCTCAACGCCGCGCTCGACCATGACGACGACATCGCAGCGATGGCTCCGCTGATCGCCCCTGCGCGCGACGTGCTGTATCTGGGGCGCGGGCCGGACTATCCGATGGCGCTGGAAGGCGCGCTGAAGCTGAAGGAAATCAGCTACATCCACGCCGAAGGCTATGCCAGCGGAGAGATGAAGCACGGACCCATCGCGCTGATCGACGAACACGTGCCGGTGATCGTGATCGCGCCGTCCGGGCCGCTGTTCGAAAAGACCGTCTCCAACATGCAGGAAGTGCGCGCGCGCGGTGGCAAGATCGTGCTGATTTCGGACCGCGAAGGGCTGGAGGAAGCGGGCGAGGGGTGCCTCGCCACGATCGAAATGCCGCGCGTCCATCCGCTGATCGCACCGCTGGTCTATGCCGTGCCGGTGCAGCTTCTCGCCTACCATGTCGCGCTGGTGAAAGGCACGGATGTGGACCAGCCGCGCAATCTCGCCAAATCGGTGACGGTGGAATAGTCGCGCGTGCTCAGGGCTTTACCGGTAGTTATATCTAAAACGGTCCTGACACATCAAATTTGGTTCTGACATATGTAATTTGGTTATGACACTTTCCAGCCCAGTCATCGAATTAGGTTCTGACACTCAGGGAAAAATTCGAAGCTGCTCTAGTGAAGAGCCAAGATAAGCTGCCTTCACACAGAAAAGTCTAGTAAGGTCGGCGGTGGAGTGTCAGATCGCCCGGGCTAGTCGGGGGCGCACACGAGCATGGAGAACGAACTCTTCTCTCACCCGCGTGATATATCGAGGGGGAAGGCCAGCGCCCCTCATTACGATCCAAGGATCATCCTGCGCGCGATCGAGACAGTTCCGAACATGCCATCTCATCCGACGTGCACGGAACTCACCTACGCTTTCCACGATCTCGCTCATGGCACGCGCGGATATCGGCAGCTTCTTAATCCGCTTCGCCAGCCAGTCTCTCCCGTTGAGTTGCTTCTCCAACGAGGCGGCGGTCACCCGGACCGGAGGCGAGAGTCGTTCCATTCGATAGGCGCGCTTGCGCAGCGCGATCGAATACTCCCGATCAATGGCATGCCAATCCATATTGCTGCCGCTGGTTTCCGGTTCTGATACCTCGTCCGCAAGCGATTGAATGGCGTCAATCCGTATGGCCCTACGCTCGTCCGGCAGATCTTCCATCGCGTCGAGAAAGGTTTCCAACAAGATGTGATGAAGGGGAGAATGCGCTCCACCAGCAGAGCGCACGATCGAGTTCAGCCATGTCTCGCACCGCGCGACAGGTTTCGTGCCAGGCATGCGATCCAAGAGTTCACCGAAATGGTCCACGAAAAGCAAATGCAGTTCTCTCTGGCGGACCTTATGGCGTCCCCGAACCAGGCCCAGGTCACGAAGACGCTCGCGGTATCCATCCCGCAGTTCCTGAAAGCTCGAAGCTGGCCGCTCCCGTGCAGTCAGATCAGCACATCTGTGAGCGAGTTCGGTCGCGAGTGCCCTGCTTCGTCCTCGCAATCTCTCCGTCACCGGTTCGCTCTCGTCCGGGCAGACCTGCCGAGACGCGGCAATGTAGGCATGCCGGTTGCTAGCCTGCAGCTTGACCGCGCTGCGCCGAAGCCGGCGATCATGACGGTCGCACACGAGCATTCCGGGTAATTGATGGTTGACGCGCCAATAGCGAAACCCGTTATCGTGTTCCTGTTGAATGGCGCAATCCGGACAGAACTGGAGATTGGCCGGACGGCCGGTGCGGAACACCGAAGCCCCTAGCAGGAAGTGAACGCTTCCTTCGCCCTCAAGCATTGCCTCGAAAGCCATCTTCCGCAGTTCCAGCGATTGGAACGCGGTGTAGTAACCGTAGAGCGAGTGACCTTCCATCAGATCGCGCGCTGCGTTTTGCAGGGTCGGCAGCCTCTCCAACAAGGTCGACAGATTGTTCGGCAGATCGCTGGTCGCAATCATGTTCGCCCGGCCATACAACTCCTTCATCAGTCCCTTCGGACTCGTCAGACCCTGAAGGACACCGTGACGGGCGAGGGCGCTATAGAGAAGTTCTCCCGGCAATAAGGGTGGAAAGAAGGCAAACCCCCTCATTCCAATGATTCCTCCAAGGACACGGCGCTAATCGCACCGGCTATTGCGGAGGTTTCCGTGACGTCCTTGAGTCGCGCCCTTAGATCGTCCTCGCCAGAGGGCGGTTTCTCTTTCGGCTTGCCCTTGCGCAACCGATCCGTCGCCGACAAGGCCGACCGGTCCTTCTGCACGGCTGATACCAGGCCCGCCAGATCCCCATTCTCAATCAACCGGCGATGCCGCGCCACGATCATCTCGCGCTCCTTCACGGCGATGCCCAAACCTTCGAGGAACTGGTCCACTACCGTCACATCGATGCCGTCCTCGGTTATCATAGGCGGAAGATGCAGGGCACCGTGATCCACGTCGTGAAGAGGCTCCTGCTCGGCAAAACCCAGTCCCTGGACCTGCTTCATGAACCAGTCGCCCGAGCCCATCAGGTCCTCGAACTTCGCCAACGCCTTGGCATCGTTGTTGCGGAGCGCGTCGATGAACGGCTTGACGGTGTTGAAGCTGCTCGCGGCGACCTCATGGATGAGTTTGGCCGTGATAATCTCCTGGGTGTCCGGCCGGGCCGATGTGATCATCATCAAGCGCATCTGACAGAGGATGAAGAGCTTTACGACGAGATCAGTGACGCCCTGCGTCTCGCTGTAGAGAGCGTTCAGAACCCCGACCGAGAGTTCGGTGGGGGTGTTCGTATACTGCCATCGCCACATGCGCTTCACGAAGCCTTCGAACGCAGGGCCATAGATCGGAGCAGGCGCACCATGCTCATCGTCCGCGACCGCAATAGCAGATCCCGGAGGCGGACTTGAGTCAGCACCCGGCATGCGTTCGAATACGACCGAACCGAAACCGTCCCCGCGACGCGCATCGCGGAAAGTGCGCTGGATTATCGGAAGCGCCGTCATCGTCCCGATCATGAGCATCGAAATCCCGATCGAGTTGCGCAGCGTCACGAGGAAGTTGAGCAGGGAATTGCCATCCTTACGGTTCACGCCAACATGTTGAACCTCGTCAATGACCAGAAGTCCGATCGCATGGAGGTTGGCGACGCGGGCCATTCCGGTGAGGAGAACGGCAAGGGGCTTGGTCCGATAACGTTTGTGAAGATCGGATTCGAAGCCGGCGTGCCGAAGAGCCGTGTCGACCGCCGCGAAGAAGAATCGGCAGAGTGAAACCAACGAACCGTCCGGGGGGCACTCGATACGGAGCCAGGTAATCTGCGCGACCTGGACCGGTTCGGTGTGAAAGATGACCTGCGGATAATAGGACAGGCTCGTTGTGCAGGAATGCGTCTTCCCGGTTCCCGGCGGTCCGACCATCATGAACGACATGGAGGTGTCCTTAGTGGGCGACAACTGCTCCAGCACACCATCGCTCGATGGATCGCGTCGACCGACCTTTTCCTTATCCTTCTTCGCTTCGCGTTCTTCTTCCACCGCACAGGCATGGGCGAACCGCAACCAATCCGAACTGCCCGGATTGCGCCCCACGTATCCCTGACGCATGATCATGTCGATCTTCAGGCCCACGTCCCTCGACTGGACGGTCGGCTGCGAATAATGCAGCAATCTGAGACAGGCGTGCATCCTCGCTTCGGAACCCCTGCGCCTGTCCAGCTCGGTATGGATCGGCGGGCAATCGAAGCTGCGCTGGATCTCCGCGAGACTGCGTATCGGTGGAAGCCGGTTGATGAAGGCATTCTCCGCATATTCCGGCAGGGTCAGCAGGTCAGGATCATCGTCAGGCATCGTCGATCTCGTCCAGGTCTGGGACCGAATAGCTCGGTCGAGGAGTAACGGGGAGTTGGTGGATGGTCGCCCCCTCGGATCGAGCATCGCGCGCTTTGGACGCATGATCGCAGAATGCGGTCTCGCGCTCAGCCTGTCGCTCAGAGCGTCTGGCTGCGGCATTGTCGGCCCTTATCTGGGTGACCGTCCTAGTATCGGTCGCCGGCACCGATGAGCGCGCTTCACGTTCGCGCCTCGCCTCATATGCCTTTTGGGCTCGTTTACGATCTTCCTCGACGCGCCGGACATGTTCCCCTTGTCTACGCGCTTCCTCGAGCGCTTTACCGTCCTCGAAACGAAGCCCACGGAATGCTCGGTCGCGGTCCGCCAGTTCGCAGGTGACGAATCCCGATGGAACATCGGTGTGCCAGAGGACACGCTGTCCGCTCAGATCATAGGAGATCTCAACTGGCAGCGTTCTTCCCGAACGGTTGGCTTCGGCCTGCAACGGCTCGAGTTCCCGCGTGGTGAATACCCTTCCCTCGAAATGGATGCCATCGGGATATACCCGAGCCCGTTCGCGCGGCATCATGTGGAACTGGACCTGTTCCGAATCCCATCTCTTCGGAGCGCCGCGATTGGCTATTCCCCATTCGAACATATCAGCGGGAACCCGTGCGACGCCAGCCGCCAGCATGTCGGGGTCAGCATCATATCCCGTCAGAACATGATCATTGTTGAAGTCCAGAATGAACTGGATGACCTTGCGCTCGAACTCCCATATCGAATCAAGCTGCCCGGCCGCCACGGCTGCGAGGTCCGCGTTGCGCTTGGCCTTCGACCTGTATCGTGGGGGAGAGATCCGACCCTTCGTGGTGCGCGACCACTCGACATCCGCCCACTGAAAGAGTGACTCGACCGCACCCTTCAGGTCTCCACGCTCGCCGCTGGTCTGCTCGAATGTGATCGCCAACCTGCCTACCAGCCAATCTCCCCAGTGCCCCGTGAGCTCTCCGCCATCATGCAACAGGGAAGCACAGACATGCTTTGACGGCCAGCGGTCCACCTCCGGATCGAAGCCGAACGCCTTCAGCAGCGCGTCCTTCGGCGTGAAGGCATTCAGAAGTGCCAGAGCGGCAGTGATCTGCGATGGCGCCTGCAATCCCAGATAGTAGCCGACGATCATGCGTGACCAGACGTCCCGCACGAAATAAAGATAAGGACGTCCCAGCAGGACATTCTTGTTGGTTCTCGAAGTCACGCCGAAGTTCACAACCGTCGCGTCGATCTGGAACCGCGCTCCCGGACCCCACGTCTCGTTGGTGGACGTGCTGCGAATGGCGCGATTGTCTTTCTCGTAGATCGGCGTTCCGAGCACCTTCCGACTGGTCTTCTCGTGCCTGCCATCGTTCCGATACCAATAGAGGAACTGGGCGTAGGTGGCCGGGGTTTTCGTGTCATATCGTTCATGGAGTCGGGTCGTCCGGACGCCATCGACCTCGACCTGCACGTGACAGGACTCGTTCTTCCAGCGGTCGTATGCGCCCGAAATCCTGAAAGCCTCGCCGACGAACTTCACCTCGCGATCAGTTGCCGCCGCGAACTCTCTCGCCAGTGCCGGTGTGACGTTCTCGGGGAATCCTTCCAACCCTTGCGAGGGTCGACCTAGCTTTCTCCAGTCCTCTCTCGTGGTTCCGGGGCGCCGATGACCGCATCCTTCATAGCGATCGAGTAGTGCGTTGGCGCACCGACCATTGGCATAATAGCGCAGAAGCCATTTCTTGATGCTGTTCCGTGCCCGACCGGTCCGCCGCATCGCCCCCGCGATCAGCCTGCCCCTCTCCAGTGGATCGAAGATCGCCGGGCGGGCCTCGATCAGCGGTCGAATGACTTCCATTCTCGCATCGCGCTTCTCGCGTTCCTCATCGCCGACCTTGCGGGTCAGCCAGGACGGAGAAAGCCGCTCAGCGGGCTCAAGGATCATTCCGTCGCGCTCGATTCGCGCGACGACCGCGCTCAGCCGTTCGAGCCGAGGCCAGCCATCGTTCCGGGCAGACATGAGGGCCACGACATCGTGATCCTCGTCCAACCACACGACGATCTCGCGGTCCATCCCAGAGCCGTTGACGAGCGGATCATAAGGATCGGCAGCTGGACCGAACATGTCTTCGGGTCGCAAGATCATGCCGCCACTCCCACATTGAGAGCGCACGCTGAGAACGCGCTCGACACCATGTCGAGAGATGGTTCGCCGAGTTTGAAATCGTAGGCGATCCGCTGCCGGGCGATGAGGTGGCGGACCGTCGAGAGAACGTCGCCCGATCCGAAACCGCCCTCTTGCTCGAGACAAACGACGAGGTCGCGCAATGTCGCATGCTTGCCGGAAACGAGCGCTGCCTCGACAAGCTCGCAGCGTCGCGTCCAAACGGCCAGAGGCGCGCCGGCGTCGATGGGCAGGTAGAACCATTCCCGCGCCCACATCAGCGCATTGAAATACTGCGTCCGTCGCAAGGTGCAGTCCAGTAGCGGCTTCCATGTGTGGCCGAACCGGGTCCAGTATCTCCGCTCGATCTCCTGCTTCACGAGCGTGCGGTGCTTGAGGAGGTCTTCGGACTGTTTGACGGAGAAGACCCGGGAGATTGTCTTGCCGCTCGCGATACGGAAATCGACCACGACATCAGAGGTCATTACGATATCCTCGCCCGTCCACGGATCCCTAGGATGTGAGACGCCCATCGCGCGCGCAATCCTGCGAGTGATGTCCCGATCCAGCGGAAACTGTTCACGAATGTCTGTGACCTGCGGCTGGCGCTCGAAATAGAGAACGGCGTTGCGCTCCAGGTCTGACATAAGGTGCATAACCCGATCGTGCAGTATGCCGCGCATCCGACTCTTGCGGCCGGATGACTTGACGTTCCTGACCTCGAGCCAGGGTCGGTATTCCGCGCCCGATCCCTGCCCGCGACCTTCCTTGATCCATCGCAGGCGACGATCCTCGAAGAAAGCATAGGGACTGCGTTTAGGGTTACGCACGCTGCATCTCCGTAGCGCTCAGCCGCGTTGCCGCTCGACCGCGATGGCGCGCCCACTCAGTGTCGGCTGATGACGACGATCTGACGTCTGTGCGCTCGAACGCATACGGGGGATGCATGCCGTGAGCGTGCGCGCGACCGATCGGAAGACACCGAGCAATGCACGCAGCGGCAGGCCGTAGCCGGTTCCCAACCTGACGATATCCCACTGCGAATCGCACGAAAACTCTCCCGAATGGATGGTTATTCCAACGGACGGATGCACGGGATGGATAGTGTTTACAAGGAAAATCGGTATGCCGGGACTGGGATCTATAATTGCGAAACGGGGACCGGTGACAGTAAGCCACCCGGTCTTGCGTGACATTCGCGATCGCATGATAAGCTGCGGCGGAATGACCAACATGGATGACATCGCGAGAGATCCCCGTTGGCTGAAGCTTCCTGCCGGACGGCGCGAACGCGCTCTGCGACGGCACGAGGCTCTGCTCGAATACCGGGAAGGGCCGGAAAATATGGATCGCGCGCAAATCGCGGCCGACAAAGCAGGCATGTCCCTGAGTTCGCTCTACAAGCTGCTTCCCAAGTGGGAAGGTCCCGCAGGCCCCGACATCTGGGCGCTCGTCCCCTACGCGCGCTCGACCTATCTTGGTCAGCCGCGGCTCGATCCCGAAACCGAACGGACCCTGCACAGCCTGATCGAAGAGGCAGTGGCAGATGGCGTGCGTGGCACGGTCGGGATTTCCGGCGAAGTCGTTGCCCGGTGGCCGGATGGCGGGCCAGCCATGCCCGCATCGAGCACCATCAGGGATCATGTCGACAGCCGCGGCGGATTCGAAAGCGTGGAGAGGGGAACGATCAGCCTCAACACCGGACGTCATGCGCAGGAAACCGCGGACACCGCTACCGCCTACGGCGAGGTTCTGGTGGTCGACCACTCCGCGATCGATCTGTTCCTCGACCATCCCAAAGCACCGCGACGCGCCACCGTAACTCTGGCGCTCGACCTTTTCAGCGCATCCGTCGCCGGAGCATGCATATCCGAAGGCCTGCCCCATCCGGATCTCGTCATGGCGGCTCTGGATGATGCTGGGAAGCGAAGCAGCCAATCCAGCGGGACAGCAATCAAGCCCAGGCTTCTCTTCTCCGCTACCAATGGTAAGGGCTGGCGGACACTCGTCGAAAGGGTCGGCCAGCGCGGTCTCATCGCGAAGGTGCGCTGGGGCACGCGCCTCCATTTCGGAGGACCCATCAGGCGAATGATCGGGACGAAACTCGTCGACCTCCGACTGCTCTCGCGCAAGAGTCACAGCCGCAGCGGTGCCAAGGACCGCTTCGACCCGGCGGTCCACGCGCTGGTGACCATCGAGGAAGCGCGGCTGGTCGTGAACGACGCCATCGACCGATTCAACGCTGAACGGTTGAGAGGACAGTCCACCGCGCCGATCGACACGGGAAGCCAAGGTGCAAATGACTGACATCAGTCCGCTCGATCGTTCCGAGCTTTGGCCGACGCGTCAGTGCGCGTCACCGTTTGTTCGCTTTCCGGCCGGCGCCACCGTCCGGCATCGGCCTCACCGTGCTCCCCGCCTTGCGATGCTCCCGAGCGGACATTCAACACCGGGACGAGGAACGTCGCCAGATCGATCACCTCATCATCGGCCAGGATCCTCTCAGGATCGCCCGACACGAGAACGTCTTGTCGCTCGAGCCCCCCGATAGCGCGAACTTCTCCCACGCTGATTGATGGAGCACCCCAGTCCCATCGCGTGCCCGAAACCAGCAATGGAAACAGAGCTCCTTCAGGGAAGCTGCGGAAAATCATCGCTGTCTCCCGATCGAGAATGATTGGGTGGACAGGATCAAAATGCCTCGCGAGACCGCAACGAAGGGATATCACCACGCTGTCAGTTCTGTGGCTCACTAGCGTGGCTACTGTCGCAGCGTCCAGAGCCCCACCATCGATCGCTATCCGTCTGCCATTGATCACGATTTCAACATCCGGGGTCCTTTGTGAATGGCCATCGAATATCGGGTCGACGAGGTCGGATAGAGGCTCGCGCTGCTTCATGCGCGCGGTCCGATCGGGCCTACCTCGCCAACCGTGGAGCGATCGCAGAACGCGAGCTTCATAAAATGCTCGGTAAGGGCGCGAGCGCCGTCCTTCGTCACCATCTCGCTCCAAGCATCCCAGCGGTCGATGCGCTCGAGGAGCCAGAGGTAGAACCGGTCGCGCGCGAGACGGTCGCCGTCAGGCCAGGTCATGGTCCACAGTGTGCTGCGGACGGGAATTTCGCGGGTGATGCGCAGTCCGATCAATTTCACGGCCGGATCGTTGCCGATCGTGTCGGTCGCGAAGCGATGCGCCATGCGGGCAGCGATGCGCTCCTGCCTTTCAACCTGCTCGGCGGCAGCCATGCGTTCGGGTTGACCCGCGACCGTCCGGTTCGCGATTATCCAGTCGAGACCGACATCTTCCACAGCATCTTCGCTCGCGCGCGTGGCAATCAGCATCAGCAGAACAGAGCGCCCCTCAGGCGTCGGCCGTCCGTCCGTGTCGTTCACCAGCCCCGCAGCCAGCAGATAGGCCCTGAAGAACTGGTCGAGGTGACCATCACCTAGGAAGATGTCACGGACCCGCTCTTCCGGCGCGACGAAGCGACCGTCGGCAATAGCGAGGTAGCTCGCCATGAATTCCATGATTCCGCTCATCCAACCAGAATGGATGGAAGGCAGTCCGAGGCGATCGATCCAGAATGCTTCGCGCACCGATCCCCATTCCCGGCCGTCCTCATCGACCAGGGGTGGTTCTCCCGGCACCGATCCGCTCGAAACCATCCAGTATCCCCATGGCAGATCGGGATGCCGATCATCGCCGTAGCGTTGCTTGCCGGCACCGAAAGGGTGAAACGAGCTGACCATCATTCACCGTGGCGTTCGGTGGGAGCGGGAAGGCCAAGCGGCTCGCGTGTCGGAGTATCTCCGGCCTGACCGTCCTCGATCAACGATTTCAGCTTCCGCGCCAGTTCGATGCAGTTCGAATAGACGAACGACTGATCGCGATAGACGTCACCCTTGCGACCTCCGCCATATCGACCGCCCGGAACGAGGTCGCCCGGATGATCGGTATCGAAACCCAGCCACCACAGATCCTCGTGGAACTCGTCCTCGGTGGTC